>Ga0302320_10026657_pt1 | contig 11180 bp, 9 predicted proteins | sample Bog_T0_3_FD_202130 | JGI IMG/M metagenome (GOLD analysis project Ga0302320, IMG submission 202130) | Peat permafrost microbial communities from Stordalen Mire near Abisko, Sweden - Bog_T0_3 | ecosystem: Environmental > Terrestrial > Soil > Wetlands > Peat | place: Sweden: Abisko, Stordalen Mire... | reverse complement strand
GCCGGCGCGCAATATTTCGGAGGCGGCCCCCTGTTCCTGATGCCCTCGGCGCGGAAGATCTTCTTCCCGTTCCTGGAGCGGAGCTTCCCGAAGCTGGCAGGTCCGTACCGCAAGCTCTACGCCCAGAGCGCTTATCTTGGCCCCCGCTATAGATCCGAACTGCGCGAGCGCGTTGCACGCATCCGGGAGCGTCACGGGCTGGCCTCCGCGCCGGTTGAGTATCGCCCCGAGTTATGGGAAGGTGAAGAGCAAGGCCGGCTCTTTCCGATACAGTAAAGTCTGGCCTATCGGATGGATCTCGCCGGCTTCGATTTCGATCTACCCGCCGAATTGATCGCGCAGTCGCCCCTTCCAGACCGCGCCGCTTCCCGCATGCTGGTGCTCGATCGCGCCCGCGGCTCCTGGGAAGACCGGCAGTTCCGCGACCTGCCCGGCTACCTCAGTGCGGGCGATTGCCTGGTGTTGAACGATTCGCGCGTATTCCCCGCGCGCCTCTTCGGACATCGCCCCGGCCGCACCAGCCAAGTGGAAGTCCTGTTGCTTCGGCCCGTCGATGGCGCGGCCGGGGATTGGGAAGCCCTGGTGCATCCCGGCAAGAAGATGCGTGTGGGCGAACAGGTGAGTTTCGCCGGCGGCCTGCGGGCGGAGGTGATCGCCCGCCGCGAATTCGGCGAACGCACCCTGCGCTTCCACACCGATGGCGACCTTTTCGAAGCGTTTGAAAAAATCGGGCACGTGCCCCTGCCGCCTTATATCAAGCGGTGCGATGAAGCGGCCGACCGCGAACGCTACCAGACCGTCTTCGCGCGCGAAAAGGGATCGGCCGCCGCGCCCACCGCCGGTCTGCATTTCACGCCGGAAGTGCTGGATGCCTGCCGCGCCCGAGGTGCGGACATCGCCTTCGTAACCCTGCACGTCGGCCTCGGCACCTTCCAGCCGATCCGTGGCGACCTCGTGGAGGGACAACACTTGCACAGCGAGCATTACCGCATAGCAGCGGACAACGCCGCCCGCATGACCGCCGCGCGGCGTCTGGTGGCCGTGGGCACCACCACTGTACGCACTGTCGAAAGTGCGATGCGCTCCGGAGGCCTGCGTGAATCCAGCGGCGAAACGGACATCTTCATCTATCCGGGCTTCGAGTTTCAAGCCACCGCTGCGATGCTGACTAACTTCCATCTGCCGCGCACCAGCCTGCTGCTGCTGGTATGCGCCTTCGCCGGCAAGGATCTGGCGCTGGCTGCCTATCGCCATGCCGTAGAGCGGCGCTACCGGTTCTATTCGTATGGCGATTGCATGCTCATCCTCTGAAGATGATCAGGCCGCCAACCGCGATGAAAACGCCGCCAATCAGCACCGCGCCGCCCGGCCGCTGATGGAACACCAGCCACGAGATGAGCTGCGCAATTACAAAGAAGAAGACCACGTAGAGGCCCAGCAGGCGGCCGAAATCCCATGGCGGCCGGTTCACGGTCCAGCCGTAGAGGAACAAAACCGCCGCCCCCGCAACGAAAAAAAGGAACCTGGAAGCAGCCGCTTTGGAATGCATTCCGGTGCGCACCAATGCGTCGCCCCCGGCTTCGAGCAGCGCGGCCAGAGCCAGCACCAGCAGTATGACACTTTGCTTCATGTATGTTTGGCGACCAACAACAGCAGCCCGAATATTACCACCGGAATCAGGGCCAGCATCGCATAGAACAAAACCCTGCGCGCCCATGGAGTGCGCCGTTGCTTCCAATCCCGCAGTTCGAGACGATCTGCCACGCCTACCTGGTCCTGGTGCTCAAGGTCCCAGGCGAATTCGTGGGCGCTGCCGTAGCGGCTCTTCGGGTCGCGTTCGAGCGCGCGATAGATAATTTCCTGAAGCTGAGGGGAAACGCTGGGCTCCACTTCGCGCGGCGGCACCGGGTTATTCAGCAAGCGATCGTTCATGATCAGGAAGGCATTGGCGCCGGAAAACGGAGTCTGCCCAGTCAGCATTTCATAGAGCATGATGCCCAATGCATACAGATCGCTGCGCGCGTCGCCACGCTTACCTTTCACCTGCTCCGGCGAAATGTATTCGGCCGTTCCCATCACCTGTGAAAGCTTGGTGAAGGTCAGCCGCCGCGACCCGGACTTGGCGGCAATGCCAAAGTCGATGAGCTTGACGCAGTCCCCATCGCCCACCATGATGTTGTCCGGCTTTAGATCGCGATGTACGATTCCATGTTTATGAATGTACTCGAGCACCTGGCAGATATGCATCGCGATGCGCGTGGCGCGCTCGGCCGGCAGCTTTCCCAGGTCGCTCATGATTTCGCGCAGCAGGCGGCCGTCCACCCACTCCATCACCATGTAGAGCCGGCTGCGGTCTTCATCCCCAATGACCTTCATCACGCCGGGGTGGTCCAGCGTTTTGCCGATCTCTTCCTCGCGGCGAAACCGGTCGAAGAAAAGCGGATCGCTTTCCATTTCCGGATGCGGGATCTTGATCGCCACTTGCCGCCCGGTGCGCAAATCCGTGCCCCGGAAGATGGATGCCATCCCACTGCGCGCCACCAGCGTATCGATACTATAGTGGTCGAGTTGGTCGCCGGCTTGGACTGAAAGCATTAGTCGGTATATTATCGCTCAGTCAGTGGCAAAAAGCTGCCAGCGAGCAATGGCTGTTGAAAGCTATCTCAGTTTGTACGGCCTCCCCCGGTACATGCCCACGCATTCGACGTTGCGCACACGCGCCGCCAGCACACTGATATTGTCGCTCCCGTCGTTATGGCTCGCGAGGTACACTAGATCCCGCACGGCCAGCTCCAGGTCGCACCCCGGCGTGAGGAAGCGAGTGAAGTCGTTCGCCTCCACAGCGCCATGCAAGCCGTCGGAGCAGAGCATCAGCACGTCGCCTGGAAACACTTGATGCTCGCCGATGTCCACATTTACGGACATATTAGTCCCCAAGGAGCGCGTCAGCAGATGCTTCGTAACTGCGGTGGAGGCCTCCTTGGCCGATAGGATTCCCAAGCGTACCTGCTCGTTGACCAGGGTATGATCCCGCGTCAGAACGCTGGCCTGCCCTTTGCGGATGAGGTAACAGCGGGAGTCGCCGGCGTGAGCCACTACAGCGCGGTCGAATCGCAACGCGCAGGCCACCATGGTAGTCGCCATATTTACACCGCCGGCGGCCGCCGACATGCCGGCATCGAGCACCCGCCCGTTGGCTGATTGCAACAGCCGGCTTAACAAAGCGGACAACGGCTCTCCCCGAGGCGCATCGCGAAAGCCGGACAGCACACTTTCTATAGCCGTGCGGGATGCGACTTCACCGCGCTCTTGCCCGCCTACTCCGTCGGCCAGTGCAAATAGCCATCCGTGCGTGCGGGCTTCCGTTGCCGTGGCCGGAACCACCGTGCCAAGGTAGTCCTCGTTGTGTCCACGTACCCGCCCCGGGTCGGACAACTGGGCGAACTCCAGATCCAGCAACCGTCCCTCACACCACTTGGGAACGCCCTGGGACAAGCGTATTCTTTCCCGAGGACTTACTAGCACGCACAAAGTAGATTCCGCCGTAAATGGCCCACACGGATGCGATGCCCAAAGCCAGCAGAGGCTCCATCTTTGTGCCATAGCCCATAAACGGCCCCGCTACATAAAACATCATGCAGGCCAGGTTGGCGACCAGCCCGAAGACCGGAATCAGCAGGTGGCGCAAGGCATTGAATCTCGGATGCTTATGGTAGGCCACCATGCAAATGATACAGCTTAGCCCGTAGAGGAGAAAGGTTCCGAAGTTGGAAGCCAGAGTCACAGTGAGCAGCGAACTCGGCAGAGCCGCCATGGCGTCGTGCGTGGTGTACCCGAAGCTTGACCAAAAGCCCGGAGGCAGCGCCTTAATAGCCGCGTCGGCCGGTGCACCCGCATCGCCGAACGGCATGCTGACCGCAACACATCCGATCACAGCGGAAATCGCGGCCAGTATCCAGATAGCGCGGTGCGGGCTCAGATTCTTGGCATGCAACTCGCCAAAATATCCATGTAGCTCTTTATCTTTTCCCATGGCGTAGGTTACTCGCGCGCCGGTGTTCATGCACGATAGCGTGGTGCCGATTAAAGCGAGAAACACGGTAAACGCTTCGCACAGCATGAAGATCCGTCCCCCTCCGGGTCCGAACAGAGCCGTGCCCACCATGATCATCATGTCGCCGATCGGCGCCGCTGATCCGCCGGCGCTTTGCATGGTGTAGCCGCTATTCAAGAAATAACAGGCGGCAAAGTATTCGAACAGATAACAAAACAAGCCTTGCACCAGGAGTGAAACAATCACGGCGATCGGAATGTCGCGTTTGGCATTGCGGGCTTCCCCGCCCATCACCGTCACCGATTCGAAGCCCACAAGAATCAGAATCGCGACCGTGGCTTGAATGAATGCCCATCCCAAATTGTGAAATCCGAATACCGAGGCTGGTTGGGCATGTGTGAGGAAGTTGCCTTTTTCGTCTTGTGCGGGATAGCTGATGTGGTATGGCACCGGTTTTCCCACGGCATCCAGCTTGGGCTTGGGAACGCCGTTGGCATCGCGCACAACCGTGTCGGTCGATTGACCCGCGACCACGGTCTTCTCAGTAGCGAATTCGTAGCCATAGGCGTCGCTCGAAGCCGCGTCGAACTGATAGGCGACGCTGCCTGGCGCATGGTTGATGCGATAACTCAGCGCCAGCACTGAGAACAATACCAGCGCGCTGATCTGAATCACATTGATCGCGATCGAAACCGCCGTCGAACCGTTGATTCCGCGATGCGCGATATAGCCCACCAGAAACGAGAACGCGACCGCCACCGCCATCATGAAAGCCGGCCCTGGATTCGAAGCGCTCATAAATTTCGGCCAAATGGTTCCCACCAGATAGCCGCACAAGATGCCCATCACGCCGACCATCACTCCCGGATAGACCCAGTAGTAGACATGGGAGCCCCAGCCGACGATGAACTTGGCCAGACGCGCGTACCGCCAAGCTTTTTCGTGATTCAGAAACGCTTGCTCGGCGAAATAATACGAGCTGCCGGTTCCCGGATACAACTTAGCCATTTCCGCGTAGCACACGGCCGTGGCCAGGCAGAGCAACAGCGCGACGACAATGCCGATCCACATGGAGGGTGCGGTAACGCCCGTAGTCGCTTGGATCTGGAAAGTCAGCCAGAGAAACGCGCCCGGCGCAATCAGCGCCATCGCATTCATGGTTAAGCCGGTTAGGCCTAGGGTAGACTTCATCCGAATTGGAGCGTGATCTGCGTCTGCCATACACCGTTCTCCCTATTTTGCGCACACGATTCGATCCTGGTATCATATGCGGAACCCAAGGGGCGGCGGCACGCAAATTTTCTATGGCCCGTATAAGCGATTCATATTGCTAGCGTTGTTGCTAGCCGTGTTGCTAGCCGTGGCGGCAGGGATGGGATGCTGGTACGATATTCGGCTGCGAAGAACGCGCTATGAGACTGCTCGGCCTGCTGCTGCTAACAGCCGGATGGGCGATTACGCTCGCCGCCGTGGTGCTGCTAACGCCCATGCTCCAGAAAAGCCTGTTTGTGGTGGCCGGACTTGGCGTTGAAGCTTTGGGATTGGCACTCCTGATCCGCGCCCATCAGCCGCCCAAAGGAGACAGTGCATGACGCCTTCATCGTTTTTGTGTTTGATTTTTATTTTTCTCGTGCCGCTGGCGCCCGCGGGACTTGCGCTGATCAATGCCGGCCTGGGGCGATCGCGCAGCGCAGCCCATGCGATGCTGGTCTCGCTCGCCGTTATGGCGGTGGCCGCGTTGGCGTACTTCGTTTGCGGATTTGCATGGCAAGGAATCGCGGGGGGGGCGGCGCACAGCCTGCGCGCGGCCGGGAAAGAATGGAACTGGATCGCGGCCGAACCGTTGTTTCTGCGCGGCCATCCGCTCGATGGATCGCCGGCTTCTCTGGCCATCTTACTGCAGATCCTGAGCGTGGGCCTGGCGGCGCTGATCCCTTTGGGCAGCGGCTCCGATCGCTGGCGGCTGGGCCCGAGCTGCGCTTCGGCGGCTCTACTGGCTGGATTCACTTACCCGCTTTTCGCTCACTGGGTTTGGGGCGGTGGATGGCTTGCTCAGTTGGGATCTAATTATGGCCTCGGGCAAGGCTTCCTGGATGCCGGAGGAGCGAGCTGCATTCATGCGGTAGGCGGTCTGACGGCGCTGTCGGTCGCTTGGATTTTAGGCCCACGCCGGGGTAAGTACGTCTTGCAGGGCGTGCCCTCCGCTATTCCCGGCCATGATGCGGTTATTGTTGTGTTCGCCTGCTTTCTGATGCTGGCCGGTTGGATGAGCTTGAATAGCGCCGGCGCGATACTCTTCGCCGGCGTCGAACCGGGACGAGCGGTGCTCATAGCGGTGAATACCACCTTGTCCGCATCCACTGGATTGCTGGCGGCGGTGGCCATCACCACTTATCGTTTCGGCAAGCCGGATGTCTCTCTTTGCGCCAACGGATGGGTAGGCGGACTAGCCGCCAGCAGCGCCGCATGCGCTTTCGTCACACCGGCGGCCGCGGGAGCCATCGGCCTGGTAGCCGGCGCGCTGGTCACCGCCGCCGTGGCGTGCATTGAATGGCCGCTCGCGATCGACGACGCCGGGGGCGCGATTTCAGTCCACGCCGCCGGGGGTCTATGGGGCGTGTTGGCGCTCGGGATTTTCGGACGCTTTCCAAATGCGGTTTCAGGCCAGTGGCTGGCTCAGCTTATCGGGATTGCAACCCTGATTGGATTTGTGCTGCCGCTGACCTATGCGCTGAATTGGTTGTTGAATTGCTTTTACCGTCAGCGGGTGGACCCCGAAGGCGAGCGTCAGGGCCTGGATCTTTATGAGTTGGGAGCGGGCGCCTACCCCGAATTTGTGACCCACACCGAAGAGTTCACGCAACAGTGATTTGCAGGCCAAAACGGCATCAAGCCCTCCCATAAATAAAATCTATCAGTGAAACCGTTGCCAGCGAAGCCGAATGCACGGATAATGAAAGTGCCCACATCGGAGTCCCCGTCGACTCGGATCCGCGAACGAAATCCTGGAACCCAGCCAAAGGGAGATGAATGAGCAGCGATTTACAAGATTTTCTGCGGCTTTCGTATGCCGAATTGGAAGACCTGAACCTCTACGCCAAGGAACAGCGGACCAAACGCGTTCCCATGGACCAGATTCAGGATGAGCGCCTGAAGTACCTGACCGACGAGAAGCGCATCAAGGCCGTGACCGTGCTGTTCAGCGATCTTGAAGGCCGGCTGCACATGCTCGACTACGACAAGAAGTTTCTCACTAAGAACTGGGACAACCTCACCTTCGACGGTTCATCGATTCGAGGCTTTACCGCGCAGAAGGAGAGCGATCTTCGGCTGGGGATCGATTGGTCCGCCTTCTATTGGGGCCCGGCCGACGTTTTCGGCGCTGGGAAAGTGATGGTGTTCGGTGAGGTGATCGACAAGCAAGGCGGCCCGTATGGCGCGGACTTCCGCGCCGTTCTGAAGGCGTACGCCAACGAGGTTTTCAAGAAAGACGGTTACACCTTAAACGCCGCCAACGAGATTGAAGGCTTCGTCTTCAAGGGCGTCGACGCCGAGCGGCATTACCACGAGACGGGCAAGTTCGAGTACGTCAGTTCGGGTGGTTACTATCATTCGCTGCCGGGCGACGCTCTGCGCCTGTTCATCGACTCATCGGCCGAGGTGCAACGGGCGATGGGATTTCAGAACGAGAAGGATCACCCGGAGGTGGCTCCCTCGCAATTCGAAATCAACTATGGCTACGCCGAGGTGGTCGCGGCCGCCGATCAGATCCAGATCTACAAGTTGATCTGCCGTCAGATCGCCACCAAGATGGGGCTAACGGCGTGCTTTCTGCCTAAGCCGATCGTGGGAGTGAATGGCACCGGCATGCACACCAACGTGTCCATCACACGGGGCGACAAGAACCTGTTCTGGGATCCGGAAGGCCTGGAAAAAATGAGTCCCTTCTCCTGGGACTTTGTCGACCGCATACTGACCCGCGGCAACGATTTGTGCCTTTTGATGAACGCCAGTGTCAACGCCTACCGCCGGCTCGACCCGCACTTTGAAGCGCCCAACCAGCTTAAGGCTTCGGCGACGGATCGCGGCTCCATGATCCGCATCCCCATCGGCAACTCGCGCAGCGCGCGCGTGGAAGTCCGCTCGGTCGCTCCCGACGCGAATCCGTATATGGTGCTCTATGGGATCTTCAGGACTGGTATAGAGGGAGACATCGCGCCGATCGAGAATCTTCGGAATGCGCCTCGTTATTTGCCCGATAACATTTACGACGCCATCGAGAACTTCAATGCATCCGAGTGGACTACCAAGCTGCTAGGCGAAGACGTCAAGGGCCGTTACTCGGATCTGAAACGGGCCGCCGCGGACCGCTGCGCGCGTTCTCTGGGCACCGTGGTGAAGGCGCCGGAAGTGCAGTACCATCACGAAGTCTACACGCAATACCTTTGGAATATGTTCTAGTGGTAAACGGGCGAATCGGTGATCGGCAACGAACAAAAATCGGCAACCGCCACCACTCGCCCGTCCCCCTCCTCCGGTGTAATCATTCAAGTGAATGTCTCGCTGGGAGGCATACCCAAGCGGCCGATCGCCGCCGGCACGTTGACTCCCCAGGGCTTGGTGGGCGACGCTTGGGCCCACCCTCTGATCCACGGCGGCTTGCGCCAGGCGGTGCTGCTGGTGGCCTCGGAAAGCATTGATGAATTAAGAGCCCGTGGATACCCGTTATTCTATGGCGCGCTGGGCGAGAACCTGACAACTCGCGGGCTGGATCGCCGCCAAATGCGCATCGGGCACCAACTGCGCGCCGGCACGGCCGTGCTGGAAATTACCAAGGTCCGCAGCCCCTGTTCGGCATTAGATATTTACGGCGCGGCTATCAAACAGGACATTTACGATCGCAGTGTCAGTGCGGGTGACGCCAGCTCGCCGCGCTGGGGCATGAGTGGCTTCTACGCGCGAGTGCTGGAACCCGGCGCCGTAAACCCCGGCGACCCGATCCTGCTACTCACAGCGCTGGCTTGAATAGTTATCGTGGCGCCTCAAGTTATAATCTCTCTAGCGGCCTCGTGCGCGCGCCATGCAGCATTTACTGGAAGCCGTTGAATTTCGCAATCCATCCCGCGCGCGCGAAGATATTGCGCGCCTGGGCGGCGGTATTCCCGAACGCATCACGGCGCGGATTCAGTCGCTTTTGGCGTCGGTCGCCGATCCCGACGAGGCGCTCCATTTCCTGGAGCGGTTTCGTCAGGATCACCCCGCCGCATTCAACCGTATCGCCAGTTCTCCGGCCGCCCTGCGCTGTCTCATCACTACATTCTCATACACCAGATTCCTGTCCGAAGCAGTGCTGCAGCGTCCTGAATGGCTGTTGCAGGCAGCCGACCCGGGCAGCTTGCACCGCATGCTGTCACCGGGGGATTTCGCGGAACGTCTGCTGCAATTCCGCGCCGCCGAAGCACCCGATCTGGCGGAGGCTGTGCTCTTGGCGCGCTTCCGCAGATTGCAGTGCCTGCGCATTCTGCTGCGCGACGTGCTCGGACTAGCCGGACTGGCGGACATCACCGGCGAACTTTCCAACTTAGCCGACGCCATTCTGGATTTAGCTTACCGGCAGATCCGCGATCATCTGATCGCGCGCCATGGCGAACCGATGTCGGAGGGAGCCGGCGGCCAACGGCGCGCGTGTGGTTTCGCGGTGATCGCGCTGGGTAAACTGGGCGGGCAGGAGCTGAATTACAGCTCGGATATCGATCTCATGTTCGTGTATTCGGGCAACGGCGAAACGGCCGGCCCCGATGCCATCACCAACAAGGAATTCTTCAAGAAGGTAGCCAACCAATATACCGAGATCCTTTCGACGTACACGGCGGATGGCTCCTGCTACCGCGTGGATCTCCGCCTCCGGCCGGACGGACGCCACGGTGAGGTCTGTATTTCGCTTGAAGGCGCGAAAGGCTACTACGCGGGTCGCGCCCGCGACTGGGAAAAGCAGATGCTGATCAAAGCGCGCGTATGCGCCGGAGACCTGTCTGTGGGCCGCGAGCTGCTGGAATTCGCCGAACCGCTGATCTATTCCACGACTCTCGATTTCCGCGCCGTGGAGTCGGTTTCCGAAGCGCGGGAACGCATCGGCGAGAAACTCGCAGCCAAACGCGCGCACGCCGGATTAGATATTAAACTGGCGCCCGGCGGCATCCGCGATATCGAGTTCCTGGTGCAGTGCCTGCAGCGACTGCACGGCGGCCGCGAGCTTTGGGTGCGGCATGGAGGCACCCTGTTCGCCCTTTCGCGCGTGTACGACAAAAATCTGCTCTCCGCCGGCGCGTACGCGCGCCTGGCTTCCGCTTACGAATTCCTGCGCCACATCGAACACCGGCTGCAATTCTACGAAGACCGCCAAACGCACACACTGCCAACCCATCCGGAGGAGTTGGAGCTGCTGGCTCGCAAGATGCCCTTTGAAGGCGGGGAGCCGCTCACCGCGGAGTCCCTCGAAGTGCGGCTTGAAGAGCATTTGGGCAGCGTGCGTGAGATGTACGCGCGCGTGATCCAGGCGCGCAAGCCCATGTACCGCATGCCGTTCGATGCGGACCGTCCGCCATCCGCCCCGGACAACCTCTCGCGCTATCTGGCGCAACTTGCGCCGCAACTGGCGGCAACCCTGGCGCGGGTGAAACTGAATCGCGGCCGGGAACGGTTCGAAGTCTTTCTGGAGAAAACTGGCGGCGATTCCGCGTGGCTGGCGCGGCTCAATGCGGATTCCCGGCTGGCCGAGCGCCTGGTAGACATCTTCGAGCATAGCCAGTACTTCGGCGATCAGATGTTGCGCCATCCGGAAATGCTGGCCGAATTGGATGCGGCCTCAGAGCCGGCGGATGAAGGCATTGAGGACAGCCTGTCGCTGCGCAGTTATTTCCGCCGCCGGATGTTTCGCATCCAGAGCGACAGCCTGCTGGGCGCCACCCCAATCTTCGCAACCCTGGAGCGCACATCGGACCTGGCGGACGCGGTGATCGCGGCGGCGTACCGCATCGCGCTGCAAGAGGCGCCTCCGCCCGCCAACAGGGACTACGCCGCCGCGCACCAGATGATGGTCGTCTCGCTAGGCCGGCTGGGCATGCGC
>Ga0302320_10026656_pt1 | contig 11180 bp, 10 predicted proteins | sample Bog_T0_3_FD_202130 | JGI IMG/M metagenome (GOLD analysis project Ga0302320, IMG submission 202130) | Peat permafrost microbial communities from Stordalen Mire near Abisko, Sweden - Bog_T0_3 | ecosystem: Environmental > Terrestrial > Soil > Wetlands > Peat | place: Sweden: Abisko, Stordalen Mire... | reverse complement strand
AACCACAACTGGACCGTGAGCTTTCCCCAACACCTGGCCCAGCTCCGCAAGGAGCGCGGCTTCACCCAGCCCCAGCTCGCCGAGAAGATCGGCCTCCACGTAGCGCAGATTCGCCGCTATGAGGCCGGAACATCGCAGCCGACCCTCGATGTCATCCGCAGCCTCGCCGTCGCTCTGGGCGTAAGCGCAGATGAGCTACTTTTTGCCAAGAACGAACGAGGCCCCGACGATGCCCTCAAGCTCCAGTTCGAGGCCGTCTCCAAGTTCGACCCGGAGTCCAAGAAGGTCGTTCAACAGGTGCTCGATTCCATGATCCTGCAACAGGAGGCGCGGCGGTGGTCTGCGGGCCGATAAGCGTCGCTCATAAGTTAAAAACAACTACGGCTTCCTTTAAGTGCAACTGCATTTCACTTAAGGAGGCTCCGTGAGCCAGAACAACAGCAGTATCGCCCCCACCCTCGGTCAGCAGTCCATCGCCGCCCGCAACCATCACCGCAAGCTTCGCCGCCAAGACATCCACCGCCATCTCGACCAGCTTTGCGAGCATAGCGACAGCCTCGCTCCCGGCCATCCTGACCGGCGTCGCCTCATCCGCGAGATTGCCAAGTGGAACGTCGAGTACCAGGCCGAAGACTAGCACCTCGAACACAACCGAAGGAGGCCGGACGGTGTCCGGCCTCTGTTCGTTTTGCATTCGGTTGCCGCCGCTGCTGGCCGCTCGTGGCTCGCCGCAGTCGCTCGCTCACGTGGTCCACGTGAGAAGGAGACATTCTTCTCATGACAGCAAAACACCCGCAGCGGAGGCGTCGGTCAAGGCCGCGCCAGCGCCGCGTAAGCGGTCGGAGCGAAGCGCAGAGCCTTGACGGACGACGTAGCGGAGGGTACCCCGCCACCGATGCCCAAGGACGCTTTCCTTTGTTTTCAGCAGGTTCCCCGACAGCAACCCGCCGATATCCCCAGAGATCCAAAACCCAGATAAACGCCTTGTTTTCAGTGGTTACCATATAGCAACCTGAAAACACCAGTCTTTTATGGTCTTTTCCCTTTAGCTGCATGATTCTAAATTGGTTCCCCAAGGGTAACCCAAGGTTGCTCTACAGCACCCATTCTGGGGTGACGTGTCCATACTCAACCCCATGCGAAGCATGGCGTCTTTCAGAGAGGCAGGGAGAACGACCAGCGACAGCCACGGATGCACCTACGGGATGAACCTCACGACGGCCTCAGCAGCTCTCTGGGGCTGTCGCTGGAGGAGGAGATGCGGCCCTTTAAGGGCGACCACAGCCATCTCCGGTTTGATCTGCCGAAGTTCTTCGACGCACAAGACGCTGACGAGACGATCCTGCTCCGCCCGGATGTAGAGGATGGGGACACCGATTTGGCCCACCGCCCCGCGCACGTCACATGCCAGTACAGCCCGGAGCCGCGCGGCCAACACATCCGGCTTCACAGAGGCGATTGCGGCTCGTACCGCCCTCAACAGCGACGGTGACGCATCTGCCCCAACAAGCCAGCGCCTAGCTGCAACATTTGGCATCGGGAGATGGAACACAACCGGCGCTAGCAAGGAAGCGAGGAACCTCCGCCAGCCGCGCACCGGACTGGAAGCGAACCCGGCGCACAGAACGAGGCCCACAAGGTTCGCCGGATTAGTCGCCGCGTACTTGAGCGCAAGCGGCGTCGAAAAGGACTCTGCTAGGAGCATGAACGGCTCGGAACTGGGACAGGCTGCCCGCACGAAGTCCTCCAGCTCTGAGTACGGAAGATGTCGCTCAGTTGGATAGCCCACCGCCACGGCCTCGAACTCCTCAGGCAGAGCGGCGATGAACTCCGAGAACAGCTTGCCCGTCCCATCCATTCCGGGCAGAAGCACGAGCTTCAACTGACACCCAAGGGCTGAGCATCATTCATGGCTCCGCTAGCGTCCGTGTCCTGCCGATTTCGGCTTCCCATTCTGGCGTCTCTGGAGGTAAGAAGCCTGGCAACAGGTATCCTCCATCAGCGACGAACTGCTGCGCATCAGGGCCTATGTAGCCGCCTATGCTCGTGGAGTTCTTCGGGTAGTTCTTCCGTATCCATTTGGTGAGATCTTGGTACCACTTCATGAAGTCCTTGGGCTTTTCAAGATAAGCCTCGAAGTTCCCAAAGAGTCTCCCCTGACCAAGTGCTGGCTTCTGTTTCCATGTATTGGAAAATGATGGCATGTATTCCAGCACGGGTTCGTGCAGGGTATCTAGACGAAAATACCCTGGATCAGGCACCCACTTTCGTTGAAGGTCGGAACGGAAGGCGGGATTCCAGAGAACGAGGGTCTTCCCTGAACTAATCTCATTAAGATCAGCGGGGCGAACCTCAGGAACATCTGAGTCGCGTAGCGCGACTATTGTCGGTGCGAGTTCCTGAACAACATTCAGGAACTCCGCCGTATCTTTTTGCGTCATGTAAAAGCCTAGTTGTTTTCCCATATCACTGAGAACTCGAATTCGGTAGCGGCCTTACGGGTACAAGCTTGGGCTTGACCTTAGTTGCATTCTCGATGTCCTGGGCCGCTTGCACTTCTCGTTTAGGGGGCTGTCCATTCCTCCTGGGCCGAACAACCTGCGTCACCGCGCTCACTGTGCCATCTGCTTCCACCGTCGCAGCATCAGCTACGCGTGTCCCCTTTGCACCTCCCGGAGTGGGTATACGTACCTCTCTTTGTCCCTTGGGTCCCATCTTCGCAGCTTCTTCATCAGCAGTTGCTTGATGATCAGGAGCCCCCTTGGACCCATTGGGATTGGGCGGGCTTTTTGCCCCATCGGCACTGGATGATGAACTGAACCATCCTCTGACGGTATTGATCCCGCTTGAAACCTCTGACGAGAAAGCCGACGTGAATGTGCTAAAGGATCGCTGATAGGAAGGAGTACTCATGTACACCCCGACAGCACCAACCGTCGCCGCTACGACAACTGCTGTTTCGACGACGCAGGCATCTTCCGCACAGTGTCCGTCCGGATCGGCCCTCAGAAGCGGATTGTTGTAGACGTAGCTGTACAGATTCAGCGACTGGGGATTATCCAGCTTCGCATAGGGCACGGGGTCGTCACCCTTCGCATCCCAGTCCGGTGACAGGAACCTACCTGTTGCGCTGTTGTAGTACCTGGCGAACATGTAGTCGTTGCCGGATTCTGTGTCCCGTTCTTTGCCGGTACTACGTGACCCGATGCGATTTACAACAGCGGTCGATTGCAAGCCTAATGCGGTCGTGGAGTTGCAGACGCTCTGCCCCTGATACGGTGCTGATTTTCTGGTCGGAACCCCCCGATGCGGTTTTTCGTCTTCAAGACACATTGCGGCCATAAAGCCGTCTGGGATGCGCGTGCTGAAGGCTGTCTGCATGTGGCTACGATTGTACGACTTGAGAGGGCGGGGATGAGGGAGTTAATCGGCCTCGGATTGGGGAGCGGATCGGAGACGGATTCCGAGCATAGTTCATTTTTCTTTAGCTGTAATTACACAGTTAAAGAGGGGCGGATTTCTGGTTGTTTCGCATGGCTCTGACCGGACTGGAAGCGGGCCGTTTGCGTGGCTCAGACAGGACGGATTCAGGGGCTAATCGGCCGTCTCTTCGCGGTCCTCCTGGGCATCCTGTTCGAGCGCCGCTGCCAGCGCTTCGGCGGCTGGATTGCCTGGCTGGAAGCCCTTCGCTGCGGGCAACGGTGGCGCATTCCCCGGCTCGATGAACGCCGCCGGATGGGTCGCCGCGTAGACCTGTTGAAGAGCGCGCAACGCAACCTGCGTGTAAATCTGAGTGGTCTTGATGTCCTCGTGTCCGAGGATCTGCTGGATAAAACGGATGTCGGCCCCGTTCTCGTGCATGTGCGTCGCCATGCAGTGGCGCAGCAAGTGGCAGGCCCCGCCCTTGCCGGACTTCGCCGCGTCGATCCGCTCCTTGACCACGTAGGTCAGATGGTCGCGACTGAACGGCTCGCCGTCCGCAGTAAGGAACGCAGTGAAGTCGTCCGGCTCGATGGCGAGTTGGGGCCGCGCCTCGGCGATGTACTTGCGCAGCCACGCCGCCGCCCGCTCTCCGATCGGCACGTAGCGGTCCTTCTTGCCCTTGCCCTGGTTGACCAGGATCAGGCCGCGGTCGAGTTGGAGATCGAAGAGTTTCAGGCGCACGACTTCCAGACGCCGCAGGCCGGTCGCGTAGATCGTTTCCAGGATGGCGCGGTCCCGGAGTCCGATTGGCTCCTCGACCTCGCACAGCGTCATGATGCGCTCGACCTCTTCAACGGACAGGATGACCTTGGGCAGAGTGCGGCCCAGCCTGGGCAGGTCGATTTCAGACGCCGGGTTATGCAGGATGTGATTCTGCCTGGTCATCCATCGGAACCACACGCGCAACGGCACAAGCCGCGCGTGCTGGCTGCGGAAGGTCAGCGGCTCCCCGTTCTTCTTGCGGTAAAAGAACAAGTACCGCTGATAGCGTTCGAGCACTGGTCGCGTGACCTCGATGGGTTCGCGCAAGCCGTGTTCATAGGCCCACTCGATGAAGAAGCCGATGTGAACGAGACGGTTCTTCACCGTGAACTCGGAGTATCCGCGCACTCTGAGCGCCTCCAGATGCTCGCGCATGAGCAGTTCCATGGGCGTCTTCGGCGCGGCCTGGGGCTTGCGGGTTTTCGTTATGCGGGCCATGCGCTGCCCTCCAGTTCTCGCGCCCTTCCGTTGCCGTTGGGCATGGGTACGACTACGACGGGAGTTTGCGCGAGGCCATCGGCCTCGGCTCCCCTATATGCGTTTTTTGCGCTTTTGCCGGAAAAACCGTCTCCCGCTCGCGTCATTGCTGGCGATTTCGCATCGTGACCACCCCCAGACACCCCCGTGACACCCCCGTGTCCGGCGGGTGACACCCCGGCCTCGAAGTGTGACACCCCCTCCTCGGACCGTGACCGCTTCGCGCCGTAACTCAGCCCCGGCAACACCGGCCTGCCGTTCTCGTCCATCTCGAAGTTGAGCGCATAGACGAAGCTCTGACCGACCAAGCCACGATGCAGGGCCAGGTATTCGAGGTCTTCAAGGCGTGAGAGATGTTTCTTTAGCTGCGAGTCTCCCCAGCCCGTGAACTGCCGCACCGTGGCCCGAGTGAAGCGGTAGTCCAGCCGCTCGATCTGGAGCCGTTCGCACTCGCTGCTTACCATCTTGTCGATCAGCAGCAAGAGGCGGCGCGTCTGCGTCTGCACGTCGTCGAGAGAACGCATCAGCACATGACTGGCAAGCTCCCAGGCCAGCTTTACGTCGGCCTCGGTCGCCTCGATGTACTCCAGCCGTTCGTCCTCCTCCATGCTGGTTTTGATCTCACGCTGATGCTGATGCAGCAGCGTGATCGCCTGGATCAGCGCAATGAACTTCATATGGTCGCGCCGCGTCCGCGTCATGGTGTCGGGGAAACGGCGTTCCCTCAAGCACTCGATCACCACATCGACGGGCTTGAGAAGCCGCTGCGCGTTGCGGTGCAGGCGAACGATCTTGTTCCGCCGTGTCCGCGCCTTCAGGCCTTCGAGCGTCTGCGCCTCGCGCTGCTTCTGATGGATGGCCTGTGTCTGTTCGCGGTCCTCATTCACTGCCAGCACAAGGCAGCGGTTCATCAGCTCCTCATCCACCTCATGCGCCGTCGTGGTCAGGAACAGCATCACCGGGCCTTCCACCGTGTACTCATGCGTCACGTGCTTGCCGCTCACCGGGTCTTTGCCGGTGCTGGCGATATTCAGCTTGCCTTCCGACTGCAGCAGCTTCAACGGATAGCTCGCGGCCTCCGCGCCCTGCTGCTCGGCGATGGCAAGTATCTTGTGCTTGAGATTCTTCTGCCCCATGTAGAAGAGAGCCTGCCCGGTCATGGCTGTGTAGCTCTCCCGGTGCTCCTCCGGCATGAAGTCGAGTACCGCTTCCATCAGCGAACTCTTGCCCGCAGAGGACGACGACTGCACCACGATGGCCAGCGGCTTCGACAGCATACGCGATACAGCGGCCAGATAACTTACCTTCTTGTTGGTCTCCTCGCCCACCGCGCCGCATCGCTCGAAGTCCTCCAGCACTCGCTCCAGCAGGCGCGGATCGCGCAGCAACTCCATCGCGGCCGCCTGCTCCTCGACCGTCATCAGAGCGGTTTCCTCCTGTGGCGCAAGCGCCTTGGCGATGCGCTCCCGCTGCAACTCCGCAAGCGCCGTCCACAACTGGCCCACCTCGCGATGGATCGTCTCTTCCTTCGCCGCAAGCTCGTGCGCCGCCTGCTTCACGAACGCTGCCCGCTGGCGGAACGCCTCCATGTCTAGTGTGTCGCCGTGATAGCAGAACTCCCCGCGCACGTTCCGCCCCGACACCTTCACGTTCACCCGCATCTGGCCCCGGCTCGTGCATTTCTCCAAGCCCAGTATGCGGTACTCGCGCGGCCCGATGGTCACCGCCACTTCGCCGCCGTCGATCTTCACTTGCGGATCGGCGGGCACGGCCAGCGGCATGGGCCGCGCGGCTGGCTGTTCTAAAGGCACGGCATTTACAGCTAAGGGAAAAACTCTCTCTTGTTGCTGCTCTGGCTGAGGGGTCGGCTCACTCGGAACCGGCGCGGGGGCCGGACCTGGCTCTGGCATCGGCGCTGGCTCTGCTGCTGGTTCCGGCATTGGCTCCTCGATCTTTTCTTCTTTAGTTGTGCTTTTTGCTTCCGCTGGCAGGGGCTCGATGATTGGCGCCGCCGCTGTCGGTGACTCGGCCACGATCACTGGAACCTGCACCCGGCCCGCTGGCCGTGGGCCTTTGCCCATCCACGCCGCGCCGGTCAGCAAGACGCCCAGAGCCTTCGGCGCAGGCGTCGTCTTGAGCGCGTATTCGTTGGCGTCCTGGCCCTTCGGGAACTGCACCCGGAAGCACTCGATGCCGGTTTCGATCAGTTCCGCCGTAAGCTTCGCGGCGGCTTTGTCGCCCGCTTCATCGCGGTCGTAGGCGATGTACACGCGCTTGGTGCCGTGCCTCTCGAAGGCCGCGCGATGGTCGGCTGTGAAGCCGTTCACGCCATAGCTCGCCGTGACATTCCGGTAGCCCGCAACCCAGAACGTAAGCGCGTCGATCAGCGCCTCGCACAGGATGATGTCCTTCGACGCGATCAGGGCCTCTTCGTTCCACACGCCCCGATGCGGCCCCGGCAGATACGTGTGATAGTCCGTCCCTGGGCGCAGGTTCGGCACGATCTTCCGCCCGTACATCTCCACCACGTCGCCCGCCAGATTGAACACCGGGATGACCAGCGAGCCGTTGAAGTGCTCGTGCCCCGGCTTCTGGTTGCGCAGGATGCCAAGCTCTTTCAGGCGGGTGCGCTGCGCGTCGCCGGCGGCGCGGTTCGACGCCGGCAGATGCAAGCACAGCGAACGATTGGCGTAGCCCAGCTTGAAATGGTCGATGATCTCCCCGGATTGAAGGCCGCGCTTGATGAGATACCGCTTCGCCTCCGGCGAGTCCTGGAGCGTCCGGTTGTAGTAATCCACCACGGTTCCCAGCAGCTTTTTGTCGTCCGCCGTGGCGTCGATCAGAGGCGGCAGCTTCCGCACTGTGCCGATCTTCGCCACCGGCCCCGCCGATGGAGCATAGTTTTTCCGCAGCAACTCCAGCGCATGATGGAAGCTCACGCCCTCGGCCCGCATCACCCACAGGATCACGTCGCCGCCCTCGCCGCATGCGCCCTTGCAGTGCCACACGTTCTCCACCGGGTCGATATTCAGGCTGGGATTGCGGTCGTCGTGGAACGGGCACAGGCCGATCAACTCCTTACCGCTGCGAACCAGCTTGATCCCCCGCGCCTCAGCCAGCCGCTGGATCGACACCTCGCGCTTGATCCGCTCCTTCACTTCCGGTGGAACGTATGGCATTTTCCCGATCTCCTCGTAAATCCTGTCAAGTGCTTTTTATGCATTTGTTGGTACTGCCCGTCACATGTAAACTCGTTCCGAGAGTATACGGATATGTATATTAGGTCAACGCGTTTTGAGCAGGAGGACTCAGAAGATGCCCTTAGAATCGGCATTGTCATGCCCAAGGGAACAGCGACCACGAACAAGGATTCTTTCGGCCAACGCCTCATCGCGCTCCGCAAGGAGCGCGACATGACGCAAGTGCAGCTAGCCAAGGCGGCTCAGGTCACCCAACGCGCAATTTCCTATTACGAGACGGACGGCGGCTCTCCGCCTGGCCCGGTGATCGCGCAACTGGCTCAGGCCCTCAAGGTCACCGCAGATGAACTGCTGGGCATCCAGGCCAAGCCGAGAGAGGCTTCTAAATTTGAACGGGTCACAAGCGACCCGGAGAAGCAGCGCCTTTGGAAGAGATTTCAGAGGATCACTTTGCTGCCTGAGCGTGACCAGAAGGCGGTTATAAGACTCATCAACTCGCTCACCGGAACGACTGGTGCCGAAGCTCACGACTGAGACAGCAGTGACTCGATAAGCCAAGAAAAAAGGACTCCGCGATGCCTCAAGCCAACCCGAAGGAACAAGCGCACGAACTCATCAACCGCCTGTCCACAGGCCAGGTCTTCGCCGTCGTCGGCCTGCTCGAAGCCATGCTCGATCCCGTGTCCATCGCCTTGGCCAACGCGCCCTATGACGACGAACCGGTGAGCGAAGAAGAAGCCCGCGACATCGCCGAGTCACGCGCCGCTTACGCGCGTGGAGAGGTCGTCTCCAACGAAGAAGTCCTGGCCGAGTTCGGCCTCGCCGCCGATGACTTCGAGCGCATGGGACAGACCCCGCTCGAACACGAACCGCGCCACCCCGGACAGTGAGCATGAACCGCAAGAAGATCGCCTGGCGGGACCAGGCCAAGGCCCAGCTCCGCGCCATCGACCAGCCTACCGCACTGCGCATTCTCCACGCTCTCGCCGGATTCGCCGCCACCGGAGAGGGCGACGTAAAACGCCTCCAGGACATCGAGCCGCCCGAGTTCCGCCTGCGCGTCGGCGACTACCGGCTCCGCTTCCACGACCTCGGCCACACCCTCTACGTCACCGCCGTCAAGCACCGCCGCGAAGCCTACCGCTGAGCCAACTTCGCCCGCCGCAGTCGAGTCTCGCTCTTCGGTTCTCTTGGAACCGAGAAGAAGACATTCTTCTCATGACAGGAAAACACCCGCAGCGGAGGCGGCAGTCAAGACCGCGCCAGCGCCGCGTGAGCGGTCGGAGCGAAGCGCAGAGCCTTGACGGACGACGCAGCGGAGGGTACCCCGCCACCGACGCCCAGGGACGCTTTCCTTTGTTCTCAACAGGTTCCCCAGCGGTAACTTCAGGTTGCTCGACAGCAACCTTGAAGACGCGTTTCCCCGTAGCCGCTTTGTTTTCAGTGGTTACCATATAGCAACCTTAGGTTGCTGCACAGCAACCATTCTGGGGTGGCGTGTCATAATTCATCCGGTGCGAAGCACCGTGCCCACACTGGCGATATATTCGGCGGAAGGAACTGCATTCCATTCGCTATGCATTGCATATCGCAACCGCTCTTCGATTCGTTATTCATTGCGCATCGCAACCGCACATCGCAACGCTATGCATTGCACAGCGCAACGTCACATCGGAACGCTGCGCAGGTGTCGTGCCCACCCCTAACCTGATGCCGTAGGCAGCGTCGTTCTTCAGCGGGCAGGCCACGGCTACCGGAGAAGGCCCGCTGACACGATACAGGTCAACCACGCCCTATTGAACCTTTGTCGGTTGCCCTATTGAGATGATTCCGGACGTTTGCATCGCCAGAACCACAGGAACATCCACGCGCGCATTGGATCGCGGATCCTTCCAGTCCTCGTCCGAGATAACGTACCAGTCGTTTAGCTGTTTCACCGCGAACTGCACCGACTTGTCGGGAGCAATGACCTTTATGTTGTCGACTTCTTCCGCGCACCAAAATACGCCCTGAACATAGGCTTGTCGATCCTGATCCGATATCTGACGCCACCAAAGCCCCAAGTCGAATCCATAGGGGCCACTCCAGTGTTCAGCATGGACATCTGGCTTGGCGCGATGAACTCTCATGAGTGACTCCAAAATGAGTTTCCCGAGCGAGCTTTGCTTTCGACTGTTAACTGCCTCATTGACCATCCGAATGACGGCCACATAGTCACTTTGCTCGAAAGCATCTTTACGCGGCGGGGATGTTCGATAGCAATCTGCAAAACCAGAAATTATCAGCCTTTGCTGTTCCGTAGAATACGTATGCCATACATTGAGATCACTGTTATTGACCTCTCCGTGCGCGCATGGTGGCGTCAAGAGCATTAGCAGAGCAGCCCATATCAAGAGTGGCCGAAAAGAGCTTTTACTGAACATGCGCATAGTAGACGACCTCCCCATGTGCAGGTGTGAACACTGCACTGGCACGCATGACTCCATTGGACTCGCCCACGTTCGCTAGTACTGCACCGCTATGTCCACTCGGATCGTCTCCGGGCACGCCCTCAGGTCTCACTGATGCGATATGACCATGTTCACTTCCGTGTTGCGTAGCAAAAACAAGTGTTCCGCTGTCCGCTAACCCTTGCGCTTCATCTGCCGTTACCGCTCTGTAGCCATTCTTTGGATCAGCTAGATTATTAATCTGTGTGTTGGCATCGTAGTTCTGTCCCTTTGAGTCAGCCAGCACTCCGGTAGTATCTGCTCCCACAGCTTTTGCGATACTGCAAGCACCTTCGCTACAGTGCGTTTCCCCAGCATTTGGCTGGTCAGGGGCGTATTTCTTATTCTTCATAGCCGCATTTTGCGCTTTTACAAGACGATTTACCGCAGTCTTCTCATACACCACTTCCGCAAGGTCCGCTTGCAGGCCGCTGCAAGTGGAACCGTATACAGGCATCCCTTCGACGTAGCAATCCGCGTGTCCGTTTGGATCATCTCTGCTCAACGGATTGTTCAGCACGTAGCTATAGAGATTGAGAGACTGCGGATTGTCCAGATTTGCATAGGGCACCGGGTCTTCTGTGGCGCTCCAGTCCGGGGAGAGGAATCGTCCAGTATTGGAGTTGTAGTACCGCGCAAGGAAATAGTCGTTGCCTGATTCGGTGTCTCGTTCTTTGCCGGTACTACGTGACCCGATGCGATTTAGAGCGGCGGTCGATTGCAACCCCAACATGAGTGTGGAGTTACAGGCATCGATGCCCAGATGCAG
>Ga0302320_10026654_pt1 | contig 11181 bp, 13 predicted proteins | sample Bog_T0_3_FD_202130 | JGI IMG/M metagenome (GOLD analysis project Ga0302320, IMG submission 202130) | Peat permafrost microbial communities from Stordalen Mire near Abisko, Sweden - Bog_T0_3 | ecosystem: Environmental > Terrestrial > Soil > Wetlands > Peat | place: Sweden: Abisko, Stordalen Mire... | reverse complement strand
AAAACCAGATTATATAGATTATTTTTTTTTATCAATTTTCTTTTAATTTTTTTATATACATAATAGCACTTCGCAAGCTCAAAATAACCAGAAACATCGTTTTCCTAAAAAATTGACCTGTCATATATTCATTTATTAATTACGGGTAATTAAAAAATAACGCATTTACATAAAAAAAAAAAAAAAAGTTTTTTCATTGGGAATACCAAATCTTTATACCTTGAAATAAAAATAAAAAAAATCAAGTTCTTATATTTTATATTTGCAATTTAGACGATGAATTTTTTGGGTAACATTAAAAATAACACCTAATCAAAAGCCAAGACTTTAGTTTCTAAAATCCCTGTTTCCAAGCTCAACAGCAGCCGGTTCATGAACTTTCGGTGATGCAAGAAAAAATTTTAGTTTAATTATAAATTCATATTACCTTTTTGGTCGCCTGAGTGATATCAATCAAATCTTGCTTATATTGATAAAACAATTGTCGCTTCGAGTTATCAAAAAAATCTGTCGTGTTTTTCTTTTCCAACAATTCATGAAGTCTCTCACAATTGCTTTCAAAATATGCCTGATTAAACTCAAATAAATCTTTCTCTTTTTGTTGCTTTTCGCCATCCAAAAAAAAACCATAAACATAGGTATATTTCAGGTTTTTTCTTGCTTGGATCAAGAATTCACCAGAATCTATCAAAAATTGTAATTCGGAGGTGTCATATTTCATTTCGTCGTGCAACTTTTGATAGGTCATGTTAATACCTTTGAATGTCTCCTTGGCCTTCTCCTCTGCCTTGCGGTTGTTGTGGAAACGATCGAAATAAAAGATGAATTTTTCCAACATCGATTTTTCTTTATCAATTTGCCTGCAACTTTTTGCTTTTTCCTATTAAAATTTAAAATTAATGTTCTGAAAGTCATAGATTTAAAAATATCAAAAGGTATCAAAAATTTATAAATAAAATATAATCAAAATCAAAATTTCTCTAAAAAAATATGTAATATTCATAAATAATATAAAAATAAATACATCTGTGCTCATTTCATCAAATTTGTTGCATTTGTAAAATCCTCCAGTTTGAGTTCCGTGATCGGTCCATGGTCCCATGCACAACCAGCAGAATTCATACTTGCAATCCATCAATCTGCAAGTCATATGATTGCAACCTTGATTCTTTTCGATCGGCTTGCGACATTTAGGACATAACTTTGTGTTCACAAGAATCCAACGCAAATTCTCACTTTCGGAACTGTTTCTCAATTCCCAATCAATCACCTGAGCACAAGAACAAGGCCTATTAATAAAATTATCATCGTTTTAATGTGTTTTATATATTTCATATATTTTTCTATAGAAAAATTTACTTGTGTGATTCTTTCGAACATTTAAAGCAAAAAAAAGTACCACAAAGGCATTTTATTTCCTCCCTATTCAAATGAACATTTTCCACGCAATAAATGCAACCAGGTGCTGGGCACCACTTCACGCATTGGTTTTCTTCGGCAAAAACTTTGCATAATTTTGTCTTGTACTTCTCTTCCAAGTCCTGGGCTTTGTGGGTCATAATAAAACTATGTCTCACGATCAAAGGACACTTATCGAAGGGACACCTCCAAAATGCAGAAATGTTGAAATCGGAAATCTAAACTAAATGTTGATTTAAAATTCTTTAGAAATTTTACCAAGAAATTTATATAATCCCCCCAACATTTCGGACAAAGCTTGTGATTGCATTCCAAAGTACTGGTCAGACAATTTGCCGTATTCAAATCAAGACAGATAGGACATAATGCGTTTTTGGTCGATGGAGCAATAGGGAAACCATGCGGCAATTTCAAACCTGATTCCAATTGATACTTTTCAGGGTTATCTAAATACAAAGTTTCAATTTTTTCTGAGCTCCACTTGAAACAATGAAGGATTATGAGTGCCTCATCATAAGAACAAAACAATAGCTCTTGGACAGATTTTACTTTTTTCTCGATTCTGGGGAAAATGTCTTTTGTGGTGAGAAAAATTATCGAGCTCTGAAAAAAATAGTTAGGGGGGGAAGGAAAAAAAAAAAAGACCTGGGGTCGCAAAGAAAGCAACTCTTCATTGGTGTTGGAATAAAGTTCATCTTCACAATTGGAGGAATCGTATTTTTCATTTTCATCAATCATTTCATCGCCGCTCATGCCACTCATGGATGAATTCTGATTTAATGCAAGAAAAGAAAATTTTGTGGAAATTTATTTAAATAAATTATAGATTTTCAAATTATGTTTTTTTTACTCTCAAAAGTTCTTTAACAAAATATATGGAATAATTTATTGGAAGCTTGGTTCGTCTTATTAATCGAATTATGAATTATTATGGATGGCAAAATGCATTTTTATTTCGTGAGCGAAAATTTTAAACCCAAAAAAAAACAAAATAATTTTGTTAAAATTATTAAAAACTCAACTAGAAATTATTATAAAAATATTCAAATTCCATTCTTCTTCAAAACTATTTTTTGAATTCCAAGGTTTTTGAACTGATAAAAAGATCTGACTAATTAATGATCAACGAGAAACCGAAAGAGGAAAAATTCAACCAGGAAGGTGAACATTTTTTAAGTGATAATCAACACAAAATTATTGTCGGATTTTTTGGAATCGGCTTAGTATTAACATACAAAAATTATCCTTTTGAAACGAAATTTTTTAAAGGCCATCAGTCTTGTATATGCCGCCATATATATAATAGAAAGTGTGATTTTTAAGACAAGTACGACTCAATAAAATGGCAAAAGAGGAAGTATATAATTAAAAGCTAAAACAAAAAGCATTGAGAAAAAAAAGGTTTAATGTTTATTAATATTGCTTAAAGAGTTCCGAAAAATAAAATTTAAATTTTTTGCCCAATTTAAAAAAATATTGACGTCAGTTAGCGAGCAATTTAGGTAGTAATTAGTTTTGGATTTTATGAGTTGCTTTGAAGTCATGGGCAAAAAGATATTTTTTATAACAGTCGTTAATAGAATCAATTTTGAAATCTTTCTCAGACCTTAATTTTCTTTATCTAGTCTTTTGAAACCAATATCCTATAATTTTCAATATTTATATATCCAATAAACCCCCTTTCAACTCATTAGAACTCCCAATGCGAAAACGAAGCGGTGCCATCGATTCCTACAATTTGGAGGCCTACGTGAAGGTATTTCTTTTAAATAACATGATTTTTCTAATTTCCGTTTTTTCAGCTGGCCACATTATCGCAAAACAAAGAAAGTCTTTTTTACTCAAATGACATTTCCATGACTGAAAATTACGACAACTCTGAAAATTTACTCAAAAGAACCACTAGTCGGAAATGGTCAGAGACCATAAGCCGCCAAAATTCCAAAATATCACCGGCTTCATCAAGTGTGAAATTCAGGAAAACCTCCAATTTTGACTTCAATTGGTCATGCAAAGAAGAGAAAAAAACTGGCGATGAGCTGAATATTTCAAGAACCTTTTCGAACTTTTCAGTAATTTCCAACGACGAACAACCCATCATCCCAAAGCGAATAATGACCAAGCAAATTATAGTGATCGGAGCTTCACAAACTGGCAAGAAGTCTCTGGTTCATTCATTGTTTGGGGATGGTGAAGATGCTGGTGCATGCAGTGAACAGGCATATAAGTAAAAAAGAAATTTTTAAAATAAGTATAACTAATTTGGGGAATTTTAGAGAGCCTTGTTTTGACTTGATTGTGAAGAGTGAGAATGTCATGGAAAATGAAAGGTATATCTACAAATTCTGGATCCAGAACCTCAGCAATGAAATATATGAGAAGATCATTGATGGTACACCATTTTTTCTACTCATTGGACATCTTTTTAACATCATAATTTTTTTAGTGTATTACAAAACGATGAATATGTTCATCTTTGTCTATAATGTCAGCGATCGAAGCTCATTCGAAAAAATCGAAGAAAACTACGAACATATCAAGTCTTTGGCAAAAAACGGAAATCTCAATTGTCTATTGATCGGAATGCATTTTTCGCCAAAACATAAAATTGTACGAATTTTTTCCAAAAACCAAATTTTAAACTTTTAATTTTTTTGTTTAGGAAGTCTCTTACGAAGAAGCCAACCAATTCGCTGAAAAAATGAACTTCCTCGGATTTTTGGTCACCAACAAAAGAAATTCTGCCGTGAACAAAAATGTAATTTTTTAAAATGATTTTTTTTTAATTTATTTCAAGTTTTTTACCCAATTTAGATCTATGAAATAATGAAGAGTCATTTCGGAATAAGTGGAGGAGGAAAACCAGAGGAATCTTAAAGAAAAATGGATTTTTGGACCTGTGTTTATATAAATCAACTCTTTTTCGCTGTATATTATTTCTGAATTTTTTGTTTTTTTTACATCACAACTTGTTTATATGTGGGATTATGAACTAGTCTTTATCCGTCTCCATTTTTCTTTTTTTTTCCGCTTTATTCCAAGTTTTATCTTTATATTTGAACTCACAACTGAATTTATTCTATTGAAGAAAAGAACTTTCTATTTTTTTTTTTAATTTCCAAATTTTAATAAAATATCAGGAATAAAAAAATTTGGGATTTTCCCAAATTAAAAAGTTTTTTTTCAAAGTCTTTTAATTTTTTTCAAATAATTTTTTGGCGTTCGAGCCTAAAAAAACAAATAATAAAAAGAAAATTTGATCGGCATTATAATAAAAGATTCTTAACAAAATGGAAAAGATAACTAACGTCAAACAAGAAACTCTAACCACCATCAAACAAGAATTACCAAAAGCCGATGACAATAAAGAAACCCCCCAAACTGTTGATAAAAACCTTAAAATAGTAAGAAAATAACTTTTTAAAAATTCATCATTTTTTTGAAAGAATAATTCCGACTCAAAAGAAAAATATAAAAAACTTAAAAGAAAATATGCTCAATTGATGCAGGTACATTGAAAATTAAGCATTAATAAAGTGCTATATTGAAGGAACATTCCAAAATTCTTAGCGAATTTGAAATTTATGTGGAAGAAATGAATAAACTTTGTGAAGAGAGGAAATTTCTGAGGAATAAAATCAATTGCATCCTGAAAAATCAAGGTTACAATGTCATGTTGAACGATAAACAAACCAAGACTGAAGGAAATTAATAATGGCTCTGTCTTATGTATATTCTAATTTATGAGACTATTAATTCCAAAAAATTGAATAAAATTTATAATCAGAATAATTTTCATATTTTTCCTGGCCTTTACTTTTTTTCCATTTTGATTTGGATTTTTTTCTATTTTTCGTGTTTTTTTATGATTAATATCAATAATTGTTAAAAATTAAAGAGGATTTTTATTCAACTCCATTTTTTCTCATTATAAATTAATAATTTTCTAGACAGTTATAATTTGAATTTAAATTACAGAAAAGCTAAAAAAACCCAAAAAATCAATTTCCTTTTTATTTAAAAAATTAAATTTTTTAAACTTGCCAAATTCCCCTTCCAAAACGAGGAAATGCATTTCAAAACTCTCATTTCTATTATAAATAATTTCTGAAAGGCATTTTCACTTCCTAAAAAAAAAAACTTAATATTTATCCGACTTATTTTTATCTTATATGGATTATAAAATAATTTCTCATCATTTTATATAAAACAAATTTTTAATTTGAAAATCTAGACCCATCTTTGAACCTAAAAGATCACATGAGAGTTTCTTCACGAAATCCCAACAAAAACAAAAGAAAACCAACAAAAGTGGCTGCCACATCAAAAGATATCAAAAAGACCCCTTCTAAGGCCTTTGCCAAGGGGTTTCTATACAACAAATCTTCTATAATGTCAAGTTCAAAAAGTTGCAGTGATTCCACTGATGAAAGTGACAGGGAGTATGAAGAAATTCCCTATGTAATAGAAATAAAAAAATCTTATTTGAGAGGATTTGAAAAAAATTCGTTTTTTTTATTTAGACTACTTTGAAATTCAAAACCAAGAAACAAAGGAAAATCTTTACCTTTAAATGCTATAAAGAAGAGGATTTGAATTTTTCGGCTTTTGGGGACTTGAAGCCAACTACTCGAGTATTAAATTAATTTTTTTTAATTTAATTAAAATTTTAATTAAATAAAACTTTTTTCAAATTTTTAAGACTTGCGACGATGATTGCAGTAGTGATGATGAAAGAATTCAAAATGCTATAAGCAAACTTTATAACTCTTTATTGGAGAAAGTGGAAGAACGGAAACAAAAGAAATTGGCGGTAGCAGCTAATATAAAGAGTAAAAAAATCCGTAAAATCATGAAAAATAAAAAAAATAACAAATCAAAGAAAAGGTCTCCGAAAGCCAAAGGTGCTTAAAAAACGGTGCATATATTAAATTTTGTTTATTTTTAGTGAGCTATAAATATATTCAGAAAAATTTTGCCTTTAGTTTAATTTTCTTAAAAATCGCTAAAAATAATTTAAAAAAAAACACAAAACATTAATTTTGCCTTATGAACAATAATGAGCTGACAATAATAATTTAATAAATATGGAATATCTGATCATTGAAAAGAAAAGATCTGAAGATTTAAAATTTCTTGAAGCTCCTTTTATATTTTATGAGAAAAATTTCGAAAAAATGTTGTTTTTCTTACGCTTTGACCTTGTCTCGTTCCAGGACAGCCAACATGTCTCCCAATTTTTTGGAATGTATGTATTCTTGCATGTCTTCTTCATGTGCTAAATAAATTTTATTACTATATTCAATAATGAAAAAAATCCGAAATATCCTGATTAAAATTATAATAAAAAATATAAGAAAAAATGATTAAAAAAAAAAAGTAAAAATATGGTAAATGAACCGAAAAAACCCATTATCATAAAAAAATTTACCATCTTCATATTCAACTGGATTCTTTAAATAGATGTGAGAAGGCATATAATAATTTTCCACACTATTGTATGATGAAAGCACACTGCCAGTGAATGAGTTCTGCCTCATGTTGTTCCTCCGTATATCAGTCGGTGGTATTAACAGACATTCATTATTTGTAGTTTCAGATTTTGGCAGGATTTTCATACTGGTGACAACTTCTTTTTGTCCACCAGGCAATTTTCTTTTTTCATTCTTCTTATTTATCACCAAATAGCTGAACATTTTTTTACCTTCCTCCTCCTCATCAGACACCTTCGTGCTTAGGATCTTCGGCTTGTTATTATTTTCCTTTAAAACAAGAGGCTCTTTTTCTTTAGACCAATCCCACACATTATCTTCCAAATCAAAATGATTATCCTGTGCGATTTTTATAAACAAACTCCTTAAATAATTATAATCAGGCTCATCCTTGAAATTCATCCCCTTAACATAATCAAAAAAAGCAACCATCTCCGCAGGAAAATCCTTGCAAAGCTCCTTATTAGAAATCTTCTCCTTCATTTTTCCCACCACTTTGTTTTTCTCCTTCTCATTGATCACCAAATTCTGCCATGGCAACCCCCCATTTTTCAAAAACAACATCATATATCCCAAAGATTCCAGATCATCCTTTCGAGCCAATTCCACTCCTTTATGTGAACTTATGCTAGCATACCTCGTGGTACCTATGAAAGGCTTGTTTTCTCGATAAATGATATGTCTTCCATGCATATCCCGGAAATATTTCGAAATCCCAAAATCAATTATATAGACGACATTTGAGTTTTCCCCCTTTCCAATCAAAATATTCTCTGGTTTTATATCTCTATGAATGATGTTCTTCTCATGAATTTGCTCTATCAAGGGTATCAATTGATTCGCCAACATGCAAATGGTTTTTAACGATAACTTCTTATGGATTTTTAATAAGGCCGCTAAGTCGTTTCCCAATAATTCCATCACCAAAGCGTCGTAATTATGCTCGGTACCGGACCAAAGAATCCTTGGAATTCCTTTGAGGTTGGCTATTTTTTCTAGAAGAGTGGATTCACGGAGCACAGAACGCAAATCATCCTCATTTTTAGAAACTTCTTCAAGTTTTATTGCTAATTCTTCCTTGGTTTGTAAATGCTCACAAATATACACGTCTCCGAAGGAACCGGAACTGATTTTGTTCTTGAGGAGATATGTGTTATTGAAAATCAGATCTTGTGATTTTTTCAACTTTAAAAACATTGAAGACTTTTTTTATAAAAGTAAATTTATAAAAAAAATGTGAACATTCATTATAGAAATGAATTTTTAAATTTTTTCTTGTTATAATACTTTACAAAAAAATAATTAAGAAAAATGATTATTTTCCTTCCATTTTTTTTTTTAATAGCATAATTAACTCGAAGTTTTAGTTTTGTTATCTATCATCCATCAGGAAAACTTGAAATTGTGGGCCTGAACAAAATAATTATTTCTAATAATTTTTACTATAATTACCCTAAAATCGGCTTGATCACAGGTTTGTATTCATAATATAACAGATACTCATTGTCTCCAAATATATTATAGTCTTCCAATGTTTTATCAGGGTCCAAAAATTCGCTAATTTTATTAAATTTATGGATCTTTTTTAATTTCTTAATACTTTGTATTAAAATTCTTGCTCATTAAAACGCTACCGATAGCATGTTGATGTTTTTCTTCCAATTTATTCATTACATACTTAATTCTTGTCGTAATTGGCAATTTCATCTTAACATCTTCAAAAAAAAATCCAATTTTTTCTTAAAAAAACAATATTTACTAAAAATTTCAGAAGGCGGATCAGCCAATTTTATCAATAAATCGACTTTTGGGGTAACAAGATCAGGGTCTTCGAATTTTGGGAAATCGTAAACCATCGGCAAATATTCCTTTTTTTTCGACCCAGCTTTTTTTTTCTTTCCTCCTGTTTTTTTCTTTTTTCCAGGCATTTTTTATGCGTAAATAAATTATTTATATTAAGTTATAAAATTATTTTCTATAAATTTTGACTTTAAGCAATGAAACTTGATGTGTTTTATAATTTTTCAGGCAATATAAGAACTAAATATTAATTTTTTTCTGTGAAAATTTTAGAGATTTTTTTTGGGAACATAAATTAAATTTTTACAATTTATTAGCACAAATTTGCTTTAATATATGAATAAATCAAATTTACCTGAATTAATTAACCCATTCCGGCAAAAAACTTTATTTAACTAAAATTAAAATATCCTACAAGCACAAAATTTGCAATTTTTCTCCACAACTTTCTGATCTTTCCCTTTCGAACTAAATGTATCACTTAATCTCGGTTGTTGGATCTTGTGTTCTTGATAATGTCCATTTAAATCCCTACACATATCAAAAATTTAAAAAAAGTTTTAAAAATTAAAGAAAATTACAATGATTTATTTGAATTCATTGTTATAATTTGTTTAGGCAGATTTTCCCATGATTTCCTCATTTCGGAATTTATTTCATTGCTATTTTTTTCGTTATTATTTGTAGTTTCGGAGTATTTGAATTCTTCAAATCCAGATTTTGCTTCTGGTTTTCCGTTCCTCTTATTACTTTCCTCTCTATCCTTATCAGAAGTGAATAATTGAGCATCTGTGGTGTCGGCTCTTGAAAAGTTTATGAAATTAGGCCCATTTTTATTGACTTGGCTGTTTTGAACCTCATCATTATCATTGCTAATGATAGGCTCTTTTGTTAAAGAAGCCTTGAGTTCATCAGTTTCTATTGGTTTTGCAAACGGAGCATTATTATTTGAGGAAGTGAGAGCTTTTTCTGAACTTTGAGGGTTTTCTTCAGGCAACAACTTTGAGTTGAATTTTGGACTTTCATTGTTGATGTCTTTGATGGTGTTGGAAATAAAAAGATCAAGATTTTTTTCTTCTTCGAGTTGCAAGGCGATTTTATTTTCGCCTTCGTTGAGCACTTTTATTTCTTCATTTTCATTAAAGGATATCTCCTCTTGAATAACTTTGTCAATTGGTTTTTCTTCGTCGAGCAATTTTTCTTCAATAATTGCCTTTTTTTCTTCAATAATTGCCTTTTCTTCAATAATTGCCTTTTCTTCAATAATTGCCTTTTCTTCAGCCTTTTCGTCAATAATTATTTTTTCTTCAATAATTGCATTTTCTTCCATAAATTTTTCTTTTTCTTCAATAATTGCATTTTCTTCAATGAATTTTTCTTTTTCTTCAATGAATTTTTCGTTTTCTTCAACGAATTTTTCTTTTTCTTCAATGAATTTTTCTTTTTCTTCAATAATAACTTTTTCTTGGTTTTGAATATGTTCCTCAAGATGTTCAATAATTTGTTTTTCTTCCTTTATGTTTTCAGCAATAGTTGATTCGAATTTTTCCTCATTTTGAACTGCGGCTTCGGTAACTTTTTCCTCAATTTTTTTTTCTTCATGATCATTTTTTTCTTCAATTAGCTGTTCATCGAATTTTCCAGAAATATTTTCTTCATTGGAAATCTTGTCTTCGAGCTTCTTTTCGGCTTGAATTTTTTGATTATCTAAAATTTGTTCAATTTTTGTTTCGATATGAACACTTTCATTTTGAATTTGGTCTGCGAAAATTTGTGCCTCAATATATTTTTCTTCATTTTTTTCCTCTTGAACACTTGAATTTTTTTCCTCTTGATTTTTTTCCTCTTTAACTTTTTCCCCTTGAATTTTTTCCTCTTGAATATTTTCCTCTTGAATTTTTTCCTCTTTAAATTTTTCCTCTTGAATTTTTTCCTCTTCTTGAATTTTTTCCTCTTCTTGCATTTTTTCCTCTTGAATTTTTTCATCTAGAACTTTATTTTTTTCCTCTTGAATTTTTTCCTCTTGAATTTTTTCCTCATGAATTTTTTCTTCTTGAATTTTTTCTTCTTGAATTTTTTCCTTTTCTTGAATTTTTTCCTCTTGAATTTTTTCATCTAGAACTTTTTCCTCATGAATTTTTTCTTCTTGAATTTTTTCCTCTTGAATTTTTTCTTCTTGTTCCTCTTGAATTTTTTCTTCTGGAATTTTTTCCTCTTGAATTTTTTCTTCTGGAATTTTTTCCTCTTGATCTTTTTCCTCTTTAACTTTTTCCCCTTGAATTTTTTCCTCTTGAATTTTTTCCTCTTGAATTTTTTCCTCCTGAATTTTTTCTTCTTGAATTTTTTCCTCTTCTTGAATTTTTTCCTTTTCTTGAATTTTTTCCTCTTGAATTTTTTCATCTAGAACTTTTTCCTCATGAATTTTTTCTTGTTGAATTTTTTCTTCTTGTTCATATTGAATTTTTTATTA
>Ga0302320_10026653_pt1 | contig 11181 bp, 10 predicted proteins | sample Bog_T0_3_FD_202130 | JGI IMG/M metagenome (GOLD analysis project Ga0302320, IMG submission 202130) | Peat permafrost microbial communities from Stordalen Mire near Abisko, Sweden - Bog_T0_3 | ecosystem: Environmental > Terrestrial > Soil > Wetlands > Peat | place: Sweden: Abisko, Stordalen Mire... | reverse complement strand
ACAGGTTCTCTGAACATCGGCCCGGACGTTTGGCGTGGAAAGACGCGCTGTCTTATCCCTCGGAATCAATCACGATTCACAGACGCGATAACAATCCCATGCAGATTTCGAGCGGAGGTTCCGAGTTTCTTACACCTACCGTACAAGCTCGGTAGCCGAGTTATTGCTGCTTCGCTTCCCAGCGTATTCGTTTGACATGATTTTCAGTAAATGCAAAATAGATACACTAATTCTAATCGCACTATCGGCGATTTCTCTTGTCAATTTCTCGTCGACTTCTGCATTTGCTTCGCTTTCATGCCAAAGATCAGAGAGCGCGTACTGAGTCTCGATAAGGGCCACTTCAAGGCGCGCAAGCGAGGCCAGCGGTTTCATTTCGCTCTCTGAGTTGAGACAACTGCAACCGAAAATATCCGAAGCGAATCTCCACAAGAAATATAGTGAAAATTGCGTGAAACGGAAGGTGTAAAAAGGGTCATGTGCGCATTGGCCGCATGTTTGTGCACTAATTGTTGCCGCAGGTATGTTTATTTACATGTGTTGTATTTGAGATTTTGCAAACTACAAGAGGCGTATGTGCTGCGAATTAGCGACAAACCGTTTTGCGAGCATGGGTTACGCTGACGCGTCGAGATTTCCGGATTCAGACTGAGTGCGGCGCGAAATCGAGCGAGTTTGCCCCTTGGGCGGGCTGCCGTGGTTCGATTCGATTGCGGCGCCGTGACCTCGGATGCCGGCGCGATGTTGTTGGGAGTGGCGGACATGGCGCTCGGGTTGGTTCGCCCGCGATCGGAGGCTTGTTCGTCGAGCTTTTTCTGGGAGCGCACTCAAGAGCGCCCAAGCAGGTCACGCTCATGTCGACGCCGCAGAGGACCCACTGCACGGCGAGCAGGAGGGCCGGTTTTACACGCCTACTGCGATTGACGCAGCCATCTGCCGCTAAATGTGTTCTGCGGACGGCGTTTGCCGTCGGCCAAACTCCGGCGCTCCAACATCGACGGGAGTGCCGGCGCAAGGCAAGCGAGGGCCCGTATCGTCGTGCGCATCCGGGCGCGTTGGCCGCGCGGGCGTATTCTCTGGCTCACCCGAAACCATTTCGTGGCCTGAGTCCAAGTAACCTTGCTGGCCGAGGGCAATCATAAGTTTCAAAAGGTTCTTTTCGGACATAATGCTTGGAGTCCGCGTTGCGTTGAACCAATGCAGCCCGAACAAAGGCTCGGTTTTGAGCGTTCGCGCGGCGAAGCCCATCGACCACTTCCCGAATAGACGTTCGGGTACAACGGCGTTGCTGAGGATTTTGACGTTGGAGTGCCGTGTATCCCGCAAGATGCGCGCAAAGATTTCCTCAACAAACTGAATTTCGCCTTCCAGGGCCTGCGCGAACCAACGGTCGTCGTAGATCAGGGCTCCTGTCAGATGCCGTCGCCGGTTTTCAGTCACCGCGATCTTCTGCAATTCCAGGATCCGCCAATCACGTTCCGTGGGCGCGATGGCGATTTCGCTGAAGTAGACGAGTCGAGACAGGGACATCGGTGTTTTCCAATAGGGGGTAAATGTTTCCAGCGTGGGCGAAGGTGCTAAGCGGTTAAAAGAACGGGTCTTGGTGTTTCGCAGAACGAGTGGAAGTTTGCGGCGTCGAGAAATCCTTGAACCTCTCCGGCAGGCATAGGCCTACCGAAGAAGTATCCTTGCATCATATTGCAACCCAGCCCGCGAAGTACGCTCACTTGGTTCTCCGTTTCCATGCCTTCGGCGATGCAGGCGAGCTTCAGGTTGCGGCACATGTCGATCACGGACTTGACGATCGCTCGGCAGTCGGAATCCGTGTGGGCGATGCCGCCCGGTTGGCCGCCGCAAGAAACTTCCACGGTGCGTTTTCACTGTTGCGGAAACCGGTGCATGGCCCGGAATTGCTGGAGCGCCTGAATGCGCTCGCCGCGCGACGTCCATGAGGTAGTTTTTCTGACTTGGTGCATCGCTTGCCCGGCCAGCAATGCGACTTGGTCCCCAAAGTCGCTTGAGCCTCTGCAAGGCCACGCCGGCGTCCCGTCTGGCTTCTCAATCGCGCGGATTGGCACTTTGCAGGAAGAACTTCATCATCTGCACCAGCGCCAACGCATTCCCGTCGGCGCCCGAGATGATGTCCCGCAACTGCATGTTCGGGGAGATCACCGTCAGGGAGTTGCGGTCGCCGACGTAAATCATCGCCCAACCGCCGAAGTCCCGGCTTTCGATCCAGTGCTCTTCCACGACGACGATGTCGCGGTGACGCCTGTCGCGGCGAATCCTCGCGAAGACGTCGTCGACGGCGTGGCGTGTGCCTTCGAGCACCTGCGCGAAATGAAATTCGTTATATGTGAGCGCGCCAGTGACGTCTTGCCGCCGGTTCCGCTCCTGCGCGCCCACCAATATAACTTGTATTTCCCGCTCTCCGCCGGCGTCGAGGGGCGGCAGGAGGCTAGTGCTGTAGTACACCAGTCGATAGAGTTCCCCCGGCTCCAGCACTTGCGTTGCGTTGTGGTCGATGACGGTCGCGCCGATCGGCAAGACTTTCTTGTTCATGGCGACGCCACAGTTTCCGTCTCGTCCCTTCCCGGCAAAGGCTGGCTCTCGATCGAATCGAGTATTTGGATCATGTCGTCGCATTTCATCACCACGCGAACGATTCGGTCTAGCAGGTGCTGCTGTTTCCTCCCGCGGGGGGGGCGATGCGGAGAGGCTCCAGTTTTCGACGATCATGTCCAGCGCGATCTTTTCCGCGGCATCGCGGAACAGGTCGGACGGCCTGACTCCCAGCACTAAGGCGGCCCGCATGAACGTTTCCGGATTGAAACGAAAGCGTCCGCTTTCCACCGCTTGCAGCGTCAAGACGGGAATCCCTAACGCGGCGCTGAATTCCGCTTTCGCTATGGCGCGCAATACCCTCAGGTTGGCGATCTGGCGACCGATGATTCGGTCCAATTCGGCATCGCCGCCTGCCGAGCGCGGGATTTCCGCTCCAGGCGCGGCGTTCCGCAATGCTGAATGCGAAAGACTGGCCCGCACGTCAATTTTCCAGTTTTTGCGGTCTTCCTCGTCTTCCAGCTTCGCCATGGCGAGTATCCTGTTGTGAAGCGAGAACCCCGTATCTCTCAATTTCGCTGCGCGCTCGGAAGGTGGTGTTTCATATCCTCATAGTACGGGATCAGCGCGCTTGCGTATTCCTCGTCCACGCGCAACGACAAACCGCTGAAAAGGAAGCTTGGCTTGATCTTCAAGACTCCAGCCACAGCGAAGACCTGCTCGGGCGAAAGACGCTTAAGCCCCCGTTCGAGAATACCGACGTCCGTGCAAGTCATCCCGAGGGCGACCGCGAGGACATCGCGCACTACCCCGCGATATTCCCTGATCCTTCGTATCCGCGCGCCGATGTAGGCGTCGATTTCGTTAGGTCCAGCCATGCCCTGCTTCGCACTCCCGTTCGCTTGGTTGTTTCGAGGTCCAAACGCGTTCGCGAATTTTGTCCTCATGGCGATGCCCCAGCATGCGCACTCGGGCCTATTCCCCGCGCCCACCCGGACGCACGGCATTCATGTTAGTCAACCAGCGCGCCCGGGGCGTTGCGGGCGTCCGCTTCCCAGCATCGGCAATTGCGCTGGCCAAGATCGTCGCCGCATCGCCCGACGCCGTCTTGGCTCATGAGTAAAAAGCTTCTCATCGTTGATCTCTTGCAGGGTAAGCGCGTAGCGAAGGCCGTTCAGACGAGGGGCTTGAAGTTCCAGGGCATCAGCGCTTCGATGTCGCTGTTCGGCCAGCGGTTGGCGATGCGCTCCAATGTCAGCTTGGCCCAGGCGTAGGGATCGATGCCGTTCATCTTGCAGGTCTGCAACATGGTGGCGATGGCCGCCCATGTCCGGCCTCCGCCCACGGAACCGGCGAAGAGCGAGTTCTTCCTCGTTATGGCCTGGGGCCTGATTGCCCGCTCGACAATGTTCGAGTCAATCTCCACGCGACCGTCGTCGAGGAACAGCAGCAGCGCGGCGCGATGGGATCGGGCGTAGCGGATCGCTTCGGCGAGCTTCGATTTGCCGGAGATGCGCGGCAGTTCGCGCTCCCAGAGATCGAACAGCGCCTGCACGATGCCCACCGACGTCGCTCGGCGTGCTGCCTGTCGGGCTTCCGGCGGCTGGCCGCGCGCTTGGTCCTCGACGGCCCACAACAGCTTCATCTGCTCGACCGTTGCGGTCGCGACGACCGACTCGCCGTTGGCGTGCAGTTCGAAGAACCGTCGCCGCAGGTGGGCCCAACATCCGGCGAGCCGCAGCCCGTTGGCGCGCGAAGCGCGCGCGAGCTTACGATATCCGGAATAACCGTCGCATTGCAGGATGCCGCGGTAATCGCCGAGATGCCATGCCGCGCAGTCGCCGGATCGGCTCTCCTCGAACCGGTAGGCGACCATCGGCGGTCCAGCGCCGCCAAAGGGTGTGTCGTCGCGCGCATAGGCCCAGAGCCAGGCCATTTTGGTTTTGCCAGCGCCGGGGTCCAAGGTCGGCAACGTCGTCTCGTCGGCAAAGATGCGCTCGCCCTCGCGAATGCGCGCCAGGACGAAAGCCGCCAGCGGCTCGAAGTGGAAGCCGACCGCGCCCATCCATTGCGCCATCAGCGAGCGCCCAAGTTCGACGCCGTCGCGGGCGTAGATGGCCTCCTGGCGGTAGAGCGGCAGGCCGTCGGCGTATTTGGAGACGGCGACCTGCGCCAGCAGCGCCTCGGTCGGCAGGCCGGCTTCGATGATGTGCTCGGGCGCCGGCGCTTGCAGGATCGCCGTCGGCTCCTTGAAGGCGTATTTGGGACGGATCGTCACGATGAGCCGAAAGCGCGCCCGGACGACGTCGAGCCGAAAGCTCTCGTCCTCACCGATCCTGACCCGCTCCTTGCCTTCGAACGCCGGCGGAATCTCGGGCTCCACGACCTCTTCGACGCGCTCCAGATGCGAGGGAAACCGGGGCTTGTCGCGAGGCGTCTTGCGCGGCTGGCCTTTCGACTTCGCCGCCAGCCGAGCGTCGATCTCTTCAAGGCCAGTTTCCACTTCCTCGAAAACGAAGCTCTGCTGCTCGGCCTCGTCGGCTCCGAGCTTTTCCGAACTCTTGCCGAAGCGGCCGCGCCGCAACGTTTTCAGGATCGAAGTCAGGCGCGCGATCTCGGCCTTGGCGACGGCGTTCGTCTGCGTGAGGTCCTCGACCTGCGCCGTTAGGCTCAAAGCCTGCGACCGCAACGCCTGCGCGTCCGTCTCGTTGGCCTGAACTTCCGCCTCGAACTTATCGGCGCGAGCCAAGGCTTCAAGCGCCAGCGCCTTGAGTTGATCAACGTTGTCGGGAAGCTCGACGGAGCGCTCGATCATGCCCCTATCGCTAGCATATTGGTTGCTCGAAGTCTCGTGTTTTCGTTGAATTCCAAACACTTTTCTGCAACAACCGGTGCTTTGCGGCGCCCGAACGTCCAACGCGCGAATGCGCTTCCAATCGAGCCCTTCAACCAGCGCGGAAAGCTGGGCGTAGCTCAGACGGATCTCGAAGCGTCCCGGCGACGGCCAGCAAAAATGCGAACTCTCAAGGCGCTTCGCGAATAGGCAGAGGCCCGAACCATCGAACCAGACAATCTTGATCCGATCCGCACGCTTCGAGCGAAAAACATACAATGAGCCGTCGAATGGATCGGCGCCTCCATCGCGAACCAGAGCAACGAGGCCTTCTGGCCCTTTGCGAAAATCAACCGCGCCCGCCCGCAGCAAAACGCGCGCGCCGGACGGGATCATGCCTCGCGCACCGCGCGCACGAGACGGCGCAGATCGTCCTCGCCGATATCAGCAGGCACGCGCAGCACCGCGCCGCCGACCTCGATCTCCACCCGCCGCGCCTTCGCTCCGCTCGGCTCCGCACTCGTCCGACGCTCAACCTTGGCCGCCCTTCTCGCCGCCGCGCCCCGCCAACCGAAAAGCTGGGATGGCGTGATCTCCAGCGACCGCGCGAGCGCCGAGATATTTATACCAGGCTCCAGCGACGCCGCGATGGCCCGGTCCTTGAAAGCGTCCGACCATCGCCGCCGCTCGCCCACCGGCGCGCCTTCAAGTCGCTCTGCGCGCACCTCGATGAATTGGTTCGGACTAGTTCTGCGCATAGGCGTAGACATAGATGTTGATATCCATGTCCGACCCCTATCAGCCGCGCGCCCCGTGCCGCCAGAACGGCGCCAAATGAGCGCTTACCTTGCAGGGTCATATTGCCGTCTTTGTCGTCTCGCCCAAACGTTCGGGACGACGAAGAGGCATAGCAATGCATTCAGTTCGAAATCGCTTAGCCCGCTGCTACGTTCGTATCCCGCGTGCGGATGCTAATGCCTCGGACATATTCAGGCCTCTGATGCAACCGAAGTCGAACCTGATCAGCCGGCAAAACAAGATGGTCTTCACTGTCGATGATAGACATCGCGCGCGCATTATTGTCCGAGCGGTTTCCCAAGCTCCGCAGCGCGTCCTCGACGGTCGCATATTGCACGTTGGTCGTTATGACGCCCTCAGTGGATTTGGAAGCGACGATATAGGGTCCGGACATTGCAGACTCCCTTGTGGTGAACTTCATTTTTGATTGGACGGGAACCATTCGCTCAATGCGCTGGCGAGCAAACCGGCGACTACGCCGCAGATCGGATTGAGATCGCTTCGATACTCCAGTTCCAAACAGCAATCGGATGGCGTTGCCAAAACTGTTGGATTCGCGTGCTAGACCTAGGTTTACACAAGCTTCGGTCGACTCGTTAGGTGGAGAAATCAACGACCCCATCGGCGCCATGGATATCAACGGCGGAGGCCAATCGAAGGCGCGCATGACGTCTGACTTCGGCCACGGCGACAACATAGGACGCGCGCGACGAACTCAATCAAGACGACATCTTGAAGCAAACCGAGCGCTTCGTGTTGCGTGTCGACTGGTATTTTTAATCTGCGACAACTCGTCAAAAGTCAAGAAAAACTTAAAATAGTAATTGCGCGGCGCCTTGGCCGTGCATGCATATTTTGACCATCAGTTTCATGGTCAACATGTCTTTACATCAAATTGTCGCCGTAAGATTTTCAAGAGCCGAGTTTCGTGCACCCGGCATGGAACGCGGCCCACCGCCTCCTCGCAGCGGGTGCGCTTTCGGCCAACGGCGCGGCGGGCGCCAGCCACTCGCGCACCTTCGACCAGCGGCGACGCCCCGAGGCGTTCTTGACGGCGATGGCGACCGCCCGTTTCTGGCCGACGAGGACGACGAGGACGACGAGGACGACGAGGCGCTTGCCGCGGGTGACGCCGGTGTAAAGCAGGTTGCGCTGAAGCATCTGGAAACAGTGGGTCATGACCGGGCTGATCACCGCCGGATATTCCGAGCCCTGGCTCTTATGGATCGTCGCGGCATAGGCGGGGACGAGCACGTCGAGTTCGCCGAAGGCATAGGTCACCGGCTTGCTGTCGAAGTCAACGGTCATCTCACCGAGATCGGGATCGACGTCGGCGACGTAGCCGACGTCGCCGTTGTAGACCTCCTTGTTGTAGTCGTTCTCGATCTGCATGACCTTGTCGCCGGGCGCGTAGGTCCAGCCGAAGCGCTCGACCTTCTTCGAGCCGGCGGGATTAAGCGCCTTTTGTAGCTCCGCGTTGAGCGCCTGCGCGCCGACGCCGCCGCGGTTCATCGGGCACAGCACCTGGACGTCGCGGATGGAGTCGAGGCCGACGCGGCGCGGGATGCGCGTCCGGGCCAATTCGACGATCTTACGGAAAGCGTCCTCGGGCTCGTCAGCCTGCACGAAATAGAAATCGCTGTCGCTCGCCGGCGCCGCGAGATCGGGCATCTTGCCGGCGTTGATGCCGTGCGCGGCGCGGATGATCCGGCTTTCCGCCGCCTGCCGGAAGAATTCCGTCAGCCGGACGACGGGGATCGCGCCGGAGTCGATGACGTCGGCGAGCACCTGTCCGGGGCCGACGGATGGAAGCTGATCGATGTCGCCGACAATCAGCATCGCCGCGCAGTCCGGCGTCGCCTTCGTCAGCGCCTGCATCAGAAAGACGTCGACCATCGACGCCTCGTCGACGCTTCGACGACCTCTCCGACACGGTCTGGGCCGGTCATCGTCAGCCTTTGAAGGTCTGGTTTTATGCCTGTACTTTATGGGGGTGAATCTTTCCAACCGCCAGGTCGCGCAGGAATTGAGCCTCAACGAAAGCGACGTTCAGGAGATGACGACGCATTTGCGCCAAGGACTGGCGACCAAGCCGCCGGACGCGTTCTGTCGGGCCAAGTCGAGATCGATGAGGTCTACGTCAACGCTGGCCACAAGGGAAATCCCGCCGCCGTCGAAAAAAACAGCGCGCAGGGCGGCGCTACAGGCTGAAGGGAGCGCGCGGACGCGGAACGCTGGAGAAGGAAAAACCGCCCATACTCGGTATCATCCAGCGCGGCGGCGAGGTCGCGATCAAAATGCTGGCCAATGTTCAGCAGGTCACGATCAAACCGATCATTCTGGCCCGGGTCGCCGCGGGCGCGATGATCCACACCGACAAATGGATTTTTTATAATCGATATTGTTGCCGCGAAAGGCGGCCTTACGGTCTCGCGAGAAACACGCGGCGCTAACCGGGCGGCGGCGGCTCGACCTCGTCCGCAATGTGCGCGAGCGCGTCCGCGAAACTGGCGGCAAGCTCCGGCGTGCGCAAGCTCTTGTCGCTCAGGGTTTGAATGCGCGCGACGCCGCATCTCGCGTGAAGTGAAGGTGGGCAAGCCCGCGCTCTATGCTGCACTTGCGGCGGGCCGCGCCGTCGAGACCAAGGCAAACGCTACACCCTAAACCAAGCGCTGCTTCTGCTTCACTGTCAGCGCCGAATGCGTCTTTGTCAGCTACACGCACGTTTCCAGCCACTATGGGCCGTTCTACACGCGGGTCATTTCGCGGACGATGAGCGAAGCGGTGGAATGAACGCCGTCAAATTTGGTGGCGGCGAGAAACTGCGACTTCCTTTCCGCGCAATTAACAGTACGTTAGGTATATTTATGTCGTGTCTGTATTTTTTAGTGTAATTGCGACTATATCTGCGGCGATTCGTCGCGGCTGATAATGACGTAATACTTTGTGGAGACTCTTCAGCGTAAGAACTCGAGCAAGGCGGAACACGTGTTCCACTCGATCGGGCGACAACTCTCGGCCCGTTGCGTAATGGGAGCAAAACAATGCTTGTCCAGTTCAAGGCTTTCGCCGGCAATGAGTCCGGCGCCACCGCGATCGAATACGCTCTAATCGCTTCGTTGATTGCGATCGCCCTGGTCACCATTCTCGGCAATCTCGGCACCCGTCTTTCCCAAGAATTCTCGGAAGTCAGTTCCGCGCTGAAGTAACGGTCAATCTGGACCGCGCGGGTGCGCCTGCGGAGAGCGGGTGCGCCGCCAAAATCGGTCGCGGGGAAGAGGCTCCCCCAGCGGCCGATTTCCGTCATGGACGACGCTTTTCGTCCTTACTTATGTTCAACCCACCGATTAGCCCGGCGGGAGACGCGCGTCGGGATAGAGCGGCAATGCGGCCAGCGATGCGCGCCATAGGTCCAGAAGGACGTGCGCCGCCTCCAGCGCCGCGAAGGCTTCAGCGACCGCGGTGCGCTCGGGAGCCGTCAGCCGCGGCCCTGGTCGTCATGCGGTCACCTCAAAGGATCTGGGTCGCGCCCCTATGCGCGCCGCCGGCCGAACGTCTCGACGTCGTCGGATGAAGCGCCGTCGCCGGTGATCGTCGCGCCGATGCGGGCGGGCTGTGGCCCGGAGCGGATCGTCGCTGAGGTGCGCGTAATGCATGGTCGTCTTGACCGCCGAGTGGCCAAGCAGAGCGCCGACAATTTGAAGGCCGATCCCGCCGCCGCGCCCGCCGAGGCGAAGGAATGGCGCAAGTCATAAGGCCGCGTTCCTGCCGAGGCCGCCGGCAAGGTCAGCCCGCGCCGCGCCGCCTTGGCTCGGATGGGGCTTGGACTGTCGCGCGCCAGCTTCGCTTGAGCCCCAGGCCAGCACCCGGGCACGCATCGGCTTCCCGACGGCTTCGTGTAGGAGGAAAGCCAGCGCCAGCGACAACGCAAAGGCGGATAGCGCCCCCGGCCCCGCCCCGAAGTTGTATCTGAGGGCGCGCATCACGGTGCCATGAACAAGGTAGAATGCGAAGCTCACCTCGCCGAGCGCGACCATTGGTCTCAACGACAGCAGCCGTCCGAGCCCTCCCCGCCCCTTCGCCACGGCCGCGAGAAGCGCGGCGAAGACGAGGCAGGATCCCGACGGGGCGAGCCAGACGAAGGCGAGGCCGCTCGCGCCATCGACCAGCGGCGGCACCGCGAAAATGAGCCATGCTGTCGAGCCTGCGAGCGCGGTGGCTTCGATGGCAGTCCAGTCCGCGAACGAAAGCCGCATAGGCGCGATCCAGCGCCGCCACGCGAGGCAGGTCGCCATGCCGAGCGCAAACTCGAAGGCGCGCGAGGGCGGGAAGAAGGAGACGAGTCGGTACAGGGTCAGCGCCTCGCGTTCCGGCGTGAAGACGGGAACGCCAGCGGCGGTGCCGGCGGCGAACACGCCGATTGGGACAGCGGCGGCGACGGCGAGGGTCGCCAGCGGTCGGCGGATCATCACGCGCAGCAGGAATGGGAAGGCGGCGTAGAACGCCATCTCGACGGACAACGACCACGACACGCTGTTCCACGACGATTGGAAGGCGCGCACGGGAACCCAGGAGTCCAGCAACGTCGCTTTGAGCGTGAATGAAATGAGCGAGATCGTAAGGTCGGTGTTCTGGCCGCGAGCGACGGGCAGCGGCATGGCGGCGAACAGAAGAACGAGCGCCGCGATGTGCAGGGGGACGATTCGCGCCGCGCGCGCGAGATAGAACCGGCCCCACGCGACTTCTCGCCCATCATAGGCGTAGGTGAGCACGAAGCCAGATAGGACGAAGAAGAAGGAGACGCCGTGGTTCATGCCCGGCGCGATGGCGTAAGCGAAGACCGAGGGTTGGAACTCGCGCATGTGGTAGACAAAGATCATCGCTGCAGCGAAGAACCGTAAGCTGGTCAGCGTCGGCAAGTCGACGGCCACGGAATTGTCCTGCGCATTGCTCAAAATCGGCTCCATTATTATTCCTGCCGATTTTGT
>Ga0302320_10026651_pt1 | contig 11181 bp, 6 predicted proteins | sample Bog_T0_3_FD_202130 | JGI IMG/M metagenome (GOLD analysis project Ga0302320, IMG submission 202130) | Peat permafrost microbial communities from Stordalen Mire near Abisko, Sweden - Bog_T0_3 | ecosystem: Environmental > Terrestrial > Soil > Wetlands > Peat | place: Sweden: Abisko, Stordalen Mire... | reverse complement strand
CAGGACGCGGTCCGTGCCATCTCGCATCGTGCGCGCGGCAGGGCGGCAGGAGCCGCGCTTAGCCACGGGGGCGGCCGGGAAGGGAAGGTCGCTGCGCAGATAGTTTCTTAGGCATCATCGGTGCTGGATCGAGCGCCAGCACATGGAACACAACGCTAAACCAGCTGAGCTTCGTACTCCTTCTGTTCCGAATTCTCACGTCGGGCCGATGGACGGATGGTCGAGGGCGGATTTCAGCCAAGAGAGGAGCGGATTTTATGACGACGACTACGTTGGTCAAGGGTGGCCGGAAGCTCAATGGCAACGGCAACGGAAATGGGGTTCACGAACTGTTGAGCGCCAAGGCGCCTCTGACCGAGGACGACTCGATGCTTGTGTTGCAGGAGATCGTGCGCCTGGTGGATGCGTCCAAAGAGGGACGGCTCGCGGAGCGCGGCAAGGCAACCCTCTTCAATGGCGTTCATCGCGAGATGATCCAGGGCGTGAACGAGATGCTGGACGCGATTCTCGTCCCTATCGGGGAGGGCAACCGGGTTCTCGCGCAGATTTCGAGCGGCAAGGTCGACGAGTTGATCACGCAGACCTACAAGGGCGATCACGAAAAGATGAAGGTCGCGATCAACAACGTGGCCCTGGTCATGATTAACCTGCAGAAGGAACTTGTGCGTTTGGTCGAGGCGTCGAAGGAAGGGCAACTTTCCGATCGCGGCAAGCCGGAGCAATTTCAGGGCGCCTATGCCGAGATCGTCCGCGGCGTCAACACCATGCTGGACGCGATTCTGCTTCCCATCGGCGAGGGCAACCGCATCCTGGCGCAAGTTTCGAACGGCAAGATCGACGAGTTGATCGCGCAGACCTACAAGGGCGATCACGAAAAGATGAAGCAGGCGATCAACAATGTGGCCCAGGTGTTGCAGGGGTTACAAAGGGAACTGGTGCGCTTGACCGACGCTTCCAAAGAGGGTCAACTCTCCGATCGCGGCAAGCCGGAGCAGTTCCAGGGCGCCTATGCCGAGATCGTCCGCGGCGTCAATGCCATGCTGGACGCGATTCTTCTTCCCATTGGCGAAGGCAATCGCATCCTGGCCCAGATTTCGGCAGGCAACATCGACGAACTGATATCGCAGACCTACAAGGGCGATCACGAGAAGATGAAGGTGGCTGTCAACAGGGTCGCTGAAGTCATCCAGATGCTTGAGAAGATGCTGGTGCACATCGCCGACGCCGTAAAGGAAGGCAAGCTTGTTGAGCGAGGTCGTCCGGACCAGCTGAAAGGCGCGTATGCGGAGATTGTTGTCAGAGTGAACACGATTCTCGATGCCATTATCAACCCGCTGAACGTCTCGGCCAAGTATGTGGACATGATTTCGAAGGGCGATCTTCCGCCGCAGATTACCGACACCTATTACGGCGACTTCAATCTGATCAAGAACAACCTCAACGCGCTGATTGCGGCCATGAACGAGGTGACTGCGGCGGCCGAGGAGATCTCCAGCGGCAACCTCACGGTGGAGATCCGGGAGCGCTCGCCGCAAGACAAGCTCATGCAGGCGCTGGCAGCGATGGTCGGCGGCCTCACGCGTACGGTCTCCGAGATCCGCGGGATTGCCGGCGAAGTGGCGGCGGCTAGCCAGTCCATCTCGACGGCTTCGATCCAGGTCTCCAAGGGCGCCAGTGCGCAGGCGGCGGCGGCCGAGGAGGCCTCTTCTTCGATGGAGGAGATGGTCTCGAACATCAAGCAAAATGCCGATAACGCACAGCAGACCGACAAGATCGCCAACAAGTCGGCCAAGGATGCGCAGGAAAGCGGCAAGTCCGTTCTCGAAGCGGTGTCCGCGATGAAGGAGATCGCCAACAAGATTTCGATCATCGAGGAAATTGCGCGCCAGACCAACCTGTTGGCGTTAAACGCCGCGATTGAAGCCGCGCGCGCCGGCGAGCATGGCAAGGGCTTTGCCGTGGTGGCGGCTGAAGTGCGCAAGCTGGCCGAGCGCAGCCAGAAGGCGGCTGCGGAGATCAACCAACTCTCTTCGACGACGCTGAGAGTCTCGGAGAAGTCGGGCGAAATGCTGGACAAACTGGTTCCCGATATTCAGCGCACCGCTGAGCTGGTGCAGGAAATCACCGCAGCCAGCAAGGAACAGGACACAGGCGCCGAGCAGATCAACAAGGCGCTGCAACAGCTGGAGAAGGTAATCCAGCAGAATGCGTCTGCCTCCGAGGAGATGGCTTCGACGACCGAGGAGCTGACCGGCCAGTCCGATCAGTTGGTCAGCGCGCTAGGCTTCTTCCGTACCGGCGACGATGGCGCTCCCGCGCGGAAGGGCGCCGGCGCCAAGCCCGCCAGACCCGCCCCGGGGGCAGCGGCGCACGCGGGGCGGCCAGCCGGCCATGCCTCACCCGGAGCGCGGGCCATGGGCGGCGGAGTCAACCTTCGGCTCAAGGACAAACACGATGAGTTGGATGGGGAGTTCGAGCGGTACTGACCAGTCAGGCGCGGAGCGCGCTGCGGTCCGCGCCATGTCTTCGGGCTGAGAGAGAGGATGAATCATGAGCGTGAACGAAATCACGGAGACTCGGCAGTATCTCACCTTCAAGCTCGGCAACGAGATCTTTGCCACCGATGTGGCGAAGGTAAGAGAGGTGCTCGATCTGACCACCATTACGCAAATTCCGCGAACGCCCGACTTCATGGCCGGCGTGATCAATCTGCGTGGAAGCGTGGTCCCGGTCGTCGATCTCAGGCTGTGCTTTGAGATGTCGAAGACAGAGAGCACGCGCAACACCTGCATTGTTGTCGTCGAGGTGTTACTGGACAACGAATCGACGGTCATCGGTGCGCTTACCGATTCGGTTGAGGAGGTCATCGACCTGGAGCCGGAGCAGATTCAGCCGGCGCCGCGGATTGGAACGCAGATACGGACAGATTTCATCAAGGGGATGGGGAAGCGCGACACGCAGTTCATCATGATTCTGGACATCGATCGTGTCTTCTCGGCCGAGGAGCTTTCCGCTGCGCGCGGACAGGAGACGGGCAAGCCGCTTGCAGACAAGCAGATTGTAGACAAACTGTTGGTGGAAGCTGTCGCGTGAGGGAGGGAACGGGGTGGATCATCCCGCCCCGTTCAAACGATGAGTGCACAAGATGAATCGATTTCCGGAAGAGACTATGCGCGACTCTGCCAGCTGATCTACACAGAGGCGGGCATCCACCTGGGCACCGCAAAGAGGACGATGCTTGAGGTGCGGATCAAAAGGCGACTGAGAGATCTCAGCCTTCACTCCTACAGCCAGTACTGCGACTATCTCTTCGGGCACAAGGGGATGAAGGAAGAGATCTCCCACCTGATTGATGTGGTGACGACCAACAAGACGGATTTCTTTCGCGAGTCGGCACACTTTGATTTTCTTACCGAGAAGGCACTGCCGGAGTTCGTCGAGCGCAGCTCTGGACGTCAGTTCCTGATCTGGAGCGCGGGCTGCTCGACGGGCGAGGAGCCCTACACCATGGCCATCGTGCTCAGCGAGTACTTACTGACTCACCCTGGCTTTCGTTTTCGCATCATGGCCAGCGATATCTCCAACATCGTTTTATCCAAGGCCGAATCGGGCGTTTATACAAACGACGTTGCGGCCCCGGTGTCGCCCGCGCTCCGGAGGAAGTACTTCATGCGCAGCCGCAAATCTGGTTCCGAGCAGGTGCGAGTCGTTCCGGAATTGCGGCGGAGCGTCGAGTCTCTACGCTTGAATTTCATGGATGCCGACTACGATTTGAACGAGAAGGTCGACGCGATTTTCTGCCGCAACGTGATCATCTACTTCGACAGGCCAACGCAGGAACGCATTTTGCAGAAGCTTTCCAACTGCCTGGCGCCCGGGGGATACATGTTTGTGGGCCACGCCGAGACTCTGCACAATATGGATCTTCCGCTGATGCCCGTGGCCCCGGCGCTTTACAGGAGGGTCAATGGAAGAGGCTGACACGGCACTGCGCGAATTGTACGTCCAGCCAGGGGAATCGTATCTGGTCAGGAAGCCGGCAATTCTGCGGACGCTGCTCGGTTCCTGCGTCGGGATCACTTTCTGGGTCCCGCGTCTGGGCATAGGCGCGCTGTGCCACCCGATGCTGCCCAGTTATCCGGCAAGACCGCCCGCGGACTTGAGTCGTGCCGCGGGCCGCCGCTATGTGGATTTTGCGGTTCGCGATCTTGCCCGGCAGTTCGACGACTTGGGGGCGCGCCGCAATGAGATCGCAGTGAAGCTGTTCGGTGGTGGAGATGTGCTGCTCGTCGCGAGCGATTCGACGCGGCCAACGGTGGGAAAACTGAATTGTCAGGTGGCGCTGAAGGTGCTCGCGGAGGAAGACCTCCAGGTTGTTGCGTCTTCTCTGGGCGGTAGCGGCGGCGTCAACATTCATTTCAATACCAGTACCGGGGAAGTGCTTCTCAAGCGGCACTCATGAACGGCGATTCACGCGACACCGCTTGTGGGTTCGCCGGGATCGCCGGCCAGAGGCAATGGAAAGCAATGAGGTCCGGCCTATGAGCACTCAAAAGATTCGCGTTCTGATCGTGGATGACTCCGCCGTGGTTCGCCAAACGCTGCGGGAGGTGATCGAGTCCGACCCGGAGATCGAAGTGATTTCCACGGCGGGCGATCCCTTTGTGGCCGCCGACCGCATCAGCGAGCAGGTTCCGGACGTCATCACGCTTGACATCGAAATGCCGCGCATGGACGGGCTTACATTCCTTAAGAAGCTCATGAGCCAGCATCCGATCCCTGTGGTGATCTGTTCGAGCCTGGCTGAGGAGGGTGCGCGGAGCACGTTGCGAGCGCTTGAGTACGGCGCGGTGGAAATCATCGCGAAGCCTCGCATGGGCACCAAGCAGTTTCTGGAGGATTCTCGAATCGAGATTTGCGATGCGGTGAAGTCCGCTGCGGCCGCCAGACTGCGCTCTTTGAAGCAAAGCAACGCGGTCCAGCCCAAACTCAACGCCGACTGCATCCTTCCCCCCGTCACGCACGCCATGGTTGAGACTACGGAGAAGGTGGTAGCGATCGGCGCGTCTACGGGCGGGACTGAAGCGCTGAAAACCGTACTCGAAGCCCTGCCCGCCGATACTCCTGGCATCGTGATCGTGCAGCATATGCCGGAGTTGTTTACGCGCGCCTTTGCGCAGCGGCTCGATGGCCTTTGCGCCATTACCGTCAAGGAGGCCGAGACGAACGATACGGTGATTCGAGGCCGAGCGCTGATTGCGCCGGGGAATCACCACATGCTGCTCAAGCGCGGCGGCGCGCGCTATTACGTCGAGATCAAGGACGGGCCTCTGGTGTGCCGTCACCGGCCGTCGGTCCACGTGCTGTTTCGCTCCGCGGCCCGCTATGCCGGGCGGAACGCGGTGGGCGTAATCCTGACGGGAATGGGCGACGACGGTGCTCGGGGCATGCTTGAGATGAAGCAGGCCGGCGCCAAGACCTTCGCTCAGGACGAGGCTACCTGCGTGGTCTTCGGTATGCCAAAGGAGGCGATCAAACTTGGCGGAGTCGACAAGATTCTGCCGCTGCAATCGCTAGCCAGGGAAGTTCTTTAGCGGTTCCTATTTCACAACCGGCGACGTTGGCGGTCCGAGAGTCCAGCGATCATTCTGGAACGCTTCAAGAAGCATCCGCGCTTTTCAGGGTGCTTTGCGTTGCGACTCCTCACTCGCCCTAATACGAATAGCCTTCCCTCAAGGGACACGCAGGTCAACTGGGTCCGGATCGGCTCGGTTTTTCGACATAGAAAGAAAAGCGCTTTACTATGGATGCGGCTCAAGAGTCGGGCCAGCATGGTGCCTAAGCAGCTTTCGGAAAGTTGGTACATAAGCAGGATGAAAACCCCACTTTCTTGTTTCGTCCTCTTTCTTCTGCTGCGCGCGGCAGCGGTTGCGTCGAACTCGGGGCTCCCGGATGGAACAGGGTTTCGATCCGGGGAGAAAGCACTCCAGTTCTCGGTTTCTTTGGCCATCCGGTCACCGGTGATAGGATGCCCGGACCATTCGCGGATCTTGGGCCGGAGCCCGCGGCGCGGTGCATCGACCCGAGGTAGTTCGCGAAACGCAAGCCAGGGCCGGGAGCTGTTTGCAGCACACTTTGAGAAAGAAGGTTCTTGATGCTTCGGTTCAGGCTATCGCTTTCGTTCATCGCTGTCCTCTGTACTTCCGGTCTTGCCGGGGCTCAACCGGCAAAATCATGCGGGGATCTTGCTGACCTCAAGATTGACGGTGTCGAGATCACGAAGGCAGCCATGATACCGGCCGGCACGACGATTCCGCCCGCCTATCCCGGAGCGCCCTCTATTGGACCGTTGCCTGCGCACTGCCGCATGGACGGCGTGATCAACCGCCGCAAAGGAGCGGATGGCGAGGAGTTTGGCATTGGCTTCGCGTTGGCGCTGCCGGAAGCGGCAGCCTGGAACGGCGACTTCATGATGCAGGGCGGGGGTGGTGGCAACGGCGTGGTGGCCTACCCGGTGGGGGCATCGTACTCCGGGGACAAACCTGCTCTTGCCCGTGGGTTCGCAGTGGCTAGCACGGACACTGGCCACAAGGCCAAGAATGGACCGTTCGATTTCTCGTTCATGCGCGATCAGCAGGCGTTTCTCGATTTTGCATATCAAGCCAACGCCGAGGTGGCGGGTGTTGCGAAGAGAATTGTTGCTCAGTACTACGCAAAGCCCGCGGCGTACTCCTACTTTGTGGGCTGTTCGACAGGCGGACGGGAGGGAATGATCCTGTCGCAACGCTATCCCACGGTCTTCAATGGCATCGTTTCCGGCGATCCAGCTATGCGGACCGGCCTTTCGAATCTGGCGATCAGTCAGTGGATTCCGGTGGCGTACAACCAGGCCGCGCCCAAGGATGCCACGGGGAAGCCGCTCACGGACAAGTTCCTGACGGATGCCGAACGCAAGCTCTTCATGGGTGCTCTGCTGAATCGCTGCGACGCAAAGGACGGAGTCGCCGACGGCATGATCTCCGATCCGCTCGGTTGCGATTTCGATCCAGCCGTACTGGCCTGCAAGGCCAGCCAGAGTGACGGTTGCATGGCGCCGGAAAAGGTCGCGGCCATCAAGAAAGCTTTTGCGGGGCCCAAGAACTCCTATGGCACGCAGGTGTACCCCGGATTTCTCTACGACACAGGGATCGCGGACACCAGCATGGTTCCGGGGTTGCTCGCTCTCGGCGCCCGTGGGCTCTTCGGTCCATATCCCACCGCGACGGAGATCGACGTCGATCAAGAGGCGTTGCATGCCTCCGATCCGCTGGTTGAGCCCGCATCCGCAAACCTATCCACGTTCTCTGCAAGCGGCGCCAAACTCCTCTTCTTCCATGGAGACAGTGATCCCTGGTTTTCGCCGCTGGACACCCTCGGCTACTATCAGTCCCTCGCTGGAACCAATGGCGGCGCAGAGAAGGTGTCTGAGTGGAGTGAATTCTTCCTGGTGCCGGGAATGCGCCACTGTGGAGGTGGGCCTGCACTCGACCAGTTCGACATGCTCGGAGCCGTGGTGACCTGGGTTGAGAAGGGAACAGCTCCCACGTCGGTGATCGCTACGGGAAAGGCATTTCCTGGCCGAAGCCGCCCACTCTGTGCGTATCCAAAACATGCCCAATACGCGGGCCACGGAGACACAGAAGACGCGAAGAACTTCATCTGCCAGTAAGGGGAGCCTGGTGGTTCCAGCGGGGAACCGGATTCGCTGCTCTTTACATCGGTGACAATCGTGCGGAAGAGGTGGTTGGCTCCGCAGCCTGCGTCAGTGCGTGTAAGATTTCCGCATGTTCCCTGGGGAGGGTCCGATGGTTGTGATCGGTAAAGTTAAGGCTGCTGCAATTCTGATTCTGAGCCTGGTGTGCCCGGTTCCATTCTGCGCAACTGCGGCAGTGGCCGCTTCCGCTCCGCATATTTTTCAGCGTCCCGCCCTGAGCCGCGACCTGATTGCATTTGGTTATGCCGGCGATTTGTGGACGGTGCCGCGCTCCGGTGGGCGCGCCACGCGGCTCACAACGGGTGTGGGCATCGAGACCAGCCCGGCGTTCTCGCCGGACGGCACTACGATCGCATTTACGGGAGAGTACGACGGCAACACCGACGTGTTTACGATTCCGGTGACCGGCGGTGTGCCATTTCGCGTGACCTATCATCCTGCAACCGATGCGGTCGTGGGCTGGAGTCCGGACGGCAAGGAGATTCTGTTCCGCTCAGACCGGCAGGCGACCAGCCGATTCACGCAGCTCTTCATGGTCCCAGCACAGGGGGGCATTGCCAAGGTACTGCCGTTGCCGATGGCCTACCAAGGTCAGTATTCGCCAGATGGACGGCAAATCGCTTATTCACCGCTGCAGCCGGCATTCGGGTTCAACTATACCTCGTATATTTCGTGGGGAAACTATCACGGCGGGCGGGCCAGCACAATCTGGATTACAACGCTGCCGGGGCTGGATTCGGTCGAGATTCCACATGAAAATGCATCGGATCTTTCGCCGGTCTACGCGGGCGGGAGTATTTATTTTCTCTCCGGTCGTGCAGGGCCGATCGCGATTTTCAAATACGATTCAGCAACAAAAACAGTGAGCGAGGCGCTGCACAATGCGGGCGCAGATATTCGCACGCTAGCGGGCGAGGGGAACACGCTGGTCTACGACCAGTTGGGCGAGATCTATCTCTTCGACACGGCGAGCGGCAAGAGCCAGAGAGTGCCCATTGAAATCGATGCGGATCTGCCGGAGGTACGTCCGCGGATTCAGAGCGTAGCGGACGAGATTGAGCATGTCACGATCTCATCGACCGGCTTGCGTGTTGCGGTGGAGGCGCACGGGGATATTCTGACCGTTGCCGCCAAGCATGGGCCCACGCGCGACATTACGAACACGCCGGGCGTCATGGAGCGCGAGCCGGCCTGGTCGCCCGACGGACAATCGATTGCCTATTTCTCTGACGAGTCCGGGATGTACGCATTGCACGTGGCCCCGCAGACGGGCGTCGCACTGGCCGGCGGCGCAGCGGTGAAGAAATTCCCGCTGGCGGCGGAGCCTTCGTATTATTTCAACCCAAAGTGGTCGCCGGATTCAAAGCTGATTGCCTTCCGTGACAACCGGACGAAGATATGGATGCTGGATACAACGACCGGCAAGCTGTCCACCGTGAACGACGAGAATGTATTTGGCGGTTTCTCAAGCCAGAGCTTCGAGCTCGCTTGGTCGCCGGATTCGAAGTGGCTCGCGTACGAGCGATCGATGCAAAACCACCTTCACGCCATCATGCTCTACTCGGTGGATTCGGGAAAGTCCACGCAGGTGACAAGCGAGATGGCGGATGCAGATGATCCTGCCTTCGATCGTGATGGAAAGTATCTCTACTTCACTGCCAGCACGAACGCGGGCGCAACGTCCGACGGGCTGGACATGACCAGCGATCTTTACCAGGTAACGTCGAACATCTATGCGGTGGTGCTGGCCGCGAACCAGGCTTCGCCGATTGCCCCGGAACTTGAAGATGAAAAAGGGCCGGGAGAGAAGCAAGCGGATGACAACAAAGATGCAGCGGCGGGTGACGATGCGAAGAAGGCCGCGAAAGACAGCGACGAAAAGGGCGCGGCCGACAAGGTTGCCACTCCGAAACCTCCCAAGCCGGTGAAAGTAGACCTGGAGGGAATCGGGAGCCGGGTTGTGGCGTTGCCGCTTCCGGCTTCTGTCTACATTGGGCTTGAGTCGGGGTTGAAGGGAAGTGTTTACTTCCTGGAGCGCCCACAGTCTGGCCGCTTTGCCGAACGGGTGGCTAAGCTGAGCCGCTGGATGCCGGAAGATCGCAAGACCGAACAGCTGGCCGAAGGGGTGGTGAACTTCGAGCTTTCGGCCGACGGCAAGAAGATGCTGCTGGCTATCTCGAAGAAGAAGCCGGAAGACGACGCGTCAGGCGGGGGCGGGCCGCCTTCGTGGGTGATTGTACCGGCCGATGCGCCGATCAAGCCGGGAGATGGAGCGTTGTCGTTCGCCGATTTGAAGGTGCGCGTGGAGCCGTCTGCCGAGTGGGCTCAGATGTACCACGAGGTGTGGCGCATCGAGCGGGCTTTCTTCTATGACCCACACTTCCACGGCACGGACACGGCGGCCAGCGAGAAGCGTCTTGAGCCGTATGTTTCCTCCATTGCTTCGCGTGCGGACTTGAACTACATCTTCCAGGAGATGCTCGGTGCGTTTTCGGTGGGGCATTTGCGCGGCTTCGGTGGAAGGATTCCAGAGGCCAAGAAGGTTCCAGGAGGGTTGCTGGGAGCCGATTACGCGATCAAGAACAACCACTATTGCCTGGCCAAGATCTACACGGGTGGGCTGTTCAATCCGCAAATCAAGGCGCCGCTTGCGCAGCCTGGCCTGAATCTTGCAGTGGGCGATTGCATTCTGGCCATGAACGGTCAAGAACTGACATCCGCGCTCGACATTCAGCAACCGCTTGAAGGAACAGCTGGGCAGGTCGTCAGCTTGCGCGTAGCCGGTGCGGATGGCAAGAATCCCCGGGACATCTCCGTGATTCCCGTCAGTAGTGAGGCTAGCCTGCGTAACATCGACTGGATTGAGGGAAACCAGCGGAAGGTGAGTGAGCTCTCCGGTGGCAAGCTGGGGTATGTCTACTTACCGGACACGGGCGCAGGCGGCTTTACCAACTTCAACCGCTACTACTTCGCGCAGACACAGAAGCAGGGGGCGATTATCGACGAGCGGTTCAATGCGGGCGGGCAGGTGGCCGATTACTTTGTCGAGGTGCTGGGGCGGCACATCGAATCGTATTGGGCGCCGCGCTACGGAGCCATTGAACACACACCGAATGCAGCGATCTACGGACCCAAAGTCATGATCGCCAACGAATTCTCAGGCTCGGGAGGTGACGCTCTGCCTTGGCTGTTCAAGCAGGCGAAGCTGGGACCGCTGGTAGGCAAGCGGACCTGGGGTGGTCTGGTGGGCATTTCGGCTATTCCGGTGCTGATGGATGGCGGGACGGTAACTTCCCCGAGCGTTGCGTTCTTCTCGCCGAAGGGCGAGTGGGATGTGGAAAACCACGGCGTCGATCCGGATTATGCAGTGGAGCAGGACCCGAAAGCGGTGAGCGAAGGGCACGATCCGCAATTGGAGAAGGCGGTAG
>Ga0302320_10026650_pt1 | contig 11182 bp, 5 predicted proteins | sample Bog_T0_3_FD_202130 | JGI IMG/M metagenome (GOLD analysis project Ga0302320, IMG submission 202130) | Peat permafrost microbial communities from Stordalen Mire near Abisko, Sweden - Bog_T0_3 | ecosystem: Environmental > Terrestrial > Soil > Wetlands > Peat | place: Sweden: Abisko, Stordalen Mire... | reverse complement strand
CTCCACTCTACCCTCATCGGTGACCATCCCCGCGCATGCCAGCTCCGTCACCATCAGCGTCGTGCCGATGGCGAATCCCAACTTGCAGACCGGGGCGACTGTCACGGCGACTCTCAACTCCGGCGGCGGCTACACCCTCGGCGCAGCGCAAAGCGCCAGCGTCGTGATCAATCCCGCCGGCAATGCGAACGGCACAGGCCTCACCGGCTTGTATTACAACGGAACCTCCAAAACCGTGACGCCTTACCAGCCCACGGTGCTCTTCGCAGGGACCCCCACGCTGACCCGCATCGATCCGACCGTGAGCTTCAACTGGGCCGGTGCCTCGCCCGGTACCGGAATGAACGGCATCGATTTCGGCGTTTCATGGCGCGGCCAGGTTCAGCCGCAGTATTCGGAGACTTATTACTTCGACGTCACTTGCGACGATGGCTGCATGCTCTGGGTCAATGGCCAGCTCATAATCAGTAGTTGGAGTTACACAGGCCTCGGCGATCGGCTCGGCTCCATTACTCTCCAGGCCGGAGTGCTCTACGACATACGGCTGGATTACTACCAGGCAGGTGGCGCGAGCTCGATGAATCTTTATTGGTACAGCAATGATCAGACGCGCCAGATCATCCCGATGAACCGGCTCTATCCGCTCACCTCGCCAGCCGCCCCGCCGGCCATCACGAGCACGGACAACGCCATCGGTTTCGTAAACCAGCCGTTTTCATTCAATGTCACCGCGAGCATGTCGGGGGGCGTGGCGCCCACCTTCGGCCTCGGCTCGGGAAGCGGTCCCCTGCCGCCGGGCTTGACACTCAATCCCGCGACCGGACTGATCAGCGGCACAGCGACCTCCGCCGGTAGCTATCAGGTATCTCTGACTGCCAGCAATCCACAGGGCGTCGGTGCATCCGTGCTGACAATCCAGATCTTGCCGCCAGGCAGTGGAGTCACCCGGGAACTGTGGAATAATCTGCCAGGCCCGAATGTATCGAACATCCCGCTCACCACCACCCCTGCGAGCATCGATACCCAATTGGCCACGCTGGAGGATGATGCGTCCTATGGCAACAATACCGGCGAGCGGTTGCGCGGTTACTTTACCGCGCCCGTCACCGGTAATTATTACTTCTGGCTCTCGGCCAGCAACAATGCGGAACTCTGGATCTCAGACGATAACCAGCCCGTGGATCTGGTGCGCCGCGCGTGGGTGACCGCCCCCGGCACGGGCTCTGAGGATTGGAATAACGCTGGCCAGACCAACCAGCAGTCGCCATGGCTGGCGCTGACTGCCGGGCAGCAATATTACTACGAGGTCTATCACAATACAGGGGCCTCTTCCGGCACCTCAAGCAGCGTGGCCGTCGCATGGCTGCTGGATACCACCGGCACATACACAAGCCCCATCGGCAGCGGCGTCGTGCCCGCCTATCTGCTGACTTCTTACACTTACCCCACCATACAGCCGTCCGCCGGGACGAATTACTCGACGGACCTTTCGCCCGTTCCCGGAGTTACCACCTCGGCGGCGGGTTCTGCATCGCTCCAATTGAATACCGGCCAGACGCAGGCGATCCTTCAATTCAATTATACCGGCCTCTCCTCTCCCCAGACCTCCTATGCGGTGTATGGTCCGGATAACAATGGAACAACGACCATCCTGTTCGATCTCAACGTGATCGACGAGTTCCATCCGAACTTGAAGACACCCTCCGGCGGCTATATCTGGAACATTACCAGCACTGGCGCCGCATCCGCGTCCACCATCGTCAATGACATCCAGCAGGGTCTGGCCTTTCTTCAGATCAGCACTGTCAATAATTCCTCCGGGGAGATCGCCGGGAATTTCTTCCAGATCAATGGTTCTGAAACTCCTCCCACTCCCGTCCCGGACCCCGGCTTCACGGATGACAGCAGCACGGATGCCGGCGCGGCGCGTTTCCTGAACCAGGCGGCCTTTGGCGCTTCCCCAGCGGACCTTGCGGCGGTGGAGAGCGAGGGATACTCGACATGGATCAATAACCAAATGGCGCTGCCCGCCACCCATACGCTTCCCATTGTCAATGCGAACGCGGCTTTGGTGGATGTCAATCCGTACACCAGCAACGCATTCCAGAACGCATGGTGGAACGCCTCCATCAATGCCCCGGATCAACTCCGGCAGCGGGTGGCGATGGCGATTAGCGAGATCATGGTGGTATCCGATCAGAACGCGGCGCTCACTTACGCCGCAAACGGCCTGGGATCTTACTACGATACCCTGCTGGACAATGCCTTCGGGAATTTCCGCACGCTCCTCCAGGGCGTGACTCTGCAACCGGCCATGGGTGCATGGCTCGACATGCAGGGCAATGCGAAGGGCAACCTGACAACAGGCTATCATCCGGATGAAAACTATGCGCGCGAGGTGATGCAACTTTTCACCATCGGCCTCAACCGCCTCTGGCCGGACGGCTCAACAGTCTTGAACTCGCTCGGCCAGCCCGTGCCGACTTATAATCAGGGCACGATCACCAACGGCTTCGCGAGGGTTTTCACCGGCTGGACATGGAATCAGCCGCTCCAGGCGAACGGACAGTTGCCCACCAGCTTCTACCCCGTGACTGACTGGACCGACCCGATGGTGTTGGTGAAGAATTACCATGAGCTCGGCGCCAAGACCATCCTCGATAACGTGGTGCTGCCGCCCGCGGTAGGCTACAGCCTTACCGCCCCCGCAGTCCCCGGTTCGCAGGCCGATACCACCACCTCTGCTTACGACAGCTATTGCCTGGGCGATCTGCAGCAGGGGTTGAACAATATCTTCTATCATTCCAATGTGGGGCCGTTCTTCTGCCGCGAATTAATCCAGCGGCTGGTCGAGAGTAATCCAAGCGCGGGTTATGTCGGCCGCGTCGTTGCGGTATTCAATGACGATGGGACATCCGCGCATGTCCGCGGGAACATGGCCGCGGTCATCCGCGCAATCCTCCTCGACGGCGAGGCGCGCAATCCAGCCGTAGCCGCGGCCAACGCCGCATCCGGCAAGCAACGCGAGCCGCTGCTGCGCATCGCCGCACCTTCCCGGACATTCCTTTCCTCGTCCAACACCGGCGCCTACAGCCAGTCCGGCAGCCAGGTGATGACGATTACCACCAATAACGCCACCGAACGCAGCGGCGGTGACTCGGTATGGCTCGATTTTAGCCCAAATGCCACCGGCACCCCACCTGTCCAGCCGGTCAACAATCCCACCACTGGCCCTTACACTGTTCTCTCCAGTCCAGCGCCCACCTCCAACAGCTTCTCCGTAAACGCCGTCGGCGTCGTTTCCGCCGCTTACACTGAGGCCGCGGGCTCCTCAACCCTTTCAGTCAACACCAGCGGGCCCCCCATGGGCGAAACCGTCTATCTGGATTTCCCAGCCGGCGGCCTCACCAGCGGCACTTATACCGTTACCAGCACCACCAGCCTGCCCTTTACGGTCACGACATCCGGCACTGCTCCATCTGCCCTCTCCGGCACCCTGCTCATCCCCAGGATGCAGGCCTATGTCAATGTTACCAATCCGTCCGGCTCGACCGCCAGCACGCTCACCATGACGACCAATTGCAACGGCAACCTTAATGTGGGAGACCCGGTATGGATCCAGATGTCCGCCGGCTTCTCGATGCCCGATGGCCAGTACAACGTCGCCACCATCCTCGGCCCGGAATCATACACGCTTGCCAGCAGCGGTACCTTTAAGTCTGGGTTGAGCAACGCCTGCACGCTTTATCCGATGGTCCCGCCGCAACTCAACCGCTCCGGCAACGTCAACCTGGGCGCCAGCGCCTTCAACATGGGCAACACCAACAGCGTCCTGGCACAGACCCCGCTCGACTCACCGACGGTATTTAATTTCTACTATCCAAATTACGAATACCCCGGCAGCCTCGCGGCCGGCAATATCACCACGCCGGAATTCCAGCTCAGCACGGCGTCGAATATCATCAATCTTACCAACACTGTCGAATCGACGATCCTCTCTTCCAATAACACGATGGGTTTGAGCAGCTTCCAAAGTGGCGCCATTAATCTCGACCTGAGCGCCTACATGACCGCTCCTTACGTGAGTTACAATACGGTCACCACCACCTCCGGGACCAAGGTGACCGCGGTGACGACCTCCACGGTCAATTACTCGGCGCTGCTCACCAGGCTCAATAACATTCTCACCGGCGGCATGCTGACCCAGGCCACCCAGCAGACCATTCTCTCCCTGGTCACGAACACGACGAATTACCCCATCACTTCCACGGTAACAGGAACCAGCACAAGCCCGCCCGCCGCTCCCTCGCTGCCCACCACCCAGGCCCGTGATATCGTCCGCGCGACGGTGGAATCCATCCTCACCTCGCCAGAGTACTCCATCCAACAATAAGCTGCTCACTTTTCATGGAACCAAACGATTATCCCTCCCTCCGCACGCGCCGGGGTTTTATCCGGCAGGGAGTCTGCGCGGCGCTCGGCACCGCGGCCATGACCAATGTGCTGCGTGACCTCCGTTACATCAACTCCGCCGTGGCGCAATCCGTCGGAGGCATTACCGATTACAAGGCGCTCATCTGCATTTTCCTCCAGGGCGGCAATGATTCGAACAATCTTATAATCCCGACCATCCCTGCGGAGTGGACTAATTACGCCACAATCCGCACCCCCGTGCTGGCCATTCCAAACACCGATGGCACGCCCGCAACCGCCCTGGCGCTCAATGACCTGACCCAGGACGGACATAACTACGGCATCCATCCCGCCTGCCCGGAGTTACAGACTCTCTTCAATGGCGGCTCGCTCGCCGTGGTCTTCAATGTCGGCACGCTCGTCTACCCCGTGACACAGGCCCAATACAAGGCCGGCTCAGTGGCGCTGCCGCCGCAACTTTTCTCCCATGCCGATCAGCAGGTGCAATGGCAGACCTCGATTCCCGATAGACCGCCCACCACCGGCTGGGGCGGTCGATGCGCCGACCTGCTGGATACTTACAATCCAAAGAACGGCGCAAACGATCTCCTCTCCCTCTGCATTTCGCTCGCGGGATCAAATACCTTTGAAGTGGGCGGCGTGACGCAGGGTTACTCCGTTTCCCCAACTGGCGTGGTGTCGCTCAATACAGCCCTCGGCCCCAGCAGTGCCCGCACCGCGCTGCAAAATAATCTCAACAACCTGTTGGGCATCGATGCCGTGCAGCAAAATATGCTCGTGCAAAACTACGCGCTGGCGCTGGAACATGCGATGGCCAGCGGCGCGGGACTTACCGCCGCACTCGCCAGCAGCCCGATGAAGACTTACTGGGGTAACTTTCCCACCAAGGTTACCGTGCCGAACGGTGGCGGCTCGTTCACCTCCAGCATGCTGGCTCAGATGAAGATGGTGGCGGAGATCATTGAAGCCGGTTATCGCCCAACCTCGACAGGTGGCATGGGCATGAAGCGGCAAATCTTCTTCATCCAGGTCGGCGGATATGACACACACACCAGCCAGACCTCGAACGCAGGCAGCTCCACGACCAATAACGCAAAGGTCATCCTCGGCGCGCAGGCAAACCTCCTCGCCGAGTTGAGCCAGGGAATCAACGCGCTGAACAATGCAATGACTGCCATTGCTTCGCAATATGGCGATTCCGAATTCCCGCAACGCGTCGCCGCATTCACCTCCAGCGATTTCGGACGCACCTTCCCGAGCAACAGCCAGGGTAGCGACCACGGCTGGGGCAGCCACCATTTGGTATTCGGCGGCGCCGTGCAGGGACAGCGCACTTACGGCAATTTCCCTGCGCTCGTGGTGGGCGGGCCGAATGACACGAGCACGGGCCGCTGGATTCCGACCACGGCGGTGGATCAGTTTGCCGCAACCCTCGCGACTTGGTTTGGAGTCGATAGCAGCAACCTAAGTACCGTATTCCCGAATCTAAGCCGCTTTAATTCGCCCAACCTCGGGTTCATCTAACTCAGGATGAAATCGCGCGGCCTATGGGCATCGGTCCTGGTGTTCGTCCTGTTTGTCGCCTGGGTCGACTGGATATCCAGCCACCCTCCGCAGGCAGTTCCGCCCCCCCCGCCACAAGCTGCAGCTTCCCCCTCCCCCAGCCCCACCCCCCAGTTCACCGTCAGTTCGCCTTCTCTTGCGCCAGCCTTGGCCACTCAACCCTCCACGCCAACCACCACCTCAACTTCACCCGGTACCACACCCGCAACCAACGTCCTCCTCCCCCCACCCCCTCCCTCGCTAACTTCAGCAGCGCCCGCCGCAGCCAATGCCAACTGGCGCGCGCAGGCAATGGTGGAACTGGAGAAGGTCCATCATATGATTGGCAGTTACCATACCCTGTATGGACAAAACCCTGTCGGCACCAATGCCGAAATCATGCAGGCTCTGATGGGCCACAATCCCCGCGGAGCAGTGCTCGGGCCGCCCCCGGGACAATCCCTCAACTCAAAAGGCGAATTGATTGACCCATGGGGCACCCCCTATTTCTTCCACCAGATGAGCGGGGACGATATGCAAATCATCTCCGCCGGCCCCGATAAAACCATGGGTACACCGGACGACCTGATGATCCCGTGATGTTACAACGGTCGCGCCGCCTTGTGCCCCTTGATCGCACCCACCGTTGATGAGAATACGCTCCAAAGCCAAAAAAGTGCGTCATACTTCCACCGCACAATCAACGAATTGTGCGGATTGAAATGCTTGAGGTAAAATTGCTTCGTCCCGGTAAACAGAGCCTTCGACATCTTCCTGTACACCTTTCGTGAACTGGAGCCCTTGAGGTGGATGACAGAGTAACGCCCATCGTACACGACCTTGAATCCCTCTTTGCTGCAACGCAGGCAGAGATCCAGGTCCTCGCCATACATGAAAAATCGCTCATCGAATGCCCCAATCCGTTTGAACAGGCTGCTCCGCATCATCATAAACGCCCCGTTGACCGCGCCCACCGGGTAAGTCTCTTCGTCCGGCAGATAAGTCAAATTGTACCCCGCGCACCATTTGACATTCGGGAACAACCGGGAGAGCCCCGTACTGCGCGTAACGCCGTCCCATACCGTCGGCACCGCGCGGCGGCAGGCGAGGTCCATCTCCCCATTCGCGAGCACCAGCTTCGGCGAGATAATACCGATGTCCGCTTCGTCCTGCAGCCGGCGCAGGCAATGCCCCAGCGCCTCCGCATTCACCCGCGCATCGGGATTCAGGAACAAGACATATTCCCCGCTGCTGCGGCGCACGCCGAAGTTATTGGCCGTGCCAAACCCGAGATTGCCGCCGGCAGGGTACGCGGCTACGTGAGGGTACTTTGCGTGGATAAATTCGAGCGTCCCGTCCATGGATGCATTGTCGACAACGATTGCCTCGACCGGCCGGCCAAATAACTCGCGCGGCAACGACTCAAGGCACGGCCCCACCTCACCCCGCGAGTTATAAGTCACGGTGATAATGGTAAGGATGGCCGGCGCCGCTCCGCTCCCGGCCGCGGGAGATGTCAGTTGGTCAGACACTCGTATACCTCCCGTGTTTCGCGAAGCACGGTCTCGCGTGAAAAAGCGTGAAGAAATCCATCGAGCGCCGGCGCGGCGGTCGTCAGCACACTTTCGATGCCCGCCCGGATCGACTCTTCCGAAAACGGATCGCAGAAAATAGCGTGCCCATCGTAGAAACACCTCGTGTACGGCGTATCGCTGATGCAAACCTGCGCGCCCCGTGCAATCGCCTCCATCCCGGCGAAACCGCATGTCTCGAAGTAACTGGCAAGGATCACCGCCTTCGCCTCGCCATAGGCAGCGCTCAATTCCTCCGGCGAGACATAACCGCGGTACTCCACCCACCCCGGCTCCAACTCCTGGCGCACCGCCCGTTCATAACCGGGATGCGCCCCGCTCATGCTGCCGAAGAGCAACAGACGTCGATCTCCCTTGCCCAATGACTTGAACGCGCGGATGGTCGCCAGTTGGTTTTTACGCGGCTCAATCCGCCCTGCGCACACCAGATCCTTTCGCTCAACGCCATCGGATGACGGCCGTGGTTGCTCAGGGAAAGGCTCGGCTTCAAAGAGGGGCGCCGTCACCCGAGCGGCCCGGGGTTCCACACCCAGCTCCTCGCGCATGATCTCCAGCTCAGCCTCGGAATTGGTAACAACCATATCCACACCGGCGATCACCTCCCGCTGCAGCGCCCGGTAACGGATTGTCGCATCGGGAAAAACCGGCTGGCCTGAACGTCGAGCGTAAAAGAGCTCCTTGGCCGCCATATATTTCCAGATCGGGAAAATCGGCATCTTATAGAGCCGCGCATAGAACCTCCGCATCTCTCGCATCGAGTGCCATATCGGCGTCAGCACCACCGGGATGCCGCGCTGCTTCGCCTCGCGGAATTGCAGATACGTCTCATGAATCCGCGTCGTATTGAATAAGTGGACGATATCCACGCCCGCCGGCATCGGACCGAGCCCCGGCGCAATGCTGCATTCAAAACCGAGCTGCTCAAGCATCTCACGCATCCGCAGGAGCTGGACATAGTCCCCTCCCGGATATTGCGTGACATCGCTTCTGATGCGGAGCAGTACTTTCATCTTACAAATGGCAAAGGTTCCTGGGCCGTATGGCTCCGCCGCCGGCGCGAGCGCGAAGATCGCGAGGAAGCGGACCGGCTGCTAGCGGAGGAGCTGCTGACATAGCCGCATGCCACAAAGAGCGGCATGCAGCCCATGAATGTCAGCGACTCGCGCGCGATGCCTTCCCCGACGACGAAGAGCAGACAGAGCACCAGCACATCCACCGCCCGCGGATAAGAGCTCTCCTTCGCTTTCCAGAATACCCGGAAAAAATAGAACGCGATGGCTACCTCGCCCGCGAGACCGAGATGATACGCATCCCACAGAAATTGATTATCCGCCCAGTGGAACATCGGCGATATCCGCGTGTCGAGCAGCGAAGCATACGGTCCGCCGATGACGAGAATGATGGGCTCTTCCTCAAAGGCATCCAGCATGTTTGACCAATTCTCATCCCGCATATAAGCGCTCTCCGAGTCGCCGATACTGGTCTTGCTCAGGAGTGTGCTGCCGATCGCCTCCGTTAACCTGCCCACGCCGGCAAAGCTGATCACTACGGTAATCGCGACCCACGCGAGCACGTAATTTCCCGACCACCGCCGCGTAAACCGATGATCCACAACATACGCAATGGAAAGGATGGTGCTGGCGAAAATGCCAAAAAGCGCCGAGCGCCCCCCGGATACCACGAGCATGATTGAGAAAAACGCCGCCCACGTGAACGCGATAACCTTCTCCCAGACCGTGCGCGAGATGCTGGCCCACGCAAGGCCTATCACCGCGCTCATCGCCATGAGATTCGCGAATGAGAAAACATCACGCTGAAATCCCCGGATGCGGATCCTCCCTTCCAACATCAAATCCTTCACGGCCTGGACCCCGAAGAGCGTTTTGTCCTGCCAGGTCGTGGCCGTGGCGAAAACGTAATGCCCCACCTTCCACTCATACGCGCCGATGAGCCATTCCATGAGTAACTCAAAAGCTGTGACACCCATGAAGACCCCCAGCCACACATCCCAATTCCGTTTCTGGAATGCAAAATGGCCAATGAATATCCAGTCGAGCCAGAAAAAAGTCCACTTGACCGTGCGCATCGCCTCAAAGCGATAGTCCCCATCGGCGATCGCCGGAATGAGGAGCAGCGGCACCAGCAGAAGGATCGCAGACTCCCGCATCACAGTGCGCAAATCCCCGACGCGGTAGAGCCAGACCAGCGACGCAATGATGTGCAGCGCAAGCAACAGATCGCGCACATATACCGCGCTCCCAAAGTAAAAAAGCAGGACACCGCTTGGAAAGTAACTCAGGGTAATCGCCCACCCCGCGTACAGCAGCACCGTGAAGCCGCGCTGCGCCGTGGTTCCGTCGCGCGATATCCTTGAGAAGAACGGGTTCATACCGCGACCGCCTCCGTCGGTGGCGCCGCTACCGGTAAGTTGCCGGCGCCGATGGTTCTTTCGTACAACCGCACCACGGCTTCGCCCAGCAGATCGCCGTCGTAATCAGAGGCCGACTCACGGGCGCCGGCGCCCAGCCGCTGGAGCTTGTCCGGACACCCCAGCAATTCACCCAGGCAGTTCCGCCATTGCTCCTCGTCCCCCGGTGGCAGCAGCAGCCCATTGACTCCGTGTCCCACCAATTCCGGGATGCCGCCCACGCAGCTCGCGAGAATTGGAAGGCCTAGCTGATTGGCCTGCCGCACGACAAGCGGCGAGTTCTCAAACCAAAGTGACGGGAACAGCATCAGATCGCTGGAGACCATATAACCCGCTACCTCCGCCGTCGGCACGCGCCCGGCAAATTTCACCCACGCCGCGCGCTCATAGCGCTCCCGCAGGCGTCCAAGGATGGGACCGCTCCCGACGATCACGATCTCAAAGCTATAATGCGCCGCCAGCGGCTCCAGGATGCGCAGGACAAACTCGATACCCTTCGCCTCCGTCACCTGGCCCACAAACAGCAGTCGCACCACCCCGCCGCTGCCGCTCGCACCGACGCGCGCCGACTTAGGCCGCGGCGAGAAAAACAGCGGGAGCGGAATACAAACCGCCTCCGTGTGGGCGGGCAGCGAGGGCCGGTAGAGATCGATCAGCGCCTGCGACGGGGACCAGAAGGCAAGCCGCGAGATTGAGGAAAAATAAGCGCGTTTCACCATCGCCGATACGGAACAGATGAAGTGCCGCCGCCCACACGGTTCGCCGCCGCGAAACATGTTCATATTCACGCAGAGAAATCCGAAATCATGGAGCGTCTGCACACACGGAAGCCCCTGCCGGCCGATTTCGCGCAGGATGTTATAACCAATTCCCTGCAGGTCGTGCGTATTGACGATGTCCGGTTGAAAGGACTCGATCACCTCGCGGCAAATCACCTCGGACTCGGCCAGAAAATGATCGCGAATATGCCAGGCCGTCTTCTCCACCGTGCTGTGCTGCACCGCATCGTAAACGGAATAACGATTCGGGAAGTAACGACGTTCGATCCGCACACCATCGGCGCGCACCGTCGATTCCACATTCGTCGGGCGCGGTGCGGAACTCAGGACACATACATCGTGTCCGCGAGATACCAGCCACCCCGCAAGCGAGTCTGTCGAGACTTCCGCTCCACCAAGGATAAACG
>Ga0302320_10026641_pt1 | contig 11185 bp, 11 predicted proteins | sample Bog_T0_3_FD_202130 | JGI IMG/M metagenome (GOLD analysis project Ga0302320, IMG submission 202130) | Peat permafrost microbial communities from Stordalen Mire near Abisko, Sweden - Bog_T0_3 | ecosystem: Environmental > Terrestrial > Soil > Wetlands > Peat | place: Sweden: Abisko, Stordalen Mire... | reverse complement strand
GCTTCGTCTGCTCAATGTTCGTTGTGGTGAATTCGATGTAAGTGATCTTGTGGTGCGTTTCCTTGTTGCTCATGGCTCTTCTCCCGTGCGCCTGGCCACTTGGCTGGCATCCTGTTGTTCTGCATGGAGTGGAGGGAACGGGCTGCGTAATTCGAGGCGCAGGCACACCTTCCCAGGCGTGCTTCTGAAGCGCCCCCATCCACAATCCCTCAGAAGCTGGAGAATGCAGGTAGAGCCCGCTGATTGACTTCCACGCGCAGGCTCGCGAGGTACCAGAAGAATCTACCAAACGCCCGGCCTGTGTGCAATTGAAAAATAGCCGCTCGCTACAGAATGTACCGGCTCAAATCCTGGTCCTTCACAATCGACGCCACCATCTCTTTCTGAAAGCACAGCGGCGGCTTCTTCGTCGGGTGCGCGCAGGGCCACGTCGGGAGCCAGGAAGCTTACATCTTCAAGCACACGCTCCATGATGGTGTGCAAACGCCGCGCGCCGATGTTCTCAGTCTGCTCATTCACCTTGAAAGCAAACTCCGCCATCTCCCGCAACGCTTCCGGAGCAAACTCCAGCCGCACGCCCTCGGTCTCAAGCAGCGCAGAGTATTGCTTGGTGAGCGAGGCCTTGGGCTCGGTAAGAATGCGCAAAAAATCATCCACAGTCAGGGACTGTAACTCGACGCGGATAGGGAATCGCCCTTGTAGCTCGGGGATAAGATCGCTGGGCTTCGACACGTGGAATGCGCCCGCCGCGATAAATAGAATATGGTCGGTGCGCACCATGCCGTAGCGCGTGTTTACCGTGGTTCCTTCCACGATGGGCAGAATGTCGCGCTGCACTCCTTCGCGCGATACGTCGGGCCCGTGGCCACCCTCGCGGCCGGCAATCTTGTCGATCTCGTCGAGGAAGATGATGCCGTTGGCCTCCACCCGCTCCACGGCCGCGCGATTCACCGCGTCCATGTCGATCAGCCGCCCCTCTTCTTCCTGCACCAGGTAGTCGAAGGCGTCCGCCACCTTCATCTTGCGCCTCTTTGAACTTCCGCCGAAGATGTTGGGCAGCATGTCCTTGAGGTTCATCTCCATATCCTCAAGGTTCTGGTTGCTGATGATGCCAAACTGCGGCGTGCCGCGCTCGCGAACGTCCAGCTCCACCTGGCGATCGTCCAGTTTGCCTTCGCGGAACTGTTGGCGCAGCTTCTCGCGAGAGCGCTGGTAACTCTCCGTGCCGGGCAACACCAGTTGGCCCTCCTGCGCGGGCGGCGCGGCCGGCGGCGGCGGCAGCAGCACATCCAGCAGGCGCTCCTCGGCGTTCATCTCCGCGCGGTCTTCCACCTCTTCAAGGCGCTCCTCGCGCACCATGTCGATGGCAATCTCCACCAGGTCGCGAATCATGGATTCCACATCGCGGCCCACATAGCCCACCTCGGTAAACTTCGAAGCCTCCACCTTGAGAAACGGCGAATTGGTGAGCTTGGCCAGCCTCCGCGCAATCTCCGTCTTTCCCACGCCCGTCGGCCCGATCATGATGATGTTCTTGGGCATGATGTCGTCGGCAATGTCGGGCGGCAGCTTCTGCCGGCGCTGGCGATTCCGCAGCGCGATGGCCACGGCGCGCTTGGCGGCCTTCTGGCCCACCACATGCTTGTCCAGCTCGGTCACGATCTCGCGCGGCGTCAGCTCGTCCAGCGAGAGGTCTTGCTCTTCTGCGGAAGCGGGAAGATAAATGGCCATGAATGCAAGCGGCAGGCGGAGACTCTCCGCTAGCCTTTCAACTCCTCAAAGGTGACGTGGTCGTTGGTGTAGATGCAGATTTCGCCGGCGATCTTCATGGCTTTTTCGGCAATCTCGCGGGCGCCCAGGTCTGTGTTTTCCATCAGCGCGCGGGCCGCGGCCGTGGCGTAGCTGCCCCCGGACCCGATGGCGGCCAGCTGCTCGTCGGGGTCAATTACATCCCCGGAGCCGGAAATGAGAAAAGTCTGCGCGGCGTCCGCAACCAGCAGCAGCGCCTCCAGATTGCGCAGCATCTTGTCGGTGCGCCAGTCCTTGGCCAGCTCCACGGCGGCGCGGTTCAGGTTACCGGCGTATTGCTCCAGCTTGGACTCAAAGCGCGAAAAAAGCGAAAAAGCGTCGGCGGTCGAACCGGCAAATCCGGCCAGAATCTTGTCCTGATAGAGCCGGCGAATCTTCTTTGCCGAGTGCTTCAGCACATGGTCGCCCAGCGTAACCTGGCCGTCCGCCGCCATCACCACCTGGCCGTCGCGGCGAACGCAAATCACGGTAGTCGAGCGAATCCGGGATGGTTGTGTTGCCAGAATGCCCTCGTGCAAAACCAAGAAAAGAACCTCCGCAAATAGCCGTCCGGCAGGCCGGAACTCCATGCGCGATGCAACCTAGAGTATAGGTCATTTGCCTCAGATTGCGGCGTTGAGCCGCTCCCCGCGTCGCGCGCTCCCATGCGCCTGCGGTATCCTCTAGGTGGGACCCTTGGGGTGGTGTCCCGCCTCAAATGACCCTCCTCACCGCAAGCCAATGGGAGATCGTCGCCGGGCTGGGCTCCATTGCCGGGGTAGCCGCGATTGCCCTCTGGCTGGTCTTCCGCAAACGTCGCACCGCCGAGGAGCTGGAACGTGCGCGGCGCAAATTCCTGGTGCAATCGGGACGCATTGTGGACGGCATGTTGCTCGACATCTGCGAGGTCGAGACCCCCGCCAAAGGCAAAGCCGAGCCCGCGCGCACGCTCACTTTGCTTCTCTTCAACTATCGCATTGCCGGCGTAAATTATGAGTGCTCGCAAGACATCACGGATATGCCTGGGGTAGTCGATCCGGCCCAGGTGCGCGCAGGATTTCCCTGCTCGGTACGCTATCAGCCCGGAAATCCGCAGAACAGCATTGTGGTGGCCGAGGAGTGGAGCGGCCTGCGCGTCGGCTTGCCGGTGCTTCCCGCATTCGACGATCCCGATCCCATCGACGTCAGCCATCTCCGCCCCGGCCGCGGTTAGTAGCTGTTACTCACTCCAAAGCAGGCACGCGCCTGGTTGGCGCCTGATACCCCCCCCCGGTTACACTTACTCTATGCATGTCCACGCGGCGCCCCAGGGTCACGGTGCAAAAAGGACAACCTCGGTACTGCGATTCTCGCTCGCGGCCACGCTCGTCTACGTCGTAGTCACCTTCATTGCCGGCCTCCGCGCCCACTCCCTCGCGCTGCTCTCCGAGTCCGGCCACAACGTCTCGGATTTTCTCGCCCTCCTGCTCAGTTTTGCCGCCGTCTACTTTCAGTCTCGCCCCGCGGACAATTCCAGAACCTTCGGCTACCAGCGGGCCGGTGTGCTGGCCGCCTTCGTCAACGCGGCCACGCTGATTCTCATCTCGATTTGGATCGGCGTCGAAGCTGTTCACCGCATATCGAGCCCGGTGGCCGTGCAGCCCAAACTCATGATGTTTGTGGCCGCCGCCGGCGTCCTCATGAACGGCGTCATCGCCGCCCTGCTCTGGGGCGTGGCCCGCGACGTAAACCTGCGCTCGGCCTTCCTCCACATGGCCGGCGACACGCTCTCCACATCCGCCGTCATCGCCGGGGGCGCGGGCATCCTGTTCACCGGCCGCAACTGGATTGACCCGGTGCTATCCCTGCTCATCGCCGCCTTCATTCTCTGGTCCAGCATCGGCATCGTCCGCGAGACCCTCAACATTCTCCTCGAAGGCACTCCGCGCGGCATTTCGCTCACCACCATCCGCTCCGGCATGGAAGAGATTGAAGGCGTCGTCAACGTCCACGACCTGCACATATGGTGCCTCGGTTCGCAATCTCGTGCCCTTGCCTGCCACGTCACCATCGCCGACATTCCCCCTTCTGAGAGCGCCTGCATCCTCGTCAAGCTCAATCACGTCCTCAAAGACCATTTCCACATCAGCCATACCACCATCCAGTTCGAGCACGTCGGCTGCGGAGAACTCGAGGGATGCGTGGTGCCTCCTGAGGAACTGGCCGGAAGCCACGGCCACCAACACCATCGTGGGCACGCGCATTAATCTACCCTGAGGAGCACTTTCCTTGTCCAACTCCCATCTTCGCCCTAACCTTGCTCTGGCTGTCCTGTCCCTGGCCGGTCTTGCTTCCGCGCATCTCTTTGCCGCGCCTCTGCCAAATCCAGTTCAGACGCCCGCGCAGGTCGCCGCTCAGCCCCAGCTCGACGCCCTCTCCGGCGAATACACCGATCCTGCAAACCCCGATACGCCGATAAGCGTCTACCCTGCGGACGGCAAGCTCACCATCGAGTCGGAGCGCGGCGTGCCCACGGCATTGAAGCCTGTCTCCCCGGTTGAATTCGCCATCCCCGACGCGAAGGTCACGCTCCGCTTCACCCTCGATGCCTCGGGCCGCGCCTCCGGCATGACCTTCTCCACCATGCCCGCCGCCGCCTTGAGCCGCACCGGCCCGCCCGTCCATCACCTCTTCCACGACTACCAGCGGACTGAGGCCATGATTCCCATGCGCGACGGCGTCAAACTCCACGCCATAATCCTCAAGCCCGCCGACATTGCCGTCCCCTTGCCCTTCCTCATCCAGCGCACCCCCTACGGCGTCGATGACACCAGCCGCGAATCGTTCTTTAACAGCCGTCCCGAGCTCGCCCGCGAGGGCTACATCTACGTCTGCGAAGACATTCGCGGACGCTTCAAGAGCGAAGGCAAATTCGTCATGAGCCGTCCGCTCGCCGATCACCGCAACCCGAAAGCAATCGACGAAAGCACAGACACCTACGACACCGTCGCTTGGCTGCTCGCCAATGTAAAGGGCAACAACGGCCGCGCCGGTTTCGTCGGCACCAGCTATCCCGGCTTCCTGGCCATGATGGCCGGCATCGATCCCCACCCGGCCGTGAAGGCCATCTCTCCGCAGGCGCCTATGATCGACGTCTGGATGGGCGACGATTTCTTTCACAACGGCGCCTTCCGCCAGAGTTACGGCTACGACTACGTCCTCTCTATGGAGTCCAGCAAGGAAGATTCCAAAGTGAGCTACGGCAATGTCGACGGATTCGACTACTTTCTCCAGCGCGGCTCCTTCGCCAGGGATGTGAAGAAATCCGGTTCCAAACTCCTGCCCACATGGAAGCTCTTCCTCAATCACCCCGCCTATGACAGCTACTGGAGTTCGCGCGGCGTCGAAAGCTCGCTGAACGCGGTCACTGTTCCCACCCTCTCCGTCGGCGGCTATTACGACCAGGAAGATATGTTCGGCCCGCAGATCGAGTACTCGACCCTCGAGCCGCACGATGCCCGCCACCAGAACTTCCTCGTTCTCGGACCCTGGCGTCACGGCTACTGGGCCTCGTCTTCCCGCTACCTCGGCAATCTGGAATACGGCGAGCCCATCGGCAAGCAGTTTCGCGCCCGCATCGAAGCCAGATTCTTCGCCCACTATCTCAAGGACGAGCCCGGTTTCGACCTCGAAGACACAGCCAGCTTTCAGACCGGCTCCAACACCTGGCAGCGCTACAGCCACTTCCCTCCGCCGCAATCCCGCCCCACCAGCCTCTACCTGCAAGGGGCAGGCTTGCTGAGCTTTGCAAGCTCAACCGCCCAGGCCGCAACCAGTTACGTCAGCGACCCCGCCAACCCCATTCCCTACCGCCATCGCCCCATCCAGCCCACTTACAGCCCGGGCTCGCAGTGGTTCAACTGGCTCACCGAAGATCAGCGCTTCGTCACCGATCGCAAAGATCTCGCCGTGTGGAAGCTGCCGGTCCTCAAGCAGAACCTGACCATCGCCGGTGAAGTCGTTGCCGACATCTACGCCGCCACCACCGGCACGGATAACGACATGGTCGTGAAGCTCATCGACAAATACCCTGACGACGACCCCGACTCAAAAATGCGCGGCTATCAACTGATGACCAACGCGGAAATCTTTCGCGGCCGCTATCTTGACAGCTTCCATAGGCCCACGCCGCTCCAGTCCGGTTCCATCCGCGAATACAAGTTCTCGCTCCACGCCGTGGACCACGTCTTCAAAGCCGGACACACCGTAATGGTTGAGATTCAGAGCACCTGGTTCCCGCTCTACGACCGCAACCCGCAAACCTTCGTCCCCAACATCATGAAGGCCAGGCCGGGTGCCTACCAACCCGCCACCATCACCATCTACTCCGGCCCAGACCGCGATTCCAATCTGCAATTGCCGGTGATGAGCCGCTGAATTCAACGTGTGTGCTCCGGTGCCATGAGGGTCAGCGGAAGCCAAATCCACTCTATAGCCCTCAGGAAGAACGCCGATAACTCCCACATGAGAATCACATTCTCTGCGGACGAGCAACTTATCCGGCGCGCGCGCGAACACGCCAAGGCAATGGGGACGGCCTTGAACCAGCTTCTGCGTGAGTTTATCGAGAGGCTTGCTGAAGGTCACCCCAACCCGCACGTCCTCCCTGCCAAATACCGGCCCTCAAACCGCCCGCCGCCGATCGACGAGGCCTTGAAACTGCAAAAGTCGCGTCAATTGCGCGACTGATATTTGTTGCTGGCGATGGTTCCATCCTGCGCTGAAACGGAGATGCAAACGCCCTCTTCCCGGAGGGAAGAATCGAAAATAGCCCCGGATGGACCCTGAGCGAAGTCGAAGGGGGAATCCGGGGACAGCGTCCCAACGGAGGATCTGCGTCCCGTAGGGACGCTGCGAACCTCGCCCTTCTCGCTCCATCGCGTTCATGCGATTGCCTGGCCCTGAAGACCCATGGCCGTACCGCCTGGCTCCGTTTCGCGCTAGAATAGAAGACGAAATGGTTCTCCACCAGCCCATCCCGGCCCTCCTCTAGCGGCGCCCGCCGCGATGCCCGTTTTCCGCCCACTTTCCCCTTTCCACTTCACTCCTCCAAAACCTGAAACCGCGGAGCGGCGCAAATGATTGACCGTTTGGAACAAATGGAGCAGCGCTACAACGATCTGCAGTCGCAGTTCTCGCTGCCCGAGGTCATCAACGACCACGAAAAATATCAGAAGACCGCCAAGTCTTTGCGCGAGATTGAAACTCCGGTCGAGAAGTACCGCGAGTTGAAACAGGTGCAGCAGGGGCTGGCCGAGGCCCGCGCGATGCTGGCCGAGAGCGACCCTGGCATACGCGCCATGGCCGAGGAAGAAATCGCAGCGCTTGCCCCACGCGAGTCCGCGCTCGAAGAAGAGCTGAAGGTGATGCTGCTGCCAAAAGATCCAAACGACGAAAAGAACGTCATCCTCGAAATCCGCGCCGGCACCGGCGGCGACGAGGCTTCGCTCTTTGCCGCCGAAATCTTCCGCATGTACACGCGCTTCGCCGAGCAGCATCGCTGGAAGATCGAGCTCCTCTCCCTCTCCGAGTCCGGCGTCGGCGGATACAAGGAAGTTATCGCCATCATCGAGGGCGAGCGCGTCTACTCGCAGCTCAAGTGGGAGAGCGGCGTCCACCGCGTGCAGCGCGTTCCGGCCACGGAGACGCAGGGCCGCGTCCACACTTCGGCGGTCACCGTGGCCGTGCTCCCCGAAGCCGAGGAGGTCGACATAAAAATCGAGGCCAAGGACATTCGCATTGACACCTTCTGTTCCTCGGGCCCCGGCGGGCAATCCGTCAACACCACATATTCCGCGGTCCGCATTACCCACATTCCCACCAACACCGTGGTCAGTTGCCAGGACGAGAAATCGCAGATCAAGAACCGCGAGAAGGGCATGCGCGTACTGCGTTCGCGCCTTTACGAGCAGGAGATGGAGCGCCAGAATGCCGAGCTGGCCAGGGAGCGCAAGCAACAGGTAGGCACCGGCGACCGCAGCGAGAAAATCCGCACTTATAACTTTCCGCAGAACCGGCTCACCGACCACCGCATCGGGCTCACCCTCCACCAGCTCGATCTGGTCATGGAGGGCCGCCTGCAGCCAATCGTCGATGCGCTCGTTGCGCACTACCAGGCCGAGCAGTTGAAGGCCGACAGCCAGGCCGCGTGACGCCGTGACTCTTCAGAGCTGGATACTGAACGGCGAAGCGCGCCTCCGCGCCGGCCCCCATCCTGATCGCGCCCGCCGCGATGCGGAGGTGCTGTTGATGCATCTCATTCACCGCGATCGCGCCTTCCTGGTTGCGCACCCGCTCGACTCGCTCACCGCAGAAGGCGCTGTCCGCTACTACGCGCTCATCGAGCGCCGCTTGGGCGGAGAGCCTATTCAGTACATCACCGGCGAGACGGAGTTTTACGGCTTGCCGTTTTACGTAAACCGCAGCGTCCTCATTCCCCGCCCCGAAACCGAGCACCTCGTGGAAAAGGTTCTTTCGCACGCGACCGGTTTTCATCAGTTGCGTATTGTGGACGTCGGCACAGGCTCCGGTGCAATCGCGGTTGCCGTGGCTCACAATCTGCCCCCCGTGGAAATCACGGCCGCTGCCATCACGGCAATCGACATCTCCGCGCCGGCATTGGCGACTGCGCGTGCCAACGCCGAGCTGAACAGGGTCGCGAATCGCATTCGCTTTATCGAGGGAGATCTGCTGGCGCCGGTTGCGCACGAGCAGTTTGAGTTCGTCCTCTCCAACCCGCCTTACGTCCCTGAAAGCGATCGCGGCTCACTGGACGTCGAAGTCCGCGACCATGAGCCTGCGCTCGCCCTGTTTGCCGGAGACGGCCTCCATATCTATCGCCGCCTGATTCCCGCGGCCCGCGCCGCGCTTGTCCCCGGCGGCTTTCTCGCGCTCGAAATCGGCTTCGGTCAGGCCCCCGCCGTCTCTGCTTTGCTCGCGGACTCCGGCTTCGAACAGATCGAGTTCACACCCGACCTTCAGGGCATTCCCCGCGTTGCCTCGGCCCGGCGGCCGGTCTTCTCCAGTTCCTTGTAAAAACCCAGATCCCTGCCCGACACGCTCTTCGCAATGTACAGAATCTGCCCGTAGTGCAACCCAAAGTGCTCCAAAACCTGGTAAACAGCCTCCAGGCCGCGCACTTTGTAACCCTGGATCTCATAGGATGCCAGCAACTCATCCGCGGTGAGCCGCGTCAATACCTCCGACGCCTGCTCCAGCGTTGCGCCCAGCCTGTCCAGCAGCGCGCAGGCGGCAATCTTCTCCCGTTCGGCAAACTCCGCCGGCCGGTTGCGCGTGTCCTCGCGCCCGTTGAACGACGCCACCAGCCACTGGCCCACATTGCCGTTCAGATGCAGAATCAGATTGCCGATGCTGTTTGAAGAGTCGTTCGGCCGCCACCATACCTGTTCGTCGGTGAGCCCCGCCACGCACTCCCGCATCCGCGGCCAATAATGCTCCATCAGCTTCTTCCGTGAAGCCTCAAGAAAGAGTGCAGCCAACTCCGGCTCCCTTGCCGTCATAGGAAAATCACCCTCCTCCGCGCAAATCCCGGTCGTTCAGCCAGCCCGCTAAATCAACTCGTATCCCGCGAACCAGTAGCCAATCTCGAAGGCCGCCGTATCCTCCGCGTCCGACCCATGAATGGCGTTCTCCTGGATCGAGCCGGCAAATTTCTTGCGGATAGTCCCCTCTTCGGCGTTGGCGGGATTGGTCGCCCCCATCAACTTGCGCAGGTCGGCGATGGCGTTCTCCTTCTCCAGCACCATCAGGACCAGCGGCCCCGACGACATGAACGCGCAGAGCGCATCGAAAAAAGGTTTGCCCTTGTGCACGGCATAAAAGCCCTCGGCCTGTTCCTTCGAGATGGACTGCCTCTTAATCGCGACAATCTGAAATCCGGCCTTGTCGATGGCGGTAAGAATAGCTCCTGTATAGCCTTTGCGAACCGCGTCCGGCTTGACGATGCTGAATGTGCGTTGCGGCACTGAAGTTTGCTCCTGTGGGGGGAATTGTTTCTACACTCTATTGTAATAGCCGCATTGCACCGCCCTGTGCGGCTCCCAATGCCATGAAACAAGTACAAAGTCTGGGTGGCCCAGGTCTCGATTCTGAGCAGGGAACCAACAGCTAACAGCTAACAGCTAAAAGCTGCTCCTACCCCTTCCCGATCACCTTCGCCAGCTCAGCCCCAATCTCCGCCGGCGACACCACAACATGAATCCCCGCCGCCGTCATCGCCTTCATCTTGTCCGCCGCGGTCCCTTGCCCGCCGGAGATGATTGCTCCCGCGTGTCCCATCCTCCGTCCCGGAGGCGCTGTCTGTCCGGCAATAAACCCGACCACCGGCTTCTTCACATGTTGCTTCACGAACTCCGCCGCTGCCTCTTCGGCCGATCCGCCTATCTCGCCGATCATGATAATTGCCTCGGTCTCCGGATCGTCGTTGAGCAGCCGCAGCGCGTCGATGTGCGTCGTCCCGATAATCGGGTCCCCGCCAATTCCAATCGCCGTCGATTGGCCGATGCCGCGCTGCGTCAACTGGTGCACGGCCTCATACGTCAGCGTGCCGGAGCGCGAAACAATCCCCACTGAGCCCTCCATGTGAATCCGCCCCGGCATAATGCCGATCTTGGCCTTGCCCGGCGAAATCACGCCGGGGCAGTTGGGGCCCACCAGCCGCGAAGTCGAGTTCTTCAGCTTCGCCCACACCTTCACCATGTCGAGCGTGGGAATACCCTCGGTGATGCAGACGATCAGCGGAATGCCCGCGTCCTCGGCTTCCAGAATGGCATCGGCTGCAAACGGCGGCGGAACAAAAATCATGGTCGCGTTGGCCCCCGTCGCGGCCACAGCGTCGGCAACAGTGTTAAACACCGGCCAGCCCTCATGCGTCGTTCCGCCCTTGCCCGGTGTCACTCCGCCAACCACTTTCGTTCCGTACTCCGCGCAGCCCTTGGCATGAAAGGTGCCTTCCTTGCCCGTAAGCCCCTGCACAATCAACCGCGTATTCTTATCAACTAACACAGCCATTGAAAATAGCTCCTAGCTTCTAGCTTCTAGCCCTTAGCTCCTAAAGACTGGATGAACGCGCCCAGCATCTTTGATGTTTCGACGCAGAGTGCTTCTGCTTTGCGCAGCATGTCTTCATCGCCAATTTTCAATTGCCGGGCTACTAGAAGTTGCGTTTGTACTTCGTAAGTTGAACCCTGTGCGATTCCCAAAAACTGCCGGAACTCGCCATCCGTCATTCTTCCTCTGCCCTCAGCTATGTTACTGGCTACGGAAACGCTGGCCCGGCGCAATTGCGAGGTCAATCCGTACATCTCCTCTTTTGGAATCGCCTTGGTAAGGGTATAGA
>Ga0302320_10026640_pt1 | contig 11185 bp, 10 predicted proteins | sample Bog_T0_3_FD_202130 | JGI IMG/M metagenome (GOLD analysis project Ga0302320, IMG submission 202130) | Peat permafrost microbial communities from Stordalen Mire near Abisko, Sweden - Bog_T0_3 | ecosystem: Environmental > Terrestrial > Soil > Wetlands > Peat | place: Sweden: Abisko, Stordalen Mire... | reverse complement strand
AAGTTCCATAGTGATTTCTTTCTATTAGCCTTCCCGCCGACTCCGCGAGCAGACCATAGTGGGTGGCAAGAGTTCGATAGCCGCATGATGGTCGTTAACGTCGCTTCTTGGAGGCAGCTAGGCTATCCTGGTCTGAACGAGATCGAGGCGTTACCTCGCATTCTTGATCGCGCTACCGCGGACAAGACAGTTCACGACTGTTTTCAGCCTTGTGATTCGCACAAATCAGCGCCTATTGCGCGCTCAGTGCCAGGGCAGGGGTTTCTGGATGCAGTTAAGTCTAGAGGTCTTACAATCCATACCTTTCCTGAGTCTCTTGTTGATTGTAGCTTGTATGTCCGACCTGAGATCGACAGTGGTCGCCTGTATGAAGGATTAGTGAATCGAGACGAATCCTTGGTTCTAGATTTCGATCAAAAGAAATGGATCCGCCTTTCAGTTCCCCGACCGACTATATGGATCTATAACAGTGAGCCCTATCGCTTCAATATCCCAATTCGTCACGTCGATGCATATTTTGGACCGGCGGCAGGATTTAAGTATTTGGACATGCTGTCTTACAATCCAAATGTGGAGTTCTTTTTCTACGATCAAAGCGAAGAGTCGCTGGAGTGGATCGAGGAGCTAAAGCGCAATTGGGATGGGAACGACTTTGCGGCATACCTTGATCGCCAGCCAGAAACGTTGAAAAAGAAGTTTAAATATGTGAACTCCTCGATCGAACAAAATCAGAGGTTATTATTTGACGACCTTGGCGGAGAAGACAGCTTCAAGAGACTTTGGAATTTATTTAGATCCGCAAGCGCACAATTCTTTAAGTGCAACCTCTTCGACACTTCTGACGTAAGGGAATTGTTGTCGAAGACAAATGCGACGCGTCCGTTTTTCTATTACAGTAATATTTTTTCTACTATTTTCACGCTGGCGGCGTTTAGTCGAGAAGAGGCAGAAGCTAGATATAGCCGTTTTCAGTCACTTGTTAGGAGTAAGTTCCCTGGCGCAGTAATGCATGGAGCGGATGTGTCTGGAAGGTGGCACTAGCTACTGTCTCCAGGGAAGTTGTGGGCTCAAATGACAGGATGGCGGATGCAATGTTCAACCATCAATCGACATATCGTTCAGAGTTCCCCGTCAAGCATACCTTTGACTGAAAGCCATTCGACACAACCGACCTCTTCCAGCATGCAGATGAATGATCCTAAGCTGTCGCAGTCCGACGGAGTCAGGACAGCATGATGGGTGAGAATCCCGATTGGGAAAGACTCAGAGTTCCATTTTTGTCTGAGCTCAAATGCCCGGAGTAGTCTCCTGGCTACTTCGCGAGAACCAATGAAGGCACCCTGTCTAGTCCAATCCGAGGTGTCAATCTAGATGTTTATCTCTCTACTACCCCATCCGCGGCTCAGGAGCGGAAAGAGCGGTGCCTCGTTAGACACCGCAAGGTACCCCAAATCACCAAAATTTTCCAGTAGCCAGCGCGAGATGCTATGCCACGGAGGAACGAGCACAGGATCAAATCTAGAACCGAAGGTTTTCTCAAGTAACTCACGTCCGCTGCGAAGTTGCTCGCTGACCTCGAACGTTGACCTAGAGTCTGGGAATTCGCTGGGACGCGACTTTCCTCCTGACCAATCGATATGTTTCCATCCATGTTGCAGGACCGACACTCTGTTGCTGTCATGGATTAGATTAGTAAGCGTCTCGTCGAGCAATCCAGGGATGACCGCCAAGGCGATGGGAATGTTCCGGCGCGCCATCAGCAGTCTGCGCAATTCCGTTGTATCTCGATAGCTATCGTCGTCACGCCACCACATTCGAATTCGACGACCCTGGGAGCGCATGGTGTCCAGTTGTGCGACGAGCGGTGCGAACTCCACGAGTGGGCTCAACTGCGCGGTACCGCCTCTGGGAGGGGAACTACACATCAGATTTCGGGGCAATAGCACAGTTGTACCCAGCAACTATCGTTGGGTGCACTGAAGGCCGGAGATCCGGCTCGTCTAGCAGACGTGTTTGGAAGAGCTGTCCGGAATTCGCTCTAGTTAGGCCGATCCATGTATCCCGGTCCTTCCATGGCCACAAGAGGGATGGCTGTCCCACTCGCGCAACCAAACCGAACCCTGCGAGGCTCAAAGCGTTCAACAAACTCCTTTCACTCAGCCAAAAGGATCTCTCATTGTTCAAGGCTGCCCACATCGCTGCACTTGCATCCGTGCTTGCGTTCGGATTCAACTCCCGGATATATTGTCCTCGAAATATGTGCCCGTCCTGATTCCGATATTCATCCGGTGCATCAACTGCGAAATGGGTGTCGATGATAGTCACTGCTCGGCATCGATCCTGCAACATTCTCAAGAAGGGCAACTGATCTGCCGCGTCTAAGTGATAGAGCAATCCAGCGCAGACGATAACGTCATATGACCTTTGCAAGGAGCGGATGCCATAAAGATTCAGTGCATCACCGACAAAGAATCGCAGGTCTTTGAGATCAAGAATATCCCGAACAACTGAAGCCTTCGCTATGCTTGCAGACCGGATATCAACTCCATCGACTCGTGCGCCCGCTCTCGCGAATTGAATGGCTATAGCACCTTCAAGGCACCCTAGATCTAAGACGGAAAGTTCACTTGGAGACTTTCCGAGGCAGCACGTTGACACCTCAATGAAATAGTCGCCTCGGTTGGAATCGTGTGAGGGGAAGTTCGGACCCAGTGTGTAGTGCTCACCAGGAAGTCTAATATTGTGCGCGGTCCAAGGCCCGTGCAGCCGTCGCACTGCACTCAGCCGTTCCTCCACGTCATCCATCGTCAATCCTCCGACAGCATAAGCTACAATCCCGAAGCAGGACTCACCATCGCGTCGCAAGCGTTTCCAGAAATTTGCATCATGCATCTAGCGATTTCTGAACTTTTAAGTGAATCGAAAGATTCAACAGAGCTCGCTCCCGGACCAATCACCCACATGCCACCACGAGCTCTGTGGTCGCCGGTGCGAGGATTTCCTCCATTCGAATTCGACAGAATTGACCGCGGCGTGACAACTCGCCTAATTGGACTTGAGCGATTCCACTCTAGCAGGAGGTCGGGCAAATCATCGGAAGGGAGGCTAGAGTAGCTCGGACGAAAGATCGCCGACACGAACAGCTTCTCACCTGTATCAGCATTCGTAGTCGTCATGATTTTGTCATGGAATTCGTGAAGAAACTGGTCTGCATTCTCAGGAGCGATGCGACCGTCGGGCTCACGTCCTTTGATGTTCAGCCTAAACGCGGCATAGGCTCCATTGTTCGGCACGGGAAACACCCGCAAGCGCCTCCTGAAATCGGCAGATTCGCTTGAAAGGAGGTGTGGAATACCAAGCGATCGCAACTCATCTTGATCGTGGGCATCCAAACTCCCGAACTCTAGATCTGCGACGATCGAATTAAGAAGCTCAACTGCGTTGTAAGGCAGCCCCATACCGTGGGTAGCCAAAACTATCACTGTATCGAGTTCGCCGATATTCTCCAAGATGGATTCCACGGCGTCATTTAGAGCCTTGTACACGTCAAGAACCGGATCTCCCAGATTGCTTCGGAGCATCCGATCATGGAGCTCATGTTGAGGGTCATGCAAATGCCAGCACTGATGACCCACACAATGAGGTTCCGAAAAAGATACCATCACTACGTCTTCTTTGCCCTCGGAAAGTACGTCGCATACCATTCGAGCCCTAGCCTTTGCACGTGCCACCAATCGATCCCTGAATTGCGCAAAGCCAGCCATAGTTCTTTCGATCGCATCGCAGCGGCCAACTTCATCCTTGCCGTAGCGCATCAGGAATTCTGCCGTCTTCATCCAACCGTAAATCCTAAACCCCCCGGTACTAGGATCGTGCGTTCCCCAGTCCTTCACGAAACGTCCCTTAAACTTGATTCCCGGTATCGACTTCGGAATATCAATTACACAAACGGACTTCCCGCTTTTCTCAAGTGTTTCCCAAATAGGTTCGCCCTTGATCTGTTCCGCCTGGAAGAACTCATCCTCGTATCGACCCAGTCTCAATTGCCTCCAGCAGTATCTGCCGTGGCTCGCAACTGTGCTGCCAGTCGAGATTGTCGGCCAAACGCTTCCAACGTACAAACCCGGCTCGTTATCGACTCGTATCAGTTTTCTGCCGACAACAATTCTCCTAAACGCCTCAAAGCCGACATTGCCAGCCCAAGTCTGGATTAAGTCCACATCCGCCGCATCCAATGCCAGAAATATCAACCGGCCTTTCATAAATAGACCTCTTCCTTGTCCCTCATTCCAAAGTAGCCCTTGACGTACTGTGCCCATTCCTCCCTTTGCGATTTCCAATCCAGAAGGCCTAACTGGTTCAGACCGAAGTCCCTCATTGGCCAAGGAGCTGTTATCGCGCGTCCTCCACGCCAAGGTTCATACCGCTGGTGATATGAACGCCGCGCTAGTGAGCCATGATCCAACGACCGAATATTAACGCCACTAGTATGTCCTATTCGAAAGGAAGAGTCGTTGAATTGACGCGCCCATTCGAGCAGACTCGGAGCCAGGTTTGGGTAGAGTACACAGTTAGTGAAATAGACACACAAGTCGAGGAACCTATCGGATGTTGCTCCATGTTCAACGGCTGAGCTACCTAGGTGAGTCATTACCACATCTCCACCTCCTAGGATCGCGTATGGATACAATCGAATCTTTTGAAAAAAATGCCCTGATGCCGCCCAGCATGAGCCTGGATGCCCACTTCCGTAAGGCCGGGGAAAATCCACACTCATCGCACTTTGTCGAATGACATCTCCATCCGAGTACTCCATAGTGATTGTCTCGAACGGCTGAAAGTAGTCATACATTGAGAATGATGCTTCAACCAATTCTAGAGCGCTGGGAGTTTCAAACAATATATCTGCGTCACAGATCATGATTTTGTCGTAGCCTTCGCCAATCGCGCGATCTATTCCGATCTGAAGCAGACATTCCTTTTGCCAGAGCAAAGCACCACCCATCACGGCAATATCTGTGGGCCCAGACACCCTTGTGACACCGGGAAAGAGTTGCTCAACGCACAGGACGCGTATCCCGCATCGTTCCAGATTTGTGCGAAACCGTCCGAATGCTTGAACCCTTCGCAACGATTCGTATGGATTGAAGAATGCACAAACGACAATTAAGGACATCAGACTCTGGCTCCCGTCATTCTCCTGGAGTGCCAGCAGAAATCCCTGTGCTTATTGAAAATGTATTCCTTGGCTTCGGTTTCACGTTCGTAGCTAATTTGCCTAGACCTTGATCTCAACCGCTGTCGATACATAAAGTGGGGGAACGGGTCGAAAGCCACCTCTCCTCCCCGTTTGAGGATCGATATCCAGAGGTCCCAATCTTCATATCCGATCTCTAACCGCTCATCGTATCCGCCAACATCGAAGAAATCTGCGCGTCTAATCATGGCCGAGCTAACGATCGGATTTCGGATGGCGAGTAGCCTTGGACTGTATTCGGGGTCGTACTTGATACCATCGAATTCGCCGAAGTAGCGAGTTCCCGTGTAAGCGAGGACAACTTCCGGTCGATACATAAGTCGCCGAAGTGTAGATATGTAATGTGGACCGATTAAGTCGTCGCCGTCGAGCGAGAAAAGCAATTCCCCGTCAATTGCCGCATAACCCTGGTTGCGCGCTGCGCACACGTTGAGTGGCTTAGATTGAATAAGGACGAAACGCCGATCTTTCAACGTTAACTCGTCAATCACTACTCCCTGTTCTGAAGGATCGAAAACGATTGCACAATTCCAGTCTAGATCCTCTTGAAGTTGGATTGATTTGACGGCTTCTGCCAAGTAATCGCCACAGAAGAATCCCGTCAATACAATTCCAATTTTCATGATGCTTCTCCGGAGATGATTAGAAATCTGATTGTGATGTAATCAGTGGGCACAAAGAGCAGCTTCCTTTACGCGCTTGACAGCCCTCAATTTTCCCAAGCCAAAGCGTTGGTCCGGTAGAAGATAACATCCTTCCGACCATTCATTCCAAGGGCCGAGAATAATCAGCGATTGTAGGTATCGGTTATCTGAAAAGGTCCGAGTCACAACCGCACGCAGGTAATCCTCGAATGCGGGAGGATCGTCATCCACCACAACAGGAAAGTAAGGAAAACGAAGGCCATGCGTCGCTGGGTCATAACCTGTTTCACCTCGAGGAGTCGCATTCCAGCCGGCACCTACACACGATACGAGCTTCTGCTTGGGTGTTTCGGTCACGCTGTCGAACATCATTGAAAGACATTTTGCAGCGAGAGTTGGAAAGGACTGGACCGGTTCTGTGCTCTCAAAATCCGGCAATGCTACATAGCACGAAAATGAATCGAATGGAAGGTTCGATGCGTCGGCAGGGAATCGGCTCCAGCCTCCTACAACACTGAAAAGCCCAACGATATGAAGTTGAATGCCCGCTTTTAGGCAGATCTGCCGAAGTATTTCTACCCTCCGCGCCAGCCCAGCCGGCCCATACAAGTAGATAAAGGCCTTGACATGGTAGAACGTGACAACTGCGCAGCCCTCGCACTGTAGGTAGTTGACTCGTTGGATATAGTTCTGACAAAGATACTCCGCAAGGCGCGTGAACTGTTCTTCGCTCCAATGCGAATAGGGAGCGACATTGTCCTCACCGATGCCAAACGGTAACTTTCGTTTAGGCATATGACAGCAAAGATTTAAAGCGAACTCGAATCTGGTCTCGATCTGAGCGAACGCTTTCAATGGGCGTTCAAGCTCTGCAATCGCTCCATCAAAATAGAAGTTGAAAATAAAAGCATCGACTCCGTGACGGTGCGCAAGGTCAGCTTCAGCTCTTAAGACGAGCGGATCGCTGCAATCAGTGTAGCCAAGCGAAGGAACGTTATCTGCCGTTTCAATAAAAACCGAGCGTGCTCCTCTGCGCAAGACAGCCCATTCGTCTATCAAAGAGCCCGCCGCTCGGTTTCGGTGATCGCATTCGTAATAGCCTGGATAAAAGAAGGCGGCAAACTTGATCTTGGCGCTGTCCTTGCCTTCGAGCGTCATTTGTAGTCGACCTCGTTATCAGCTGAAATGAATGGCGTGTTTCTGGGGACATAGTAGTAGACAGCCAATGAGGTTCGGTACATGCCTACAGGACACCGTATAGGCTCAGGATGTCCGTGGTAAGTGCTCCGATCTGACTTAAACAACACCAACCTGTTAAACAGAACGGCGATAGAAGCGATCCGCTCGGAACAATCGCGCGACCACAATTCGAAATCACCGCCGAATTCGGCTGACCAGTACGGATTTATGTATAAGAGTAGATTCACTGACTGATCGAAACTCGAGGGTCGCGGATGACGAACTTTATCTGCGTGAATTCTTAAATGTCCTCCTGGGCCAGTGCAATGCAGCCCACCTCCATTGAGTGTATGATCGGCCGTAAGATTCGGTTCGCCTGTGATCTCTCGAATGTCCTGCAAGAAGCGCTCGTCGTTCAGAAGCTTAAGGAAGCCGGAAATCCTTTCACTCAGTAACATCAAGCTTGAGATTCCTCTTTTGGAATTTTCCGGCGAACAGTTCTCCTGGCCGCCGGAACCCCAGTGAGTCCATAAAGGACTGAACTCAACTGGCACGTCAGCATATAGGCGCAACAATGCTTCTCTTGGGAAGACATCGTCGACGACCAGATGTGGGTAATGGGGAGCTGACAAGAACCGCTCCCTCAAACCAAAGAGGTCTGTCGGCCATCGCCACAGGTCACATACTGTGGAAGATGATGAATTTGGAGTCGCTGTCTTGCCGCTGGGATGAACATTCACGGAAACACCTTAATGTCAGCAAAGAGTAGTAAATGCCTTCATCAGTGTCGTTCTGCGGTGGAGTGCTGTTTGAGACCCTATTACTCAATAGGGTTTACTCTTGGCGAGTCGATCTATTCCGGTTCCATATGCCGAGGCCCCATAACCCGGTCCGCCCTGAGCGAGTCGATCAATCCCGGTCCCATACGCGGAAGCTCCATAGCCCGGTCCGCTTTTGGCGAGTCGATCTATTCCGGTTCCATATGCCGAGGCCCCATAACCCGGTCCGCTCTGAGCGAGTCGATCAATCCCGGTCCCATACGCGGAAGCTCCATAGCCCGGTCCGCTTTTGGCGAGTCGATCTATTCCGGTTCCATATGCCGAGGCCCCATAACCCGGTCCGCTCTGAGCGAGTCGATCAATCCCGGTCCCATATGCGGAAGCTCCATAGCCCGGTCCGCTCTGAGCGAGTCGATCAACTCCGGTCGCTGACATTGGACCTTGATATGCTGGACTACTGTGAGCGAGTTTCGACACACCGGTGCTGTCGGTTTCGCTAGAAACCGGCGGGATCACTATGAACATGTGATCTTCCGATTCCGGCAGCACAGTGACGTGAATGTTATCCGGAATATCGATACCCAATTCTCGTGCCAAAGCACTCTTTGGATAATCAATCAGCAATCGCCTGAATTCCAGGTCAGTGACCGCACGCTTAAGCAAACGCTCGTGAATCGCGTCGCGAATCGCTTTATCTCTCTCACGCTGATCCATGCCTAGCTCCTTGAAAGGTTTTGAGACGTTCCGATACAACCGCAATGTTGTCCGAAAGGTGAAAGTTGGAAATCGAATTGGAGGCGAAGCGGTCTTTCGGCGAGCGCCCAGAGCTTCGCGCAGGCAACGCCAGCCGAATCAACCGTGCGCCCGTTTGTATCACTTCCTCGCCTCCTTTGTAAACAAGTTCATTTTGGCCGCCGATCTTGATAGGGAGCGTTCTCTAGTGATTCACGTGGTATTTACACAGCGCAAACTGTTGCCGATCGCACGCGTGCGTATCGAACCGGATTGGGTGTGGACTGCGGACGACGGCAGCAGCCCTTGAATCCAGACGACGCTCGACCTCTACACGCAAGGCGACGGAGATGAAACACGGGCCGCTCAAGGCGCATTCCTTCGGAAGATGGGCTTGGCGTCGGAGTTAGTGCAATGAGGATGTTGGTTGGATTGTTGGTTGGCCCGTTTTCCAGATTTGCTCTAAACCCCAGAAAACAGTGGCGGGCGCTATAGGATTCGAACCTATGACTTCCACCGTGTGAATCTGGACTGAACAAGCTTTACAACAACTTACAAGACTGCGGGAACTGCCTAAGAACACGCAAGTCGCACAAGACAACCAATTCTGTTGGTTGAGTTGTTGGTCAGGTTCCGAAGGCCCTTAAATCACGCGTTTCTGAGGTCACGTATAGCTTCTTTCACCCGCTGCATCCGATTCTGAATTTCTTGCCGCCAACATGCGACAATTCGTCGAACAGCGTTTCGGCTTTCTTCAGGTCCAAGATTCTTCTTCCACCGTGTCCGCGATTTTCACATCTGTAGCTTTGCGCGTGCCTTTCCAGCCCTTGCCTTAGCCGTCAGCGGAGTTTAGACCCCTTGGGAATGCGAAGCACTCGTCCGCCTGCTTTTCAGCACGTTCAGGACCTTCCGAGGGGCGCATCGTCACGGTGCCTCGGGCTTGACACCGACTGCTCGGATGACTGGAAGCGGCTGCCCGTCGTACGAACTCAAACCGACTCCGGCCTTCTCGACGGTGAAGCCGGACCCGCTCAGGATCCTCTCGAGGGCGTCGAGGGTGAAGAAATTGATGTGCTCTACTGGTTGGACAACGATCGGATTCCACACGTTGTTGTAGAACACCTCGTGGGGAACCTCCACGTACACGACCCCGCCGCTGCGCAGCCGATCGTGAATGAGTTCGAGGAGTTCGCGGGGTGCAGCCACGTGTTCGAGCACGTGGCTACACACCGCGGCGTCGAAGGTTAAGTGAGCAGGGACATCGTCCATCCTGTCGCCAAGTTTCCTGACCCCTGGGCGGACATGTTCCATTTGGTCCACGAGAAAGCATTTGAAGCCGCGGTCCGCGAAGGGTGCCATGAGACGGCCATCTCTGCCTCCGACGTCGAGGACACTCCCCTCCCCCGCTAGATGCGGAGTAAGAGCCTCTAGGATTCCGGATGCCCGCGCGGCGTCCGCGGCTTCGACGAGCCCTGACGTCCCTGGGGTCGGCGATCCAGGCATGGCCGCTCCCAAGAAGTCGTATTTGCTGGTCAATTCAGCATTATCAGGTCTTGGCGCGTAGCAAATCATCCCGCAAATGCTACATCGCCGCGATCTCAATGTCACGGCGGCCGCTTCTGGGAACCAGACATCGAACAACACCTGCCTCCGCAGCCTCACCTCTTCGTCGCGATACCAGACGCCGCCGGGCTCATGCTCGGTTCGCCAGTAGCGGTGTATTCCGATCTCAGCCCACGCGTCCGAGAGACAGGCGGGGCATGGGAATGTCATCTCCATCGTGTCGAGTATGCCGCGAACGACGCCGAATAGCTCCTTGGCTGCAGTCATACTACCATCACACCGCCACCATTGCAGTGTGCGGCGCGCAACCTGGATTCGACGATCGATTGTCTGCAAAGTTCTGCCTCGCCGCCTCAGCCGGATCGTCAATGGAACGGAGCGGTACGCCCTTTCGTTGTCGGGCGTGCGGTCCTTCATGCCCGATTATCTATTCCGAGGATGCGCGCACCGTTATTAAGAGCTTCATCGTTCGGATTCCCAATCGCTGCAAGATCTTCGGCGTCTGGCCGGCCAAGGGCAAGGCCAACCCGCCAGGCAGCGAGGCTGGCTACGACGCATTGGTATGGTCATCACCAGCGTGGGAGTCGAAGAGATTCCGTTGGAGTATAACAGCGAGACGTAGCTGAGATCGGCGGACCTCGCTCTTGAGAAAGTCTTGGGAGTGGCGACGCCGATGTCAAACGCGCTCGTTTGCCAGTTTTCTAATAGCCGAGATTGTCCTTTCTATGTCTGATTCGTTATTGAGAAGGCTGGCTGACAGGGTTCTGGTGAGCAAAAGTTTGTGGACTGCGGAATCGAAAGGGGCTGACTTGAAGCGAGTCGACCCAACTTCAACCCAGCCGAGAAGCTATAGCAAGCTCCAGGAAATTACTGTGAACTAGAGATGATAACCAACCATGCGCGCTAACTCTATGTAAATACTGCATTTAAGAACTCATAACCCAAAGGTCGCAGGTTCAAATCCTGCCCCCGCAACCAATTAGGGCTCATAAACCCCGCAAAACCCCACCTTTAGCGTGGGGTTTTTTCGT
>Ga0302320_10026639_pt1 | contig 11185 bp, 15 predicted proteins | sample Bog_T0_3_FD_202130 | JGI IMG/M metagenome (GOLD analysis project Ga0302320, IMG submission 202130) | Peat permafrost microbial communities from Stordalen Mire near Abisko, Sweden - Bog_T0_3 | ecosystem: Environmental > Terrestrial > Soil > Wetlands > Peat | place: Sweden: Abisko, Stordalen Mire... | reverse complement strand
CGTCGTCCGCCGAAAGGCGGACGAAATAAATTCGAGTGCTCGCCCACCGCATCCTGCAACGCAGCCCGGCATTTCTCAAGTTCCCGACGAATCTCCGCCTCGCTTTTGAAAATCAGCAGCGGATGCGTGAAGGTGTGATTCCCGACAACGTGCCCGGCCGCAACCATCTCCCGAACGATGTCGGGCCGCTGCTGCACATAACGTCCGATCAGAAAAAAAGTCGCATGCACGCCGTGTTTGGCCAGGACTTCCAGCAAGCGCAGCGTATGCGGATCGTTTGGTCCATCGTCGTAAGTCAGCGCCATCTGCCGCGTCCCGCGCGGCAGCGCCGTGAACGTCCGCCCATACCACTGCCCCGTCGGCGCCATGGATTGATAGCCCGCAGCGGCAACAGCGCCCGCAGCCACAGCACCAGTCAGGGCTAGAGCAAGCATGTGGGAATTGTAATTGCATTTACTGATTGAGCGATCGGGCCATTGCGCGATTGAACACCTCCACGCCGGCGCTTTTACAATCGCCCAATCGCAAAATGGCTCAATCGCTCAATTTCTCCTGTTAACTCTTCCCGCAATTGCCTCCCGGCTCCATCCGAGCTATCCTGCAACTTCCGAAATATTGCGAACCCATGGCGAATCTCTTCGAGTTGCCCCGCTACATTGCAGTGGAGGGCCCCATCCGAGTGGGCAAGAGCACGCTGGCCCGCATTCTGGCCGAGCGCCTGAATGCGCAGCGCGTGATGGAGCCTGAGTCGAATCCCTTTCTGCCCGCATTTTACGAAGGCGAGCCGGGCGCGGCCTTTCAGGCGCAGTTCACCTTCCTGGTGCAGCGCTTCGAACAATTACGGGCGCTCGACCTCGGTCCACGGTCGCAGAAAACCGTGGTCGCCGACTACATCATCGAAAAAGACAAACTCTTCGCCTGCCTTAACCTCACCGATCAGGAGCTCGACACCTACAACCGCTACTACAACCACTTTCGCGAGAGCCTGCCCACGCCCGATCTTGTGATTTATCTGCAAGCCACGCCCGAGGTGTTGAAAAAGCGCCTCAGAAAAAAGAACGCCCCCGGCGAGCGCTCGGTGAGCGACGAGTATCTGGAAGAAGTGGTCAAGGCCTACGAGCACTTCTTTTTTCACTACACCTCGTCCGACCTGCTGATCGTGAACACATCCGACATCGACTTCGTCGAGCGCAACGAAGACCTGCAGGAACTGCTCCGCAAAGTGACCGAGCCAATCAAGGGCACGCAATATTTCCTGCCGCTAGGCGGCCAGGAGGCCGTGGGGGCTTGAAAACCGTCGTCCGTCGTTGGTCGTTAGTCGTTGGCCTAAGGTTTCGAGTGAGTGTCTTATGGAAGAGCTTTGCCTAGGCGACCAACTCGTTCGCTTCGACCGCCATGCGGCAGCGGAGGCTTACAGCAACCTTCCATTTGGCGATGCAGATCGTTGTAAGTGCGTTTACTGTCGCAACTTCGCAGCCCAACGCGCTACAGTTTATCCACCAGCCTTTCGGGCGTTCCTCGACCAACTCGGAATTGATCCCAACAAGGAAGGGGAAGTCTACGACATGACGGGGCCGTTTGAAGACAGAATCCGTCCGACGGGCGGTTGGTTCTACTTCGTCGGCGAATTGATTGAAAAGGGAGAGAAGCTGATTCAGGTTGGCGATTTTCAGTACTGGTTCCAGCCGTCGTTCCCTGATTCTCCAGTCGTTTTTGGCAAGCAGGTAGCCGCGGTCGAGTTTTCCGCGCAGGTTCCATGGGTCTTGGATGAGAGGCCAGGCTGACTCATGGAATCTGTTGCACAAACCGGGTCAAGTTATTACAATTGTAATAACTTTGGAGGAGCGATGGTTCCACTCAAGATTCGCAAATTCGGCAATTCGTTGGGCGTGGTTCTTCCCAAGGAAGTCATTCAGCGCCTGCGAACCGGGGACGGAGAGCAGGTTTTCCTGATCGAGGCCGGAGATGGGGATTACCGGCTTACTCCGTACGATCCCGCGTTCGAGAGGAAAATGAAGAAGGCGGAAGAGATCATGGCGCGCTACCGCAATACGCTCCACGCTCTCGCGAAGTGAAGCGTGGCTGGAAAAAACAAAGAACCCGTCTGGATGGAGATGCGCGACGTTCTCGCAATCCATGATCGCCTGTTGGCGCTGCACGGCGGCGCTTCGGGGTTGCGGGATCAAGGGCTTCTTGAGTCCGCTCTGGCACGGCCACGCCAGCACTATGCTTACGCCGGATCTCCTGACATCCTCGAAATGGCGGCCCTCTATACCGCGGGCGTGGTGCGCAATCATCCTTTCGTCGACGGAAACAAGCGGGCTGGCTTTGTGATTGGCGTTCTTTTTCTCGAACTCAACGGCGTCGATTTCAACGCCACCGAGGAGGATGCAACTCAGGCTGTCACGTCCCTCGCAGCAGGCACGCTTGATGAGGCTGGGTACGGGGCATGGCTGCGGGAGAAGGTCCGGCGAAAGCGGTAGCGTTCTACTTCCCAAACAACCATCGACGAACGACGCCTTTCCCGCTACAATACCCACAGCATCCACGAAGATGCTACACAGGCTCTATCCGGCCGCGCCGGAGGGGCACTGGAGGCCACGATGAGCATCACCGGAATTGGCGGGCCAGCCTTTTCAGGCCACGACGAATCTCGCCAGAAAATCACCACCGCTTCTCTGCGGGAACAAAAACTCCACCATCAACCCATCACCTGCCTCACCGCCTACGACTACGCCACCGCGCGCCTGGTCGATGAAGCCGGCATTGAGATGATTCTGGTCGGCGATTCCCTCGCCCAGACCATTCTCGGCTACGACAACACACTCTCCGTCACCATGGACGAGATGCTGCATCACGTGAAGGCGGTGCGGCGCGGCGTGAAACACGCGCTGCTCTTGGCCGACATGCCTTACGGGTCTTATCAGGTGGACCCGCAAAGCGCGCTGTACAACGCCACGCGCTTTGTGAAGGAGGGTGGCGCCGAAGTGGTGAAGATCGAAGGTGGTGAAAAGCGCGCCGACCTGATCCGCCGCATCATTGACGCCGAAATCCCCGTGGCCGGCCACATCGGACTCACGCCGCAATCGGTCAATGTGATGGGCGGCTACAAGGTGCAGGGAAAAAATCTCAGCGGCATTGAGCAACTCATGCGCGATGCCATCGCCCTCGACCGCGCCGGCGTCTGCTGCCTCGTGCTGGAAGGAATTCCGCGCCAAGTCGCGGCCATGATTACCGCCGAGGTGGGCACGCCGACGATCGGCATTGGCGCGGGCCCAGACTGCGACGGCCAGGTGCTGGTTTTCCATGATCTGCTGAATCTGACCTTCGCGCCGCCCGCGAAGTTTGTGCGCCGCTACGCCGACGCCGCCGCTTTGATCGGCAACGCCGTGCGGGCGTTTGCCGCGGACGTGAAATCGCAGCAGTATCCCTCGGATGAAGAGTCCTACCATCTGCCGCGAGAGACCAAGGCCGGGCTGGACACGGTGCTGGCGCGGAAGCGGGCGATGCAGCGGTAGGGCAGAGCCGAATCCACCACGGAGACACGGAGTCACAGAGAAGAATAAGAAATGCTTTCCTCTCTCCGTGCCGGAGCTTGCCCTGAGCGAAGCCGAAGGGTCGTGACTCGCCCTGCGTGATGGTGCTAGTCTGGTGTGCTTAAGGAGGCTGTTATGACTCACCTCTTGCCTGCGTTTTTTCTGCCGTTCTTCGGTTTCGGCTTCGTGATGTATTTTCTCCCGTCGATTCTTGCCTTTGCGCGAAGCAAGCGCGACGCCACCGCCATCCTGCTGCTCAACATCTTTCTGGGCTGGACCGTGATTGGCTGGGTGGTGGCCCTGGTTTGGGCGGTCAAGACCGACGTGCCCATGGTGGTGCGGTGAGTTTGTTCCGCGCACCCTGTGGTTCGCTCCCGTGCCGTGTTTCAGTTGCCGGATTGGTTTTGCTGATGGGCCTCGCGACCCTGGCTTGCTCGCGCCCCAGCGCCCCGCCGCCGGACGCAGCAACTCTGTTGCAGGCGGTCGCGCCCGCCGATGCGGCAAAATTTCCTGCCTTCCGCCCCGCCTTCCACGAAGACAAACACTGGAGCAATCCCTATCTCGTCATCCGTCCCGATGCGGTCGCACTGCTCACCGGAGTCGCCGCCAACGAAGAACAGATTCTGAAGCCGGCGGAAGTGTTGAACGCTCTGGCCCGGCTGCCCGCATCCGCCTGGCCATACGGACGCGCGGTCGCGATCCTGGTAGAGGAAAAACCCGCAATTTCCGAGCCCGATAAAATCGCGCTGCGCCGCAACCGCGGCATTGTCGAGGGCGACATGGAAGGCGCGCGCGTCGCCATCGTTTGGATCTCCGCGCCCTAAATAACTCATTCAAGCGAATGAAAATCTGCAACACCATCGATGACATGCGGGCCGCCTGCCGCGCCGCGCGCGCCGGCGGCAAGCGCCTGGGATTCGTGCCCACCATGGGCGCTCTGCACGCGGGCCACTTATCTTTGGTGCGTGCGGCCAAGGCATCTTGCGACATTGTGGCCGCGTCGATCTTCGTGAACCCCACGCAGTTCGGACCGAACGAAGATCTGGCCACCTATCCGCGGACCTTCGACCGCGACCGCGCTATGCTCGAACAAGAAGGCGTCGATCTACTCTTTGCGCCCGCAGTCGAGGAAATGTATCCCGCCGGCGCGGTGACCTGGGTCACGGTGGAAGAGCTGAGCGCCAGGCTGGACGGGCGTTCGCGGCCCGGACATTTTCGCGGCGTCACCACCGTTGTGGCCAAGTTGTTTCATATCGTCGCGCCCGATGCGGCCTACTTCGGGCAGAAAGACGCCGCCCAGGTGGCGATCATCCGCCGCATGGCGCGCGATCTGAATCTTCCGGTCGAGATCGTCGCCTGCCCGATCGTCCGCGAGCCCGACGGCCTTGCCATGAGTTCGCGCAACGCCTATCTCGATCCCCAACAGAGAAAGCAGGCGCTGGTGCTGCACCGCGCGCTGCTGCGTGTCAAGAGCCGCTGGAAAGCCGGCGAAGACGATACGGAAAAACTGCTTGCAGCGGGACGCGCGGCGTTTGCCGAAGAAAAAACAGTTCGCCTGGATTATTTCGAGATCGTAAACTCCGAAAGCCTGGAGCCAGTTGAGAATGTCGCCGCCGGCGCGCTGGTCGCAGTCGCCGCTTTCGTAGGCCCCACGCGGCTCATCGATAACGTCCTGCTCGCGATGACATTTAGAGAAGGGACACTGGAGAAGGGATGACACGGGAAGAGCGCAACTAGCGTTGCGGTTGAGCTTCGACAGAAGCCGCCGCGGAAGCGTTCGCAGAAGTTTCGAAAGAAGACAGCCGCTGCCGCACCATGCCTTCGATTCGCGACCAGAGCCGCGGGTCGCACTCGCTCTGCATGTGCCCGGGAGTAAACACGCGGTCCACCCAGGAAGCCTCCGGGCACTCGACCGGCTCTTTTCTGTAATCGGTCAGGTAGTTGCCCAGAATTTCGGTCTTCGTGGGATCCGCGGCCGTAATCCGGGCGCGTCCGTGAATGATGCCATGCGGCTGATAAAAGTTGACCGCTTCGGCGACGTTATCGGGAATCACGCCATCGTTCTGCCACGCTTTGGCGACGCTATCCACCTGCACCGTCAGCAAAACCGGCACACCCGCGCGCCCCAGATCGCGTGCCAGCAAAACCGTGGCCGCCCCTCCCCAGCTTTGCCCGAAGAGGATAATCCGCGCCCGCGCTTTTTCTTGGCTGGAAAGAGTCCCGTCGTGATCCGTGTCGAGCAACCGGAAGATGGCCTCGTAAGCCTGCTTGCGGCGCCGGTTTTCGAAGACGCGCACATACGTGTCTTTCGGAACGGTTTCCCGGATGCGTTGCGCCAGCCGCACCGGCCCGTGATGCGGATTGTCATGGTTGACAAAACCGCCCACGAAGCCGACCACGATGGAACACGCGGGAACGGCCGTCGGAGTGGTCGCGGGGCGCGGGGCCGGGTCCACGGCATGCAAGAGCGGCAGCGTCGTCGATATCAAGATCGCTACAGCGGCGATCGAAGCGCGGATTGAAGCGGACCAGCGCAACCGGGCTCCTGATTCGTTGGATGATTGGTTCCGCCGGGACGATGCGACGAAAGGCGGAAACACCATTCCAGACGGGGCCGCCAAATGCCTTGACCAGCGCGGTTTTTCGCGCCTGGTTTGTCAAGCTGCGACCCGAGGGACAGTCTACACCCGTCTGTCAAGCCCCGGGGCCAGACTTCAGCCTCTAGCTGCGGTTTTCTTTCCGGAAACGAACATGTTTCCCGCCACGATGTAGCGCAGCGGCAGGTCCGCCGCTTTGCGGATTCCGATGCGCGGCGTGGCCTGGATTTTCTTGGGACGAAAAGCCAAGTCTTCAATCCGCAAGCTCGAATCCGACGAAGTGAGATCGGAACCATTGTCGCGCTCCCGCGTTATACCGAAAGCCTCGGCCAGGCGGCCGGGGCCGCTGGTGAGCAGGGCAAGATCGGAGTAGAAAAGCACCTTCATACCGCGAGCCCGCGCCATTTGTTCGATTCCCCACAAGGGCTCCGCCGCGCGGAACAGCACGCCGCCAGCCTTGCCGTCGCGCTCGCACGAAACATTCAGGCAGTAATGATTGCCGTAGATGAAATAAACGTAAGCGAAGCCGGGAGGTCCAAACAACACCGCATTACGCGCCGTCTTGCCGGCGGCGGAGTGCGCCGCAGGATCGTTTTTCCCGAGGTACGCTTCGGTTTCCACAATGCGCGCCGCCCGGAACTCAGTGTCGCTTTGGCGCACCAGCACTTTGCCGAGAAGTTCCCGCGCCACGCGCCGCGGATCGCGCCCAAAGAATGCGCGATCAAGGACCGGAACGGCGGGCGGCGGAGCTTTTCTTGATTTTCTGGCCATGCACGGAATTCTAGACCTAGTTGGTCCGGTGACGTCGGTGCCCGCCGGGAGTTCTGCGCAGCCGAAAGACCTTTCTCATTGGATCCCCGTACCGCCCTCGGAGTCCAGTCGACTCGCGGAATCCCAGTCGACTCGTGGAGCCCCGGACGCCCTCGTCCGGGGTGCGGCGGCAGCGAACCGTGGGAAGTCATGACCTCGCCCGTGCCATAGTCCCGCAACCCTCCCCGGACGAGGCGTCCGGGGCTCCACGGAGCGCGTCCCGGGCCACGCGGACCCTCCGGGGCTTCACGAAATCCTTAGCGTCCGCAATCTGCTACGCCGCGCCCTTCGCCGATTCTTTCAGATAAGCCAGCACCTCGCCCGCGTGGCCCTCCGCCTTCACTTTAGGGAAGATGTGCTGGATCTTGCCGTCCGGCCCGATGATGAACGTGGTGCGCACGATGCCCATGACTTTTTTGCCGTACATGTTCTTTTCCTTCAATACGTCGAAGGCCACGGCAACTTTCTTGTCGGCATCGGCCAGAAGCGGGAACGGCAACTGGAATTTCTCCTGGAACTTCTTCTGCGCCTGGGGCGTGTCGGGCGAGATGCCAAGTAACACGGCGCCGGTTTTCTGCATCTGTTTGTAGGTGTCGCGAAACTCGCAGGCCTCGATGGTGCAGCCCGGAGTGTCGGCGCGAGGATAGAAATACAGCACGACGACTTTGCCGCGCAGGCCTTTCAGCGAGACTTCCTTTCCGTTCTCGTCCTGCAAAGTAAACTGGGGAGCCTTATCATTGACCTGGATGCTCATAAGCGCCTCTTTTCCACGGAGTGGGTTCAGAAGGATGTACAGAAAAATCTTATACCGCAGCTTGACGACTGCCGTCATTGTCATTCTAGCGGTTTTCGCGGTCGCGGTTCCCCACAGCGCGGCGCAGGGCAGGCCACAGCTCAAACGCCCGAACGACGAACAGCCGCTGGATAAGCCGCCGGAACCAAAGAAAAAAAAGGTGAAAGGCCCGCGGGCGGTGGCGGTTTTGCAGTTGCAGGGCAGCAAGGGCACGCTGATTCCGGTCGCGATTCTGGTCGAGGGCAAGTTCTACGATGCCAGCGCTTATAAGGCCGATCCCGTGCCCATGGCGATCGAGGCCGGCACGGTTTACGAGGCCGAGCAGGCGGGCGAGTCGCTGGGACTGTTTACCATCAATGCGGCTCTGCATAGCAAGAGGGCGGACAGCCCGCATCCGTGGACGGGCGCGGGGTGGTTTTTGCCGGCGGGGGCCGAGGCTCCGAAAACCACGCGCAAAGCCGAAGACGTGCCCGTGGGGATGGACAAAAGCGACAGCGATGCGCCGCCGCGGCTGACTCGAGGCAACGCAGCGAAGCCCGCGGCCAGCCCGAGCGCCACACCGGCTGCGGGTTCTCCGGGATCCACCGCTCCTACTTCGACCGCCTCCGCTTCGACCGCCCCGGCTTCCACTGCCCCAGCCGCGACCGCATCCTCCGACCAGTCACCGACGACTGCGCCTTCGACGCAAGCCCAGCCTGCCACTGGTCCTTCTGGCAGTGGATCGTCCGGTCAGGACGCGCCCAAGACTACGCCGCCAACTGCGGCAGGTTCTACGACTCCGACACCGTTGAGTTCAACCGCATCGGCTCCAGCTGGGCCCGGGCAAACCTCGGAAAACTATTATCGGCCTACGCTGCGCCGTGGAAAACCGACCGAGCCTGCCCCGCAGGAGGATGAACTTACCACGAAGGTTGGCAACCTTCCGGCTTCAGGAACTGCGGCTCCGGGAACTGCGCCCTCGGCAAACTTAGCCACCGCACAATTGATCGCGGCCATTTCCGATGACGGTGGCCCCTATCCGAGGTCCTACAAATTTTTCTTTAAGACGGGCGAAGAGGACGACCGGCGGCAGCAGATACTGGCGCTGGCGGCCGAGGAAGTGCGCGCCTACGCCAATGCGCTGGAGAGGAACCGAATTCCCGCCGCGCCTTCGCCTGCGAAAGCGAGTGCGGCGCGGCACAAGGCTCCGGCCCAGCCGGCGCAGCTCGTTTTCGAGAACGCGCAGTTTCATGCTTTCGACGTTTGGGGAAATACCCAGCCCGTGATGATCTTTACCGCCGAGGCGCATTTTCCGCCAACGCCCGCATCCCCAACTGCGCCAGAGACTTACTACATCACGCTGGTGGCTCGGACAGATATTTATGGCAATCTGCTGAAAGTGTATTCGGGCGTCACCGACAAGCTTCATCTGGACGTGACGCCGCGGCTGGAGTTGATCGATGCGGTCGATGCCGACGGGGATGGTCGAGGGGAGCTGCTCTTTCGGGAAACGACTGATGCCGGCAGCGGTTATGTAATTTACCGTGCGACTGCGGACAAGCTGTGGAAAATGTTCGACAGCCTGAATGCGGAGTAGGACTTCAGTTCCCAGTTCCCAGTTCTCAGAAAAACCGCCGGAGGTGAGGTCTGAGAACCGGGAACTGAGAACTGGGAACTGGGAACTGGGTTTAGGTTTCGATGCCGACGTGGCAGACGCGGCCGACCAGGTAGTCGGAGGCGGTCTTGCCTTCTTCCATGGTCATGACTTCAATGGGGTAAGCCTGGTTGTGGGGACGCAGAATCAGGTGGTTGCCGGCTGTTTCCACGTACTTCACGGTGCAAGTTTCGTTCTTGAGCACGGCGTACATGTTGAACTCGCCCTTGCGATAGGGCTTGAGTGAGTTGTAGTGGCGGTCGATGAGCAGGGTGGCCCCGGGCAGCAGTCGCGGGTACATGCTCATGCCTTCGCGGGCGTCGACTTTGATGAGCACGAAGCGCTCCCACTGCTCGCGGTCGCCTTCCGTTTCCGCTTTCAGTTTCTTCAGGAAGCTCTTCTTAAATTTCAGGATTTCCTTAACGTTCATGCTGGTGATGAGTGGATGGGTGGCAGCGACGGCGCTATCGGTCAAAAGGACGTTCTGGAACTCGTCGTTGCTGGGAGGCAGAATGGAAGCGCGCTTGTTGACCTCGGAGGGATCGAGCAGATCGAGCACGGAAAGATGCTGGACCGCCAGGACCCGGTCCATGCCCTCGAGGCTCAAGCCCCGCTTACGATTCAGGAAGTTGGAGATATGAGCCTGCTTGAATCCCGTCTGTTGCGCCAGACGGAGGCCGGTCAGATCGCCTTCATCGATGCGTTCCCAAAGTGTATCTCGCAGGTTATCTTGCAGCACTCGGAATTTCATAGCTGGGAGTATAGCATGGGGTCTATAGCAATCCGCTAACAAAAAAAAGATTTCCACAGGCTCTTGGGTATATCAACCTTGACTCTGAAATTTTGCAGCTATAGGATCGCGAGAGTCGTATAACCCAAATCTGTTTCGGGGAACGCCAGCCATGAGTAGCGAAGATAAGTGCAACGAAGAAAAGGACTTTGTGGAATTCCGGCGGAAGGTGCGTGGGGCCGAGGTGCTGTCCGCGGCCATGGAGCGCCTGCTGCGGTCGGTGAATTTCAGCGGGCGCATCAGCGTGGTGGTGCAAAACGGGAAGGTGTTGAAGTCAGGCTATGAGGAGGGATTTTTTCGCCAGCGCGGTTCCAGTTCGATGCTGGAGGGCGGCGTGGCGATGGAACCATAAGCCGTTGCCGGCGAATGGAGTTACCTCGCTGGCCGGCGGGCAGATCCGGTGCTGGAGTAAGTGGAACCGGGTAAGCTCGACAACTAAATAGCAAGCAGGTCATCGTAAGAGAAACGAGCCCTGCGTTCGGTTGCCGCTTGCACAGCGGGAACTGGCGCAGGGCTTTTTTTCGGTCAACCACGGCACGGCAACCAGCCCACGTTTGCGTTTTGCGGCGTGAGTGCTTCAGGAGGAGTGATGAACATGAAGGCAAGGGAAGGCAGTTCCGGGAATGAAGCGCACTTCGAGTTGAAGTATTGCGAACGCTGTGGCGGGTTGTGGGTGAGGCCGGCGGGCGGCGGGCAGGTGTACTGCTCGACGTGCGCGGCTGAGATGGCCGAGTTGCCTTCGGGGTCCGGCGAACGGGAGAGCACGAAGATAGCGCAAGGGCCGCGCTGGGGCATGGGGCATGGTGATCCTGAGGGCTACGAGGATTATGACGAGTGGGATGACGAATTGGATCGTGACGAGACGGGAGGTGTGGCATGAAAGGTCTTGTCGATTGGATTGGAGCACAGGCGGAGGGGGATGAGGCCAAGGATGCGGTTAGCTTGCAGGCGCAGCTTGCGCCGGCGGAGAAACGATCTGGAGGAAAATCCTTGCCGGAAGTTGTGCGCTGGCAGGAATTGCCGGCG
>Ga0302320_10026635_pt1 | contig 11186 bp, 7 predicted proteins | sample Bog_T0_3_FD_202130 | JGI IMG/M metagenome (GOLD analysis project Ga0302320, IMG submission 202130) | Peat permafrost microbial communities from Stordalen Mire near Abisko, Sweden - Bog_T0_3 | ecosystem: Environmental > Terrestrial > Soil > Wetlands > Peat | place: Sweden: Abisko, Stordalen Mire... | reverse complement strand
TGGCTTTCGAAGGCGCTGTAGTTCGCTGCGAATGAAAAGACGAAAAAGCTACCGTGGCCAGCGGCCGACGAGGATGAACAGGGCCAGCAGGAACAGGGTGACGCTGGGGGCGGCTGATTCCTGGCGGCGGAAATGATAAATGCTGGCGGCCACCATCACCAGGCCAAGTCCGGCGCAGGCCAAACGCAGCAGGACGTGCGGCGGCCAGAGGTCAACCGGGACTAGGACCAATGCGGCTAAAGCAGCCTCAACGAAGCCGACCAGAGCGGCCTGGCCGCGAGTCATGCCGATGCGGCCAGCTTTAGATCGCGCCTCGATGGCCTTCACTACATGGTTGTAAGCGAAGATTTTTGAAAATCCGGTAAAGAGGAAAACGCCTGCCAAAATGATCTGCGTAATCCAGAGCAGACTATTCATTGCTTTGCCTTCCTTCCCCACCTTACTCAGATGCGTGTAATGCTGCCTCGGCAGCGACGAACACCAGCATCCGATTCAAGCTCCACCGCTCGGCGGCTGTCAAGGTGGCGCAAGAACAGAACGCATTGCGAATTCCTGCATCCAAGAACACGACAAGGCTCCAATTGATTTCACAATACGATCTAGTGTCTCAGTCCGATGTGACACGAGTCACCCCTTCCTTTAACAATGCGCTGCTAGGCTTTGATCGGGCAGGCAAATCCGCAAGCGAGGTGCAATGTGAGCGAGCAATCCTCTAATTCCGCGAGCAGTGGTCCGCTGAGTTCTGACCAACTGGCCAAAATGAACGCCTATTGGCGGGCTGCCAACTATCTTTCCGTGGGTCAGATTTACCTGAAAGACAATCCGTTGCTGGAGCGGCCCTTGACCCTGGACGACGTGAAGCCGCGCCTGCTGGGGCACTGGGGGACGACGCCCGGGCTGAATTTTCTCTATGTCCACTGGAACCGGCTGATCAAGGAGCGCGGGCTGGACATGATTTACATTATTGGGCCTGGGCATGGCGGGCCCGGCCTGGTGGCGAATACGTACCTCGAAGGGTCCTATTCTGAGATGTATCCGCATATTGAGCAGAACGAAGACGGGATCAAGAGACTCTTCAAACAGTTCAGCTGGCCTTACGGGATACCGAGCCACGTGGCGCCGGAGACACCGGGGTCGATTCACGAAGGCGGGGAGCTGGGCTACTCGCTGGTCCATGCTTATGGTGCGGCGTTTGATAACCCTGACTTGATCGTTGCGTGCGTGGTGGGCGATGGCGAGGCGGAGACGGGGCCATTAGCGACGAGTTGGCACGGAAACAAGTTTCTGAATCCGGCGACAGACGGAGCGGTGCTGCCGATTCTGCATTTGAACGGATACAAGATTGCCAACCCGACGATTCTGGCACGAATTCCTCATGCGGAACTGGAAGACCTGATGCGCGGCTACGGGTATGAGCCGTTCACGCTGGAAGGGGACGATCCGGAGGTGATGCACCAGCAGGCTGCGGCTGTTTTTGACAAGATGCTGGACCGGATTGCGGGGATCCAGAAGTCGGCACGGGAAGGGGGCAACACAGAGCGCCCGGCGTGGCCGATGCTGATTATGCGGACGCCGAAGGGGTGGACGGGGCCGAAGTTTGTGGACGGCAAACCGGTGGAGGGTACGTGGCGAGCACACCAGGTTCCGCTGTCGGAGATATTTGAGAATCCGGAGCACCTGGTCCAGCTGGACCAGTGGATGCGCAGCTACAAGCCCGAGGAGCTGTTCGACGAAAAGGGCAAGTTCCGCGAAGAGCTGGCGGACATCGCACCGAAGGGCCGGCTGCGGATGGGTATGAATGCGCACGCCAACGGCGGGTTGCTGCTGCAGCCGCTGAAGGTGCCCAACTTCCGCGAGTTTGCGGTGAAGATTGAAGGGCGCGGGGCGCACGACTTCGAATCGACGCGAATCCTGGGGCAGTTGCTTCATGGGGTGATGCAGGCGAACCTGGACAATAAGAACTTCCGCGTGTTCGGGCCGGATGAAACCGCTTCGAATCGCCTCGGCGATGTGATTACCGGGACAGGCAAGGCATGGATGGCGGAGACGCTTCCGGTGGATGAGCAGCTTTCCGAGACCGGCCGCGTGATGGAAGTGCTGAGCGAACACATGTGCCAGGGTTGGCTTGAGGGCTACCTGCTGACCGGGCGGCATGGGTTCTTCTCCTGTTATGAGGCATTCATTCACATCATTGACTCGATGGTGAATCAGCATGCGAAGTGGCTGAAGACGACGCGTGAGATTCCATGGCGGAAGCCGATTGCGAGCTTGAACTATCTGCTGAGTTCGCTGGTATGGCGGCAGGATCATAACGGCTTCAGCCACCAGGATCCGGGCTTCATTGACCACCTGCTGAACAAGAAGGCGGACGTGGTGCGGATTTATCTGCCGGCGGACGCGAACACGTTGCTTTCGGTGGCCGATCACTGTTTGCGCAGCCGGCACTATATCAATCTGATTGTGGCGGGCAAACAGCCTGCGCCGCAGTGGCTGACGATTGACGAGGCAATTGCGCATTGCACAACAGGGCTGGGCGTGTGGCAGTGGGCGTCGAACGACGAGGGCGGGCCGGAGGTGGTGATGGCCTGCTGCGGCGACGTTCCGACGATGGAAGCGCTGGCGGCTGTGACACTGCTGCGGGAGCGGGTTCCAGACCTGCGGATTCGCGTGGTGAACGTTGTGGATTTGATGGCGCTGCAACCGACATCGGAGCATCCGCACGGGCTGCCGGACGAGGAATTCGATCAGCTGTTCCCGGTGTGCGTGCCGGTGGTGTTCGCGTTCCACGGGTATCCGTGGCTGATTCACCGGCTCACCTATCGGCGGCATAACCACGACAACATTCACGTGCGCGGATACAAGGAAGAAGGCACGACCACAACGCCCTTCGACATGTGCGTGCTGAATAACATCGACCGGTTCCAGCTGACGCTGGATGCGACGAAGCGTGTCCCAAGGCTCAAGGATCAGGTCAGCGACGCGGAGCAGTGGTACTCGGAACAGATTCAACGGCACAAGCTGTATGTGTCGGAAAACGGAGACGATTTGCCGGAGATCAAGAACTGGCGCTGGCCGAATCGCGAGACCGGCTGCTAACTTCAAACCCCGGGGGGCTGCGAAGGACGCAGCCTGCTCGCAACTTTGATGAGCTAAATGATCACATTTATCGAACAGAGGTTTTTCATTCATGGCGTCTTTGCCCGTACTGGTTTTGAACAGCGGTTCTTCTTCCATCAAGTTTTCTGTCTACGAGGCCGGCGACGGCGAACGGCGCAAACTGCACGAGGGTGCGGTGGACGGGATTGGCACGGATCTGGGCAAGTTCTGGATCAAGGACGCGACGGGCAACAAGCTGGTGGATGAGACGCCGGCGCTGCCGAACCGGGCGGTGGCTTTCAAGCTGGTGGCGGATGCGCTGCACTCGGGGGACTTCCCTGCCCCGGTGGCGATTGGGCATCGCATGGTTTGCGGCGGTCCGACGGTGCAGGAGAACCAGCGGATTACGCCGGAGCTGATTGACGAGATGGAGCGCTACACCGCATTTGCGCCGCTGCATACGCCGATCGCGGTGTACATCATGCGGGAGGCGCTGCGGCTGTTTCCAGGTGTGCCGAATTTCGTGTGCCTGGACTCGTATTTTCATCGCACCATGCCGGATGTTGCGCGGCACATGCCCATTCCGGAAGAGTATTCGGCGATGGGGGTGCGGCGGTATGGGGCGCATGGGATTTCGTACGAGTCGATTGTGCTGGCGCTGGAGCCGAACGTGCCGGAGAAGCTGATTGTGGCGCACCTTGGAAATGGGGCGTCGATTTCGGCGATTCGCGGCGGCAAGTGCCTGGACACCTCGATGGGGCTGACGCCGACGGGTGGGATTATCAGCGGAACGCGGACGGGCGATATCGATCCGGGCGTGTTGATTTTTATTCTGCGCAAGATTTGCGAAACGGCGAAGAGTGCATCGGATGCGGCGGACCAGCTTGAGACGGTGGCGAGCAAGAAGTCGGGACTACTGGGGGTGAGCGACCTCTCGAATGATATGCGCGATTTGCGCGATGCGATCAAGGCGGGCAATGCGAAGGCGCGGCTGGCGGTCGACAAGTTCACTTGGACGATTGCGCGGTGGATTGGCAGCTATGTGGCCGAGTTGCACGGACTGGATATGCTGGTGTTCACCGGCGGGATTGGCGAGAACGACATTGCATGCCGAGCGGAGGTTTGCGCGGGGTTGGGCGCGCTGGGGATTATCGTGGATCCGGTGCGGAACAACGTGCGGGGTGAGGCTGTGATTTCTGCGGAGGATTCGCCGGTGACAGTGCGAGTGATTCCTCCGGCAGAGGATCTGATTATTGTGAACCATGTGGTGAGGTTGCTGGGGGCGTAGCAGCCGCACCATGAGATCTCACGACGGCTCCCGTGCTACTCAGCGCGGAGGGCCTCCACTGCATTGATTCTGGCTGCTCGGGCGGCGGGGATGGCCGACGCCACGACGGCCGCGGCAACGATGATGACTGCGGAAAGTACGACTGAGAGCGCACCTGGCTGCTGAATCGCAGCGAGATACTTGCTGACGAGGCGCGTTACTATAAAGCCGAACGCAACCCCTGCGCCGACTCCGATGGCTGCGATGATCAGGCCTTCGGAGAGCACTCCGGTAAGGATATGACGGGGATGCGCGCCGAGGGCCATGCGGATGCCGAACTCGCGTGTCCTGCCGCTGACTGAGAATGCAAGAACTCCGCCCACTCCGACGATAGAGATCAACAGTGCCACGGCCGCGAAGCCGCCAAAGACAATGGCGTTGAGGCGGTCTGGCGTGAGAACCTCGGCGCGAATGTCATCGAGAGTACTGGCACGCTCGACGGGCTGGTCCGCGGACATTTGATGGACTGTGCTGGTGATGGCGGGGACCAGCGAATAGGGGTCTTGCTTGGCGCGGACGAAGAGGCGGCTCTGCCAGCCTTCCTGGTCGACAGGCTGATAAACAGTCATGCCGGGGGATGGAATGATGTTCTCGTCGTCGAAGTCGGGGACAACGCCGACGATGCGCCGAGGCTCATAGCTGATGCCAATGAACTTCATGACGGGATCAGTCCAGGTGAGCTCGCGGTTGAGCGGGTCCTGGCCGGGAAACAGCGCTTTGGCCACGCTTTGGCTGATGATGACGACACGCTCAGCTCCGTCGCGGTCGCCTTCACGGAAGTCACGGCCCTCAAGGATGGGAACACCGAGGGTTGCGAAGAATCCCGGGGAGTCAGACCGGAAGTAGGCGCGCCAGTCGCCGAGGCCATTTTCGCGCTTGGCGCCTTGGACCGCGAAGGAAAAGGCTAAGTTGCCCGCCTGATCGTCGCGCCAGGGAACGCTGAAACCGGTGGAGACGTGTTCGACGCCGGGGATGGCGGAGACGCGCCGCATGACTTCCCGATAGAACTCCTGCACCTGCAGGGGTGTTTTCTGGTAGGACATGACGGGCAGGTTGACCGCGAGAACATTCGCGGTGTCGAAGGGCGCGCGCGTTTTCTCCAGCTCATAAAGGGTGCGCATGAGCACGGCTGAGCCTGCGAGCAGCAGAAACGAAGCGGCAATCTGCAAGACGGCAAAGATGCGCAGTCGGAGACTGCTTCCGCTGATGACGCGGGCTCCTCCAGCGGCAAGGCGGCTGCCATTCAGCGCGTCGAGCGAAGGAAGGCGGGGAATGAAGGCGAGGAAGACAGCCGCGGCCAGCGCTAGCCCAACACCGAACCAGACCAGGCTGAAGTCAAGCTTGAGCCCGTCGGCGCGGACCGAGAAGCGAGCGGCGTACCTGCCGAGGATCTGGACCATAGGGACCGCGAGAAGGACCGCAGCGATGGCGCCGCTGGCACAGAGGACGAGGCTTTCGGCCAGGAGGGACCGGCGCAGGATTCCGCGGCTGGCGCCGAGAGCGGCGCGGACGGCCAGTTCCGGCTCACGGCGCACCGAGCGCGCAAGAACAAGATTGGCGACGTTGGAACTGGCGATGACGAAGAGCAGACCTGAGGCCGCGAAGAGAATCCAGAGGATGGTGTTGGCCTTGGAATTGATCTGGTCGTGCATGCGGGTGACACTGATGGCGTAATGATCTGCGGGTTTGTAAGTCTCAGGGTGCGCGGAAAGGATACCGGAGTAGGCGGTTAGCAACTCGGCGCGGGCTGCTTCGAGGGTGGAGCCTGAAGCGAGGCGGCCGAAGACCTCCGTCATGCGGTGTTCGCGGCCGGTGACCATGGTGGCGGAGAGATGATGCGGGCTGGTGACGACGTTGGCAATGATCTCCGTGGCGACTGGATAGGGTATGGAAGGCTCAAGTACCCCGACCACGGTGGCGGTTCGCGCGCCGCAGCAGCTCTCGAGGCGCACTACTTTTCCAAGCACGCTGGGATCGGAGTGGAGCGACTCGCGCCAGAATTTGTAGGTGAGGACGACAGCGCCCTGGGCGTTGGGGCCATCGTCAGAGGGACCGAGCAGGCGGCCGAGAACCGGGCGAAGGCCCATGACGTGAAAGTAATTGCCGTCGACGACACCGGCGGGGATTTCGCGTGGAGTGCCGAGGCCGACGATAGTGAAGTCAATCTCAGAGAAGGTGCCGAGCTCCTGAATGGTCTTGAGGCCGGTGCCAAGATCCTTGATTTCAGGCACGGAGAATGCGGTGTTGACCTGATGGAGACCCTGCGCGCTCTGGCGCACGTAAAGCAGCCGGTCTTCTTCGCGATTTGCGAGCGGCTTCAAGAGGACAGCGCGAACCACGCTGAAGATGGCAGCGTTTGCGCCGATGCCGAGAGCCAGCGTGAGGGCGACGGTGATCCAGAGCGCCGGAACGCGCGCCAAAGAGCGAACTGCAATCTTCAAATCGCGATAGAAAGCCATAGGGACCTCCATGTGGTCAACAGCCTTGAAGGGGCGATGCATTTGGATGAAAGGTTCGGGGAATAGCAGGTTGACGATTATGTTGATATCAACTATTGTGGCTGTGTGTCAAGAGAAAAAGAAGTGCCGTACGCGACAACCCTGATGGTGAAAGATTGCTGCCTCTGTTTGCATGTTCAGAGGGCGGCACGGGCGCTGGCCCGGCGCTTTGACGAGGCTTTGCGGCCATTTGGGCTGACGAATGGGCAATTCTCCCTGTTGATGGCGCTGAATCGGCCGGAACCGCCTGCAATGGGCCCGGTAGCCGCGCTGCTGGCGATGGACCGGACCACGTTGACGGCGGCTCTGAAACCGTTGGAGCGGCGCGGGCTGGTGAAGGTTCTCGAGTATCCGTTCGACCGAAGAAGCCGATTGCTCGAACTGACACGCGAGGGAGAGCATCTGCTGGCCGAGGCTATTCCGGTGTGGGAGAGGACGCACGGCGAGGTGGAGCAGGCAATTCCGGATGGGAACGCGGAGGAGCTGCGAAAGGGCCTGCGGGCGCTGGCTTGAGTGAGGGCGGGCAGCTTGATGTGCGCTTTCTCTCCGGGGGCTAAAGCCCCGGTGATTTTGAGGTTATTGATGTACGGGCTGAAGCCCGTACCCTTCATGCAGAGGCCGGTTGTTCTACACTAGTGGGTTCTGAACGGAGTTATTCTTCATGCCTGCTACTGCTGTTTCCATCGATTCCAAGCGACTTCCGTCGCCCGCGCTGCGCCGCTTTGCGTGGGGCGTGCTGGGGTATTTTATTGCCGTAATTCTGTGGGGAACGCTGGTGCGCGCTACTGGATCTGGCGCGGGCTGCGGGGAGCATTGGCCGTTGTGCAACGGGACGGTGCTCCAGCACTCGCCGCGTGTGGATACGATGATCGAGTTTACCCATCGGATCACGAGCGGAATCTCCCTGCTATCGGTGGTGGGGCTGCTGATTTGGAGCTTCGTTGGTACGGTGCGGGGACACCTGGCGCGGGCGTTTGCGGTGGGCTCGGTGGTTTTTACGCTGCTGGAGGCGGTGCTGGGAGCTCTGCTGGTGAAGCTGGGGTATACGGCGCAGAGCCAGTCGCCAATGCGGCCGGCGTTTCTGGCGCTGCACCTGGCGAATACGCTGCTGCTGCTGGCGACGCTGACGCTGACCGCGCATCTGCTGGGGCGGACCAGGGGTTATCTGCGGGGCAACGTGCGGGTCGCGGCGCCTTTTGGGGCACTGGTTGCAGTGTTTGTGATCATGGTGGTGGGGATTACGGGGTCGCTCGCGGCTCTGGGAGACACGCTGTTTCCGGCGTCAACGCTGGGGTTGGCGATTGCGCAGGATTTCTCAGCGGCGAGCGGATGGCTGGTGCGCTGGAGGTGGCTGCATCCAACGGTTGCGCTGTTTGGCGGCACTTTTTTGATTTGGCTGCTGGTTCGGGCGGCGCGGAACAGGACGCACTGGGATAATCGCAAGCTGCTGGCGTGGGTGGTGGTGCTGCTGGCGGTTGTGTATGGGCTGGGGCTGGCGGATGTGCTGCTGCTGGCGCCGCTGTGGATCCAGATTGTGCACCTGCTGGCGGCGGATACACTGTGGGCTTCGCTGGTGGTGTTGACGGCGCGGCTGACGCTGGTGCCGGGAGAGAAGGCCTAAGAAGCCTCTAAGCGGATATGTTCTTGAATGAATCCATTTACTCTTCCGAGAGACCCGTAAATCGCCTGTTTTGATAATTCCCGAGAAGGCCAGTTGCGGTTTGGGGGGCCTTTCTTCCGCGGAGAAGTAAAGCTCAATCCTCAGCGGAGCAGGCCTGTGATAAGCTTCCTGCAACCTCCCCTATGCATGGAATCAAGATGCCGGTTTGCTGCCAAAGCTTTCACACTTACGGGAGTTTAGCAGCTTGACCTATCGCAGTTGGAAGAGATGATCTTCCTCAGTTGCACGAGACAAGAGACGATACACGCGAATCGGACTGTTCTGAACTAGATGCAAGCACGGATCGGGGCTCTAACCGGCCGGACCGCGACAATACAATCCATGGGCATTGTTTGCGTTGAAGCGGTCAGGTCTGCTGTCCAGCGATCCGGGGAGCATAGGCAAGAGTTCGCGCCAAAGGAGGCCAGAATCAATGGATAAAGGATGGGTGTCTTCCCTTCGGATTGAGTCGATGATGGCGTGTCAGTTGAGGTGTCCAACCTGTATCACGGGTTCGGGGGAGATCCATTCGTTTTTGCCTCGAGGTTACCTGCGGGCCGAGGATTTCAAAAAGTTGATTGTCTCCGGAAAAGGAAAGATTCGCAAAATTGAACTTTCGAATTACGGCGAGACGTTCCTGAATCCGCAAATTGTGGACATTCTGCGCATTGCGTTTGAAAACAACGTACGCATCACGGTGAAGAACGGCACGAATTTCAACAATGTCCGCGAGGAAGCTCTCGAGGCACTGGTGAAGTATCGAGTACAGGACATCGTCTGCTCGATCGATGGCGCGACGGAAGAGGTCTACAAGATTTACCGGATCGGCGGCAAGTTTCCGACGGTTATTGAAAACATCAGAAAGCTCAACGCATATAAGAAGAAATATAACGCGAAGTTTCCCCGGCTCTACTGGCAGTTTGTCGTTTTTGGACACAACGAACACCAGATAAGCGACGCAAGGAAACTGGCCCACGAGTTGGGGATGAAGTTTTACACCAAGCTTTCCTGGGATAGCGGGATTTCACCGGTTCGTGACAAGGACAAAGCCGCGAAAGAAGCCGGTATTCCAGCGGTAAATCGCGAGGATTACTTTGAAAAGAAGGGACGCCTTTACAACAACCACATCTGCGAACAGCTGTGGAATCAGACACAGATCAATGTCGATGGGCGGGTACTGGGATGCTGTATCAACTCCTGGGCCGAGTTTGGGGGCAATGCGTTTGAAGACCTTTTCGGCGCGCTGAACAGCGAGAAGATCAAGGCCTCGAGGCGGGCATTGATGGGGCTGGAAGACATGCGCGAAGACAGCCCCTGCGCTCGTTGCACCCACTACCTGACTCGCAAGGAGCACGGAATCTGGGTTGAGCCACATACGCCGAAGAAGTGGCTCAAGCGCGCGGCAAGAGACCTGATTTTCAGAACCCTGCGAGTGGGACCCAAACCAAAAGTTCCCTTGCACCTGGCATTGGAAGCCGCTGTTTCTACCCCAGCTTTGGTGACGATAAAGAGTGCCCAGGGCTCAGGCAGGCAGGAGTAACAAGGCACCGGGAACAGCTGCAGTTGTCGTCAAAGTCGGTTTAAAACCTTCACTTTATCAACACGCCGGTGGCGGAGTAGGCGCTGCCATCTACGATTGCTTCAGTTAGTTGGGGAAGCTCCGGAGTCGGGGTCAGGTTTTCGATAACACCATCGACGAGGATGACCGTGTCTTCGACCTTGCCACCGCGGATGCTTGGGTTCCATGCGAAGGCCTGGTTGTTGACGACGACTTCGGTTCCTTGAGGGGTTGCAACCCATTCGCGTTCGCCGTAGCCGGTGGGGCCGCCCTGGTGGTGGAAGCGCTCTTCGCCGGGATAGCCCTCGGTAGTGTAGGCGTCCTGAGCCGCCTTGAACAATTCAGCAGACGTTGCGCCGGGGCGCGTGGCGTTGAGCAGGGCTGCGTTGACATTGGCTGCGGAGTTGAACCGTGCAGCGAGCTCTTCAGGGAGCGCGCCGAATTGGACGAAGCGGGTGATGGAGATAGCCAGACCCCACTTGCGGGAGCAGAGATTGAGCATGCCGTACTGCTTCAGTCGGCGGCCGCGCGGGACGGCGTGCTTGTACTTGAAGATGCGGTCGTCGACGGCGTAGAGGGCGACGGACGGGAGGATGCCGCGGCGCAGGAGGCCGGAGGCGGTGATGGCTTCGAGGTCGTATTCACTCAGGCCCGGTTCGACTTCGTGAAGAGCTTCGACGGTGGCTGCGGCGGTTTCCAGGCCGAGCCAGCGGTAGCGTGCAATTTCGCTTTCGCTCAGAGCTGCGCGCAAGGAAGCGAGACTTACGAGAGTACCAATGCCGGGAGTGTCTGAGCCGAGCGTGCCGCCGGCTAGCTTTGCTGCGGCTGCGGCGGTGTCGTCTGCCCACCAGGGGAAGAGGACAGGCTCAAAGTCGAGCCTGCCGAATTCTTCGTAGTGGAGGCGCGGGGCTTCGTTTTCGGTGGTGAAATAGTAGCGCTTCCCTTCCGCGGTGACGAGGATCGATGCGACACCTGTTTCGCAGGGGGTAAGCACGCGAAGTTCGACGGCGCCGCCGGTGATCCAGGCGACATTTTCATTGCGGCGAA
>Ga0302320_10026632_pt1 | contig 11187 bp, 12 predicted proteins | sample Bog_T0_3_FD_202130 | JGI IMG/M metagenome (GOLD analysis project Ga0302320, IMG submission 202130) | Peat permafrost microbial communities from Stordalen Mire near Abisko, Sweden - Bog_T0_3 | ecosystem: Environmental > Terrestrial > Soil > Wetlands > Peat | place: Sweden: Abisko, Stordalen Mire... | reverse complement strand
CGGCGTTCTCCGCAGCTTGAAGCATATGAAACAGTCTTAGTTTGAAGCTGCGATCCATGCCGCCGATTACATAGTCGCTCATCGACATGCCGGCGCGTTCCGCCGCCTTGGGATCCTTCCAGGCGAAATCGTTCTCGACCTGTCTGCTGATATCTCTGGTGACGGTCACCAGTTTGCCCTTCCTCGTGACGGTTACCCGCTGCTTCTCGATCGCCTTGATGGTGTCTTCCTTGGGTGTCCGCTGGTAGAGCGCAAACAGATATTGGTCGATGCAGGGCTCTGCCACCAGGCACTCGCCGACAATCTCGATGCGGCCGGCTGTCGGCGCAGCGTCCTGGGGCCGCGCATCGGCCGCGTTTGCGGGGGACGCCGGCGGGACTTCGGGCGAAAGGACTTCCGCGGGACCGGTCAGCGTGGCCACGACGATGGGTTGCTGCTCCGCGACGATTGGTTCCTGTTCCGCCGGGGCCGCCGTTGTTTCGGTGACGGGTTTCCCGGCCAATTCGACTGCCGTTGCCACCTCGGCACTACCAGGCGTGGCGTCGCTTATTGTAGCAGAATGCGGCGTGGCCGCGGCGGTCGCCTGCGGCGCGGCCGTGAAGTCGGTATTGGCGGTCAGGGATGGCGCAAGGCGGTCCACGCCGTGCGCCGCCGCGGAGATCTCGATGCGAGGTGAGCCAATGCTGCTAAGGCTGACGAAAGCCCAGCCTGCGATAATGAGCGCTGGATAAAACGCCGCTGCCACTGTTGCGGACCGCTGCGGGTTCATGATCCCTGCCTCCGAAGGCCCCGATCGAGCCAGGCTGCACAGCCAACTATCCGACGCCACTGATGTTTGGGATCATATTGCGGATGCCCAAGGGCGGATAGTACACTTTTTTGAACGATTCAGGAAATTGTTGCCGCAGTGCAACGCGCCGAACTGCCCCATTTCGACGCGCCTCAATCTCGGGGTCGCCAGCAATTGCAGACAGACCAAGACCAGCGCGCTGGCGCGCTCCGACCGCATGGCATGATGCGAATATCAAGTGCGGTTGGCCTTTGTCGATGCATCGCATTGATGGACCGAACGAGGCTTGCTTTCATACGCGAACGTGACGACATTCGCCTTCAAATTCGGCACGCAGCCGGAGCATGAGAGGATTTACGATGAGCGCCGACACGATGACCGGTCTGCAGCTTCGTTCGCTGATCAAGAAGAGCGGCGAGCTCGAGATATCACTGGCGCAGGTCGCCATCCCCGAACCCGCCGAGAACGAAGTCATCGTCAGGGTCGAGGCTTCGCCGATCAATCCGTCGGACCTTGGCCTCCTGGTCGGCGCCGCCGACATGGCGACCGCCAAGGCGTCCGGCACCAGAGACCTTCCGATTATCACCGCGACCGTGCCGGAAGCGGCGATGAAGGCGATGGCCGGACGGCTCGACGAGTCGATGCCGGTCGGCAACGAGGGTGCCGGCGTCGTTATCAAGACCGGATCGTCGGATGCAGCCAAGGCACTGATGGGCAAGACCGTCGCCATGATCGGCGGCGCGATGTACGCGCAGTATCGCACCATGCGGGCGAAGGATTGTCTGGTGCTGCCGGCGGGGACGACCGCGGCGGAAGGCGCCTCATGCTTCGTCAATCCCCTGACGTCGCTCGGCATGGTCGAGACCATGCGGCGCGAGGGCCACAAGGCGCTGGTGCATACCGCGGCCGCCTCCAATCTCGGGCAGATGCTGAACAAGATCTGCCTCAAGGATGGCATCGATCTCGTCAATATCGTGCGCAGCGCCGAGCAGGCCGCGATCCTGCGCAAGATCGGCGGCAAACATGTGGTGGATTCCACGGCGCCGACCTTTATGGACGACCTCACCGGTGCGCTGACTGAGACCGGCGCGACGCTGGCGTTCGATGCCATCGGCGGCGGCAAGCTCGCCGGCCAAATCCTCACCGGCATGGAGATATCGGCCAACAAGACCGCGAAGGTTTACAGCCGCTACGGATCGAACGTGCACAAACAGGTCTACATCTACGGCAGCCTCGACTCCGGTCCCGTCGTTCTCAACCGCGCCTTCGGCATGGCCTGGGGCGTCGGCGGCTGGCTGCTGTTTCCTTTCCTGCAGAAGATCGGGCCGGCCGACGGCGCGAGACTGCGCCAGCGCGTGGTCGACGAACTCAAGACGACCTTCGCCAGTCACTATACGCAAGAAGTGTCGCTGCAGGAGGCGCTGCAGTTGAATCACATCGCGGTCTACGGCAAGCGCGCCACCGGGGAAAAATACCTGATCAATCCGAACAAAGGCGGGTAAGCCCCGGCACGGCGCGGTGCCGGGCCTGATGTCAGATGGAGCGGGTGAAGCGAACCACTGAAATCAATTTTTAGAAAAGGGGGAATTCAAATGTCGACGGACCTGAAATATCTCGCCTTTACCGCCATCCTCACGGCATCGCTGTGGATTCCCTATGTTGTCTGCCAGGTGATGACCAACGGGTTCTTGACGCCTCCGAACTATGTCGATCCGACACCGCGGCCGCTGCCGCTATGGGGCAAGCGCGCCGACCGGACCTACATTAATTCGGTCGAGACCTTCGCGCCGTTTGCGGCGCTGGTGATCGCCATTCATCTGGCGGGCAAGGCCGACGCGACCACGGCATTCTGGACCATGGCCTTTTTCTGGCTGCGGGTCGCCCATGCCCTGGTGTACCTGTTTGCCATCCCCTATGTGCGGACGCTGATCTTCACGCTCGGCTATGTCGCGGTCATCGGCCTGTTCGTCGCGCTGATCAGGTAGCACCCATCCACTGCCTCCACGCGAAGTTTCTACTTTGGGCTAACTTCCGCGTGCAGATCAGGACTTGCCTTCCGCCTGCGACCGGAGGAAACATTCGCGGCGAAAATGCCTGCGGAAACGCAGCACATCAGGGGAGTATCCGCCATGACTGATCTAAGCCGCCGCCAATTGTTAGCGGGCGCCGCCATAGCCGGCGCCGCGGTTGCCATCACCTCGCAGGGAGCATCGACCGCGCGTGCCGCGGTGCCGCCGGCGGGCGCGCAGGCGCCCGGTTTCTATCGCTACAAGGTCGGCAGCTACGAATGCACCTCGATCAATGACGGCGCGCGTTCGTTTCCGCTGCCGGACACATTCGTGAAGAACGTTCCGAAAGCCGAGGCGCTGGCTGCCGCTGAGGCCGCCTATATGCCGCAGGGCATGGTGACGGTGCCGTTCAACCCGCAGCTCATTAACACCGGCAGCAAGCTGATCCTGATCGACAGCGGCAACGGCATTGCAACCTATGAACCGACCAAGGGTGCGGTCGGCCGTACCCTGCAAAACCTCGCCGCCGCCGGCGTCGACCCCAAAAGCATCGACGTCGTGCTGATGTCGCATCTGCATCCCGACCACACCAACGGCATCCGCGCCGCCGACGGATCGATGGCTTTTCCGAACGCCGAAATCATGGTGCCCGCGGTCGACTGGGCGTTCTGGATGAGCGACGAGAACGCCGCCAAGGCGCAGTCCAACGAAATGATGAAAAACTACTTCGCCAATGTGAAGAAGATCTACGCCGGCATCGAATCCAAGGTGACCAAATACGACTGGGGCAAGGAAGTCGCGCCCGGCATCACCTCGATCGCAGCACCCGGTCACACCCCCGGTCATACCGCGTTCGCGATCGCCTCGGGCAATTCGAAGATCCTTGTTCAGTCCGACGTCACCAACATTCCCGAATTCTTCCTGCGCAATCCGGACTGGCATGTCGCCTACGATGTCGATCCCGACGTGGCGCAGGCGACCCGTCACAAGTTCTACGACATGGCGGCGGCCGAGAAGGCGCTGGTGGTCGGTTTCCACTTCACCTTCCCCTCGATCGGCCATGTCGAGAAGGACGGCAGCAAATACCGGCTGGTCCCGATCGCCTGGAATCCGGTGATCTAGGCACGGCTGGCGGAATTGACTAGAACAGGCCGTCCCATCGGGGCGGCCTGTTCGGCTTTCGGTCGAATTGACGGGCCACGATTTCCGCAATTCAAGCCGCTGTTGCGCAATTCATGCACTTGCATCTTCTCCCGACTTGGCTAGGGTTGGGAAACCAGCCGCCCAATCCCCGCGTCACAAGGAAATCCCATGGCCACCCCGCATCCCGTCGTCGTTATCGTCGGCAGCCTTCGCAAAGAGAGCTTTTCGCTCAAGATCGCCAAAGCGTTCGCCAAGCTCGCGCCCGACACGATCAAGCTCGACATCGTCACCTTGCATGACATTTCGTTCTTCAATCAGGACCTCGAGGCGACACCCCCGGCCGACTGGCTGGCCTTCCGTGAAAAGATTCAGAAGTCGGAAGGCGTGCTGTTCATCACCCCGGAGTACAACCGTGCGATACCGGGCGTGCTGAAGAACGCCATCGACGTCGGGTCGCGCCCCTACGGCAAGAGTTCGTTCCTCGAAAAGCCGACCGGCATCGTCAGCAATTCGCCGGGGCCGCTCGGGGGCGTCAACGCTGCCAAATCCCTGCAGCACATCCTGCCAGGCATTTCCGGCGTGATCATGGGGCAGCCGGAAATCTACCTGAACGGCGTCGGCGATGCGTTCGACGACAAGGGCGAACTGACCAAGGAATCCCTGAAGACGGTGCTGCAGCAATACATCAACGCCTTCGCGGCCTTCGTCAAAAAGAACAACCTTTAGCCAGACGCGTCGCGCCCAAGGGCCGCCCGCGGGGGCGGCCTTAGGATTCCGTTAACCCGGCCAAAGCATGCTCCGGGCATGGTCTCCCGCTCTCGACTCAAATCCCTGCTGACGGGGCTCGCCCTCTACGCAATGGCGGCCGCGATGGTCGGCTATTTCGGGGTCAACGCCTATACCGGCAAATACGGGCTGAATGCGCGGCAGGAGCTCGACCAGGAGATCATCGCGCTGACCTCCGAACTGGCGCGGCTGAAGCAGGAGCGCACGGAGGGCGAGCAGCGCGTCTCGCTGCTGCGGTCCGACCGCGTCGACCCCGACATGCTCGACGAGCGCGCGCGCTACCAGCTCGACTATGCCAATCCGCACGACCTGGTCCGGACCACCAACCCGAACTGATCGTCAAAATTTCAAAAAACCGCATATTCGATTTCGAATGTGTCGCCTGCATTGCACTGCGGCATGGCGAATTTTGGCGGGATCACGCAATCCTTTCATGGCGGATTAAGTTGGGATAGAGAGGGCTTAACCATCCTCTGATCCGGAATTGCCATGGCCGCACCAAAGAAAAGCGTCGCTAAAGAGACTGGGAACGGCGCGCGCAACCCGCTGGAATTTACCCGGGAACAGGAATTGAGCGCGCTGCGCGACATGCTCCTGATTCGGCGCTTCGAGGAGAAGGCCGGCCAGCTCTACGGCATGGGGGCGATCGGCGGTTTCTGCCATCTCTACATCGGCCAGGAAGCGATCGTTGTCGGCATGCAGATGGCCCTCAAAAAGGGCGACCAGGTCATAACGGGGTACCGCGACCACGGGCATATGCTTGCCACCGGCATGGAAGCCAAGGGCGTGATGGCCGAATTGACCGGACGCCATGGCGGCTATTCCAAGGGCAAGGGCGGCTCCATGCACATGTTCAGCAAGGAGAAGAACTTCTTCGGCGGCCACGGCATCGTCGGCGCGCAGGTGTCGCTTGGCACCGGGCTCGCCTTCGCCAACCGCTACCGCGGCAACGATTTTGTCAGCCTGGCCTATTTCGGCGACGGCGCCTCGAACCAGGGCCAGGTCTATGAGAGCTTCAACATGGCGGAGCTGTGGAAGCTCCCGGTGATCTACATCATCGAGAACAACCGCTATGCGATGGGCACCTCGGTGACGCGTTCATCCGCCCAGACCGACTTCTCCAAGCGCGGCATCTCCTTCAACATTCCGGGCGAGCAGGTCGACGGCATGGATGTTCGCGCGGTAAAGGCCGCGGGCGACAAGGCGGTCGCCTGGTGCCGCGAAGGCAAGGGGCCCTACATCCTGGAAATGCAGACCTACCGCTATCGCGGCCATTCGATGTCGGATCCGGCAAAGTACCGCACCCGCGAGGAAGTCGACAAGGTTCGCCACGACTCCGACCCGATCGAGCAGGTCCGCAACCGTCTGCTGGCGGCCGGGATGAGCGAAGCCGAATTGAAGGCCATCGACGCCGAGGTTCGCGAGATCGTCAATGCCGCGGCGGATTTCGCGCAGCACGACCCCGAGCCGGAGCCGGCCGAATTGTGGACCGACGTCTATCGCTAAAGATTCTATCGCCGAGCCTCGCGCGCGCCTTGTTGCCTGAAGAGTGAATTTTTCGGAGTTGCCATGCCAATTCAAGTGCTGATGCCCGCGCTGTCGCCGACCATGGAGAAGGGCAACCTTTCGAAATGGCTGAAGAAGGAAGGCGAGGCCATCAAGTCGGGCGATGTCATCGCCGAAATCGAGACCGACAAGGCGACGATGGAGGTCGAGGCCACCGATGAGGGCACCCTTGGCAAGATCCTGATCCCCGAAGGCACCGCCGACGTCGCCGTCAACACGCCGATCGCAACCATCCTGGCCGACGGCGAGAGCGCCGCGGATGCCGAGAAGGCCAGCGCGCCGGCTCCGAAAACGGCCGCCGCCGCGCCGGATGTCGCGGAGGAAGTCAAAGAATCGCGCGCGCCGGTCGGCGAAGGCAAGCCGGCGATACAGGCGCCGAAGCCGTCTACGGCCCCGAAAGCCATCACTGAGCCCGATCCCGAAGTGCCCGAGGGCACCGAGATGGTGACCATGACCATCCGCGAGGCGCTGCGCGATGCCATGGCCGAGGAGATGCGTCGCGACCCCGATGTTTTCCTGATGGGCGAGGAAGTCGCGGAATATCAGGGCGCCTACAAGGTCAGCCAGGGATTGCTGCAGGAATTCGGCGCCCGGCGCGTCATCGATACCCCGATCACCGAGCACGGTTTTGCCGGCATCGGTGTCGGCGCGGCTATGGCGGGCCTGAAGCCGATCGTCGAATTCATGACCTTCAACTTCGCCATGCAGGCGATGGACCAGATCATCAATTCGGCGGCGAAGACGCTATACATGTCCGGTGGCCAGATGGGCTGCTCGATCGTATTCCGCGGGCCGAACGGCGCCGCCGCCCGGGTCGCCGCCCAGCACAGCCAGGACTACTCGGCCTGGTACTCGCAAATCCCGGGGCTGAAGGTGATCGCGCCGTATTCGGCCGCCGACTACAAGGGGCTGTTGAAGTCGGCGATCCGCGATCCCAATCCGGTGATCTTCCTCGAAAATGAAATGCTGTACGGCCATACCGGTGAGGTCCCGAAACTCGACGACTACGTGATCCCGATCGGCAAAGCGCGGATCGTACGCAGCGGCAGCCACGTCACCATCATCTCCTGGTCGAACGGGATGTCCTATGCGCTGAAGGCCGCCGAGGAACTGGCGAAGGAAGGCATCGAGGCCGAGGTGATCGATCTGCGCACGCTGCGCCCGCTCGACACCGACACCATCGTCACCTCGGTGAAAAAGACCGGCCGCGCCGTCACCGTGGAGGAAGGCTGGCAGCAGAACGGTGTCGGCGCCGAGGTCGCCGCACGGATCATGGAGCACGCCTTCGATTATCTCGATGCGCCGGTGGCGCGGGTGTCGGGCAAGGACGTCCCGATGCCCTATGCCGCCAATCTCGAAAAGCTCGCATTGCCATCGGCGGCGGAGGTGGTCGAAGCCGCCAAAGCCGTCTGCTACCGGTGACGCCCGTGGCCGGCCCCAAGCAGCAGCCATTGCCGCCCGACGTGATGGGCCGCGATGACGCCACCGAAGTGCTGCGTGCGTTCGTGCTCGATGGCGGGCTTTCGATCGCGTTTACCCGCGCCTTCGAGGAGCCGGATGTCTGGGGCATGCTTCTGGTCGACATCGCGCGCCACGCCGCGCGGGCCTACGCGCGCGAGAGCAACTACACCGAGGACGAAGCGCTGGCGCGCATCGTCGAGATGTTCGAAGCCGAAATCGCCCGGCCGACCGATATGGGCGATACCTCGCTACGGTCGCAACAAGGTCACTGACATTGGCAATTGAATCCTATCATTTCGATTTCATGGCGGAAGCCATTCGCGAAGCCGAGGCCAGCATCGCGGAAGGAGGCTTGCCGATCGGCGCTGTGCTGACGCGGGACAATAAAGTGATTGCGCGCGGACATAACAACCGGGTGCAGGAAAAGAACGTCATCCTGCACGGCGAGATGTCATGCCTGCGCAATGCCGGGCTGATCTCGTTTCACGACACCGTCATGTACACGACGCTGTCGCCGTGTTCGATGTGCGCGGGCGCGGTCGGGCTGTTCAAGCTTTCACTGCTGGTGATCGGCGAGTCCGTGACGTTTCCAGGCAGCAAGGACATCCTGACGCAATTCGGCATTCCCTATATCGACCTCGAGGACGAGCGCTCGATCAACATGATGAAATCATGGCGGTCGAATCCGGCCAACGAGCGCCTGTGGCAGGGCGACATAGGCAATTGATAAAATGTGTTGCAACTTCGACAACCAAAACGCGGTGAAGTAATGCCGATCAACATCCTGATGCCCGCGCTGTCGCCGACGATGGAGAAGGGCAACCTTGCCAAGTGGCTCAAGAAAGAGGGCGACAAGGTCAAGTCCGGCGACGTGATCGCGGAAATCGAGACCGACAAGGCGACCATGGAGGTCGAGGCGGTCGACGAGGGCACGATCGCGAAAATCGTGGTGCCCGAAGGCACCCAGGATGTCGCGGTCAATGACGTGATCGCGGTGCTCGCCGGCGACGGCGAGGATGTCAAGGCGGCGGGGGCAGGGGCCGCAAGCGCGCCGCCGAAGCCCGAGGCCAAAGCCGAGGCGAAGCCTGAAAGCAAGGCGGAAGCACCTGCCGCCAAGCCGGCACCAGCGCCCGCTCACGCGAAGGCTCCAACGCCTGCCGCGGCAGCTCCAGCGCCGCAAGCCGCAGCGCCCGCCCCGCAGACCAACGGCCACGCCCGGATATTTTCATCGCCGCTTGCCCGCCGCCTTGCCAAAGAGGCCGGCATCGAACTCACGCGCATCAACGGTTCCGGTCCCCACGGCCGCGTCATCGCGCGCGATGTCGAGGAAGCCAAATCCGGCAAGGGGCTGAAAGCTCCGGCCGCGTCACCCGCTGCCACGCCCGGCCCGAGCATTGCGCCCTCGATGTCGGACAAGCAGATCCTCGCGCTGTACGAGCCCGGCAGCTACGAGGTGATCCCGCATGACGGCATGCGCCGTACCATCGCGCAACGCCTGACCGCGGCGGTGCAGACCATCCCGCATTTCTACCTGACGATGGATTGCGACATCGGAAAACTGCTGGCCGCGCGCGAAGAGATCAACGCGTCAGCGCCCAAGGACAAGGAAAAGAAGCCGCTCTACAAGCTCTCGGTCAACGACTTCGTCATCAAGGCGCTGGCGGTAGCGCTGCAGCGGGTGCCCAACACCAACGTCAGCTGGACCGAAGCCGGCATGCTCAGGCACAAGCACAGCGATGTCGGTGTCGCCGTGGCGATGCCGGGCGGCCTGATCACGCCGATCATCCGGCAGGCCGAGACCAAGTCGCTGTCCGCCATCTCCAACCAGATGAAGGATTTTGCGGCGCGGGCGCGGGCGCGCAAACTCAAGCCCGAGGAATATCTGGGCGGCACCACCGCGGTCTCCAACCTCGGCATGTACGGCATCACGCATTTCACCGCGGTCATCAACCCGCCGCAGGCCACCATCCTCGCGGTCGGCGTCAGCGAGGAGCGCGCGGTGGTGCGCAACGGCAAGATCGAGGCCGCGCACATGATGAGCGTCACGCTGTCCTGCGATCACCGCGCCATCGACGGCGCACTCGGCGCCGAACTGATCGGTGCGTTCAAGCTGCTGATTGAAAATCCTGTCATGATGGTGGTGTGAAATGCCGCTGGTACGGGTTGCATTGCGCCAGGGAAAATCCGCCGGTTACAAGCAGGCGATCGGCGACGGCATCTACCAGGCGATGCTGGAAGCATTCGGCGTGCCGAAAGAGGATCGTTTCGTCGTGGTGTCCGAACACGCCGAAAGCGAATTCCAGTTCAGCAGGACCTATCTCGATATTGCGCGGACGGACGATCTCGTGATCATCCAGATCACAGCCAACAACACCCGCACGGTGGAGCAAAAAAAGGCATTCTTCGCGCGGATCGCGGAGTTGCTGTCGCAAAATCCGGGGCTGCGCAAGCAAGATATCTTCATCAATCTGGTCGAAGTGCCCAAGGAAAACTGGTCGTTCGGCAACGGCATCGCACAGTATGCGTGAGGCTCTATGCCCTCATCGGCAGCAAAGGCGATGATGCGATCGGCGGGCGTTTTCGTGCTGGCTTTCGTCGCCTCGGCCATTGCCGGTGTGCTCGCCTATATCGCGGTGTCGGTGCTGCCGGATTGGGACGATGCCGCCGGCCGCGGTCTGGGCGAGGCCTTTCGGGCGCTGTTGACCGCGGCCTATGTGATCCTCGTCATGATTGTCTATGGTTTTGCGGCCTGGCGCGTCAACCGCGAACGGCATCTGAAGCGCGCGCTGTTTATTCTGTTGCTGGTGCCGTTCCTGATCTCGGTTCTCGGCCTCATCGACAACGGCATCCATGACATTAACTGGCTGCGCGAGGCCGTCGGCATGGTGCAGATGTTCGCGCCGCTATGGACGGTCGCGCTGGTACAATGGCTGATCCTGCATATCTATCTGTCACGGCCGGCCGCGCCTGCGGAAGCCGTTTCCACGGGAGCGCCGGGTTGAATCGCCGCGACAAGCGCATTACGACTGCTTGAGCTGAACGGGAGCCTAAAATGGCCGACACCTCCTTCGATATCGTCGTTATCGGTTCCGGCCCCGGCGGCTATGTCACGGCGATCCGCGCCGCGCAGCTCGGGTTTAAGACCGCGATCGTCGAGAAAGCCTATCTCGGCGGCATCTGCAACAACTGGGGCTGCATTCCGACCAAGGCGCTGCTGCGCTCGGCGGAAATCTATCACTACATGAAGCACGCCAAGGATTACGGGCTGTCGGCGGACAACGTCTCGTTCGATCCGAAAGCCGTGGTCGAGCGTTCGCGCGGGGTCGTGAAACGCCTCAATGGCGGCGTCGAGTTCCTGATGAAGAAGAACAAGATCGCGATCATCTGGGGCGAAGCCACGTTGGACGCGCCCGGAAAATTCACTGTGAAGAA
>Ga0302320_10026630_pt1 | contig 11187 bp, 5 predicted proteins | sample Bog_T0_3_FD_202130 | JGI IMG/M metagenome (GOLD analysis project Ga0302320, IMG submission 202130) | Peat permafrost microbial communities from Stordalen Mire near Abisko, Sweden - Bog_T0_3 | ecosystem: Environmental > Terrestrial > Soil > Wetlands > Peat | place: Sweden: Abisko, Stordalen Mire... | reverse complement strand
GGAAGCGCGTTTTGCTTTTTTCCATGCCCCACAGCGTAAAAACTTTTCAAGGGCTTGTCCCGCACAAAATGCTAACCCAACCAATGGCAATTACTTACCAAGCAGAAAAGCTGCGTCCTAGCCAAACTGAATGAAGCGTTTCATTTGGATTGCGGCCGAAATTCAGCAGCCAGCCGGTGGTAGCTTTCCGGCGGGCCAAGATAGCTCGGCTTCACGCCGCCCGTGTTGATGACGATTTTCTGCACGACGACGGCGGGATCCACCATCCAGAGTTTCAGCGTGTGGTAGCCGGGTGATGCGATTTGGTGGGTGGATTTGACCGTGCGCGCGTTGTCGCCGACCATCTTCTCCCAGTCGCGGTTGCCGTTCTGCGCCTTGTAATTATCCGGCACCAGCGTGATGACGCGCGGAATCTCGTCGTCAAACGAAACGGCCATGCGCAATCCGCGGCCCGGTGCGAAATTCAAGGTCGGCGAAGTGACGGTGGCCACTTCCACGGCCCCGGTGCTGAACAAATACGTCTGATATTCCAGACACGGCGAGTCCTTGCCTGGCGTTGCGCTGGGCGCATCCACGGGTTGGGTCGCCCGCATGCCCGACAACGTGCGCCCGTAATCCTGGATTTTGATCCAGCGGTTTTGCCCCGCCGCAATGTTTTGCGTGAAGTGTTCCGGCTCGATGGACACGAAACCTTCGCCCTCGATGAAACCCTGCAGCGTATCACGCGTCGGCTCCGTGGGATTGAAGGAGTTCAAATGGACCACCACCTCGTTTGTTCCGCCGGTGATTCTCACCGTGCCGGCGGCTGCGCCCGTCGGGACCTTGCTCCAATCCAGGCTGACCCAAAGTCGCTGGTCTTTTTCAAGTTGGGCGCCGGGGCGGTTCCCGCCTTTCGGCCCGTCCGGAAGGACGCTGCCGACGCGAATCCACGGGTTGTCGGCCGTCGCGGTGAATTCAAATGGTGCTTTGCCCTTGTTAAAAACGTCAACATAGTGGCGCTGCTGGTTGAACGCATCAAATGCCGGCAGCGATATCTCGCCATTGGTCACGGCGGTTTCCCCACCTTCGACCGCCACGCCCATGGCCGCCGCGTCCGGCACGGCAACTTCCGCGAGCCGGATCGCGCGCAGATTGTTTTGGGGCGGGTCGTTCCAACTGGTGTAACCCACATGCGTCTGATCCATGAAATGATCCCATCTGCCCCCCGCAAAGGTGCGGTTGAAGTAGGCCATCAAATTCGTGTCCGCTTGAAACAGCGTCCGGGTTTCTGCGGCAAAATCATTCGCGCTCGCGCGGCCTTGTTTGGCGAACAGCGCATTTTTCCCGGCGGCCAGGTACAGCTCATTCACGAGCGCGCCGGCCTTCGTGGGAAACCAAACCAGTTCGTAAAAGGCGTCGCGCCGGTCTTCGGGCAACTGGCTGTAAATCGTTTCCGCGCGGTCGGCGATGGTTTTGTAATCCGCCGCCACGGTTTCGGCCTCCTGATAATTCACCAGGCTGTAAGTGTCCGGCGCCAGCAGTTCCGGCTTCCGCCGTCCGTTGTATTTTGTGTATTTGGCCAGGATGTCGGCGATGTCGCCCGCGTATTCCGGGCCGAATTCCCGCTCCGTCCACAATCGGGTGAACTCGGCCAGGTTGTCATTGGTCCAGCGGTTGGCATCCCAGGCCAGATTCATGAAATATTCCAGCGGCAGTTCGTAGCCCTTGAAATGCCCGACGTTGACGATCCAAACCCGGTCCGCGCCGTATTCTTTGGCGAGCGACATCTGGTCGTAAATTTTCGCTATCGGGCTGGTGTTGAGCCACTGGTAGCTGCGCGGTCCGCCGTGATAATCGAAATGATAGTAGATTCCCGCACCGCCGCTGCGCCGGCGTTCTTCGGCGGTCGGCAGACGGCGGACGTTGCCCCAATTATCCTCCGCCCATAGCAGCGTCACGTCGTCCGGCACGCGCATGCCGGCGTCGTAATAATCCATCACTTCTTTGTAAAGGCACCAGACCTGCGGTACTTTGGTGATATCGGGGTTGACGACGTCGGCGAAGATGGCCCGCTGATCGGCCACAATCTTTTCCAGCAGCGCCCGGTTCGCTTCGGGACCGCCATCGGCCATCGGCGTGTCATTCGCGCCGCGCAGGCCGATGGTGATGAGATTGTCGTGGTTTTTGTTCCGTTCGATGCCTTCGCGCCAGAAATTTGAGACCACGTTCGGGATTCTCGCATAGTTCCAACTGCCGTATTCCCTGGCATATTTTCGGTCCCATTCCTTCTGCGCGCGCATCATCGGCTCTTGGTGCGATGTGCCCATGACGATGCCGTATTCATCCGCCAGCCCGGGGTTGTTGGTGTCGTCTTCATTGAAGGCGTTGTTCCACATCGCCGGCCAGAGATAATTCCCGCGCAGCCGCAGAATCAGCTCAAACAGGTTGGTGTAAAAACCGCGGCCGTAATTGGCGGCCCCGGAGTAACCGGGGGCGTTGCCGTATTTTTCATGAATCCAATTCGACAAATCCGGCGCTTCATCATTAAGAAAAATGCCGCGATATTTCACCGCCGGCGGCCCTTGGACGAATCTCCCGGCGGTTACAAACAGCCGGTCATGATGTGTCGCCGGCACGTCCGCCCAGTAATGCCACGGCGAAACGCCGATTTGCTCCGACAAATCATAAATGCCGTAAATCGTGCCGCGCTTGTCGCTGCCGCAGATCACCAGCGCGCGGTCAATCCCGGGCAACGGATCGGCAACAACTTGGAGGAAAAACGATTCCCATTTGCCCTCGATTTCCTTTGCGCTAATTTTCCCCGCGCGGACCAAACGGTCAATGATCTCACTTTTGCCGAGGGTGCCGATGATGACGGCGTTTTTGGCGGCGGACTTGGGGTCGTTGAAAATGGCCGCCGATTTCCCGGTTACGCGGGTCACATCGGCGGCGAGATCACTGGCCGCACGAGCCGCTCCCGGCCAATCGTTCGTGCCAATGAGCAGGCTTGCCGCCTGTGCATCCACCAACACAAAATCTCCGGCGGCAAATGCCGCATGCACCAACGGGGCTGCTCCGAGGGCCGACGATTGGCGCGGGATGAGTGTGAGAAAAACAAGTGATAGGATCAACCGAACACGTCTGAAGACGATTTGCATGTGAGGTTTCTCCATTCGTGACATGGCAGGTGATTTGCTCCAGTTTCACATAAAGTTCTCGCCCCGGCCAATATGACAACTGTCATATAACTTTCCGCCGACAATCCAGTTACATTCCGCGCTGCACCGCAAAACCGTCCACCGAGTGGACAAAGACCAAAAACAATTGACGTTTGCTTGGACAGACCATGCCTTGTTCATATCAGCAATGTTCTCTGATAAATAATATAATGCACCTGATTAAAACGCTCACGCGCCACCTGACGTCCGCCTGGCCGGCGGTTTCCCTCTCCGTTTTTGCCGCCGGCCCGGCGGCTTTCGCCCAAACGAATCCGCCGGTCGTGCAGATTCAAGCCGACAAGGTCACGGCCCAAACGCCGCCAACCTTTTACGGCCTGATGACCGAGGAGATTAATTTTTCCTACGAAGGGGGCCTATACGGCGAACTCATCCGCAACCGCACCTTCAAGGCCGACGCCATCCAGCAGAACCTGAAGCCCGATGCCTATGATCCCACGAAATATTATCCCGCCCGGTATCCCGCCAACCCCGCCCCGAAATACTGGAACCGGGTCGGCGACGCGACGCTGGCGCTGGATGCCGACACGCCGTTGAATGACGCGCTGAACGTGAGCCTGAAGGTGGACGCGCCGAAGGCGGCGAAAACCGCCCCGGCGGGCGTTGCCAACGGCGGCTTCTGGGGGATTCCCGTGGAACCCCGGACGGCCTACAAAGTTTCCTTCTTTGCCAAAGCGGCGCCCGGATTTTCCGGCCCGCTGACCGCCAGCATCGAAAGCACCAATGGCGCCGTCCTTGCCAGCGCGGTCATTTCCGGCGTCACCGGCGATTGGCGGAAATTTGCAGCGACCCTCAAGACCAAGAGTGTGCCGCCGTCCAAGGACAATGTCTTTAAAATCACCACGACCGTGCCCGGAACCATCTGGTTGCAGGAGGTTTCCTTGTTTCCGCCAACGTTCAAAAACCGCCCGAACGGCGATCGCGCCGATATCTCGCAACTGCTTGCCGACGCCCAGCCCAAGTTCCTGCGCTTCCCCGGCGGCAATTATGTGGAAGGCAATGATTTCGTCAATCGTTTCAACTGGAAGCAAATGATCGGCCCGGTGGAACAGCGTCCCGGCCACAAAAGCTGCTGGGGCTATTGGTCCACCGACGGTTTCGGCCTGCCGGAATTTCTCGGCTGGTGCCAGGACATCGGCATGGAGCCGGTGCTGGCCGTGTTTGCCGGCTACACGCTCAACCACGATCACGTCACCAACGGTCCCGCGCTGGCGCCTTACGTCCAGGAAGCGCTGGATGAAATTGAATATGTCACCGGCGACGCCTCCACGAAGTGGGGCGCGCAACGCATCAAGGACGGTTACCGGAAACCGTTCGCGTTGCATTATGTCGAAGTCGGTAACGAAGATTTCTTCGACCGTTCCGGCAGCTACGAAGGCCGGTTCGCGCAATTCTACGATGCCCTCAAGGCCAAATATCCGCGGCTCAAAATCATCGCCACCACCCCGGTCAACAGCCGGGTGGCGGATGTCGTGGACGAGCACACCTACGTCAACGAAACGGCGATGGAAGCGCAGGCGTTCAAGTATGACTCGCGTGACCGCAACAGCCCCACCAAGGTCTTTGTCGGTGAATGGGCGACCCAGACCAGTTCGCCCACGCCCAACATGGCCGCCGCGCTGGGCGACGCCGCGTGGCTGTGCTGCCTGGAACGCAACGCCGACGTCGTGCTCATGCAGTGCTACGCGCCGTTGCTGGTCAATGTCAGCCGGCTGACTGGCGGCGACCGCTCCATGCAATGGAGCTATAATTTGATCGGCTACGACGCGTTGAACAGCTACGGCTCGCCGGCGTATTACGCGCAAAAAATGTTCAGCCTGCACCAGGGCGACGAGGTGCTCGCCATCACCGCCCAAAATCTGCCGGTCCGATCGGCTCCGGCGGGACGTGGCGGCGGGTCGCGGGAGGTCAAGTCGCTCTTTTATTCGGCCACCCGCAACCATGCGAGCGGCAAAATTACCGTGAAAATCGTCAACAGCGCGGATGCGCCGCAGCCGGTCACGCTGGCCATCAGCGGGGTGAAATCCGTGGCCGCCAAAGGCACGGCCACCGTGCTCCAGGCCGCGAACCGCGACGAGACCAACTCCCTCAAGGATCCGCAGCACGTCGTTCCGGTGACCGAAAAGGTCAAAGACCTCGGCGCGAACTTCACGCGCACCTTTCCGCCGTGTTCCATCACGATTCTGGAATTGGAGGCAAAGTGAGGCGGCCAATGCAATCATGACCATGGCTGACGAACCAAGGAGACAATGACATGAAAAACTATAAAGTATATCTGCTGGCGTTGTGTTTGGGGGGGCTGTTGATCAACCATGCCCGGGCCACCAACCCCATCATCATGGATCAGTTCACCGCCGATCCCACGGCGAGGGTGTTTGAAGGGAAAATTTATCTTTATCCTTCCCACGACGATATGCGGAAAGCGCGGGCGGCACGCGGTGGGCAGGGGTGGTTTGCGATGGAGGATTATCATGCGTTCTCTTCCGAAAATCTGACGGACTGGACGGATCACGGGGTCATTTGCAACCAGACCAATGTTCCCTGGCTGAACGGCCGCAAAAACGATGACATGTGGGCGCCGGACTGCGTGTTCAAGAACGGGACTTATTATTTTTATTTTCCCGTCGGCGGCAGGATCGGCGTGGCCACCTCGGACAAGCCTTACGGCCCATGGAAGGTTCTGGACCAACCGGTGGCCGGTGCCAGCGGAATTGATCCCTGCGTGCTCATGGACGACGACGGCACTTCTTATTTGTTCACCGGCGGTGGCGGCATTTCCGTCGCCAAGCTCAAGGACAATATGATTGCCCTGGACACGCCGCCGCCCGCGACCAACACGGTCGCTACCAATAATCCGCCCGGGGGCTTCGGTCGCGGTTTCCGGGGCAGTATGCAACGCGTCGCCAATCTTCCTAATCCGGGTCGCACTACGATCGAAGGTCCGTTTGCTTTTAAGCGCAACGGAACCTACTACCTCACCTATCCGCACGCCGTAACCGTTAATGGGCGACAAGGCTCGGAGGAATTGGAATACGCCATTTCCACCAACGCGATGGGGCCTTACAATTGGGTGGGTATCATGACCGACACAAACGCAAGCGGCTGCTGGACCGAGCATCATTCGATTGTGGAATACAAGGGTCAGTGGTATCTGTTCTATCACGACAACCAATTGTCCCCGAATTTCGACAAGAACCGGTCCGTGCGGGTTGATTATTTGAATTTTAACGACGACGGCACCATCCAGAAGGTCATCCCCACTTTGCGCGGGGTGGGGAATGTGGACGCCAAAAGCGAGATCCAAATTGACCGGTACAGTGCCATCAGCAAAGAAGGCGTGGCGGTTTCGTTTCTTGACCCCACCAACACCTTTGCCGGATGGAAAATCTCGCTCAACGGAACGAACACCTGGATTCAGTTTGACCGGGTTGATTTTGGCAAGTATGACTTGAAGTCCGTGAATGTCCGGTCCGCCTCAACCACGGGCGGTTGGATTGAAATCCGGGTTGACAATGCGGACGGCCCGTTGCTGGCGCGGGTCGAAATCGGCAAAGGGGCTGACTGGAAAATCGTCAAGGCCAAGCTTCAGAGTGTTCCCACCGGGCTCCATAATCTTTTTGTCAGTCAAAAAGAAGACAACCAGGTTGATCTGGATTGGGTCAGTTTCGAATGAGCGGAGGCGACTTTGCTCATGTATTGCGGAGCCGGTGGGATGCACGACGAAAGCGGAGTGCGCCCGCCTGCCCGCCGTATCGTCCGCCGTCTCGTCCGCCGTAGCTTCAGCGAAGGCGGAAGCTTCAGCGAAGGAGGGTCCTCGGGCGCGGCAACGTGCGCGCGACGATCGCCCTTGAAAAATGAGGTGGTATCAGGGTCTGCGGAGCTTGCTGCCCCCGGGGACGAGGGCGCTCCAGTGTCGCCTATCCCACCGTTCTGGCTGTAATCCAACCCTTGCCCTCCGGCCGCGGCCGGCGATGCACCCAACAAAAGGTGCGTCGTGGCCTCGCCGGTCAGGTCGTTCGCGCCCTCGGCCCGGGGCTGCCAACGCGGGCCGTTCCGGCCCGGCGCTTGCCGCCTCCCGCGGCAACCTTAGTTGATCCAACTCTTGAGCGTGGGGGCCACGGCCGATGCCCAGATTTCGAAGCCTTCCTCCACCGGATGCAGGTTGTCCGAGGGCCGGAAGCCGATCAGTCCGCCCTTTTCATTGAGGAACTTCGCGTTGATGTCGGTGAAGAACACATGTTTCTGGTCATCGAGCTTCGCCACGATTTTGTTGGCTTCCTCGCACTTGCGGCGGTTCGCGTCGTTGGGGCCGCTGCCGCGCGGGAAAATGGCCAGCAGCATGATCTTTGCGTCCGGAAAATCATTCCGTAGTTCCAACACCACCGCGCCGAGGCCCTCGGCGATTTCCGCTCCGGAGGCGCCTCCGGTGTTGTTGGTGCCGAGCATGAGCATCACCGCCTTGGGTTTGTGGCCTTTGCCCTCGCCATTCTGCAGGCGCCAGAGCACCCCTTGCGTGGTGTCGCCGGAAATGCCAAAGTTGGCGATCCTCAGGCCGGTAAAATATTTGTCGTAGACCCGCTTGCCGCCCGGATTTCCCTGCGGATCGGCCTCCACGTTCCACAAGTCGGTGATCGAATCGCCGAGGAACATGATGTCAAAATCACTGTTGGTCGCCACGGCCATGAATCCTTGATGACGGGCGGCCAACGAGCCGCCCGTGGGACGAATGCAGGGATTGTCGCGGGGTTCCTGAACCTTCAGGAGCGATGCGTACTTCTGCAGCAATGGCTTGTCCGCGGACCCGTCCATGAACTGCATCAGGTCCGCGTTCATCCGCGCGACCTCTTCCGCGGTCGGACGCGGGATGGCGACCTCCGGCGGCACCGGTGCCGGCGGGCCCGGCGGCAACATCGGGCCGCGGCCAAATCCGTTTGGTCCCCCGCGCCGGCCGGGGCCCCCGGGCGCGGCGGCGTTGGTGGCCCCGGTGCCGGTCGGGGCCTGTACTTGACCGATGGCGGTGGCTCCGAGGAGGGTGCAGGCGAGCAGTGACAGGATGGTTTGTTTGTTCATGAGGATTTCCTGGGGTTGGGGGTGGTCACTTGGTTGAGAACCGGATCACGCTGACCGAGTTCCCGGGGAACTCGTGGATTAACTTCACGCTGGCGTCGATCGTGGTGCTTTGGGGCGCTACTTTCATCGGTTCGGCCAGGGAGTTGACATCGGTCAGCCCGCCGGTGAGCCATTGCAGACTGGCTGTTTTACCGACCCCCGGCACGCCGGCCACGCTGATTTCCATTTGCTGCGCGGTTTCCACCGCATTCACCACCTTCAGGATCACATCGCCTGTGGCCTCATCGCGCGACGAGGAGGCGAAGAGGGTCTGTGGCGGAGCGCCCGGGCCGCGGCCGCGATTGCCAAAGCCGCTCGGAGCGTTGGTGGCGGGAGCCGGGGCCGGGGACTGGCCCGGCGCGATTTGCGGGGTCACCTCCACCGGCAGCACCACATCGCCCCGGTTGTTGTAAAACATCTTCTGCACGTAATACGACGGGGAACCGAAGGCGGTCTGGGTGTTGTAACCAATCAAATCGGTGGCCCATTGTTGCCCGCCGGGATTGAGGTTGACGAACAGCGGGGCGTAGCAGGACATGATGATCAAATCGGCGTTGCGCTCCAGGCCGGTGAGGAAGGCGGCGTCCGAGAGCGCCGCGCGGAAGGTGGGGGTGGGGATGCGGTCGTTGTTGTCGCGCGTGGCCCATTCGCCCACAAATACCTTCGGAACCGGGGTGCCGTCGGCCGTCTTGCGCGGGCGGTTGTCATACATATGCGCGTTTCTTAGGGCGCCGTTGTAGTCCATGTAATAATGCTCATCAATGACATCGGGGGCGTAGTTGCCGAAATTGTTCCGGGTTGTGGAAATGACCATGAGGTTGGTGTACTTGGCTTTGATGGCGAGGTCGAACAACGGGAAGCGCTCGGCGTAAGTCGCCCGCCGGCCCGACCGGCCGCCCCCTGCCGGATCTTCGTTGCCGATTTCGACATAGCTGAGCTTGAAGGGCGCGGGATGGCCGTCTTTGGCCCGCTGCGCACCCCACTTGGTGGTCGTGTCCCCGGTGACATATTCAATCTCATCCACCGCTTCCTGGACGAAGCGTCCGTATTCCCCGGGGTAGCTCTGGCCGTTCAACGTGTAGGCGGCAAAGACCGCCAGCACGGGTTCCATGTTGAGATCCTCGCACCACTCAAGGTATTCGAGCAGCCCCAGGCCATCCGTGGAACGATAACCCCAAGGGCTCATGTGCGTCGGGCGCATTTCCATCGGCCCAATGGTGCGGGGCCAATCCCAGCGGTTGGCGTAATCATTGCCTTCCACATAATTGCCCCCGGGGAGACGGAGAAACGCGGGTTTCATGTCCGCCAGGAGTTGCATGATGTCAACCCGGTTGCCGTTCGCCCGGTCCTTGTAGGTCGGGGGAAAAAGGGACACGAAGTTGAGGTTGAGCGTGCCGGCGGCGGCGGCGGAGATGATGAAACGCCCGACGGCGGTGGCTTGGGTTTGGCTGGTTTTAAGCGGGACGGTGTATTTCTGCCACTTGTCCGTGATGGCGGCCACCGTCCCCGTCGCAAACGTGTTCGTGCCGTCGCTGGATTCGATGGCCACAGTCACCGGCCCGGAGAAACCATCAGCCGCTTTGGCATAGAAAGAAGCCTGATAGGTGGTGTCCGGCCGCACCGGAATGCCCCAGTAACCGTCGTTGGCCACGCCCACCCGGCCGCCGGCGGCCACGGCGGTGATGCTCAGCTTGAGGCTGGTCGTCAGGGCGACGGTGTTGACCGGATCATTGGTGTCCAAGGAGATTTCACCTTGGGCGCCTTCAGAATTGATCAACGACCAGTGCGGGATCGCCCGCACGCCTGCCTGGCCGCGACCGCCGCGGGCGGGATTCTTGAAGATGCGGTTTTGGATCAGTTCACCGTAAAGGCCGCCATCATAGGAGTAATTGATTTCCTCGGTCATCAGACCGTAGAAGGTGGGGCTGAATCTGGCGCCCGGTTTGTCCGCCTGGACAGTGATGGTGCCGGGGTCGGCCGCCGCCGCGGGCCACGCCAAAACCAGCCCGGCAACCAGCGCCAACCACCCGGAGCAGCAGCGGCGGGAAACAAAATGGAAGGGACAAATTACGGACGAGTTCATGCGGAAATTAGAGGGCTTTTGGGAGGTGAGGGCAAGCGGAAACTCGCGGAATCTTGAAGTTGATTCATTATGATGGTCGTCATATTGCAACCTTGCCCGCCCCGACGCAACTTATAATCTACAATCTGTGCCCTCCGAAGACGAGCGATGAAACGTGGATTTCGCGCGGCCAGCCGGCAAAGTGTCGATCGTTTGAAAACCGCGGTGCAAAAAACCTGAATAATATGAGCAAAAGTTGTAACCACCGCGGATGTCGCGAAAGTTTAAGCGCGTTTACTTTGATTGAACTGCTGGTGGTGATCGCCATCATCGCCATTCTGGCGGCGATGCTGCTTCCCGCGTTGGCCAAAGCCAAAAGAACGGCGCAGCGGGCCGCTTGCACGTCCAATTTAAAACAGGTCGGCCTGGTGCTGGCCATGTATACCGGGGATAATAAAGACACCTTCCCCTACACGCCTGCGGGTTGGCCGACCACGCCCTGCGTTGATCTGCTCAATTTGCAGAATCCTTACATCAGCACCAACAACCGGGGGTTTTATCGCTGCCCCGGCGAACAGGGGCCGGGCTTCAATTACGAGTTGTATCAGAAGGAGGGGGATCCCACGAACAATCTGCCGTTTTCCTGTTCCTATTATTATTATGCCAGCTTCTACTTCTACTTTGTTAAGATTCCAACCGCTTTTTTTGCTGCCTGCGCGCGTGACTTTTCGCCGCCGCCTGACGTTGTTCGTGCCGCCGCACGAGGTCTGAAACGACTTCCTCCTCCTTTCGTCGCCGCCT
>Ga0302320_10026628_pt1 | contig 11188 bp, 5 predicted proteins | sample Bog_T0_3_FD_202130 | JGI IMG/M metagenome (GOLD analysis project Ga0302320, IMG submission 202130) | Peat permafrost microbial communities from Stordalen Mire near Abisko, Sweden - Bog_T0_3 | ecosystem: Environmental > Terrestrial > Soil > Wetlands > Peat | place: Sweden: Abisko, Stordalen Mire... | reverse complement strand
ACGATCATCCCGAGCGTATCCGTACCGGTGTCGCTGATTGGCACGCTCGCAGTGATGTATCTCCTGGGTTACAGCCTGGACAACCTCTCGCTGATGGCGCTGACGATTGCGACCGGCTTCGTGGTCGATGATGCGATCGTGATGATCGAGAATATCTCGCGCTACATCGAGCAGGGCGACAAACCGCTGGAGGCGGCCCTTAAGGGCGCGCAGCAGATCGGTTTTACGATCCTGTCACTCACCGTGGCACTGATCGCGGTATTGATCCCGCTGCTGTTCATGGGCGATGTGGTCGGGCGCTTGTTTCGTGAATTTGCTGTAACGCTTGCGGTGACGATAGGCTTCTCGGCCATCGTCTCGCTGACCCTCACGCCAATGATGTGTGCGCGCATCCTCAAGCACAAAGGCGAGGAGCAGCAGGGGAAGCTCTTTAAAGCCTCCGAGCGTATCTTCAATAACGTCATCGATTTCTACGGCCGCACGCTCAAGTTCGTGCTGCGCTACCAGCGCGCCACGCTGCTGGTGGCGCTTGGCACACTCACGCTCACTGTGCTGCTCTATATCCTGATCCCCAAGGGATTCTTCCCGGTGCAGGACACCGGCGTCATCCAGGGGATCTCTCAGGCCGCACCCACCATCAGCCCCGCGGCGATGGCCGAGCGGCAGCAGGCGCTGGCCAAGACCATTCTTGCCGATCCGGCGGTGGAGAGTCTCTCATCATTCATTGGTGCCGATGGCACCAACACGACGCTCAACAGCGGTCGCTTTTCTATCAACCTCAAGCCCCTGAGCAAACGCAGCGGCGCCACAAAAGTCATTACGCGCCTGAACAAGGAACTGGCGAAAGTGCAGGGCATTGAACTGTTCATGGAGCCGGTGCAGAACATAACGGTCGATGATCGGGTCAGCCGTACCCAGTATCAGTACACGCTTGAAGACTCCGATCCGGTGGAGCTGGCCACCTGGGCCAACCGCTTCGTGGAGCAGCTAAAGAAGCTACCGCAACTGACCAACGTAGCCACCGATCAGCAGCCGGGGGGCCTCGCGGTGTACCTGACGATCGATCGCATCACCGCTTCGCGTCTCGGGATTTCGCCTTCGACGATCGACAATACGCTCTACGACGCCTTTGGGCAGCGCCAGATCAGCACGATGTACACGCAGGTCAATCAGTACCACGTGATACTAGAGAGCGCGCCGCAGTTCCAGAAGGATCCGGATCAGCTCGGGCATATTTACATCCAGGCTAATGCCTCTGCAGGCACTACGGGCGCTGCTGCAGCCGCATCCTTTTCTTCGATCGGCTCCTCTTCGGCCGGCTCCAATGCCCTCACGGGATCGTCGCTCTACACCCCTGCGGCCACGACGCTCGCAGCGCCGACGAACGCACTGTCGGCTGCGACCTCGACCGCCAGCTCAGCCAAGGGTGCGAGCTCGGCCGGTGCTACCAGCTCCACGTACAGCAACGCGGTGCCCTTGAGCGCTTTCGCGCACTTTGAACGCACCACAGAGCCGCTATCCATAGCTCATCAGGGTCAGTTCCCGGCAGTCACGGTCTCATTCGATGTCGCGCCGAACTCTTCCTTGGGCAGTGCGATCACTGCCATCAACAAGGTACAAGAAAACCTGCATTTGCCCGCGAGCATGCTGGCCGGCTTTCAGGGCACTGCAGCCTCGTTCATCAACTCGCTCTCCAACGAGCCGCTGCTGATTCTGGCCGCACTGATCGCCGTCTATATCGTGCTCGGCATCCTGTACGAGAGCTTCATCCATCCGATAACGATCCTCTCAACGCTCCCCTCGGCCGGCGTCGGCGCGCTGCTGGCACTGATGCTCTTCGGGCAGGATCTGAACGTCGTGGCGCTCATCGGCATCATTCTGCTGATCGGGATCGTAACCAAGAACGGCATCATGATGGTCGACTTCGCCCTAGATGCTGAGCGCAATCACGGCAAGAACTCGACCGACGCAATCTACGAGGCCTGCCTGCTGCGCTTCCGGCCGATCCTGATGACGACGATGGCGGCGCTGCTAGCCGGACTGCCGCTGGCACTGGGTACAGGCATCGGATCCGAGCTACGCCGGCCACTGGGCATTGCGATGGTCGGCGGCCTGCTGCTGAGCCAGGCGCTGACGCTCTACACCACGCCGGTGATTTACATCTTCTTTGATCGGCTGGCCCATCGCGGCAAGGATCAATCCAAGCCGGACGGCGCAGCCCCCACCGAACCGAGCAAACCCAGCGGGCAGGCACCGGCGCCGGCGGCTACGACATGAGCATTTCAGCGCCCTTCATCGGCCGGCCAGTCGCAACCACACTATTTACGGTGGCCATTGTGATTGCCGGTGCCGCGGGCTTCAGCGTGTTGCCGGTCTCACCGCTGCCGCAGGTGGATTTTCCGACAATTTCCGTCAGTGCAAGCCTGCCGGGCGGCAGCGCCGACATCATGGCCTCCTCGGTCGCGACTCCACTGGAGCGTCAGTTCGGGCAGATTGCAGGGGTCACCGAGATGACCTCGGCCAGCTCCCTTGGCAGCACCTCAATTACGCTGCAGTTTGATTTGAGCCGCAACATCGATGGTGCCGCACGCGATGTCGAGGCCGCGATCAATGCGGCGCGCTCTTACCTGCCCGCCAACCTGCCCTCGAACCCGACTTACCGCAAGGTCAACCCCGCCGATGCTCCGGTCATGATCCTGGGACTGACCTCCAATAACTACGGGCCTGGGCAGCTCTACGATGCGGCCTCCAGTGTCATCCAGCAGCGCCTGTCACAGATTCCGGGTGTAGGCCAGGTCAGCATCGGCGGCGGTGCACTGCCCGCGGTGCGCGTGGAGGTCAATCCGACACAATTGGCCAGCTACGGCCTGACGATGGCGAAGCTGCAAGCGGTCCTAAGTCAGCAGAACAGCGACTTCCCGCGGGGGCAGATCAAGGACGGCCAGATGTCGCTCGACATCCTGGCTAACGGCCAGATCTCGCACGCCGCCGACTACCGGCCGCTGATCGTCGGCTACAAAAATGGCGCCGCCGTGCGCCTCTCGGATGTCGCTGAGGTCGATGACTCGGTGCAGAACCTGCGCACCGCGGGCTACCTCAACGGCGAGCGCGCAGTGACGGTAATTATTTTTCGCCAGCCTGGCGCCAATATCATCACGACCAACGATGCAATTGTGGCTGCGCTCCCATTCGTCAAGGCCTCGCTCCCCTCCGGTGTCAACACCACGGTAGTGATGGATCGGACTACGACGATCCGTGCCTCGGTGCGCGATACCGAGCGCACGCTTCTGACCTCCACCTGCCTCGTGATCGCAGTGGTGTTCATCTTCCTGCGCAACCTTCGCGTCACGCTGATCCCGAGCGTCGCGATGCCCGCATCGCTGGTCGGCACCTTTGCGGTGATGCATCTGTTCGGCTACAGCCTAGACAATCTGTCGCTGATGGCACTGACAATTGCCACGGGCTTCGTCGTCGATGATGCGATCGTCGTAATGGAGAACATTACGCGCCACATCGAGGCAGGCATGAAGCCGATGGCCGCGGCGCTCAAGGGCGCGGCAGAGATTGGTTTCACAGTGTTTTCGATCAGCATCTCGCTGGTGGCGGTATTCATCCCACTGCTGTTTATGGGCGGCATTGTCGGGCGGCTGTTCCGCGAATTCGCCGTAACGCTCTCGACTGCCATTATCGTGTCCATGATCGTGTCGCTGACGGCGACACCGATGATGTGCGCCTATGTGCTCAAGCCAGAGGCCGAACAGCGGCACAATCGTCTCTACCAGATCAGCGAGCGCGCCTTCGCGCGCCTGCTGGCCGGCTACCGCACGAGCCTCCACTGGGTGCTGGCACACTCGCTGCTGACAGTTGGCGTGCTGATACTCACAGTCATTCTCAATGTAGTGCTGATCTATTACATCCCGAAGGGCTTCTTTCCGCAGCAGGACACGGGCGCGATCCAGGGGGGCGTGCAGGGACCCCAGGACTCCTCCTTTCCGGCGATGAATGCTTCGATCAAGCAGATAGTCGCGGTGATCAAGGCAGATCCGGCGGTGCAGAATGTCATCGGCTTCACCGGCGGCAACGGTGCCAGCAACTCCGGCAACTTGTACGTGGCGCTCAAGCCACTGAATGTGCGCAAGGTGAGCGCCGCCGAAGTGATCACTCGGCTGCGCCCCAAGCTTGCGCGCCTGCCGATCGCCTCGACGTTCCTGCAGGCTTCGCAGGACCTGCGCATCGGTGGGCGTCAGTCCAACGCGATGTATCAGTACACACTCGAGGCCGATAACGTGCAGGACCTCACGACCTGGGGCCCGACGCTGCTCAAGCAGATGAAGGGCCTGCCAGGCTTCCAGGATGTGAATTCCGATCAGCAGAACGGTGGCCTCGATGAATTGCTGACCTACGATCGGATCACCGCGGCGAAGCTCGGACAGAGCGTGCAGTCGCTCGATGCCGCACTCTACGGCGCCTTCGGGCAGTCGGAAGTTTCGGTGATCTATACACAGCTGAACTATTACTACGTAGTGCTGGAAGTCGCGCCGGCCTTTGCCCAGAGCCCGGCCGCACTCAACGAGATTTACCTGCAGTCCTCGGGCGGCGCCAGCGTGCCCCTGAGCGCGCTGAGCGTGGCCCATGCCACCACCACCCCTCTTGCGGTCAACCACACCGGCCAGTTTCCCTCGGTCACAACCTCGTTCAACCTCGCGCCTAACGTGTCCCTGAGTGCTGCAATGCTAAGCATCCAGCAGATGCAGAAGCGCCTCGGCACACCCTCCTCGATCCAGGGGGCCGTCTCCGGTACGTTGCTGGCGTACCAGCAATCGCTCTCGACCGAACCGATTCTGATCGCGGCCGCGCTGCTGTCCGTGTACATCGTGCTCGGCGTGCTCTACGAGAGCCTGGTGCATCCGCTGACCATCATCTCGAGCCTGCCGCCTGCGAGCGTGGGCGCGCTGCTGGCGCTGATGCTCTTTGGGCAGGATCTGAATGTGATCTCCACCATCGGCATCGTGCTGCTGATCGGCATCGTCAAGAAGAATGCCATCATGATGATCGACTTTGCGCTGAATGCTGAGCGCAACGAGGGCAAGAGCACTGAAGATGCCATCTTCGAGGCCTGCATGCTGCGCTTCCGCCCGATCCTGATGACGACGATGGCGGCGCTGTTCGGTGCCATGCCGCTTGCCCTTGGCACCGGTACCGGCTCGGAGCTGCGACGGCCGCTAGGCATAGCGATCATCGGGGGCCTGCTCATGAGCCAGCTGCTGACGCTCTACACGACCCCGGTGGTCTATCTGTACATGGATCACTTCAGCCAGTGGTGGGCGCGGCGTCACCCCGAAGCCCACGAACCGCGCACGCTGGCGCTGGGCGAATCCTGATGGACGCGGATTGGAGGAGGAGGCCCATGATCCGATCAACCCTGACCCTGGCACTGGCGAGTGCAATGGGCCTGCTGGGTGCCTGCAATGTGGGGCCTCCTTACAAGAGGGCCCCGGTCGCACGGGCGCCAGTTTACAAAGAGCTCAATCCACCCGACCCGAGCGAGAGCTGGAAGGTTGCGCAGCCCAGTGATGCCCAGCTTCACGGAAAGTGGTGGGAGCTGTTCGCAGATCCCAAGCTTGATGCGCTCGAAGAGCAGGTCAATGTTTCGAACCAGAACATTGCAGCCGCGTTCGCGAGCTTCATGCAGGCGCGGGCCCTGGTGAAAGAAGCTCAGGCGCAGTATTACCCGACCCTGACGACCGATCCTTCAGTCACGCGTAGCCGCAGCTCGGCAAATGTTGCGCCGGGTGGTGCCAGCGGCACGGGCGCGGGCGGCAGCACGCAGACAATCTACGACCTGCCCTTCGATGCCACCTGGACGCCGGATTTGTGGGGTCGGGTACGCAATACGGTCAAGGGCAACGTGGCCGCGGCTCAGGCGAGCGCTGCGGATCTGGAGAACACCCGCCTGACGGCGCAGGCCGAGCTCGCGGTCGATTATTACGAGCTGCGCACACAGGACAGGCTGCAGCAGCTGCTCAATGACACCGTGGTGGCCTACCAACAGGCCCTGGAGCTGACCAAGGCGCTCTACGACACCGGGATAGATGCCGATGAGGCAGTCGCTCAGGCCGAAGTGCAGCTGCAAACCGCGCAGGCACAGGCCACCAACCTAGGGATTGCCCGCGCACAGTATGAGCATGCGATCGCGCTGCTGATTGGCCAGTCCGCCTCGAGCTTCACGCTGCCCGTCGAGCTGCAGGTAGCCACTGTGCCTTCGATCCCGGTCGGCGTGCCCTCGCAGCTGCTCGAGCGGCGTCCGGATATTGCGGCCGATGAGCGCCTGATGGCGCAGGCCAATGCCCAGATCGGAGTCGCCAAGGCCGCCTACTTTCCGACCTTGACGCTCAGTGCGACTGGCGGCTTTGAAAGCTCCTCGATCTCCAACTGGCTTGCGTGGCCGAGCCGTTTCTTTTCGGTCGGGCCAAGTCTGGCCGAAACGCTGTTCGATGCCGGGCTCAGAAGCGCGACGGTGGCGCAGTACCGGGCAGCCTATGATCAGACCGTGGCCAACTACCGCCAGACGGTGCTCGCGGCTTTTCAGCAGGTTGAGGACAACCTTGCGGCCTTGCGGATCCTCGCCCGCGAAGTCCAGCAGCAGGATAACGCGGTCAAGGCAGCCGAGCGTTATCTGGATATCGCCACCAGCCGCTATCAGCTCGGACTCGATCCGTACCTGAATGTGATCACCGCACAGACCACCTTACTGACTAACCAGCAGACCGACGCGCAGCTGCGCATGCAGCAGCTCGTCGACAGCGTGCAGCTGATAGAAGCCCTGGGCGGTGGCTGGGACACCTCTCAGCTGCCCTCCGGTCATTAGGCTGGCGTGCATCGCTTCAAATACTCTCCGGCTCGGGCAGTGCCGTGGCGATGAGCTGCATGTCGATATGGGGAATACCGTCTTCGTCGTAGGCCTCGGAGATCGGCACAAATCCAAATTGCGCGTAGAAGGCACGCAGATGAAACTGCGCCGCAATCCGGAGCGGTTGAGTGGGGAAGGTGCGCTGCGCCAGCGCGATCCCACGGGCAATGATCTCGCGCCCTATGCCAGTGCCGCGTACCGACGGGGCGGTGAGAATACGCCCGAGCGAGGGCTCGGGGTAGCGCACCCCGGGGGGCAGGCAGCGCAGATAAGCCACCAGTTCCCGCTCGCTGCCATGTCCCTGCCAGCCCAGCAGATGCCAGGCCGGCAGGTCCAGACCATCCAGGTCCTGGTACAGGCAGCGCTGCTCCAGGATGAACACCTGCTGGCGTTGCTGGATAATCGCGTACAGGTCCGGTTTAGAAAGCGCCGCGTAGTCCGACCATTGCCAGTCAATCATCGCGCCGCCTGGCGCCCGAGCATGGCGGGTGTCAGCCTCACACGGGTGGCCGACAGCTCATCGGGAAAAAGATGAATCATTGCAGCAACTCTCGGATACCAAAGCCTGATAGAGCGCTAGTGTGGCGAGAGTCGCGATTCACGTCCAATCTTGAGCGCCGCAGGTTCGCGCACGCCGCCCTGGGTATTCTGGCCCTCATCGCGGCGGCCGCCGTGCACGCGGCCGCTGCGCCGCTCAAGATCCAATCCCCACAGCAGCAGTTCCAGGAGCTGTACGTAGCGGTCGAGGAGGCGCGACTGTTTAGCGACAGCAAGAGCTTTGCCGATGCCACCCCGCTAAGTGCCCCCGAGGAAATTCTTGCCGCCTATCGCGCTGATCCACCAGCGACGCGTGGGGCGCTGCAAGCCTTCGTGGCCTCTCATTTCACCCTGCCTGAAAGCCAGACGCCTCCAGTCTTGCCCGCCACCCCTCTGCCGATAGGCCCTCACATCGATCAGCTGTGGGACGCGCTGACGCGGCATAGCGAGCGTGTCCCCGACTACGGCTCGTTGCTGGCGCTACCACAGCCCTACGTGGTTCCGGGTGGGCGTTTTAGGGAGCTGTACTACTGGGACTCTTACTTCACGATGCTCGGACTCGCGCAGAGCGGCCGGCAGGATTTGCTTGAAGATATGGTGCGCGACTTCGCCTCCCTGATCGATACCTATGGTCATGTACCCAACGGCACCCGCAGCTACTACCTGAGCCGCTCGCAGCCGCCGTTTTTCTTCGAGATGGTCGCACTGCTCTCGCCCGATGATCCCGTGGCCGCCGATGTGCGCTATCTGCCGCAGCTTAGGAAGGAATACGCCTTCTGGATGCAGGGCGCGCCGCGGCTCAGGCCGGGCATGGCCCGCCGGCGCGTGGTGGCGATGCCCGATGGCTCGATCCTGAATCGTTACTGGGACGATCTGGACACGCCACGCGATGAATCCTATGCCGAGGACACGGCACTTGCGCGCTCCAGCAGGCGCCCAGCACCACAACTGTATCGCGACCTGCGCGCCGCGGCCGAGAGCGGCTGGGATTTCGGTTCGCGCTGGCTCGCCGATGGACACACGTTATCGAGCATCGAGACCACTGCAATCGTACCCGTGGATTTGAACAGTCTGCTGTTCGGTCTGGAGGGCGCGATTACTGCCGCCTGCCAACGACAGCGTCAGTCCCGATGCGCGAGCGAGTTTGGCCGATACGCTGCGCAGCGCCGGGACGCCATGGATCGCTACCTGTGGGATCCGGCGCGCCACACTTACCTCGATTATCGATGGCTGGAGCGCGCCCGCTCGCCGCGGCTGTCGGCCGCGATGTTCTACCCGCTATTCGTCGCAATGAGTTCGGCGCAGCAGGCGCAGCAGGTCGCAAACGCCGCGCGGCCACTGCTCTTGCCTGGAGGGCTTGCGACCACCACCGTGGCAAGCGGTCAGCAGTGGGATGCGCCCAATGGTTGGGCGCCGCTGCAGTGGATTGCGATCCAGGGCCTGCGCAGCCACGGCGAGGATGGTCTGGCGCGTACGCTCGCCTGCCGCTGGCTGGTAACCGTCAATATCCTGTATGCGCAAAGTGGGCGGCTGGTTGAGAAGTACAATCTCGAGCAGCCGGGCGAGAGCGGTGGCGGTGGCGAGTACCCGCTACAAGACGGTTTTGGCTGGACCAACGGCGTGGTCCGTCAGCTGATGGCGCTTTATCCGGCCGAGGCGACCTACGTACGCCTCGAGCAATGCCCGTGATTCCGGATGACAATCCGCCCACGTCGGTTGCACCCTGAGCAATGGCCTTTATCCTCTTCGGCCTGGTCGATGCCGGCGCTCGGTGGCTACACCGTAGTTGCCTACGGGCCCTAGCGGGCAAGGCCAAGCCGCCGGGCCACGGCTACTGAGCCCGGGCTTTTCCCCAAAAAAGCAGCGCTCTGAACTAGGGCCTGCCCGGCTTCATCAGCTGCGCATCCACTTCCTGCTCAGCGGCGAGCCAGTGCTCGACTTCCGAGCCTCCCTGACGGAGCGAGCGGTAGTAGGCGGCTTCTGCAATCAGCGCTCGGCGACGGCCCGCATCAACCGGTGAGCTGCGCGGGGCCGATCGCTTCGCTGGGCTCTCCTTGCTGGCCTCGGTCACCGCCGCCTTGGCCGCGACCACTGGCTCCTTGGCGGGCTTGCGGGTCTTGAGAATTTCCCGGGGCATCGACGGACCTCCTTGCGGAGAAGAATACGGGGGACGCGCAATCACTTTTATACCGCGCAAGCGGGCACTTCAAGGCATGTGCGAAGTTTTTCTCACTGCAATTTTATTGTGCAGGCACTGCACCGCATCGGTGCGCTGCCGCAACGCGAGACTCAGCCTGTGACCACGAGCGGATCCTCGCGTCTGCTCTGCAGGCAGCGCTCGAACAGCTCATCCGCACTGATCGCGGGGCTGAACAGATACCCTTGTGCGAAGCGGCAGCCCAGCGATTGCAGCACCGCAACCTGCGCCGGCTCTTCGACACCTTCGGCAAGGCTCGCCATCCCTAGGTTCTCGATCAACGCCACAGTCGCGTGGATCACCGCCAGCACATCCGGGCTGCTGGTCAGGTCGCGTACGAAGGACTGGTCGATCTTGATGGTATCGAAGCGATAGTCACGCAGGAACGCCAACGAGGAAGTGCCGGTGCCAAAATCATCCATCGCGATCTTCACACCGAGGCGACGCAGCTCCTGCAGCAAGGCAAAGCAGGCCTCGGGATTGCGCATGACCTCGCGCTCGGTGACTTCCAGCTGCAGGCAGTGCGGCGGCAGCCCGACCTCCTCGAGGGTCGAGCGCACCTGCTCATAGAGCCGGTGGCCGAGTGCGAGTTCGGCGCGCGATATGTTGACGCTGATCGTGTCCGGGGCCGCATGCGGTGCGCGCCGGCGCCAGCTCACCAGTACCTGGCAGGCCTCGCGCAGCACCCACTGACCGACGCTGGCGATCAGGCCGGACTCCTCGGCGATTGGGATGAACTCGGAGGGTGAGATGTTGCCGAGCGTCGGGTGATGCCAGCGCAGCAGTGCCTCGGCTGAAACCAGGCGTCCGCTGGCCAGCTCCATAATCGGCTGATAATGCAGGGCTAGCTCATGGCTGCCGATCGCACGACGCAGGCTGGTCTCGATCGCGACGTGCCGCGCCAGGCGCGTGTGCATGGCGTCGCTGAAGACGATCGAACAGCCGCGGCCCGAGCGCTTGGCCTCATACATGGCAACATCGGCATTGCGCACGATGTCCTCAGCACTGGCCGGACAGGAATCACTGGTGATGATCCCGATGCTCGCGGTCGAATGCATTTCACTGCCGCTGATACGATAGGCCGGGGAGAGCACGCCCAGCAGCCGCTCGGCGATCAGGCTCGCATCGGCCACCGACTTCAGATCATTGATCAGGATGAGGAATTCATCGCCCCCGAAGCGGCTCACCAGGCTCCCGGCCGGATCGGCACCCAGGGTGTCGGTGGCCCGCAGCGCGCCGCGCAGGCGCATGGCGATCTGACGCAGCAGTTCATCGCCGGCCTGATGGCCGAGCGTGTCGTTGATCAGTTTGAATCGATCGCAGTCCAGGAACAGCACGGCGAAGCGGCTTTGCGTGCCGGCGCGCACGCGCTGGATGGCCTCGTTGAGCCGGCGCATGAACAGCATGCGATTGGCCAATCCAGTCAGCTTGTCGCGCTGCGCCGCATCGGCAAGCTCGGATTCCATCGCCTTGCGCAGCGAGATATCCTGCACGATCGACCAGATCAGCTCGCGCCCGTTCGCATCCCGCAGCCGGATGCCTGA
>Ga0302320_10026627_pt1 | contig 11188 bp, 6 predicted proteins | sample Bog_T0_3_FD_202130 | JGI IMG/M metagenome (GOLD analysis project Ga0302320, IMG submission 202130) | Peat permafrost microbial communities from Stordalen Mire near Abisko, Sweden - Bog_T0_3 | ecosystem: Environmental > Terrestrial > Soil > Wetlands > Peat | place: Sweden: Abisko, Stordalen Mire... | reverse complement strand
CTCAGTCAGGAGAACTGCTCTTTCAGAAGCTTGACAATCTTGTCTTTACGCTGGAAGAGGAGGACATCCTCACCCTTACCAGCGTCAACGACCGAATGAGAACCTTCGACGTAGAGAAGGTCACCAAGAAGTTCTACGAGCGCTTCAAGACAGAGCACGCCAACTTTCTGGGGTTCCTCAAGGGCATACCTGACCAACAGATGCAGGCTTGGTATGTCTCCGTCATGATCAACCGTCTCATGTTCCTCTACTTCATTCAGGCGAAGAGCTTCCTCAATGATGACACAGACTATTTGCGCACCAAGCTCACTGAGAGCAGTAAGAGGGCTCCTGACTCCTATTACAAGGAATTCCTTTGCCCCCTTTTCTTCCAAGGCCTTGCTCGCAAAAAAGCTGATCGCTCCGCTGCCACGAACAAACTTCTCGGCAAGATCCCATACCTCAATGGGGGCCTCTTTCAGAAGCATCAAATTGAGGGACTGTACGACAAGACCATCGTTATCGCGGACAAGGCATTTCAGAAGCTCTTCGACTTCTTCAAGGAGTACGACTGGCATCTCGACGAGCGCGAAAGCCGAGACGGGAAAGAGATCAATCCGGACGTGCTCGGCTACATCTTTGAGAAATACATTAATAACAAGCAGATGGGCGCGTACTACACCAAAGAGGACATCACCGAATACATCAGCCAAAACACCATCATCCCGTTTCTATTGGACGAAGCCCGCAAGGGCTGTGCCGTGGCCTTTGCGCCAGAAGGTTCCGTTTGGCGACTGCTCCGGGATGACCCGGACCGCTACATTCACGATGCAATGAAAAAGGGCGCCGATCTCCCGCTGCCTGCGGAGATCGAGGCCGGAGTTGCCAATGTGCAACAACGCGGCGGTTGGAACCGTAAGGCCCCGGAAGAGTATGCACTTCCGACAGAGATTTGGCGTGAAGCCATCGACCGCCATCAGCGGTATCGCGCAGTCAGGACCAAATTAGCCGCCGGTGAAGTCCATCGGGTCAATGATCTGGTCACGCTCAACCTGAATATCCGCCAGTTCGCGCAGGACGTGATTCAGTTCTGCGAAGGGCCGGAACTGCTTCGTGCTGTCTGGAAAGCCATTGAAAAAGTCTCTGTCCTCGACCCCACCTGCGGATCAGGCGCTTTCTTATTTGCCGCGCTCAATATCCTCAAGCCTCTCTACGAAGCCTGCCTTGACCGCATGGAGGGTTTCGTGGCGGACAATGAAATGCTACGGCCTAAGACTCCGGAAGAGACCATTCGTGAACTTGTTAAACTCGGAGAAAGCTTGTCCTTGGAATTCAAATCGACAGCCAGGTGGAATGTTAAAGAGGGCAAGGCAGACAAGGCGATGGAGCATGTCATCGTCAAGACTGTAGCCGCCTTTCTGAACACACAAGGCGGAGATCTCCTCATAGGTATTCAAGATGATGGCAGTATTTTCGGTATTGAAGCAGATCAGCAACTATGGAAGCAGGACCATCGAAGTCGCGACACTTACGAGAGCTGGCTGACGGGGCTTCTGCTTGAAGCCTGCGGCAAGCAACACACTGCGAACCTGCATATTTCTTTTGCGCGGCTCAACGACAACGATGTCTGTCGCGTTAGCATCTTGCCATCACCCACCGCAGTTTACGTAAAGGATGGAAATCTGGAACCCATCTTTGTGCGTACGGGCAACTCAACCCGCGCCCTTACAGTCCAAGAGGCTGTGGCATACCATCAGCAACGGTTCACGAATTTCCGCCAGCCGGCCATAGAGCCCCAGAAATCTCAGGAATCTAAGAAATTCCCTGATTTTCGCAAGATACTCGAAACGGTCGAAACGCACCAAAATCTTAACTACTTCATCCTCAAGGCCATCATCGTCAACAACCTCTTCGGCGTGGACATCATGGAGGAGGCCGTCGAAATCTGCAAGCTGCGGCTCTTCCTCAAACTTGTCGCCCAGGTGGAATCGCAGGACCACATCGAGCCGTTGCCGGACATCGACTTCAACATTCGCGCTGGCAATACGCTGATTGGCTATGCACGGTACGAGGACGTAAAGAAGGCCGTCACGTCGAAGTTTGACTTTGGCGATGCTATGAGTCGAATTGAGGACAAAGCCAGGATTCTGGACTCTTCTGTTGAGATCTTTCGGCGGCAGCAGACTCAGCTTGATGGTACTGTAACAGCGGAAGACAAAGTCGAACTACGCCGCCGGTTCTCGGAGCTTGAAACAGAGCTCAACGACTACCTCTCTGGAGAGTATGGCGTTAAGAAGAGCGCAGCCAAGAAGTGGAAGGAATCCCACAAGCCATTCCATTGGTTCTGCGACTTTCACTCCATAATGCGCGTTGGAGGCTTCAGTGTTATCATCGGGAACCCGCCATACGTGGAATACAGCAAAATTCGTGGTCAGTATACCTTGGGACACGAATACCAAGAATACCTGAGCAACCTGTACGCGGCAACGTGTTTCCGAGCGACACAGCTTGCATCGCAAAGCAGTTGGTCGTCGCTCATTGTTCCCGCATCTCTACCTAGCACAGATAGGATGGAATCCCTTCGCCGGCAATTAAGTGAAGGCGCAGATGTCTGGCACGTTAGCTTTAGCACAAGACCACAGAAGCTCTTTGATGGTGCAGAACAGAGGCTGACTATCTATATTCACGCACCCTCAAAGTCACCAATGGTTTACGCCGGAGGCTACCTTAAGTGGTACAAGGAAGGGCGCACTTCTCTGTTCAACACGATCCGATTTACGGACACAACAGGGGCAACATACCGAAATCATATCTGGCCAAAGATTGAGAGCGAAATCACCCTGGACATAATTAGGAAGATCGAAGGGTGTGACACGCAGGTCGGGCTTGTCGCATTAGGCTCCGACTCGAAACTGTTCTATAAGAACACGGGCCTTCGATATTTCAATACTGTTTCTCTTGTTCCGCCGAAATGCTGGATAAACGGTAAGAAAACCTCAAGCTCGCGCGAGACGACCCTTTCTGTCCAAACCGAATGGCTTGGTGCAATTCACACAGTCTTGATGAGCACAACTTTCTTCGCGTTTTATCAAGCGATGACCAATTGCAGGGATCTGAACCCGTCGGATATTGTCACATTCGGAATTCCTGCAAGTCTGAGGGACTCTGCGCCACTCAGGAAACTAAGTATCGAAATCGAGAAAGACTGCCAGGATAAATCACAAATTCTTACAATGAACAATAAGCTGACCGGGAAGGTCGAACTACAATCCTTATCGCCTGTTAAATCTAAACAACTCATCGACAAAATCGATATTGAACTGGCGGATCATTATGGCTTTACTCCGGAAGAGCTCGATTACATCGTCAACTACGACATCAAGTTCCGCCTTGGCGCGGACGCGGATGAAGATGAGGAATAGGCATGATCCTCAACGAGCAGGTCGCGACAATTCGCCAAGGAAGTGCAGCCTACCCGCAAGCTTTGCTTGCAGGGGTTGGCAGCGACGCGCCCGCTGAGTTCTGGGCCGCTGGCCCACTGCAACCGCTCAATCAACCAAAGACCGGCTTTTTCTGCTCCTCGCAATGCCCCGGCTCCATCGTCCTCAAGACCTTCGATGCGATTACCCGGATGCGCGACGAGGGCCAGATCCTCATCGGCGGCTTCCACTCAGTCATGGAGTGGGAGTGCCTGGGAATCCTGCTCCGCGGCCGTCAGCCCGTCATTTGGGTTCCCGCCCGCTCCATCGCCGGAATGCATCTGAAGCCGGAGTTGGTTCCCGCCTTCGATGCTGGCCGTCTGCTGATCCTCTCCCCATTCCCCCCAAAAGTCAAGCGCATCACCGCAACCCTGGCCGAGGCCCGCAACCGCTTCGTCGGCGCACTCGCCGATCGCATCTTCATCCCCCACGCCGCCCCCGGCGGAAAGACCGCCACGTTCTGCCGGAAACTCTCGGCCACAGGCAAGCGCGTGTACACAATCGACGATCCGGCCAATGAACATCTGATCTCAGTAGGCGCAACCCCCATGGAACCCAACTTCTTCTCTACAAGCGATACGGTCAAATCTGCGGCAAATGAAAATGCGAAAGGGTAAAGGCGACAAAATGCAAAAGGCTCCGTACCAAGTGATCGAAATGGTCCAAAAGCTCAACGATGGGCAACCTTCCAGACGTTTCAAAGTGCGTGCAATCTTGAAATGGTTTGGAGCCAAGCGGCGCGGCGACGCTATTCTTGCTGAAATTCTGGCTACCCTGGCCAACCACGGATTGACCACGGTGCCGCCATTTGACCAGCCTGACCTCGACGACTACGTTCGATTCGCGCTAGCATCAGCCCAGAGCGAAGACGGCAGCACGAGCGATACACCCGCCGTGACCTCTGTAGCGGAACCAACCCCTGTGCCTGAACCGACGGTGGCGGATGTTACTCCCACCCCGACCGATGATCAGCTTGAACCCGACACTAGCGATGAAGAGCAGAAAGTCAAGCCAGACGATCATCCTGTCACGAGTCGAATTTGCGACTGGACAATTTCGGTGCTCACGGGCATGTTGGACACAGGACAACTGGACCTCCAACCTCAATTCCAAAGAGAATACGTTTGGGCAACTCGTCCTGAGCTTCCTTCGCGGCTAATCGAGTCTCTTCTCCTTAAAATTCCAATTCCGCCCATCTATTTTGGGAATTTACCCGATGGAAAACTAGAGGTTATCGACGGTCAACAACGCCTCACCACCCTGGTGAAATTTGTCCGTAATCAGTTCGCGCTCTGCAAACTGCTTCGCTTGAGCAGTTTGAATGGAAAATTCTTTAAGGAATTGACAGCAGAGCAACAAGGAAAGATCCTGCGTGAACCGATCAGGACTATTGAGATTGATGCTGCGGGCAACACAGAGTTACGCTATGAAGTCTTCGAGCGTCTGAATCGTGGGTCGATGGCGCTCAACGAACAGGAACTTCGGAACTGCGTCTATAGAGGGCCGTTCAACAACCTGCTTGCAGAGCTTGAAAAGGATCCATATTGGCGCAAGGTAAAGGGCGGCGATGCGCCTGAAGGGCGGTTCAAAGAGCGCGAAATAATCCTGCGCATCTTTGCGTTCGCAAATCGGCTTCCACAATACGGTGGCAATCTAAAGGCGTTTCTCAACGAATACATGGAGCAGTATGCTCCGAAAACGGAAGCTGCACTCAAAGCCCATGCAACGATGTTTCGGCAGACCGTGCAGAACATATATGCCGTGTTCGGCAGTAATTCAGCTCGTCTATACGAGGCCAACCCATCGCGCACAAACAACGGCACATGGGACACGAAGTTTTCCGTCACAGCGCTGGATATTCAGGCTTCTGCTCTGATGAATCGGTCACCGGCGAAAGTTCAACAGGAGGCAGAACAGATTCGAGAGCTGTTCCTCTTTACTATGCTGACAAATGTCGAGATGCAGGATGCCATCTCAAGACGCACAGGTAGTACCACACAGACCAAGATCCGGTTTGCGAAGTTTAAGGAATTGGTCGATCCCATTATTGAAGGTGCCATCGTTGAGCCGAGGTTCTTCGAGTTCCAATTCCGCAAAGAGCTGTGGAACAAGTCTCACGTGTGCCAGCTTTGTAAAAACGAAATCCATTCCTTTGATGACAGCACCGTCGATCATATCCTGCCGTACAGCAAGAAAGGCAAGACCGTTGACGAGAATGCTCAACTCGCTCATCGAGGCTGCAATGCGCGAAAGAACGCACAAGTACCAACATCCATCTAGGCGCTAGGTTGCAATTCTCGTGCTGAGACAACCCACACTTTGCCGGATGGAATGAATCGGTGAAGGAAGCCAACACTCGACTAAAGTGAACTTGTACTCTGGAGGCAAGAGATGAGCGTTGAGTTCATGATTCGCTTCGACGACTTATGGAACTTTCATGAATTGGCTAGAAGCAAGAAGCCGCCAGAGGGCAAGCAATGGAATGTCTATTTGACGATCAAGGATGTCATCGGTAGTTTCTGTGCCGGAGGCGTCTATGCCGAGTATCCGATCAACACCGTCATCGCTGGAAAAGTGCAGATTCCGATTGAGTGCCTTGAGGAAGTCATCAAGAACGGCGGTTCCGATTGGACTGAAGTACGTTGCGAAGACGGCATTATCGCTTGTGGAGAGAATGTCTGCTGCCATGACTCGATTGCATTGGAATGTGGCATCGAGAACTATGAACAGTATCCAACGCCGTTGGAACTGATCCTTCTGGGCCGACTTCGTGACGAGAAAACGTGGAATGATGTTGGGGCAGGACTGGAAACGCGCATTCCCGCCGCGCTGGCCAGAATGGACGGTGAGATATGGAGCACTGTCGGATCATTGGGCCGCTACGGCGTGACCCAGGATGATGTGAAGTATCTCGTTGAGAAAGCCCTTCAGCGCGCCGAACCAAGCATGAGAGCCGGGCGTTATAGTGGACTAATTGAATCGGGTACTCCGTCGCAGAAAGATGGGCTTGCGAACCCAGATGAGATTGAATCGCTTCGAGCACTGGACGAACTGTTCCGTGTAGCTGGACAATTCTCGACGCGGGGGGAGTACGCCGATCTGCTCTACTTCATCGCGCGGTTCCGAATGTACTCGCCATTCAACGCAATGCTGGTTCACACGCAGATGCCCGGCGCAACCTACGTTGCAACCCCCAGGCGCTGGATTCAGGACTACAGGCGAAGAATTCATCCTGGAGCAAGGCCTATCACAATTCTTCAACCCAAGGGACCGGTCCTTTTCGTCTTTGACGTGAGCGATACCAGTCCCTTGCCCGATGCTCCAGAACTTCCCCAATCCGTCACCAATCCATTCGCAATATTCAAAGGGAAAGAGAATGGCGAACTGGACAGAACGATCGAGAACGCAAAGCGGGATGGTGTGCGAGTCCGTGAGATCAAATTCGGCTCACAACACGCCGGTCAAATTCAGATAGCGAACACTTCGGATGTGTTCTATTTAACAGAAGGCCCTAAATCCAAAGAGAGGCACGTTACCATCTCGGTGCGATATGAACTGCTGCTCAATTCCAACCAAACCAGCGAAGAGAGATACGCAACCCTTGTCCACGAGCTTGGACATCTGTACTCCGGACATCTTGGCACCCCAAACGAACAGCATTGGCAAGACCGACGCGGCATGAGTAAGCAGGTGGTAGAGTGCGAGGCGGAATCCATTTCCTATCTTGTATGTACCCGGCTTGGAATCGAGACACCTTCTGCGGAATATCTTTCAGGTTATCTTAGCGATAAGGGCAAGATGCCGGTGATTAGCGTGGACACGGTTGTCAAAGTCGCCGGACTGATTCAACAGATGGGCAAATCGAAATTGCCACTACGAAAAGAACATGAGGACTGACTAGAAAATCGGCGCGTTACATCAGAGCCGAGTACCCCGCAAGCCATGTCGAGGCGGGCGTGACCGCTCCGCTGGCGCTTTCCGTGCCGCCGTTCTTGCGAATGGCCTTGAATGACCTGTGTGACCACGCCACCGTTTCCGCTCAGATATTCTATTCAACCGGCGCCCAAGCTGCGGCAGCGAACCCCGCCGCCAAAAGCGCCCCCGAAGCAAGGAACCAACAAATCCATTGCTCGGCCCCATGTCTTCCCGCCAACGGCAATCGTTTACCACCCGCGCCGGGGCTTTTCGGTCTGGCCAGCAAGGTTCCGGTGGACTTTTTGAGCTGAGGCCCGATCTCCTTTTTGGTCACAATCAACTCGGCCATCATGGATGCGTCAAGAACGTTCTCGCCCTGCGGCGACGGCGCAAACTCTTCCGCTGCGCTTTGAGGATTCCTCTCCCCAGGCAAGCTGTGGTCCCTCTCCGCAAAAGACTTTGCTTGGCACTTGGGAGTTCACTGCGCCCCATGTCCGTTCCGGCAGTATGTCCCGATTCACTCGCGACCAAATTCAAAAGGAGAAACATCATGTCCAGCTACAAAAACAACGTCCACCTCGAAGGCAACCTCGGCAAAGACGCCGAAAAGAAGTCTACCCCGAACGGCGATGTCGTCAACTTCAGTATTGCAGTCAACGAGCAGTGGGAAGACAAGGACGGCGCCGAGCACAAGAACACCGATTGGTTCCAGATTCAGGTTTGGGGGCCACTAGCGAAGTTCGCCGCCACCCTCAAGGCCGGGACGCCAGTGATCGTTGAAGGCAAGATCAAGCCCGAGATGTACACGGCTGACGGCGTGGAGCACAAGACGTTCTCGATCAAGACCGACTACATCCGCAAGATCGACTACGCGGCACCGATCGAAGCCAGCGAGAGCAAGGCGGTTAAGCCCGCCAAGAAGGCCAAGTAGTCCCCGCACAACCTGGAGGCGGCTCTTCGGAGCCGCCTTTTCTATGCCCGCTGATCGACCCTCCGGTTCCATTGCAGTTTGCGTCGGCAATGCTGGCTTTATCCTTATATGGAAGAGTGGCCTCTGATCCAAGGACGCCCCGGCGCACAAGGTTGCCTCATCAACCGGTCAGGGGCTATGCTAGTCCCTGACCGGAGGTTTCTGATGAACCAACTGACCATAGACTTGGACAATTGCTATGGAATCAAGAGGTTGTACAAACAATTAGATTTCACCACCGAGCGCGTCTACGCGATCTACGCGCCAAATGGACAGATGAAAACCTCCTTAGCAAAAGCCTTTCAGGATATCGCTGGGGGCACCAAATCAACAGATCGCATATTTCCGGCCAGGACTACAAAGAACAAGATTACCGACGAGCGGGGCGTTGACCTTCCAAAAGACAGCGTATTAGTTGTCGGGCCCTACGACGAGGAGTTTTGTCACACAGAAAAGACCTCCACCCTGCTTGTGGACACAAAGCTCCGAATGGAATATGAGCAGATTCATGCAGATATTGATGCCTCGAAGGACGCCCTATTGGAAGCCATGAAGGAACAATCGAAGTCCAAGAAAAACCTCGAAAGAGAAATATCCTCCGCATTTACCAGCAGCGAAGACGATTTCTATACTGCCATCATTCGTATCAAGAATGAGTTGCAAGAACAGAAAGAAGCGCCTTTCGCCGAAGTTGTCTACGACAAGATATTTGATGAAAAGGTGTTGAGTGTCTTGGGTACAACGGATGTTAAATCAGCGATTGCCGCGTACGTTCAACGCTATAACGAATTGCTCGCTGCCTCCACTTTTTTCAAGAAAGGAACTTTCGACTATTACAATGCCGGGCAGATCGCTAAGAGTCTTGCAAGCAACGGATTTTTTGAAGCGAATCATACCGTACATCTCAACGGTATTACGTCACTTGAAGTCATCAAGACGCAGAAAGAACTTGAGGATGTAATTACCAGAGAGAAAGAAGCGATTATCAAAGACAAGGCCCTCCGCGCACAGTTCAATAAACTTTCCACCGCACTGGAAAAGAACGTCACGCTGCGCGATTTTCAGAACTACATGCTCGACCATGAGGCCCTTCTTTCGCAGCTCGACAATGTCAATAAGTTCAAAGAGGCCATTTGGAAGTCCTACCTCAAATCCCATTATGATCTTTACGTAGATTTGGTCAGTAAGTTCGAAAAAGCGCAGAAGAGAACTGCTGAAATTGAAGCGGAAGCGAGGGGGCAACGAACTCAATGGCAGGAGGTTATTGATATATTCAATGCCCGGTTCATCGTCCCCTTCACACTGGTTGCGGAGAATCAGATTGCAGTTATGCTTGGATATCAGAATCTGGTGACTCTGGGATTCACCTACCACGATGGAGCGGAGAACGCAAAGGTTGAAAAGACCGCGTTGTTGAAGGCTCTGAGCACCGGCGAGAAGAAAGCTCTTTACATTTTGAACGTCATTTTTGAGGTGAATACTAGGAGGAAGAACAACCAGGAAACTATTATGGTGATTGATGACATCGCCGACTCCTTCGACTACCAAAATAAGTACGCAATTATTCAATATCTTAAGGATATTAGTCGCGATGGCCTCTTTAAGCAGATCATCATGACTCACAACTTTGATTTCTTTAGAACCATCCACGGCAGATTCGTAGCAAGCCCTCAGCACTGCCTGATGTCCTCGAAGACCCCGACGGGGATCACTCTAGATCTGGCTGACGGAATCCAAAACATGTTCCTGAAAGACTGGAAGGGCAAGTTTTTTACCGACAAAAAGAAAATGATTGCCTCGATTCCATTCATTAGGAATCTCATCGAGTATTCGAGAAATACGAAGGATCCAGACTACTTGAAGCTCACTTCTCTACTGCATTGGAAAAGTGATTCCGCGGCAATAACGGAAGGAGATTTGGGTCAAATATATGCTGGTTTCTTCGGTGGGGCAAACCAATACGCTGGTAGTTCAAAGCCTGTGATTGACATTCTTGGAGACGAAGCAAAGGCGTGTATGGCCTCTGGTACCGGAATCAATTTTGAGAACAAGATCGTTCTCTCTATTGCTATCAGGCTTCTCTCGGAGCAATTCATGATCAAGAAGATTGCAAACCCAACTTTTGTAGCCTCGATTAGGAGGGCTCAAACGTCGCAGTTGCTCGACAAATTCAAATCCCTGTTTCCCGGCGATGATGCGACTCTCCAAGTATTGGATCGCGTGATGCTGATGACGCCGGAAAATATCCACTTGAACTCGTTTATGTATGAACCGATTGTGGATATGAATGACGATCAGTTGCGGAGGCTTTATGGTGCGGTATCTGGGTTGAAATGACGCATCTGAACATATTCTCCGAGTGCCAATATGATCGCGAATGAAACATCCCGCAGAATTCAACCGCTTTACTGCCTCCAGAAAACTTAGTCAGTTGAAACTGGAGTTCTCTCGTAATTGACCCGCCCCGGAAAACCCAGCCAAAACGTGTTGGAGATATCGTCCGGCTTTTTGTGCGCCAACGGCTATCACTCTTGCCAACTTACACTTATATCTTCCTACCGTTTCAGTGAGGGCTCCTGCCCTACGCTCCTGGCGCGCCGCAGTGGTAAACGGCACGTCTTGCGCTACCCCTCTAGCGGACCTGTGTCCTGTCCGCAACGCCTGCCCTTTAGTAACCCTTCCTAAGGAGCTCCGCCCCTCGCGCCCACAAGGGGTTTCCCCAACCACTGTTACAGATCATCAATCTAGGCTCTGCAAACGCCTTGTCAGCGTATGGCGCGATGAGCGCACAGCCCGTCAGCTATACGCCGCACAATCTCAGTAACATGAGCGGCCCAGGTCTATC
>Ga0302320_10026626_pt1 | contig 11189 bp, 10 predicted proteins | sample Bog_T0_3_FD_202130 | JGI IMG/M metagenome (GOLD analysis project Ga0302320, IMG submission 202130) | Peat permafrost microbial communities from Stordalen Mire near Abisko, Sweden - Bog_T0_3 | ecosystem: Environmental > Terrestrial > Soil > Wetlands > Peat | place: Sweden: Abisko, Stordalen Mire... | reverse complement strand
TCCGCCAGACACTTTGCCGGCGAAAAGCTTTGGAATGGTCTGTTCCTGAAGCGTGTCGAAAACCTCGGAATCGCGGAAGAAATTGGTCACGCCAATCAGGAAGTCCCGGAACAGCGCGTCCACTTCGGCCTTCGTGAGTTGCAGATAACGAAGATAATCGTCCAGCCGATTCACCTGATGGACGGCCATCCGCCGCTCAATGCGGCGTATGATGGTGCTTCGTTTGTATTGGGAAAAGTCATGGCCGGTCTGGGAGCGGAGCAGGAAAAATATTTTCTCGAGCGCGCCCTCCGGAAGATCGGGAGGCGAAGACGCGGAAACGGAAGAAGCCAAAAACTCGTGTCTCGCATAGGCCAGGAGCTGGGCCGGCATTTCGCTCGGAGGCAACACGAAATCCACCATCCCCGTGGCGATAGCGCTGCGGGGCATGCCGTCGTACTCGGTCGATTCGGGCGTTTGCACCATAACCATGCCGCCCTCGCCCTTCACTGCCCGAACGCCCAGGCTGCCGTCGCTGCCGGTGCCCGAGAGCACAATGCAGATGGCCCGTTCGTGCTGATCCTGGGCCAGGGAACGGAAGAAAAAATCGATAGGGAGCCTGACGCCGCGGGCCAGACTGGGTTCCAGCAGGTACAACGTACCGTTGGAAAGCCGCATGTCGCGATTGGGAGGAATGATATAAGCGCAGTTCGGTCTGATGACCATGCCGTCTTCCACCTCAAAGACCTGCATCCTCGTATAACGCCGAATCAACTCGGCGAGGATGCTCTTGTGGTCGCGTGCCAGGTGCTGAACCAGAACAAAAGCCATGCCGGGATCGCTCTCGGGGGGCATGGTCGAGAAGAAAGCCTCGAACGCGGAGATACCTCCCGCGGACGCACCAATGCCGACAACCGGGAACGCCGGACTCTTTGGCTCGGACGCCGGCTCGACCTCTGGGTTCACTGATTTTTCCGGCGCGTGCGTAGACTCTGCTTCTGCCATGATTTCGTCCTTCGGGATTTCTCTACTCCAGACAGCTTCTTAAGGCCGCGGCCGCAAAAGGCGGAACCGAGCCGGATTACGCCGTCTGAAACATCCGTTTTTGCCCGCGAAACTGATTATATATATAGCGCCGTCATCGTCATGCAGCAGCCAGGCATATGTTTCATTGGGGCACCCGCCCTGCCTGTGTGAGGGGTTGCATACTTGTAATAGATGGAACCTGCCAGCCATGCGACAACTTTTCCCGTGGTTTGCGTGGGGGGTTCGGCCGGCGGTCTCGACGCCTATATCCGTTTACTTCGGCATCTGCCTGCCGATATGGGTGTCGCTATCGTCATTGTCAATCACCTTCGGACAGTAGCCACGCATCTCCACGAAATTCTCCCGAACTACACAAAGATGCCGGTCGAACTGATCACGGCAAGGCTGCTGATCCAGCCGAACCGTGTGTTCATCATCCCGGAGCAGCGCGACCTGCACGTTCGCGACGGGGAGTTCATCCTGGAGCCGATCTCCAAGCCCCGGGGATGGCCCGACGTAATTACGGTTTTTTTGCGTTCCCTGACACAGAACTGGCATGGCAGGCTGATTGCAGTCATCGTCTCGGGTTTTGACGGTGACGGGGCCGCGGCTCTCTGCGGGATCAGGGAAGTGGGCGGCACCACGATTGCGCAGAAACCGGAGACCGCGGGGCAGCCCGACATGCCGGAGAGCGCCATCGCAAGCGGGTGCATAGATTTCATTCTTTCGCCCGAAGATATTGCCAGACAGATTGTGATCATTGCCCGCGAAGCGTCGGAGGAGTGCGCTGCAACGGCGCCCGCGGCGTCTCCTCAGGAGGAAGGATAAGATCCGCGCGACGGATCTCAGTGTCCCAGGGTCTGCAGATCCTTTAGTACGCTCAGCATACCAGGCACCAGAGTGATGACGAAGAGTACCGGCAGGATAAAAACCACGATCGGGAAAAGCATCTTAATCCCGGCCTTCGCCACGGCAGTGTCCGCCCGCAGTCTTCTCCGCATCCGCAATCCGTCGGCGTAAACGGTGAGCGCCTGGGAAAGACTCGTTCCGAAGCGTTCGCTCTGGATGATCATGGCGGAGAGAGCCTTGATGTCTTCAAGGCCCGTGCGGCGCACCATGGCGCTGAACGCCTTGGATCGCTCCTGCCCCGCCCGGACCTGCATCACCACGGTATAGAACTCGTTCGCCAGCGCAGGGTAGATATACTGCATCTCCTCGCTCACTCGCAGCATGGCCTGGTCGAGGGCGAGCCCCGTGCCGAGCACAATGCCGAGCAGGTCCACCGTGTCCGGCAGCGCCTCCTGAAGCTTTTGACGATAACGAGAGGCGAGTTTGCCAAGAGTGAACTGCGGTCCAATGAAACCGATGATGCCCGCGGCGATCAGTACGCTGAATAGATTGGATACCGGAGCGTTGCGCTCCAGATAGAACGTGCCGCCGACGGCCACCACCAATACGGATGAAGCGATCAGCATGTAGATCCCGAGGGCCCGGTCGCCGCGGTAGCCAGCCAGCCTGAGACGTTTGTCGCTGCCCTTGATCCAGTCTTCTCCGCCGGGGATCGCGGCGATTGCGCGAACATAACGATTCAGAAAGCCCCGGCGGCCACGAGACTGGCGTTCGCCCGCCGCGACAACGGTGGAGTTCTGCAGTGCGTTAAGCCGGTCGCCGAGAGGGTCCTCCTGCGAGCGCAGCAGCTGGTAGCCCGTCCAAAGCAGCGCGGAGATGGTCGCGAAAGCCAGAACGAAGAAGAGAATTACAGTCATAGCGGCATTGTTCCTTCGGCCATTCAGAACTTGATATTGGCCATCCTCCGGATGACAAGGATACCGATCGCTTCCGATATCAGGGCGTAGGTGAGGAACTTGCTACCCACCGGATCGGTCCAGAGCAGGCGCATGTATTCCGGCTTGAGCACCCAGAAGCCCAGTCCCACCACGAAGGGCAATACGCACAGCAGCCCAGCGGACAAGCGCTGCTGCGCCGTATGGGCTTTCAGTTTGGCTGACATATTCAGCCGCTCGCGAACCAGCAGCGCAAGATTTTCAAGAACGGCCACCATGTTCGCGCCGGTCTGGCGCTGCAGAATCAGGCCGATGATGAAAAATTTCAGGTCGACGAGCGGCACTCGCTCTCCAAGTCGGTGGAGGGCGGGCTCGATTTGCGAACCGAGCGCGAGTTCCTCCATCATCTTGCGAAACTCCATACGGACCGGGTCGGCCGTTTCCGCCGCTACGGTATCGAGGCCGCTGTGAATGTTGTGGCCGGCGCGCATCGTGCGGGTGAATAAATCGATCGCATCGGGTAACTGCGTTTCAAATCGTGCGAGTCGGGCGGCGCGCCTGCGCTCAACATAAACAATCGGCAAAGAGGCCAGCAGCAGGGATAAGCCCAGACGAAGCAGGAAAATCGGAACCAGCAGATCGAACAGGACGTAGGCAAACAAAAAAAACGCCGCGGAAATCCCCACCACATCCAGCGCGCGCCAGGCGAGGTTGGCCTGATCGATCCTGGTCTGGAGGCGCTTCGCGATATGGAGCCAGCCGACGAAGCCGGCGAGAAAATCGAGCGCACCCGCGCGCTCTCTCCGTAACAGATCGTTGCCGCTCCGCCCGGTACTCCGCGAGGTCCGCACACTACGCAGCCGCGCATCGAGCAAACGCTCCTTATCCTGCCGTGGGATCACCCAGACGAACCAGGCCGACCCGAACAGCGCCGCGGAAAAAAGAAAGAACGCCACAAACAGAAACATTTACTTGTCGTGCACCTCTACCACTTCTCTGAAGATCGATTTCGAAAGATGAATCCCATATCCGCGAAGCCTGTCGAGACAGGCCGGAGCGGCGCCCATGCCACGGAAGCGGCCGACGACCGTTCCGCGCGGCCCGACTCCCAGGCGCTCAAATTCGAAAATGTCCTGCATCTCAACCTGATCGCGCACCACTCCGGTCACTTCCGCGATGCCTGTGATTTTACGGCTGCCATCGCTCAAACGCGCGCACTGCACCACAAGGTTGATCGCCGAGGCGAGCTGCTGGCGGATGACCTTGTCGGGCATGTGCTGACTCGCCATCATCACCATGGTTTCGAGCCGCGAGAAAGCGTCGCGCGGGGCATTGGCATGCACGGTGGTCATGGATCCGTCATGACCGGTGTTCATCGCCTGAAGCATATCGAGCGCTTCGGCCCCGCGCGCTTCCCCCACGATAATGCGGTCCGGCCGCATACGAAGCGTGTTGATCAGTAGATCGCGCGCCGTCACAGCGCCGGCGCCTTCGATGTTGGCCGGGCGAGTCTCCAGGCGCACATAGTGGGATTGCTGGAGCTGCAGTTCGGCAGTGTCTTCGATCGTAATGATGCGCTCGTCTTCCGGGATAAACCGCGACATCGTGTTCAGCATCGTCGTTTTTCCCGAGCCCGAGCCGCCGGAAACCACAATGTTCATGCGCGCTTCCACGCATCCGCTGAGGAACTCCAGAATCCCGTGCGTCAGGCTGTGATTTTTCAGCAGATCCTCGGTGGTCAGGAGCTTCTTGCCATAACGGCGGATCGAGAGCACGGGTCCCACCAGCGAAAGCGGAGGGATAACCGCGCAGACGCGGGACCCATCGTTCAGGCGGGCATCCACAATGGGGGATGAATCGTCCAGACGGCGGCCAACGTTGGAAACGATCCGATCGATAATCGTCCGCAGGTGGGCCTGATCGCGGAAACGCACATTCGTCTCGATCACACGGCCGGCGCGCTCGATATAGATATTGTCGAAGCCGTTAACCATGATGTCGGAGATTGTGTGATCCTTCAGCAGGGGTTCAAGCGGGCCGAGGCCGAAAACCTCATCCTGGATCTCCTCGATGACGCGCTCGCGTTCGGCCAGCGTCATGGGAAGCGCATCTTCAATCACCAGGTGTTCGATCAGATTTCCGATCTGCGCGCGCACACCTTCTTTACTCAGTGTTCTGAGCTGCTCCGGAGACAGCGTATTCAGCAGCCTCAGATGGACTTTCGCGCGAAGCTGAAACCATCTGTCGGCTCCGGAGGTCGGCCGGGCTGTGGGGCGCGTGCTCATGGGAGCGTCTCGCGGCTCATGCGGCCGCCGTCTCAGTCTGAGGCTTCGTCGCCTTGTCCACGAAGCTCCGGAAAGCTTTATCGATTTGCGGCGCAGCCTCGCGATCCGCAACCAGCGGACGAGCCTTGTCTATGGAAGCTGGAAACGCCGGCGAATCGGGAATGCCGAAGAACACAGGTTGATTCAGGGTCTGGCGGATCTGTTCGGTGCTCGCCAGGCTGGGTCCGGGCTTCTTCTGATACCGGTTGATCAGAACGTGAACCTGGTCCTGAGTAAAGCCCATGCGGCTGAGCGTCGCAATGTAGCGCTGGCCGTTACGGATGGCCGGGAACCCCTGGTTCAAAACCAGGAAGATCATCGTCGAAGTATGGCACGCTCCCATCACCACTTCGTCATTCAGATTGCGGCCCCCGTCAATCACGACGGCATCGTATTTTTCGATGAGAAACGAAACGAATTCCCGGAACATGGCCTCCGTGAAATAACCGCGCTGCTCCGGTGAATCGGTGGGACCGATGAGAAAAAAGCCGAGCGGATCGCGCGTCACGAAACTCTCGAACAGCGATTGATCCATTCGGCCCATATTGTCCGCCACGTCCGCGAGCGTATATTGCGGTGCGGCGCCGATCTGCATGGCCGCGTCGTTGGCTGTCCAGTCGAGATCGATCAGGATCACCGATTGCCGGCGCTGCGCCAGCACCGACGCGAAATTGACGGCCAGCGTAGTGGTGCCCAAACCGCCCTTGGCCCCAAGGAACGTATACACCCTGCCCAGTTTGCTTTCGAGCGAAATGGCGCGCTTCGGTGCCCGCTCAAAGCGGTTGATGGCCTCGCGAAACTCGGTGCGTTTCAGGGGCTGAATAATGAAATCGCTCGCGCCCACGCGCAGAGCCTGTATGACCGTTTCGCCATCGGCGTGGTAGTGCGACGCAATCACGTAGAGATCGGGAGCCGCCTGCTTGAGGCGTTCGAGCGACTTGAGACCCTGCTCCGGGTCGCCGGCAAGGTCGATGACGACAAGAGGATTCTGGTTGCGTCCAATGTCCTGAAGAACGCGCACATAGAGGTTCGGAGACACTTCCGGGTATTCCGAAACGATCTTCGCCCCGGGAATATTCAGCAGGTTGTCGCGAACCATCTCGCGAAAGTGCTCGTCGCCTGAAGCGACCATCAATGAAGCCGATGCTGACATAAAGTTATGGCGCCTTCTCCATGTGAATTATGGATTACAGGTCCCCGTCTGGTCACATCCATTCCCGTCGGTCGACTGCGAAGTGGCGAAAGGCGGCATCGTGACCGATTGCAGAAGCGTGACGTAGTGCTGAAACTGATAGTTTGTCACGCTGACGGTGACCGCATCGGGCTCGCAGGTAGGGTCGCAGCCAGCCGGGCACGAAAAGGCGCCAAGCTGCCCCGAGTCGGGATCGCGCTGGAAATACTGAACGCTGATCTGTGCGATGCCGCCCGACTGAAACTGCGCGCTGTCTATATTGGGCGGCACATTTGCCTGCATGTAATCGATAACGTTTTGCCCGTTCGGCTCCGCGCAGTGAGTCGCCGCATAGCGCGCGCCGTCGCGGGTAAATTCCACACCGCTGTGCCAGACCCAGAGCAACTGCGCGAGATAGATGATTCCGAAAAGCACCGGCACCAGCACCGCGCCGCCCACGAGCGCGAACTCAACCGTAGCCTGGCCGCGCCGCCGATCGCTAAGTACCGTCCCCAGCAGCGTGGGGCGGACGCCCCCGTCCGCTCCGGGTCCCCCGGCCCGGCTCTTGCGCACTGGAGTACTAAGTTCCGCCATAAGGCACCGTCACTTTCGGACTAAGTGAAATGGGCTGAAACAACGAAATAAACGGTATCGCGGGCGTGACCGTGAAATCGCTGGTCATGGATACGGTGATGTAATCCGGAGGCGTCGTGTCGCCGCTGGTGCAGACCGAAGTGTCATAGGGGGTCGTAGTCTGAGTGAGCGGCAGATAGCTCTCAGGCGTGATCACAATCATGTCGGAGGTCAAACCTCCGACTACGGCGGGCTGCGAACCATCGGTAGTCCCTGTGACCCCGAAATTAATCGCGGCGGAAATCCCGGGGTCCGCGGGATTATTGCAAAAGTTCACGCCCTGTTGTGCACTCAGATAAGTGGCAACCGCATACACGGCCTTCCGCAGCGTGTAATAGGTGTAAGTGATCTGCGCAATCTGATACATCCCGACCAGCAGCATCAGGAGCAGCGGTAAAAGGAGCGCCACTTCGACAACTGAATTACCACGCCTGTTACCGAGCCTCATTGCTGCAGCACCACCTTACCGGGGCCCGTCGCGATTCCGCAACTGCCATCGAAACGTCCTTGTTTAACCGGCGCGACCACTCCCAGATACATAGCAATGAAGCGTCCATTGGCGTCCGCTGGATTATTCGCATCGCCGCTCGCATCGTCCGGCTCCAGCAGGAATTGACGGAAGCATTGCACGTTCAGCGTGGATAGCGCATCCACAACAGGCACAGTCAGGATGCGCGAGTTGTTGCCCATGTAGGACGTGTAGTCGTTCGCGTCATAGAAAGCCGTGTCCGTGTCCGTCGCGTATTGCGGCGAAACGGTGGCCAGGTCGTTGTTGCTCTGGCAGAACGTGGCCAGGTTGCTGGTCAGGCGCGCGCTCAGGCCGCACAACGCCTCTTCGACGGACGTTTTAGCGCCGGATGCGCAGGTGCCGGGCGTCGCCGATGCCCAGAGCGTTTCCGCCTGATTGACCGCCACGCAGGAGAGCGACGTCGAAGTATAAGGCGAAGGCAGCAGCCCCTGCGCACCGGTCTCGAACAATTGCTCGTCTTCGGGTACGGCGCTGTTCGTGTTGTAGCCGTTGATAAGCGCATAGGGAACCCGCGCAGTCGTGCCCGCAAGCAGGGCAGGAGCGGCGCCGGTGCACTCGAAGTAGAAAGTGTACAGTTCGCCCGGCGTGTATCCAAAATCCTGGGTGTCGGACGCGTTAATCGCCGCGATCGCAAAAACATCGATATCGCATGCCGTACATAAGGGCGCGCTCAGACCCGCCACAGCCAGAGCCGCGACCGACGGCGGGTTGCTCCGTCCGAACGAAAACAAACTCCAAAACAGCAGGGGAGCCTGGGCTGAAAGATTCACCGACACATAATGCGCGGTGGTTCCGTCAGCCGTCGACCCTCCCGAACCCGCGTCCGCGAGATTGGCGAAGAACCCGAAAGCAGGGGTCGTCGCCGTCAGCGTAGTGCCATTTCCCTGACCCACTATGAGGGTTCCGAAATCATAAGTATTCGCGACATTTTGAGAGGGATCGATCAAAACGTTCGCAGCCGAGGCCGCCGAAGTCGTCCCATTCACAGTTCCGTTCAGTTGCGATGCCGCCGCCACAGCCATCGCGCTTGCCGCCTGATTGAGTTCACCGCGTATCAGGTAAATCCGCCCCAGGTCCAGCGCGAAACCCATCAGCCCAAAAACCACCGGCACCATGATGATGGCCAGCTGCAGCGACAGTGCGCCGCGCCGGCCCGCGCGGTTATTGCGGATCCTCATGGCCAGTTGGACCTGTCACGTCAGCCTTCTTCTTTTTGGCTGCTTTCTTGTCTTTCGCGTCCTGTATATCCTTGTTCGAAGGCAGAAAAGTAATGGGGAAATCGGGCAGCTTCACCTTGTTGTCGTTCCCAGCCGGATGGTCACCCGCGGCCGGATGTTTCACCAGGTGTGCCGTGATCAGCACCAGCAGTTCTGTGTTGGTCTTCTTGTTGGACACGCTGCGGAACAGTTGCCCGACAATCGGCAGGCTTCCGAGTATAGGCACTTTCTCGACAGTCTCAATGACGCGGTCGTCAATCAGCCCGGCGATCGCGAAACTTTCGCCGTCCCCCAGAATCACTTCCGTATCGGCCCTGCGCGACGATATCGCGGGAATCAGAAAGCCATCGAGCGTAACGCCGTTGGTGAAATCGAGAGTGCTGACTTCCGGACTCACCTGGAGGTTGATGCGGCCGTCCGGCAGGATCGTCGGCGTAAAATCCAGCTGAACGCCGAACTTCTTGAACTGAACTGTCACGATCGGTGCGGTCCCGCCGCCCGTTGGCGTGGCCGTGATAGTGGGAAACGGGAACTGTCCGCCAGCCAGAAAACTCGCCGTCTTACCTTCCACTGTCAGCAGAGTAGGCTCGGCGAGAATCTGCGAAACATCCGTCTCCTCCAGTGCCTGGATGGTCGCGCCCAGATTGATATCGGGGCGGTAAATAAACAAATTCAGCAGATTCGAGAAATTGACCGCCTGCGATCCGCCGCTGGCGGGCAGCTGGGTCAAAAGTGGCGGCTGGAATTGCTGTGTGGACGACGCACTGTTCAGAAAAGGGTCCGTGCTGAAAAGGTTGAAGCCGATTTGCTTCAGCAAAGTGCGGTCGATACTGGCAAACTTCACCTGCAGCGCAATCTCCCTGGGCTCAGGCTCTTGAGGTCCGGTCAGCAGATTCACCACCGTCTTCGCGCGTGTCTGCGCCATCGCAGTCGCCTGTTTAATCTGCGCCGAACTGGCGGCCGTGCCGCTCAGCACGATTGTCTCGCCCTTTCCCGTGACCTCGATTTTGCTGCCCGGCAACTGCTCGGTGATCGACTTGCGAAAGTTGTCGAAATCGGTAGTATCGGGCGTTACATTCACGTCATAGCGGGTTGGCTCGCCGTTCTCCCAGATCACGACCGTCGTTACGCCCGGTGCCTTCGCGTTCACCATCACTTCACGCGGCGAGATCACCACCACATCCGCGATTTTGGGCTCGGCGGCGGCCACCTGTTTCACATCCGCGGCGAATCGGAGAAGCTGGCCCTGCCCCGTGATCAGCGTGATCGAATGCGGGTTTTCTGAGGAAGACGTCGTCTGCGCCGGCACCGCAAGCGTCAGCGTCAACACAACGATTACAAAAAAGAACGGGCGCCAGGGCATTAATGAAATACCTCCTGCTCGTGCTTGTCTCCGCGAAACACTTCCACTACAGCCTTGGGAGGAGGAGGAGGAACTGTCTCTTTCCTGGGTTTTGGCTCCGTCGTTTCCACAGCGACGCGCGTTGCGTTCATGTTCGGAGGATTCCGCAACTGCCGTTCCCGCGCCAGACGGTCCGCCAGCGCCGGGTCCAATACGTCCGCGCCAACAGGCTGGCCATCCACGCCATCGGAATGATCCATCGGATTTCGCAGCGTCAAACTGATTCGCCCCTGGTTCTTGGCGAGTTCCAGGATCTGCGCCTCATCCGGCGTCACCACCAGCGTCGCCACGGGAACCTTCGGCGCCTTCGTATCCACGGTCTGCCCGGGTTGCACCGTATGTCCCATCGCCAGCACTTTCACGTTCTGCAGAATCGTCGACGTGATCGCCTCCGTCATCGAGCCCGGGCGCGTAAACAGCACATCGACGTGAGCCCCTGGCTCGATCAGACCCGCCACGCCGCTGACGTCCGTAATCTGCACCGAGACGGCCCTGTATCCGGGCTCAATCGTCGATGGAATTCCCTCGGCGTCCGACACCCGCGAAAGCTTCGACGCGACCAGCGGTTCATTGGCGCTCAACGGATAAAGAGCCACCCGATTGATCGCGTCTTTCGCATTCAGGATGCCGCCCCTGGGAACGTCTTTCGCCAGCACGGCGACCGATTTGAGATCCGCCTTGCGAATCATTTGGCCGACCGTCATATCGTGCGCCGCGGCCATGATGGATACACGGCGTTCCGTTTGCGGCGCCACAGTGTGCGCGTACAGAAACCACGTCAGCAGGGCCGCGGAAATCCAGGCCGCCCCGAAAAGCAGGATGATGCGCTGCCGCTCCATCAGCTCCCCTCCGTCAGCAGAACTGCCGTGCGATCTCGGTATAGCTCATGCCAGCCGTTCGCTTCCAGTGCCTCGATCAGCGGCGCGTCTGGCGGCAGCAGCGCATGCGTAAAATTCCAGCGGTCGAATTCTTCCCGCCAGGCAGGCCGGACCTCGATCATTCGTGAATAGCGGTCGATGAAATCCACACCATAGAAATCGCTTCGCCCATCGAAGAACACGCGACGCCTGCCGGAAAACCTGTAGATCAGATATCCGCCGAATCGATCGGTGCTGAATATGCGC
>Ga0302320_10026625_pt1 | contig 11189 bp, 10 predicted proteins | sample Bog_T0_3_FD_202130 | JGI IMG/M metagenome (GOLD analysis project Ga0302320, IMG submission 202130) | Peat permafrost microbial communities from Stordalen Mire near Abisko, Sweden - Bog_T0_3 | ecosystem: Environmental > Terrestrial > Soil > Wetlands > Peat | place: Sweden: Abisko, Stordalen Mire... | reverse complement strand
TCCTTAGCGCAGCACGGTCATGCAACTCAGGAGGAACGGTCGTATGAGTACTACCTCGCGGTTTAATCGGCGGGATTTTCTCAAGGCGGCTGCGCCCGCGGCTATTGCCGTCACTCAGGGCATCGCGCCGGCGCAAACCCTGGGTGCCCAGGATATGCAGCCACAATATATGCCCGTGTTCTTCACCGGCGCGGAATGGGCGTTTGTCAGCGCCGCGGTCGACCGGTTGATTCCGGCGGACGCTCAAGGTCCCGGGGGTGTGGAAGCCGGTGTCCCGGTATTCATTGATCGGCAACTGGATATGCCCTACGGACATGGTGCCTACTTCTATATGCAGGGACCATTTCATACGGACGCGCCCCCGTCACTGGGTTACCAGCTTCAATACACACCCCGCGAGCTATACAGATTGGGGATCGCCGCAGCGGACAACGCGTGCAAGCAAGCGAAAGGCCGAGCGTTCTCCGAACTGTCGCATCCCGAGCAGGAACAGTTCTTGACGACGCTCGAGAAAGGAACCGTGTCGCTTCAAGGACCTCCTGCAACAACGTTCTTCGCTCAGTTACTTACCAATACCCGGGAAGGCTACTTTGCAGACCCAATGTACGGCGGCAACCGCGGCATGGGCGCCTGGAAGATGATTGGATTTCCGGGTGCTCGAGCGGATTTTACCAACTGGATGGGTCAACAAGGCCGCGCATACCCGTACGGCCCAACCGCAATCAATGGGTCTCGATCCTAATGGCCACCCGCAAGAAATCAGTAGATGCGGTAATCATCGGCTACGGCTGGACCGGCGCGATCATGGCGAAAACGTTGACCGACGCAGGATTGTCCGTCATTGCGCTCGAGCGCGGCCCCGCGCGCGACACCGCACCGGATTTCGAATATCCGCGAATCATCGATGAACTCAAGCATGGGATTCGGGGTGATTTGTGGCAGCCGCTCGCCAAGGAGACGGTGACCATCCGTCACACGTCCAGCGACGTGGCATCGCCATACCGGCAGTATGGTTCGTTCGTCCTGGGCACCGGCGTCGGCGGCTCCGGTGTCCACTGGAACGGCCAGCTGTGGCGCGCATCCCCGGAGGATTTGCGGCTGCGTAGCCATATCGAGCAGCGCTACGGCAAGAAATTCATTCCCGAGGACATGACCATCCAGGATTACCCGGTGACGTTCGAGGAACTCGAGCCGCACTTCGACCATTTCGAGAAAGTTTGCGGCGCCACAGGTACGGCGGGCAACCTCCGTGGAACCATCAAGGCGGGCGGCAATCCCTTCGAAGGCGCCAGAAGCGACGAATTTCCAAGCCCCCCGCTGCCGCCGGTCTACAGCTCGCAACTATTCGCAAAGGCGGCGAGCGAGCTCGGATACAAGCCGTTTCCCTTGCCCGCCGCCAATAGCTCCCGCGCCTACACCAACCCTTACGGTGTACGCCAGGGGCCGTGCAACATGTGTGGATTTTGCGAGCGCTTCGGCTGCTTTCTCTATTCGAAAGCCTCTCCGCAAACGACCATTCTTCCGATCCTGGTCAATCGCCCAAATCTTGAGGTCCGCACCAACTCTTACGTCACCCGCATATTGCTGGACAAATCTCGCACACGGGCGACCGGGGTTGTGTACGTCGATGAGGGTGGACAAGAAGTGGAACAACCCGCGGACCTTGTGGTCTTGTCCGCATTTCAGTTTCACAACGTACGCCTGTTGCTCATGTCAGGGGTGGGGAGGCCTTATGACCCAGGGACCGGCCAGGGAGTCGTGGGAAAGAACTATGCCTATCAGATGGTGGCAGGCACAGCTGCCTTTTTTAAGGAAGACGTCGAAATCAATCCCTTCATTGGCGCTGGTGGAGCCGGGATGCTGGCCATCGATGAGTTCAACTCCGATCATTTCGATCATTCCGCGCATGGTTTCATCGGCGGGTCGGTGATCTTTGCAGGGGGCACCGGCGGTCGGCCCATTGCGCAGATGCTGATACCGCCCGGCGCCCCGCGATGGGGCAGTGGCTGGAAGGAGGCCGTGAAAAGACATTATCGTCACAGCGCCATCTTCATCTCTCAGGGGTCGGTCATGTCATATCGCAGCCGCTATCTGGACCTCGATCCAACCTACAAGGACAGCCATGGCCTTCCTCTTCTGCGGATGACGTTCGACTGGCATGACAACGAATACAAGATGGCGGCGTACTCGGCTGCCCGGCTCGAAGAAATCGTCAAGACGATGAAACCAGATAGCTTCGCCACCGAAATGTTCAAGCACGGCACTCACTACGACACTCGAATCTATCAATCCACGCACACAACCGGCGGGGCGATCATGGGATCAAACCCTTCCAACAGCGTGATTAATCGATATTCCCAAAGCTGGGACGTCTCCAATCTATTCGTGATGGGTGCTTCCGCGTTTCCGCAGAACATCGGCTATAACCCTACCGGGCTTCTCGCAGGCTTGGCATATTTTTCCGCCAGCGAGATTCGCGAGAAATATTTGAAGTCCCCGCGCCCCTTGGTGGATGCATGAAGTGGCGAACACGAATCCTTCTGACTTTAGCCGCGCTGCTCGCTGCGATCGTGCTGCTGGCCGGTGTCTCCCATTGGTCTGATTCGATGGCCGGCGAGAACGCCTCGTTCTACGCGGCGGATGCCGCGACTGCCGGGAATATCGACCAAGGGCTCACAAACCGCGGCGAGTATCTCGCTAAATTGGGCGACTGCGGTGCTTGTCACAGCATCCCTGGTAAACTGCCGTTCTCCGGAGGCCTGAAGATGGCGCTGCCGATGGGCGCCATTTACACGACAAATATCACGCCCGATAAGACATACGGGATCGGGCGCTTTACGCTGGGAGATTTCGATCGAGCATTGCGATTTGGGGTCGCGAATGGACACACTCTCTATCCCGCCATGCCGTTCGCATCATACGCGATCATTACCAGGGAGGATGTCAAAGCCCTCTACGCCTACTTTGAATTCGGCGTGACGGCGGCTCCAGTTGCGAATAGAAAGAGCGACATCTTATTCCCATTGTCGATGCGATGGCCGTTGACCTATTGGCGCTGGGCGTTTGCGCCCAAGCCGAAACCTTTCGACGCAAGGGCGTTTACCGATGCCGCAGTGGCGCGCGGCGCGTATTTCGTGGAGGGACTGGGTCATTGCGGAGAGTGCCATACCCCACGAGGATTGGCTCTTCAGGTAAAGGCTCAGAACGGCAGGGACGGCAATGCGTTTCTGCGAGGCGGCCCGGTGGAGAACTGGTACGCTCCCAGCCTCCGCAATGGCGGCCCGGATACAATTGCCCAGTGGTCTGAAGCGCAGATTTCGCAGTTTCTGCAAAGTGGTGCAAATCACTCCGCCATCGCATTCGGTTCCATGAACGATGTGATCGTCAATAGCACGCAGTTTCTGTCAGCGGAGGATTCCGCAGCTACCGCCAAGTATCTAAAGACGCTCCAGGACCCACTGGCCAAAGGTCGAGCCGCGTTTGCATACGATGAACGGACCGATCGCGAACTCGCTTCCGGAGACGCGAAAAAGCGCGGCGCCCTTCTATACTTGGATAATTGCGCCGCCTGTCACCGACCGGACGGACGCGGCTACGAAGGTGTGTTTCCAAGTCTGGCCGGCAATCCGGTTGTGGAGGCTGACAATCCGCTCTCGCTCGTCTCCATTGTGCTGCTGGGTTCGACGACATCTAGAACCTCAATGACGCCGGCACAGTTTGCAATGCCCGCATTTGCGTGGCGTCTTACCGATCAGGATGCCGCCGATGTCATCAGCTTCATTCGGAGCAGTTGGGGTAACGACGCCAAACCTATCGAACCGCCGAAGGTCGCGGCATTGCGCTCCCGATAGGTCGGCGGCAGCAGCCAATATCAACGGCAATCAACGCTGACTAAACGATCCTTGAGCCGTTTGTCTTACGCAGGAAACTGGGATGGCGATACACAATGAGTGCGATAATCGTCAGAAGCGTGAATTCGATCGTCATCGAGGATCGGCGGCGGGCGCAAATTGCGCCTTCGCCTCTTGTGATCCTTGAGTACCGCGTTCACGCGGGCATCCGCATAGCGAGTAATTTTATAGAAGGCTACTTCGCGATATTTGCCTGTGTGCCCCATCAGAACTCAGTTGGCCGACGACGATGGGAAGAGCTGTGGGAAGCGGAAACTGCGCGGCAACAGTGAGCTCTAGAGCATGGGCAGTTGATGGGGCAGCGTAAACCAGACCTCTGATGAGGCTCGGCAACCGGCAGTTTTAATTGTCGTTGACCGGCAGTTCTAATTGTCGCCGGTCAGCCCTTATCTTGCAGTAGGAGTACCCATGTGCGGCCGCTACGTATCCCCTGATGAAGCCTCCCTTGAGCGCGAGTTCAATCTCGTGCGCACGGAGTGGCAGTTTCCGCCGAGTTACAACGTCGCGCCCACCCAAGATGTCCCGGTCATTCGGGCCAATGAGGCCGGCGAGCGCTCCGGCGCTCGTTTGCACTGGGGGCTGATTCCGTTCTGGGCCAAGGGCGTTCAACCCAAGTACTCCACCATCAACGCCACGGTGGAGAAACTCACCGATGGAGCCACCTGGCGCGGGCCTTGGAAGCGTGGGCAGCGCTGCATCATGCCGGCGCTCGGTTTCTACGAGTGGCAAGTGCTGCCAGATGGCAAGACCAAGCAACCGTTCTACATCACACTCAATGACCAGGAGATCTTTGGCTTTGCCGGCCTCTGGGATTCATCCGTCGGCGCCGACGGCGTGGCCGTGCAGTCCTGCACCATCGTGACCATGCCGGCGAACCAGCTCATGACGGAAATTCACAATGTGAAACACCGAATGCCGGCGATTCTGACCAAAGAAGATCGCGACGCCTGGCTCACTGGCACTTCAGATCAGGCTTTCCAGGCCATCAAGCAGTATCCGGACACTCACAATCATCGTTGCAGATCCCACGGCGGGCGGCCATCCATTCACTTGCGGTAGATGATGCCGCCGGGCACCGTCAGGGTGATTACCGTCCCGCTACCATGGGAGCTGTCGACTGAAAATTTTCCCACGATGCGAGAAGCACGCTCTCGCATGCTCTGTAAGCCGAAGTGCCCTTGCTTGCCATGAAGCACGGTATCCGGGTCCATGCCCGCGCCGTTGTCACTGATACGCAGGCTGAGATCTTGCGCGTACGAGAGCTCGACTTGTAGCTTCGTGGCCTGCGAGTGTACGCAGGCGTTGCGGATCGCCTCATAGCCGATGCGATATACCTCGTCGCGGACTATGGGATGCATCTCACGGATCTGGCCGCACACCTGAAGCGAGACAGCCATTGAACTGTGGGTTTGGCACTCCTCGAGCGCCCGGCTGAATGCGTCCGCCAGATCATTCACTTGCGTAGCTGAAGTACGCAAGGAGTTCAGGGCGGCGCGCCCCTCCTCGGTCGCTCGCCCCAGCCAGACCGACAGCTTCTCCATTGCTTTACGCATGTGCGGCAGATCGGTGGCAGGGCTCAGCGCATCGTCGGCAACCAGCTTGCTACCCTGGATGGTCTGCAGAAACGTGTCATGAAGGTCGCGCGCGATTCGGGTACGTTCGTCCAAGCGCTCGTCGAAACGAACTCTCATGGTTCCGGCAATCTGGCGCACCCGCAATCGATAAATCGCCCAGAACATTAGCGCGCTAACGACGAGACACAGCGAGCGAAACCAGATCGTCTGATACCACGCGGCAGCAACCGTAAAATCCAGCGTCGCTCCGGTTTTGTTCCACACCCCATCGTTGTTCGACGCAATCACTCGAAAGCGATAATTTCCCGGTCGAAGATCGCTGTAGAAGGCCTGGCGGCGCAATCCCGGATCCTGCCAGTCGCTGTCACGGCCTTCGAGCATATACCGAAAGGCCATTCTTTGCGGCAGAACGAAGCTAAGCGCGGTGTAGTCGATCTGAATGTCTCGCGTGAGGGGTGCGAGAGTAATTGGGGAGGCCGACGGGTAGCTTTTTCCGTCGGCAAGGAGACCCTCGACATGTACAGGTGGTGGCATCGGGTTCTTGTATGAACGGCCAGGGTCGATCATTTGGAGAGATGAATAGCCAACGAACCAGAATCGACCATCGGGTGATCTTGCAGCACTCGGCTGGATCCGGTCTCCATTCCATCCCGGGTCTGCCCCATCGAGTGCGCTTAGAGTTGTCACCGTCACTTGAGCTTCGGGGTGGGCCGTCCAATTTGCCAGGTCCCTCGCGGGAATCCGCAGATAGCCACACTTCGTGTCGAGCCAAAGTGACCCGGAGTCATCCATGAGTGCTGCAGTGACCCCGGGACATGGTAAGCCGTTGCGCGAGTCCATGACACTCAAGGCGCCATGGTCCCATCGATACAAGCCTCCGCTGGTTGCGCCCCATACGACTCCTGCTGAGTCGACGGAAAAGCTGAACATCATGACCGGCGGGGCGTTGCTACGTCTATCAGAGACAACGTTCGCTTCGCCATTCAGATAGTGAGCAAGTTTGCCATCCCCCGTGCCGATCCAGATTCCGCCGGTCGGGTCCGTGCCGAGAAAATGCGCGTGCGGCAACAGAGATGTAACCTGAATGTCGTCTTGCAGCCGGCGCTCTCTGATGCGCAGCAAGTGGGTTGTCTGCTTCGGATCGTCGTATGCAATGGCCCAGATAGTCCCGTCACTGTCCTCAGTAAATGAAAATATTTTTCCGATCTGGTCCAGGCGACGGCCATCCAGCCCCTTGATATCAACGAAACCCCCGAGCTGGTGCACCATCACCGTCGTATTGATCCCCATCCAAACCTGACCCAAGTGATCCTCAAACAGCGCATAGACATCTTGAATTAAACGTCCGTCAGCCATCGTGGTCAGCGAAACAGAGTCCGGGCCAACAATGCCCAGGGCTCCTCGAAGTCCGACCCAGAGAGAATTGTCGTTTCGGGCAATTACGGAGCTGACCTCGCTTCCTCCACGCAGACCCTCGTAGGAGGAGAAGCTGACCACGGGAATATCTCGAAAGAGATCCACACCCTTGTCAGTCGTTACCCACAAATTCCCCTCCATATCTTCGTAGACCGAATTCACCCTATCGCCGGTCAGGCCCTGCGCGGCGCCGTAGTGATCCGCATGGCCGTCATGAATGTGGTAAAGACCCTGAGACTCAGTTCCGATCCAGAGAGTTTGGTTGCGGTCCAGGCGTAGAGATACCGCTCGAACAGTCGCGCCATCGAACCCAGGGACCACATAGCTCATGAAGTTTCCATTACTGTAATGGCGCACTCCCAGTCCCGGCCCCACGCCGTCCATGGCCACCCAGACCGAGCCCGCGGCCCCGGCAGCAAGCGCTACTACGCCGTCGCCGGATGGATGATCAATCTGCTCTTGCATGTAGTGGCTTATCGAACTTCCGTCCCAGCGGCATAGCATCTGGCATCCGAACCAGATGTCTCCTGATTTGTCCTCTGCAAGGGAGGTCGCAAAAGAAGCGGGGTTGCCGTCGCTCTTGTCCTTGGCGTAACACTTCAGATCGCTTCCAACGATTCGGCATAGCGACCCCTCGACGCCGCCCACGCGAGTACGCGTAATCCAGATTGCACCGTCGTGATCCTCGAGGATGCTCTCCACGCCGCCCTTCTCGATCGGCAAACTGACTGTCTCGCCGTCCTTGAGGCGGTACAAGCCCTGATAGGTGGCCATCAACAAGCTTCCATCGCGACTCCCCAAGAGCCAGTTGATGCCTGCGTCGGTCGGGAAGGTTTTCTGCGGCAACACTGGGGTCGTGCTCACTCCGTCAAACCGAAGCAGACCGCGGCCAACCGCAATCCAAATGTAGCCGTCGCTTGTCTGAGTGATCATGTGCGGCCCATGTGGGAAACCGTCCTGCACTCGCCAGGTTGTATGCGCATATTGCGAAATCATTCTATGAGGGTCGAGCGCCGACGCAGTCCCGGCGAGGAACAGCAGCAGCAAGCTCCAGATCGATAGGGTGGACGGAGAATTCCGATGGTGTTTCATGCTCGCAGGAGATATTTGGATACTGAGGATCCCACCGGTTTGAGCGGCTCGACAGTAGTCGCTACACGCCTGCGCTGCGCCGTAAAGAGCGAGAGCGCTCGTCCTGTAGTTATCTATAGGCGCTATCGCTACATCTGGAGCAGGCCGCGGCGCAGCGCAATTGTCACCGCATGCGTTCTATCCTTAGCTTGCAGTTTCGCGACGAGATTCTTGACGTGGAAGTTGACCGTGGTCTCAGCAATGGCTAACTGGTCCGCTATCTGCTTATTGCGATATCCATCACGAATGAGCCTGAGTACTTCCAATTCGCGCGCGGTAAGGTCTTCCTCGCCGAGATGCTCTGCCAAGCGCGCGGCAACTTCCGCAGGCACGTGCCGTCGGCCTGCATGCACTGCGCGGATCACGGCCAGAAGGTCGTCTTTTGGCATACTTTTCAATAGGTAGCCGGCGGCGCCGGCCCGCATGGCTCGTTGAATCTCACCATCGCTGTCCGAGGTCGTCAGTATAACAATGCGGGCCCGAGGGAACTCGCCTCGAATGGCAACGAGAACGTCGGTGCCATTCGAGCCGGGAAGTTGCAGGTCCATCAGGGTCACATCTGGCTGATACCGGCGAAATTCAGCCACAGCATCCACCCCATTGCCCGCAAATCCGATCAACCGCATATCCGGCTGCGATTCGATAACGGTGGTTAAACCTTCCCGGAATACCGGGTGGTCTTCGACGCAGAGGACTCTTATTTGAGCAGCGGAGTTCAGGGGAATAACCTCTTGCACTCAATACTAATAGCGGCCTCGGCCTAATGCTCTTCGCACCCTCTTACACCCTTTCAAGATCTCTTCTGGTCTGGCCCTATATAAGACTGTAGGCCAGCAACTGCGGCATCCGAGGTGGCGGCATTTCCCTTTAGGCATGAGCCTACCACACACAGAGTCGGTACAGGCCGGCCCCCTTTTGGAAGGCGCCAGGTTGCCAACTTGGGATCGCTGGCGGAGCGTAGAGGAAGGCACTGTAATGGACGGAAACTTCGGTGGCACGCGGGCGATCTCGGACCTGGGTTCCCCCCAATCGCTCGAATGGATGCATCGGGTAATTTCGCTTGTTGAGGCCGCTCTTGGTCAGCTTCACAGCCAGGTACACCCGGCCCAGAGCTCACTGCTCGAGGCAGCCTCCCTGTTGCGAAAGCAGGTTGATCCGCCCGCTGGGCGAGCCGTACCCGACGGAAGGGGACGCTTGTTGGCCTGGCAGGCACGCAAGGTTCGTGACTATATTGATACCCATATTACCGGATCGGTTCACATCGCGGATCTCTGCGCGCTCGTACAGCGCAGCGAAGCGCACTTCTCCCGCTCCTTTAAGCGCACCTTCGGAGAGCCGCCGCACGCGTTCTTAGTGCGACGTCGAGTGGAATTAGCCGCTCAATACATGCTGACCACCGATGCGTCCTTGAGTGACATTGCGCTCCGGTGCGGCTTCACCGACCAGGCGCACTTGTGCAAACACTTTCGGCTGGCCGCAGGCCACACCCCGGGGGCCTGGAGACGTGCGCACAAGACGCATCATGACGAGCCGGGTGCGGCGCCATCCGAGCAAATGCGAGCGCCTGCCTGCGTCGATCGACGAGCAGCGGCCCCAAGCGGTCGCAACTCTGCGATGGAGTTGGGTGGTGCCTAGGCGTTACCCGCGTAGATCAGGCGCCCTGGCCCAGGGCTTTACATAATTTCCGGCAGGCTGGAATCAGCGACTGCAAGGCAGCCCTCGCTTCGACCGAGCATGCCGCACTGGCCGATCACTTGCTCATTCATGTACCAGGCACCGTGCATTCTCTCCAAGGCATCGAGCGCACTCCGAAGCAAGCTGGGATCGATCCCACCAACGACGCCATCTGTGCGTCTGAAAGCAAGCATAGCACCTGCGAACGCAGAAATGGTTCGGTGCACGCCGCACGCTATTCGATTTTACCTATTGAGGGGAGCGTCGGATTAATTGCGCGCTTTCAGGCACATCGAGCCTGCCCACGTCCGCGGCATAACCTGTCCGCTCTCCGACGCTGAGGCTGAGTGCGACCCCTATTAGGGGGATATATCGGGCTGCCGTGTCCCTGTCAGAGTTTGATACAGTTTGAATTCGAAGGTGGATGTCTATTAGCAGGCGGGCTAGCGGCCAGCGATATGGAGTCATTCCCATGCAGTATTCTGATTACAAATGTTTTCGGTTGGCGTTTGATTCTGGAGTTGCATTCGTCAGCATCGATCACCCACCGATCAATCTCCTTGACGAAGTTCTGTCACAGGAATTGGACCAACTGGGCAGGGACCTTGAGGCCGACGATAGCGTCCGGGTTGTGGTCTTGCAGAGTGCGCTGCCGGATTTCTTTATTGCCCACTCTGGTTTGGGCCGCGTGGGATCCGCTTCCAAAATGGTATCTACAACCCGAAGCTTTCGCCTTACGCAGATTATCGGTGAACGCTTCAGGAACATGCCTAAAGTAACCATTGCCAAAATTGAGGGACGGGCCCGGGGCGGAGGGAGTGAGATCGCGCTCGCCATGGACATGTGTTTTGCTGCCCTTGGTAAAGCGATCTTCGGTCAACCTGAGGTGGCGGTCGGGCTTGTTCCGGGCGGCGGTTCTACGCAGAGATTACCACGGCTCATCGGGCGCGGACGCGCGTTGGAGGTGCTCCTGGGTTGCAATGATCTCTCGGCGGAGTTGGCAGAGCGTTACGGGTACATCAATCGAGCGTTGCCGGCCGACGAGCTGACGCCTTTTATCGAGAAACTGGCGCACCGCATCGCCTCATTTCCTGCCCATACCATCGCTCACACCAAGACGGCCGTGGACGCTGGAGCATTTAGGTCCATGGCAGAGGGGCTTCTGGTGGAAGCCCATGAGTCCGACTTGAGCGTCGCAAGTGAGGTGACGCAGGCACGCGTGAAGGAAGCATTGAATGTAGGCGCCGAAACTTATGAGGGCGAGATGGAAATGGCTTTCTTATCGAGGCTCTCTTCGACACCGTAACCCCGCGAACGACACTCAATCGACCTGAACCGGGCGACGCTATCGAAGTAGAGATCGAGGGAATGACGTGTCTTGAGCAACCCGGGCCCCCTCAACGGTAAAGGAATCGTCGTTCTCGCTTCAGCAACTGCCACAGGTCACCAACCGAATCGCAGCTCAACGCCCAAGTAGTTCGCA
>Ga0302320_10026624_pt1 | contig 11189 bp, 7 predicted proteins | sample Bog_T0_3_FD_202130 | JGI IMG/M metagenome (GOLD analysis project Ga0302320, IMG submission 202130) | Peat permafrost microbial communities from Stordalen Mire near Abisko, Sweden - Bog_T0_3 | ecosystem: Environmental > Terrestrial > Soil > Wetlands > Peat | place: Sweden: Abisko, Stordalen Mire... | reverse complement strand
GCAAGCTGAATCAACAGAGAGAAGGCCGGGGACGAATTTGAACCGCCAAGGCGCAAAGGATGCCAAGCCGGAAAATATCCGCGACAGGGTTACGTGATTTGCCAGACAGATATGTTGAAATGGCCGCAAAAAGGCGCAGAAGGCGCAAGAACAAAACCGAGGCGGGCTTTGGGGCAAGCCTCGTTACCTCGGCTCCTACAAGAAATTGATCTTGAACAGAAGATAACGAAACGAAGGGGCTTTTCCGCTTTGTTGCCTTTGTTACCTTCTGTAGAAATCCCAGTTCCATCCGGTAAGATGGCCTTGGAAATCAGGTTTAGAGCCGGCTCACGCCGGCTGCTACGATGATAATCTGGGCTTTGGGGCAAGCCTCCTGACGTCGGCTCCTACAAGAAATTGATCTTGAACAGGAGCAAGCTGAATCAACAGAGAGAAGGCCGGGGACGAATTTGAACCGCCAAGGCGCAAAGGATGCCAAGCCGGAAAATATCCGCGACAGGGTTACGTGATTTGCCAGACAGATATGTTGAAATGGCCGCAAAAAGGCGCAGAAGGCGCAAGAACAAAACCGAGGCGGGCTTTGGGGCAAGCCTCGTTACCTCGGCTCCTACAAGAAATTGATCTTGAACAGAAGATAACGAAACGAAGGGGCTTTTCCGCTTTGTTGCCTTTGTTACCTTCTGTAGAAATCCCAGTTCCATCCGGTAAGATGGCCTTGGAAATCAGGTTTAGAGCCGGCTCACGCCGGCTGCTACGATGATAATCTGGGCTTTGGGGCAAGCCTCGTTACCTCGGCTCCTACTCTATATATAGCAGTTTCGGTTAACATGAGCACAGTTTGCCAGGCTGCCGGGAAAACGGAATCGGGTGAAGGCAGGGCGCGTCACTCCGTGCGCGCCGGCGTGGTAAAATCAGAACGTATTCGTTGGCAAAAGAACGGCGGGCAGAGGACTGCCCGCCCGACCTGCCCCGATGTCACAATCTCAATGTGAACTGCGATAGGGATCGCCCGAGGCAGGCACGGCCCTGCCCGCAGCATATTGTTTCAATAATTCGAGATTTTTGGCGGCCACTTCATTTTGGCTCGTGAACAAGGCAAGATATTCCGCGGTTTGGGCCGCCTGGATCGCCTGCTCGAACTGGCCGGCCTCGGCATAAGCGGCACCGAGTGTCCCGATGATCAAGGGTTGCCGGCTGTCGGTGAGCTTGACCGCCCGGGAGGCCAACTGCACGGCCTCACTGCCATTGCGCAATCCGGGTTGGCTGGCCGTCGCCAGAATCCAGGCCAGATTGTTCAATGCGGCAATGTTATTGGGATCCACAGCCAGAGCATCGCGGAAATGTTGAATGGCTTCTTCAATCTTACCGTCCGCCTCGAACTGGCCGGCCAGTTGAATCTGCTTTTCGGCCCCGGGATTCACCGGCAAAGCCGGGGGGTTGTCACAAATGGCGGAATAGCCGGCAATATCCGGCATGCCGCCGGCCAGCACTTCGCGCGGGTTGACGGGACGCGAGTTGAATTGCACCCGGGAAAAGATTTTTAAAAGATAAATCTCCTGGGGAGGAAGCCCGCCGACGGCAAAGGGAACCGGGCCCCATCCGGCGCCATAAAATCCCGCCGGATTTATCCACGAACCCGGCCGATATATAAAATGTTCAATCCATCCCGCGCTCATCGGCGGAAGCGGCACGAAGCCGAAATTGACCCAAGGCACGATGACCATATCCCCCGGCTGAAGTTCCGACTGTTCGCAATCGAGCGGCTGGCCGCCCAGTTCTTCCAGGTAGTATTGAATGCCCATGTGCTGCTCGAACCAGAGCTGGTGGTTCGCCGGTTTATATTGGGCGACAATTTGTTCCGCCGCCGTTCGGGACGCATTGGCCAGTTGATAGTCGGCCAGCATCAGGCTCAGGGTGATGGCCGCGGAAGGAACCAGCGGCCACAGCCACCAGCGGCCGGCCGGAAGGCTTCCCCGCCTGGCACCCAGCCGGCGCACGAGGAGGATCGCCGCCGCTGGAACGACGGGCAGGATACTCCGGGCGTTCACCATCCAGTTCAACACCATCGCAAAGAAAAGTCCGCTGATGATCCAGAGCGCGAGGGCGGCCGCCACCCGGTCCCGTCGCTGCCAGATTTCCGCCCCGACGAGCAGCAGGCAGTGGAGGCCGCCGGCGGTCAGCAATATCACTTGCAGCCGAAAGCCCCAGTGGCTGAACGCATCGGAATTTGTCAACGGGGTGAACAGTCCCAAGTCGCCGCCCAGCCAGACCAATGCCAGCAACGCCCCGAAAATGACCGCGCCGCCTTTCAGCAACGTCCGCCACGGCCACAACCATGGCGCAAAGCACAACAGCGGCAACAGGCAGCCGCCGGCAAAGGCCAGACCGACGATTTCCCTCGCCAGCCAGCCGCCAACGAACCTGGAGGCGTGCGATTGGGCGAATCCGGAGGCAACAGACAGCAATCCCCTTCCATACATTCCGGCCGTGATCCACTCGTAAGCCGCCACCATGATCCATGGCACGGCCGCGCCCGGCAGCCACCAGCCCGGCTTGCGGGCCCGAAGAATAGCGATGATGGGCAGGAGCGGCAGCAAGGTGATGGCGCCGTATTTGGCCAGCACGGCCAGACCCGCCAGCGCTCCGGCTCCGATGAATTGCCACCGGCATTGCCCGTTGGCCAGGGCGCGTTCCCAGAACACCAGCGCCCAAATCCAGAAAGCCAGCATGAGCACATCGCACATGAGCGTCGTGCTGGAAACCAGGAATGCGGGCGTGAAGATGGCGATCACGGCGGCCAGCAGCGGCCGTTCACACCACATTCTGGCCAGAGAGTAAATGCCCGCCGCCGCCGCGAAAGCGACAGCCAGACCGGCGAGATGCAGAACCTTTTCGTCCCAGCCAAACACCGAGGCCACCGCCGCGAGAAAGTAGGACATCAGCGGCGGATTGCAATTGGCCACCCACATGGGAGTCGCGGTGTTAAACCAGTTCACCCCAAACCCAAAGAAGTCAAACGGATGCTTCTGAATCCATTTTCCGGTCCAAATGAAAAGCGGATCATCCATGTGGACGGCCTTGTTGATAAAGGGGCCCAGACAGATCAGCAGCAGGATTCCAATCACGAGGAGGGGATGCCTTGAAATCCAGGATTTTTTCAAAATTTCAGGTTGCGATTCCATTCCCAATAAAGCGCCCGAATCGTTACAGGTTTTACCATTCACTGGCAATCTTTTAAGCCTGTTCGGCGACGGCGCGCACGGTTTTAGGAATGTCAGGCACGGGAATATTTAGCCACAGATGAAACATAGATGAAACACGGATTTTTCAAAGTTATCTGTAGATGACGCAGATAGCCGCAGAGCTTTTTCTTTTACCACGGATGGCACGGATATGGGTGAATTTCAACATTCAACATTCAACATCGAACAGCCAACAATTTGCGACGAGGTGACGAGTCGTTTTGGCCAGCACTCCTTACGTCGTGCCCTACAACCAACCGGACAAGCACGGAGAAGTTTAACCGGCGCCGGTAAATTCAAGGAACCACGGTTCGGGGGGGCAGGAAAATTCCACTGGATGGCCACGCCAATGAAACCGGACGGCGCGGGCGTGCAAGGCGTGATACGGCAGAATGAGCCGGGCGCGTTGTTCATCGGTCAGGCGATCTTCGACCAACGCCAGATATAAATCCTCGTCGCCGCCGTAGATTTTGTCGCCGACAATGGGATGGCCGAGGTGGGCGAGGTGGAGGCGGATTTGATGTTTGCGGCCGGTGCGGGGGATGAGGCGGAGCAGGCTGAAAGTTGAGGGTTGAGGGTTGAGAGTTGAGGGCGCAACTGGTAGGGACGCGCTGCCGCGCGTCCGGGCCGACCGGCAGGTCGGCCCTATCGACAAACGAGAAAACCGGCGTTCGACCCAATATTCGGTTTGGGAGGGCGCGCCATCGGGGCGGACGCAGTCCTTGATGGCGACGCGGCTGCGCTCATCCTTGCCGAGCGGCGCGTCAATCAGGCCATGGTCGTCGCGCACATGGCCGTGGACGATGGCGAGGTATTCTTTTTGGACGGCGCGGACCTCCCAGATTTTGCCGAGTTCACCGGCGGTTTCGGAATTTTTGGCGATGAGAACGACGCCGCTGGTTTCGCGGTCGAGGCGGTTGACCAAATGGGTTGAAGGTTGAAGGTTGAGAGTTGAGGGTTTCAGGTACAGGCGGGCGCGGCTGATGAGGCTGGAGAATTCATCACCCTTGGTTGGATGGCAAACCAGGCCGGCCGGTTTGTTGACGACCAGCAGGCCGGCGTCTTCGTGGAGGATGGCGAACAGTTTTTCCAAACGCGGGGGAAATTTAACCACGAAATACACAAAACACACGAAATCTTAACCGGAACGATGCAGATGAGAAACCGCCGAATCGCGTCCGGAGCGCGGCGTTCACGCCGCTTCGACTTCCGCCCGATCAGTCGCTCACGAACACCAAATAGTTATCCCTGTTGAAGCGGCATAAATGCCGCGCTCCAGTGTGCCAGCAGCCCCGTCTTGTTTCTGCACCATTTCAACCGCATGGATACGGCTTAATCATCCATCCTTCGTCCCTTAATGCGGGACTACGGAGGACAAGCTGAGAGACACGACATAAAGCCGAGCGGCGGCCACGGCGCCATAACAAACGCGGGAAGATTTTATCCACGAGAGACATGCTTGTCGCGCCGAAATCAGATGCGGGCGAAAACCGAAAATGATGGACACGGCGAACCTCCCCGGCGAAAATTACCGAAATTGCATGGCTGTTTCAAAACCACAATCATCCTCCCTGTATTCAGACGGCAAATGGACGGTTCCCGGCATCTGCATCCTTCTGGCGGTGGCGGTGTTCGTGGTTTTCGGCCAGACAATCCGGCACGAGTTTGTAGATTACGACGATGATGATTATGTGTATAATAATCCGCCGGTGATAAACGGCTTGACGCTGCCCGACATCAAATGGGCCTTCACCCACAGCCATTCCCTAAACTGGCATCCGTTGACCTGGCTCTCGCACATGCTCGACTGCCAGTTGTACGGACTGAACGCCGGCGGCCATCACCTCAGCAATGTCCTGTTCCACACCGCAACAACCATACTTCTATTCCTGGTATTGCGGCGGATGGCGGGGCTTCATTCCGGCAATAGCGCGGGGGAACGGGCCGCGCAAGCCGGGGCGACATGGCCTGCCGCGTTCGTGGCCGCGGTGTTTGCCATTCACCCATTGCGGGTGGAATCAGTGGCATGGGTGGCGGAACGCAAGGACGTGCTGAGCGGCCTGTTCTTCATGCTGACGCTCTGGGCGTACACGCGCTACGTGGAGAAGTCCAAAGTCCAAAGTCCAAAGTCCAAAGTTTGGTACGGCCTGGCGCTGGTTTTTTTCGCGCTTGGACTGATGAGCAAGCCGATGCTGGTGACGATACCGTTCGTGTTGCTGCTTTTGGATTACTGGCCGCTCAGACGGATTTCGGATTTTGGGTTTCGGATTTCGGATTTAAAGAGTGCCTCTCAACGCTCAACCATCAACCATCTGCTGTTTGAAAAGTTGCCGTTCCTGTTATTAAGCGCCGCTTCGTGCGTGGCAACCGTTTTTGCCCAGGAAAGCACTGTTGCAACAACCCAGCAACTGCCATTTTCCGTCCGGCTCAATCATGCCCTGGTTGCCTGCACCGCCTACCTCGGGCAGATGGTCTGGCCGCATGATCTGGCCGTGTTTTATCCTTATCGTTACCTGCCGGTCGAACAGATTGTGGGCGCCGGTGCGTTGTTGCTCTGCATAACCGCCCTGGTATTTTGGGGCGCCCGGCGATTTCCGTACCTGCCAGTCGGCTGGCTGTGGTATCTGGGGATGCTGGTACCGGTCATCGGGCTGGTGCAGGTGGGGCATCAATCGCACGCGGACCGTTATACCTACCTGCCGCAAATTGGATTGTATCTGGCGATTACCTGGGCGGTCCGGGATTTGACGGTTTCCTGGCGCCACCGTCGTCAGATATTGGGCATGGCGGCATTGGGCATCATAGGCGCCTTGATGGCATGTTCATGGCAGCAGACAAAGTATTGGCGAAACAGTGAATTGCTGTGGACGCACACGCTTGCATGCACCTCCGAAAATGACCTCGCCCAAAGCAACCTGGGGCAGGTGCTGGCGGCGGAAGGGCGGCTGGATGAGGCCCTCGACCACAGCCAAAAAGCCATAGAGATCAATCCTGACTACGCCCTCGGGCACGTCAACCTGGCCGTGGCCCTGGCCGGGCAGGGCCGGACCGCCGAAGCCCTCGAACATTTCCAGAAGGCGATTGCGATTGATCCCAACCAAGCGGAGGCGCACTACGATCTGGGTTGCATCTTTGACAAACAGGGCAAGCTGGACGCGGCCATCGAGCAGTACCGAAAAGCCATTGAAATCATCCCCGACTACCCGGAGGCCCACAACAACCTTGGCGTGGTGCTGATGCAATCGGGGCGGCTGGATGAGGCGATGGACCAATATCAGACGGCGCTGAGGTCCAAGCCCGACTACCCGGAGGCCGTTAACAACGCGGGTCAGGTGTTGGTCGCCCAAGGCAAGTTGGACGAAGCCATCAAGCAGTATCGGAAAGCCTTGGAGATCAAACCTGACTATGTTGAGGCGCACGGCAATCTGGCCAAAGTGCTGGCCGCCCAAGGCCGGTGGGACGAGGCCGTCAAGGAATACACCGCCTTCACCGCCTCGGACGCCAATACCAATAATTACCTGGTCCAACTGCAATTCGCCGATGCCTTGATGCATGCGGGGCGGACGCGGGAAGCCGTGTTGCATCTCAACGAGGTGTTGCGCATCAAACCGGATTCCATCGGAATCATGAACAATCTGGCCTGGCTGCTCGCCACCAGCCGGGAAACAAGTGTTCGGGACGGAGCGCGCGCCGTGTCACTGGCCGAACAAGCCTGCCAACTGACGCACTACCGGCAAACCACGTTGGTTGGCACCCTGGCGGCCGCCTACGCCGAAGCGGGGAGATTTGACGACGCGATTTCGACGGCGCAGAAAGCCTGCGCGCTGGCGTCCGAGTCGGGCCAGCAGGAGCTGTTAAAGAGGAATCAGGAACTCTTGGAACTCTATCGCGCCCACCAGCCTGATCGGGAAAAATGAAAAAAATGCCCCCGCATACTTCGTCCCCCATTCAACTGCCAAAACACCGTGAATGGCCCATTTATCTGGTTCTGCTTGCAGTCACGATTGCCATTTTCCGGCCCGTAAATCATTACGAATTTGTCAACTACGACGACGTCAGTTACGTCATGGAAAACCCGCACATTCAGCAGGGTTTAACCCCGGCAACCCTGGCCTGGTGCTTTCGGGCGGTGGTGGCTGGCAACTGGCATCCCATCACCTGCCTGTCGCTTCTGATCGATCATCAATTGTTTGGCAACAACGCGGGCGGATACCATCTGGTCAACCTGTTGTTTCATGTCGCGAACACGCTGCTGTTGCTTTATGTGCTGCGGCAAATGACCGGCGAGTTTTGGCCCAGCGCGATGACCGCCGCGTTTTTTGCCTGGCACCCGCTGCACGTTGAATCAGTTGCCTGGGTGTCCGAGCGCAAGGATGTGCTCAGCACGTTTTTCGGGTTGCTCACGATAGGGGCGTATTGGCGCTACGTGGAGAAGTCCAAAGTCCAAAGTCCAAAGTCCAAAGTTTGGTACGGCCTGGCGCTGGTTTTCTTTGCGCTGGGGCTGATGAGCAAGCCCATGCTGGTGACGCTGCCGGTCATTCTACTGCTGCTCGACTTCTGGCCGCTCCGTAGAATTTCCGGACTCGCAACACTTTTTTCCAAACGCTCAACCGCCGGTCCATTGGTGCTGGAAAAGGTTCCCTTCATCCTGCTGTCCATCGCCTCGGGCGTGGCCACCGTTTTCACCCAGCATGAAGCGGGTGCCATGGGCGAACCCGCCCAGCAATTCTCTTTTTCCGCCCGGGTGGCCAACGCGCTGGCAGCCTGCGTTCTCTATCTGGGCAAGACCGTGTGGCCAAGCCGGCTCTCGGTTTTTTACCCGCGCCCACCGGCCTGGCCGGCCTGGCAGATTGCAGGTTCAACGGTTTTGCTTTTGGCCATAACCTTCATGGCGATCTCGCAGGCGCGCCGTCGTCCGTTTCTTTTGTTTGGCTGGCTCTGGTTTTTATGCACGCTGCTGCCGGTCATCGGCCTGGTACAGGTGGGAAGCCAGTCCATGGCCGACCGTTACATGTACATTCCCTCCATCGGCCTGTTTGTCATGCTGGCCTGGGGAGTGAAGGCCTTCCTCCCGCGGCAACTGCCCGCCCGGCTGATTCTCGCGGTGGTCATTGGCGCCGCCATGATTGGCTGCCTGGCCACAACCTCCCGGCAATTGCGTTACTGGCGGAGCAGTGAAGCCCTTTTCCAGCACACCATTGATGTCACCCCCCCCAACGTCATGCCTCACGTCAACCTGGGCGAAGCCTTGATTTACAAAGGGCGAATTAATGAAGGCATCCGGCAGCTCGACGAAGCGCTGGAATTGGACTTGCGGTTGACACAATCCATAAACCGGCCGCCCAACAACCCTTTTCTGGCCGATCTTCATTGCCGCATCGCCGATGTTCTGGCCAGCAAGGGGAGAATTCCAGAATCCATCGGCCACTATGACGCCGCCCTCCGTTGCGAGCCCGATCTTCTTACCGCCCTTAACAATTTTGCGTGGATCTTGGCAACTGACCGCGATTCAACAGTTCGCAACGGCGCCAAAGCCGTGCAACTGGCCGAACGCGCCTGCGAACTGACGCATTATCAAAAAACCATCTACATTGGCACATTGGCCGCCGCCTACGCCGAGGCGGGACGATTTGACGAAGCGATGGCAACGGCGCAAAAAGCCTGCGCGCTGGCCGAAAAATCGGGCGAGCCGGAATTGTTGAAAAGAAATCAGGAACTGCTGGAACTCTATCGCGCCCGCCAGCCGTATCACGAGGCCACTGAAAAGCTTGTCCCGGCCGCGCCGTGAATTATTCTCTCCGCCGTGAAAGAAAAGTGGAATCGCTGGCTGCCGGTTTTGTTTCTAGCGCTGTTTGCGTTGAGCCGCTGGCCGGGATTGTTTCCGCCCAGTTTCAGCGCGGCGTATGCGCTGGTATTTTGCGCCGGGGTTTATTTCAGGGGACGCCTGGCCTGGTGGCTGCCGCTGGGCACGCTGCTGCTCACGGACATCGCGCTCAACCTGTATTATTGGGCGCACGGCTGGAACGTGTGGGATGGGTCGGTCCTGCGCTACCAGCTTTGCAATTACGCCGCGTATGCCGTGCTCTTCTGGCTGGGCCGGCGGTTCAAGCCGCAATCGTCGTTTCTCTCGGTGCTCGGCGGCGGTATTTTGGGCGCCCTTTTATTTTACCTCATCACGAACACGGCGTCGTGGCTGTTCAATCCGTTTGGCAATCCCGAATACGCCAAAACCTTTCTGGGCTGGCTCACCGCCCTGATCAAGGGCACGAATGGCTGGCCGCAAACGTGGGAATTTTTCCGCAACACACTGGCCAGCGGCGGGCTGTTCACCGGCCTGTTCGCCGGAGCGATGAAATTGACCGCCCCAGCCGAATCGCCGGCGGAAAAAACGGCCGGGGTGCGCGAACCGGAACCCGAAACCGAGCCGGAGGAGGCAAAGGCGTGAAACGAGTGGCGAGTAACAAGATTATTGCCATCGCCCAACCAGCATCACCCCTCGTCGCCCGTCACCTGTCACGCTTATGAAGATTGGCGTCATTTCCGATACGCACGGCTGGCTCGACCCAAAAGTCTTTGATATTTTCACCGGCGTCAGCCACATCCTGCACGCGGGCGACATCGGGCCCGATTCCCTCATCGCAGAGCTGGAAACGATTGCGCCGGTCACGGCGGTGATCGGCAACACGGACAGTTCGTCCACCTTCCGGCTCACCGAAGCCGTCACGCTCGCCGGGCGCAAATTTCTTGTTCATCACATTGTGGAGCCATATGCGCTGAGGGAAGAGATTCAACTCCGCATCGCGCGCGAGCATCCGGACGCGGTCGTGTTTGGCCACACGCACAAGGCCTTTTGCGAAACGAGCAACGGCGTGCTGTTTTTCAACCCCGGCTCCGCGGGCAAACCCAAATTCGGACGGGGACGCACGGCGGCCATCCTGCATTGCGAGGGAAAAGAAATCAGGCCGGAGTTCCTGGCGCTCTGAACTTTAACCGCCCGTTAAAAAAGACACCTACTTTCGTAACAGCCGAGGTGACGAGGCTCCGCTCTGGTTGAGGGTTCATGGTTGAGAGTTGAGTGTAGTGAAAAGTCAGAGCCTCCTTCCGTCGGCTGCCACGAAGCTTGGGAGGCCTTTGTTTGGCCGCACTTCCATCCATGAAAGTTTTGTTTTCCTGCGCAAATTGTTCGAGCAGCGCAGTGGCACGGGCATCTTGCCCGTGCCACTATTTTGGTTGCGGCTTCGCTGCGCTGTGTTCATCCGCGGTTGAAAACGTCTGCGCCAGTTCCTTCACCCGGCGCAAATCCAGCTTGCCGGTGCCGAGGAGCGGGAAGTTTTCCACGCGGAAAAACTGGCCGGCGCGCGGCTTCCACAAATTTGGCAAATCACACCGCGCGAGTTTTTCCAGGCACGGCGGCAACTCCGCGTCCGGCAGCTTGTGCAACACCACCAGCCGCCCGCCCTTTTTTTCATCCGGCAGGCCGGTGACGACGAAGGTCCGCCCGGTTGCGTCCGCCAGCTCGTGCAGTTTTTCCTCCACCTTGATGTGCGGCACCATTTCGCCGCCGATCTTGCTGAACCGGCTCAACCGGTCCGTAATTTGCAGAAAGCCGTCCTCGTCGAGCGCCGCCATGTCGCCGCCGACAACCCGATGAACGTGACGAGTGTCTTGAGCGCATTATCGCTGAACGCGCCCTGGAACTGGGTAACGATGAGCGCCCAAAATCCGCGAAGGGAAGGGACCGGGGTTCCGCCGTCGCCATGCTTTGGCGCGGCAAGCTGGCGTATGGCATCTGGGGTCGTTTCCGGCATCACGAACGCAAAACTAGGGCGTGTTTTCAAAATGGGTTTTTGAGCCAGTCCAGTATTGCAGCCATCTGAACGAACCCCAGGAAATACAAATCGCGTTTCTCATAACGAGTCCCAATTCTGCGATAGCGTTTCAATCGTT
>Ga0302320_10026623_pt1 | contig 11190 bp, 11 predicted proteins | sample Bog_T0_3_FD_202130 | JGI IMG/M metagenome (GOLD analysis project Ga0302320, IMG submission 202130) | Peat permafrost microbial communities from Stordalen Mire near Abisko, Sweden - Bog_T0_3 | ecosystem: Environmental > Terrestrial > Soil > Wetlands > Peat | place: Sweden: Abisko, Stordalen Mire... | reverse complement strand
GAAACAGGTGATGCGGGAGAAGAAGCGGCTCGAGCACCTGCTTACTACCGATGCCGACCTGGGGCGCCGAAGCGATGACATTGCCGCTTACTTCGAACTGGCGAAGGAAGGCGAAAATGTGGACGCGGAATTGCGCCGCGAGATCGATGCGCTGCGCGATCTGGTGGACAAGTTGGAGACCGAGACGCTGCTCTCGGGCGAGAACGACGCTCTGAATGCGATTGTGACGATTCATCCGGGAGCGGGCGGGACGGAATCGCAGGACTGGGCCGATATGCTGCTGCGAATGTATTTGCGGTGGGCGGAGCGGCAGGGATTCGAAACCGTTCTCTACGATTACCAGCCGGGGGAAGAAGCGGGGCTGAAGTCGGCGACCTTTGCGGTGAACGGCGAGTATGCGTTCGGGTTGCTGAGCAGCGAAATCGGAGTGCACCGGCTGGTGCGCATCTCTCCCTTCGATCAGGCGAAAAGGCGGCATACTTCGTTTGCCAGCGTTTACGTCTCGCCGGAAATTGACGATAGCATTGAAGTGGTGATCAAGCCCGAGGACATTCGTACGGATACTTACCGTTCGAGCGGCAAGGGTGGGCAGCACGTGAACACGACGGATTCGGCGGTGCGGATCACGCACATTGCGACAGGCCTGGTGGCGAATTGCCAGAATGAACGCTCGCAGCACAAAAACCGCGAACGGGCGATGAGCATGTTGCGCTCCAAGCTTTACGAATTCGAGATGGAGAAGAAGCGCGCGGCTTCGAAGAAGATTGAGGATTCCAAACTCGACAACGATTTCGGCTCGCAGATTCGTTCCTACGTGCTGCAGCCTTACCGCATGATCAAGGACCATCGCACGAAGACTGAAGTGGGCGACGTGGACCGGGTGCTGGACGGGGATCTGCAGCCGTTTATCCGGGCGTATTTGTCGGCGCGGCGGGGGGAGAAGCAGGAGAAGAAATCGTGACCGGGGCACGGACCGAAAAACCTCTAACACGGGGGCCAAAGGGTACACACAGGGTTAGGCTGGGGGCGCGATTTCTGCGGGCTTTTGCGTTTGCGGCGGAGAAGCATGCCGGGCAGACGCGCAAGGCTTCGACGATTCCTTACATTGCGCACTTGATGGGAGTTACATCACTGGTGCTGGAGTTCGGTGGTGACGAGGATATGGCGATCGCGGCGCTGCTGCACGATGTGGTGGAAGATTGCGGCGGCGCTCCCACGCTGAAAGAAGTGCGGCGGCGCTTCGGGAGCCGTGTGGCGAAGATGGTGGATGGGTGCACGGACTCGGACATTGAGCCCAAGCCGCCGTGGCGGGAGCGCAAGGAGAGTTACATCCGGCATTTGAAAAGCGCAGATGCGGACACAAGACTGGTTTCGGCCGCGGACAAGCTGAACAACGTGCGCTCGATTTTGTCGGACCACCGGGAAGTCGGAGAATGGGTGTGGGAGCGGTTCAACGGAGGGCGCGAAGGAACTCTTTGGTACTATCGGGCTTTGGTGCAGGAGTTTCTGCGGAGCAAGCCGAACCGGCTGGTTCGGGAGTTGGAGCTTGCGGTGAGGGAGCTTGAGGCTCGGGCGAAGCCGGCCCGTCCGCGAGGTTCCGTTTCCCGCAATTCTCGGAGGTGAATTCATGACGCGCTCGATCGACCTCATTCGCGCTTCGAGGCTGCCGTCGAACATGATGCAGTTTGCGGCAAAGGGCGCACTGTCGGTGCCGCCGGACGAGAATCTGGAGATCCTGGTTTACCTTGCCAAACACAATCCGGTTTTTGGTCCGCTGGCGCGCATGACATTGGCGGGGTGGGATGAGAAAGCTTCTCTGGCGGCGGCCTCCGATCCGAAGACCGCACGCGAGGTGCTCGACTATCTGGTGTCGCCGGAGAATCTGCGTCCCAAGCTTCTGCCGGCGCTGTTGGAGAATCCTTCCGTGTCGGAGGGTGAGTTAGTGAAGTTCGCGATCTCGGCATCGCCCGAAGGAATCGCGGCCTTGCTGCAGAGCGCGCGGGTGCGAGCTTCGACAGGAATTCTAGGATCTTTGAGATCGAACCCATACCTGAAGGCTGACCAGGCGACTGTTGTCGTGGAACTGCTAAAGGCGGGAAAGACACCGGCGTCTGTCTCTGCGACCGGCAAGGCTGCACACGCTCACGATGATGAAGCGATGGCTACCAAGGCGGGAGAGCCCGTCCACGAGGCGGAAGCGGCAGCGGGCGATGAGGCAGGAGAAGTTCCAGAAGAGACGGTGACTGCTTATCTGGCGGAACACGCGCCGGAGATTGCAGCGGAGCAGGACAAGCCGTTCCAGCCGGTGGGCGGCATTGTGGATTTGCTGGGAGCCGACTATTTTCCGGTGTTGGAAAACAAGCCGATGACGGAGATTGACGGTACGGCGGAGAAAGCAGCCGCTGCCGCCAGCGCGGCCGCCGTGGCGGCAAAGCGTAAACCTGCTGCCGGCGTGAATGCCGCACCCGCCCACCGTGACAACGCCATGCAGAAGATCAACCGCCTGGATGTGAAGGGCCGCATCCAGCTGGCGTTGAAAGGCAATAAAGAAGAGCGGTCGCTGCTGATTCGCGACGGCACGAAGGTGGTGGCGCTGGCGGTGCTGGAGGCGCCGAAGCTTTCCGACGGGGAAGTGGAAAGATTTGCCCTGCAGAAGAATGTGCTGGAGGCGGTGCTGCGGCAGATTCCGCTGAAGCGGCGCTTCATGAAGAATTACATCGTGGTGCGGAATCTGGTGTCGAACCCGCGCACGCCGCTGGATCTTGGATTGGGGTTGATGAAGCATCTGCTCACGCAGGATTTGAAGAACATCTCAGCCAACAAAGAGATCTCGGAGACCGTGCGCAAGCTGGCGCTGAAGATGTACAAGCAGAAGCTGGATGCGGCGAACAAGAAGTAATAAGGAAGCGAGCCAAACGCACCGTTGGTAGTGGTGCAGTTTGGCTTACGCGCTGGGATGGTTAAGCAGGAGATCCCTTCGGCTTCGCTCAGGGCAGGCTCTTCGCTATGCCTGAAAAGCGGCTCCGCTCAGGATGACAATCGTCCTGTAGCGGTCAAACTGGCCCACTACCGCTCCATGGGTTCGCGCGACTCGCCCAGGTTTGCGCTTAGGATGACAAGCTTTGTTTGTGCCTTTATGGTGACGCTTTCTAAAACCGATCCGATTACTGAATTGCTGAAACAGGCAAAGACGATTGCGGTGGTGGGACTCTCGAACGATCCGCTGCGTCCGAGCCACGGCGTATCGGCATACATGCAGAGCCAGGGATACCGCATCATTCCGGTGAATCCGCAGATCGATTCGTGTCTGGGGGAGAAGGCGTATGCTTCGCTGCTCGAGGTACAGGAGAAGGTTGACATCGTGAACATTTTCCGGCGGCCGGAGTTTGTGGAAGAAGTTGTCGACCAAGCCATTCAACTGAAGGTTCCGGCGATCTGGATGCAGGAAGACGTGATTGATGAGAAGGCCGCGGAAAAGGCGCGCCGGGTGGGAATCTTTGTGGTGATGGACCGGTGCATTTTGAAGGAGCATCGAGCGCGATTCCGGTGAGCCGGGAAACTTCGGGTTAATCTCCGGAACAAAAGCGCGCCGGGCTGCGTACAACTTAAGGACGGACGCAGGATAAATTTTTGTCCCACGAGGGAAGCCTTGAGCGATGACGCGGCAGTAATTCTCATAGAACCACTCCCACCGAAGCAGACATCAACCCTGCGCAAGATCTTTATCGGCAAAGACGGTCTGCGCGCCGGCTGGAGCCTGCTCATCTTCATCGCGATCCTGGTGATGATTGGTTATAGCGTGAACAAGATCGGGCACAAGCTTTACCCGCCCACTCCAAAGAGCGCGCAGGCGACCCAGGACGCAATGGGCAAGCCGAGCTTCCTGCTCATCGGCGAGTTGTCTCAACTCCTGGTGGTGGTTCTCGTCACCTGGATCATGTCGAAGATCGAGCGACGGCGGAATTCTGTTTACGGTTTCGGCGGCGCACGTAAAATGTCGCATTTTCTTGCCGGCCTGGCGTGGGGAATCACGTGTCTATCTCTTCTTGTGCTGACGCTATGGAAGACAGGACTGTTGGTGATCGAGAGCCGCGTGCTCTTTGGCAGCGACATTCTGCGCTACGGAGCCATCTGGCTGGCCGGCTTCCTGCTGGTTGGACTGTTCGAGGAGTACCTGACCCGCGGCTATCTCCAGTACACGCTCACCCGCGGCCTGGCGGGCATTTACCGGTGGGTTTTCAAGACGCGGCATAGCGAGATCTTAGGTTTCTGGACTGCAGCTGTTGTCTTCTCGATTCTGTTTGGTCTGGGCCACGGTAGTAATCCGGGTGAATCGCCGATCGGACTGCTTTCCGCCGGGCTGGCGGGGATGGTGTTCTGCTTCAGCCTGTGGCGCACGGGATCGCTGTGGTGGGCGATCGGCTTCCACACTTCATGGGACTGGGCGCAATCGTTTCTCTACGGCGTGGCCGACAGCGGGTTGATGATTCAGCACCACCTGCTGGCTACGCATCCGGTAGGAAAGGCGATTCTAAGCGGCGGGACCACGGGTCCGGAAGGCAGCATCTTCGTCCTCGCGACGCTAGCCCTGGTCTGCTTGATCATTCTTTTTACTCTGCCTCGCGTGCGGCACGGCGAAGCGACGGAGCGTAGCGTCTAACTCTGCCGGGGTCAGTTATCGCAGCGCGGAAGCGCTGCGCCACCCAAAATCAGGTGAGGCGGCGAGTTTTTCAGCAGGCTGCTAGCGCTTAACCCCGACGAAGACGACGGTGGCATCGTCGCGCACGCCGGAGCCATTGGCGAAGGCGCGGACATCGTCGACGATGCTGACGGCGGACGCGCCAGCGGTGACCGCGTGCTGCACGAGCCGGTCAAGGCCGTACTCCTGTTCATCGCCGTCTACAGCTTCGGTGATGCCATCGGTATAAAGGACAAGGCGCGAACCCGGGGATAGAGTAACCGTGGTCTCGGAATAGTCGCCGCAAGCCAAGCCCAGCGGCACTCCGCGCTCGGTGTCGAGGAACTGCGCACCGTTGTGATCGATGAAGAGCGGATGCAAGTGTCCGGCGTTGGCGAAGGTCAAGGTGCGGGTTACGGGATCAAGCACGGCGTAAACCAACGTGACGAACCTGCCGGCGGGAAAGTCTTCCACCAAAAGGGAATTGAGTTTGGTCAGAACCTCGCCCGGAGTGGAGCAGGCTTCCGCCAGCGAGCGCAGCATTCCGCGCGTAGCCGACATCAGCAGCGCAGCAGCGGTGCCTTTTCCTGAAACATCGGCGAGCACCAATCCCCAGCGGCCGTCGGAAAATGGGATAAAGTCGTACCAATCGCCACCGACGGCACTGACGGGAACACTAAGGCCGGAAATCACAAAACCCGGTATGAAGGGTGAACTCTTGGGCAATAATGCCTGCTGCATGAGGCGGGCTTCCTGAGCGTCGCGACTCATGGTTTCGCGTTCGGCACGTTCGGATTGGAAGCGGCGGGCGTTGTGCACCGCGACGGCCACGTGATCGCACAGGGCCTGGAGAATTCTGAGTTGTTGCCGGGGAAAGGCATCCAACTCAGGATGGGAAGCGGTAAACACTCCTACCAGATGTTCGCCAACGTGAAGTGGAATTGCCACTTCAGAATGTGTGGAGGGCTCGCAGCCAACGTAATATTCGTCCTTGCGCACGTCGGGGGCATAGCGCATTTGTCCAGTGGAGGCGACGTAGCCGACCATACCCTGTTTGCCGATCTTCAGGCGAAAACCCTTGCTGTGTATGGAACAGCCGTGAACGCCAGCCAGCACCATCTCTCCGCGAGCTTCGTCGGGAAGATAGACGGCGGTTTCCAGCAGACCGAATGAATGCGCGACGTCATTCACAATCTTGTCGATGAGTTGATCGAGATCGAGGATGGAGGTGATCTTCTGGGCTGCCTTCTGCAGCTTTTGCAGATCATCGACCTGGTCGATGCGCAAGGGGCGAAGGGGAACGGCATCGGTGGCACCGGGAAACGTGGCCATGGAACTCAGGTCTCCTTTGCTCGGCACTCTGCACTCTTGGCGCTTTTGGCGGGGCGAGATACTACCTGTGGTCTTCTATAAGATGCCGTGCGGGATTGCTAGGATTCTTCCCTGGGGTGCGAGGACTTACTCCCGGCGGGCGGCGTGCGCAGTTTTCTGATCTCTTCCATCCGGTCGCGGATACGCTTCTCGATGCCTTCACCGGTGGGGCGGTAGTAGACGCGGTCGCGCAAGTTGCCCGGGAGGCATTGCATGTTCGCGACCTTGCTGTCGAGGTCGTGGGCGTATTGATAATCCTTGCCGTAGCCCAGACCTTTCATCAGTCCGGTGGGCGCGTTGCGCAGGTGCAGCGGGACGGGTTCGGCGGCGGTTTGTTCGATATCCTGCTGAACCGCGCCGTAGGCGGTGTATAGCGCATTCGACTTGGGGGCGACGGAGAGATAGACGACCGCTTGCGCAAGGGCGAGGTTGCCCTCGGGCATGCCGATGAAATCGACGGCATCGCGCGCAGCCATGCAGAGGGAAAGAGCGTTGGGATCGGCGAGGCCGATGTCTTCCACCGCCATGCGCACCACGCGGCGAGCGATGTAGAGCGGATCTTCGCCGGCTTCGATCATGCGGCCGAGCCAGTAGAGAGCGGCGTCGGGATCGCTGTTGCGGACGGACTTGTGCAGGGCTGAGATCAGGTTGTAATGTTCTTCGCCGGCTTTGTCGTAGAGCAGCGTGCGCTTCTGCAGGGCGTCGCGGACGATGTCGCCGGTGATTTCCGCGGGCGTTCCCGCCTGTTGTGCGAGGCCGGCTGCGACTTCCAGAACGTTGTAGGCGCTGCGGGCGTCTCCGCTGGTGTAGCTGGCAATTTTCTTGAGCACATCGTCGGAGGCACGCAGCTTCATGGCGCCGAGGCCGCGATCTTCGTCGGTGAGAGCGCGCTTCAGTAGTTGCACGATCTGGTCTTCGGTGAGCGGCTGCAACACGTAGACGCGGGTGCGCGAGAGCAACGCGCCGTTGATCTCGAATGAAGGATTCTCGGTGGTGGCGCCGATGAGGCGGATGTTGCCTTTTTCCACGTGAGGCAGGAATGCGTCTTGCTGGGCTTTGTTGAAGCGGTGAATTTCGTCGATGAAGACGATGGTGCGGGTACCGTATTGGCGAGCGCGTTCGGCGTCGGCCATGACCTGCTTGATTTCCTTGATGCCGGCGAGGACGGCGGAGAATTCGATGAAGTCTGCCTTGGTCATGTTCGCGATGATCTTCGCCAGCGTAGTCTTGCCGGTGCCGGGCGGGCCCCAGAAGATGAGCGAACCGGTATCGTCGCGCTCGATCTGAGTGCGCAGAGGTTTGCCGGGACCGATTAAGTGCTCCTGGCCGGCGAATTCCTCGAGCGTACGGGGACGCATGCGGTCGGCGAGCGGGCGGGTGCGGTCGGTGGTGGAGACGTTCGGAATGGGTTGGAAGAGTCCCATAAGACTTTTTCACCACGGAGGCACGGAGACACGGAGAACAACAAGGGATTTCTCCGTGACTCCGTGTCTCCGTGGTGAGATCTTCATTTTCTTTGTCTTGCGGCTTCGTACAGTACGATGCTGGCGGCTACGCCGGCGTTCAGAGATTCTACTTGGGCGGTGTGCGGGATGGCGATGGACTCATCCATTTTGGCCATCACGTCGCGGGGGATGCCGGAGCCTTCGTTGCCGAAGAAGATTGCGACGGCGCCCTTCAAATCTGCTTGATCGAGCGGCGTTCCCTTGTGCGAGGAAGTTGCGATCAGGCGTACGCCGTGCTTTCGCAGCTTCTCGGAAATCTCGTCCAGCTTGGCAGTGGCTGATTTTCTATTTCCATGACCTTGCCCATGAACTATGGGCAGGCGGAACACCGATCCCGCTGACGCGCGAACCACTTTCGAGTTGAAGGGGCTGACCGTGCCTTCGCCGAGGATGACGCCTGCGCTGCCAAAGGCCTCCGACGAGCGGAGGATCGTGCCGAGGTTGCCGGGATCCTGCAGTCCGGCGAGGACGACGATGGGGCCTACCTGCAGGCGTTCCGTCTCGAGTACATCATCGAGCGAGAATTCCTTGAGGCGCACCAGCGCGGCTACGCCTTGCGGCGATTCACTGGGCACAAGGCTGTCGAATAATTTGTCGGGAAGCAGAAGAGTATCGACCTGGGCTCCAATCTGCGGGAGCAGGCGCTCGGCGCGGTCTTGGGCCGACTCACGAAAGAACACCGCGCTGAAACGCAGGCCGCTGCGGATAGCTTCTTCCAGGATGCGGAGGCCCTCGATGGCGCAGTCTCCGGATTCGGTGAGTCCGGAACGAGAGAATGCCTGACGCAGTTGTTTGATCAGCGGATTGTGGCGGCCTTCGATGCGGCGGAGCCGGTGCTGTGCGCTGAGAGCGGGTTCTGAGGACTTTTTCATGGAGGGGTATGGCTGAATGATACGCCACTCCCCCGCCTTGAAGCCCTTTGCCGTATTATGGTAGGTTCCACGGACAAAATACTCCAGGCAGAAGCATGCGGGAAGGGATGCTGTGCGCGCCGAAATTCTAAAAATCAATAGTGAGAACCCTGAAATTTCACTGGTGAAGTATGCCGCCGACCAGATACGTGCGGGTGAAGTGTTGGGGATGCCGACGGACACGTTCTACGGGCTGGCCGCCGATCCGTTCAACTTGCGCGCGGTGGACCGCGTGTATGACATCAAGACGCGGTCGCGGCACAAACCGCTGTCGCTGCTGATCGAGAGCGTGGATCAGGCGGAAGAACTGGCCAAGAAGTTGCCCGAGGAGTTCTATGCGCTGGCGCGGAAATACTGGCCGGGACCGCTGACCCTTATCGTGAAGGCGGGATCGCGTTTGCCGTTGAAGGTGACAGCCAACACCGGCAACGTTGCCCTGCGTGTGCCGAACGCAAAGATTCCGCTGGCGGTGGTAGCGGCGGCGGCGATTCCAATCACGGCCACATCGGCCAATCTGAGCGGGGCTTCGGAATGCACCAGCGCGGAGCAGGTGCGGGACCAGCTCGAAGGCCGCATTGGCATTATTGTAGACGGCGGAGTTTCCCCTCGGGATGTCGCTTCCACCATCATTGATCTGAGCGATGAAGGGGAGCGCTGGCGCATCATCCGCGAGGGCGCGATCCCTGCCGAAGAGATTTCCACTTTCTTTGCCAAAGGATGAGCGACGATTCCGTTAACCGGCATCCGCGACGCCGCTGGCTGCTGCGGCTGGAGGCTGTGGGGCTGGTCGCGCTGGCGGCGTTTCTCGGGCTGACCGGGGCCCGCATTGTGCGGGAAGGGTCGCGGCAGGAACTGCATGCGGCGGATGCCATCGTGGTGTTCGGTGCGGCGGAGTATTCCGGGCATCCCTCGCCGGTGTTGCGGGCGCGACTCGATCACGCATTCGTTCTTTTTGAGCAGGGCCTGGCTCCGGTTGTTATCACGACCGGCGGTGCCGCGGCCGACCCCAGCTTCAGCGAAGGCGGAGTGGGCCGCGATTATCTGGAGCATCGCGGAATTCCCGAGAGAAACCTGATTGCTGAAACGCAGGGGTCCGACACTGCGCAATCGGCGATGCGGGTGGCGGTGATCATGCGGGCCAACGGACTGCACAGCTGTGTGGCAGTCAGTGATGCGTACCACGTGTTCCGCATCAAGAAGTTGCTCGAGCACGAGGGGATAGGCCCGGTGTATGTTTCGTCGCGCCCCGACTCGCGTCCGCACAGCGTAGTGCAGCGCTGGTATGCGGTGATGCGGGAAGCGAGCAGCTATCTGCTGTGGAAGCTGGGCATGAGCTAGCGGGCTTCGGGCTTCAGCTTTCGGGCTTCGGCAAACCCACAAGGCGTCCTTCGTTTGGCGGGCTTTGCGCATGCGGCATCGAGAGGTTTCGCCCGAAGCCTGAAGCCCGAAGCCCGAAGCCCGAAGCCCGGTTCTCTACCAGCCGTTTCTCTCCCGCAGGCTCGTGACGTGAGCAACGTGATGGCGTCCGTGCCAGGCGTAGAGCACCAGATTCTTTTCGAGGCTCATCGGGCCGAGTTCGGGATGGCGGAAGGTACGCTTCCAGTCTTCCGGTTGAAGCGAGCGCAGCAGGCGAATCCAGCGATCGTGCAGAGAATCGAGCAACGCCAGTGAGACTTCCACGGGAGTGGCCTGCGTGTCGGCGAGCTTCGCCCAGCGGTCTTCGGCGTAGGGCTTAATGGTCGGATCATCTTCCGTTAGGGCCAGCTTGGTGCGGATGTACGCATTGAGATGGCTGTCCGGGACGTGGTGCGCGACCTGGCGGACGGTCCAGCCTTCGGGACGGTAGGGCGTGTCCAGTTGCTGGGCGGAGAGCCCTTTCACGGCTGCGCGCAGGTTGGCGGGAGCCTGTTCGATCTGGTGGAGGAGTTCTTGTCTTTGTTCCGGGGTGGGCGGACCGTCGTAGGTGAACTTGCCGATGGGGTAGCGCAGGTCGGTCATGGTGTCCTCGCGTTGAGAGCGTTGCGTCTCAGATGATTGGCGGCGTACGAAGGGTGCAGGAAAACGACTGTCCCGCGCCCGCGAACGTTCTAGGGGTCATGCCAACAACGCGACGAATGCTCGCGCGGAGACGATCCTCGTGCCTTTGTGGTGTGCGAGCGCGAGCAGTCCGCTCTTGTCGCCGGTCACTAGATAATCGGCCCTGCCCGCTTCGGACAAGGCAAGCAGAAAATCATCAGTTGGATCGGAAGAGCGGCGGATGCGCGGCAACTCGAGCACGCTCTCGGCAAGCTTTTTCATTTCGTTCACCAGGCCTCCGGCTTTGTAGGGTCTGATGCGTTCGGCGATCGCGGGTTTGCGTAGTGTCGCCCGCAGTTCGTCGAGATGCTCCGCGCAAGTCAGAAGGGTGAATTGCCCCTGCTGCCAGGCGCGGTAGATGACGGCGGGGTTTCCCGTTTGGATCATGATGGCGGACACCATGATGTTGGTATCGAGCACCACGCGCATCAGGCTTTCTCGGCCTTCTTCTGGGCATAGCGTTCGGCGCGGACCTCATTCACGGTTTCGTCTATGACGCGCTGCAACTCGTCTGGGTCCATATCGGCGTTGCGCTCTCGGATGTCCTGCACAATGAGACTAAACACGCGCCAGCGGACGGCCTCCTCGATGAATTTCGAGAGGTCGCCTTTCTTTGCACCCTGGGCACCCAGAAAGGTACGCAGAGTTA
>Ga0302320_10026622_pt1 | contig 11191 bp, 10 predicted proteins | sample Bog_T0_3_FD_202130 | JGI IMG/M metagenome (GOLD analysis project Ga0302320, IMG submission 202130) | Peat permafrost microbial communities from Stordalen Mire near Abisko, Sweden - Bog_T0_3 | ecosystem: Environmental > Terrestrial > Soil > Wetlands > Peat | place: Sweden: Abisko, Stordalen Mire... | reverse complement strand
CTTTCACGCAGGGAACGGACTGTCGCCGCGTTTGGAGCCGACCTGCTTTCGTGCGCAAATACCGCATCTTCTTCCGCGACAGCTTCCCTTTAGGTGCAAAACTTTACACCGCCGCCCCTATCCCTAGCCTTTTTCCGCCATCTCTCACTGGCACAGGCGGTTACGGTGCCTCCGTTTCGCTGCAAATGGAAACACAAATGCTAAAATAGTTTCGACCACAAATCCCGAGTGGAAAAAAACAGTGGAGGACCAAGAATGGCAAAGAAGTCAGGTAAGAGATCATTTCTCGAAAGCATACCGATGTTGGTACTACTAGGGTTGCTCGCCGGCGCCGTGGGAGGCCTGGGAGTCGGCTTGATTCAGTTGCGTGCCTTGAACTCGGCCGCATCAGCCAGCACCGCTGGCAAGTAAGTTTCGATTCCCGATTAGAGTGGGACCCCCAGAATCAATCCGGGTCCGGAGCGGGACACGGGAATGGAACCGGCAACCTCCGGCGTTGGGAACCGCCGCCTGACTGACTTCCGAGACAGAACACGCGATCTCCTCCACCGCTTTTGCCTCTTGAGCATGTCATCTGCCACACTCCTACCTCAGCAATCTTGCAAAAGGCCAATCGCTATTCTCGTTGACATGTACCCTAGGGGGGTATGATATAAACTTCCTAGCGGGCGAGCTTACGCCTCCCGCAAAACCAAACCTTAAGGACATATGAACATTGGCAGGGGATGTGAGCCTCCGAATTGGCGGCTTGCCCGACGGAAGCGGGAGACTCGATAGCCACTGGATTCTCCCCTATCGCTTCACCTCTGCTCCTTCGATCCCCAAAAGTGAGACAGGAACGCGACCCACCGCGTCGCTGGCATCCGGAATACTAATCCGGCCGCAAGCGCCGTGCTTGAGGTGCAAGACAACACACATGAGTGTGTGCCCACGCATTGGCGGAGTCGAAGCAACGGAGTGCGGATACCCAACTGGAACTGGTCCCCCGCAACGACGGCAGGCGAGGTTCGAATTCAGTGAGAGTAGAAAGACAACCCGGAGCGCCTTTGATATTAACCATAGTTAACTCTGTATGGTATTCTTGGGTTAATGTTTCAGCGTGGGTCTGGGGGTGGGGCAAAGAAAAGCCGAGCGCGGCCTACACCTGTAACTTTCTATTAACCGGGAATGGGCATACTGAGGTGCTGGGTTACAGCCGCGTGATTGTAATCACAACCAAGGGTGACCAGACGCGTGGCGGAGCGGGGCGGCCAGTCGCTAGTTTGGAGTCATGATATTGAAATTGAAATTCATTTTCATTATGACCGACGGGCGGCGCGCTCGCACGCTGGCGCTGACCCTGGCGTTGGTCTTGGCGCTGGCCTTCGCCGCTCCCACCTGCTGGGCGCAGGCGCAACCCGCCTCCGTTTCCACCCAAACCTTCCCGTCGGCCGTCCCCGATGCGGCGGATGGAAACGATCCGCCCGGTCCGCCAAGCGATGCCGGCGCCGATCCCGAAACGATGTTCCCGCATTTCAAGAGCACGCGGTTCTGGCTCTCCGGGCAGGCGAACTTCATCTTTCAGACTCATCCGGACTTTCATGCCGACTACAGCGGTCCACACAGCCTCAGTCCCGACTACTCGAAAGCGACTTCACGAGTCTTGACGCTCTACACCGGAGTGCGGATTGATAATTCGACCGAACTGCTGGTGGATATCGAGGAAGCTGGAGGCGAGGCGCTCAGCATGGGTCTGGGCCTGGCGGGGAATACAGATCTGGACATCGTGCGAAATCCGCTGTTGAGCAAAGCGCCGTACCTGGGGCGCGGCATGATCCACAAGGTGTTCGCGTTGAGCAAGGATAAGGTCGAGAACCAGCGCAGTTTTCTGTCGCTGTTCGACGAGTTGCCGCGGAGGCGGCTGGAAATTCGCTTCGGCAAATTCAGCATGCCGGATTTCTTTGATGTGAATTCGGTTGGCTCCGACACGCATTTTCAATTCAGCAATTGGTCGGTGGATAACAACGGGGCCTGGGATTATGCCGCCGATACGCGTGGCTATACCGTGGGCCTGGTGGCGGATTACGAGGACCGCAACTGGGGAATCCGCTTCGCCGAAGGGCTGATGCCCAAGGTGGCAAACGGAATTGACCTGGTGTGGCGGCCATGGCAGGTGCATGCGGAAAATTGGGAGTACGAACTGCGTCGGGGCGTCATCCCGAAAAAAGCTGGCGTGGTGCGGTTGCTCGCGTACACCAACTACGCCAATATGGGCATCTACCGGGTTGCGGTGGAGCAGTTTCTCGATCACTCGTCCCCGGAGCCGGAGACGGTGCCGGAAATCACGAACCACCCCTGGCACATCACGCGCAAGTACGGTTTCGGCGTCAACCTGGAACAGAATCTGGCGCGCTACGTCACGGCGTATGCGCGGTGGGGATGGGACAACGGAAAAACGGAGTCCTTTGCCTACACCGAAATCGATTCGACTTTCAACCAGGGGGTCGGGGTGAATGGCGCACTCTGGCATCGCAAGCAGGACCGTGCCGGCGTTGCCTTCGTTACGAACGGCATTAAAAAAGATCACCAGGTGTACCTGGCCGATGGCGGGTTAGGGTTCCTGCTGGGCGATGGCGGGCTGAACTACGGGCGGGAGAACATCGCCGAATCGTATTACACGGCACACGTTTGGCGCGGGATCTATGTCGCTCCCGGAGTGCAGCACATTAATAATCCCGGCTACAACCGCGACCGGGGACCGGTATTGGTGCCGAGCTTCCGGGCACATGTGGAATTCTAGAACAAAGGGTGTCGGGTCTCAGGTGTCAGGAAAACGCGACCTTGCTGGATTCTGCTCTTTTGCGGCCCATGGCAAACGGTGCTCTTCCCACCTTAGGAGGCTGAACCTGACTGACCATGCAACGGCGAGAGCCATGGCTGTATGGTTGGAAAGATGGAGCGGGAGACGGGGATCGAACCCGTGACATCCAGCTTGGGAAGCTGGCGTTCTACCGCTGAACTACTCCCGCTCAACGTGGTTAGACTACCATTCTGCTTATTTCAAAACAACGGCCCTCAACACGCTCGCTGCGTTTGCTTATCGTTCGGCTGCTTATAAGTCGCTGAACAAAGTCTTCACCACAGGGGACACAGAGGACAACACGTTTTTCGGGCTTTGTCTGTGAATCCCTGGATCTCCCCGGTCGGCGCTATCGCTGCGGAATTGGGACTGGGCTGGCGGATTTGTCGGGGCTCGGCTTGTCAGGAATTGCGCTTGGCGCAGGGTGCGTTTCGCTCGATCCTTCCGCGAACGGCGATGGAGCGGCAAACAGCGAATCGGGGGCTGAGCGGGCTTGCTCCGGCCGAATTCCCCTGGCTTCCACGATCGACCATCGCCAATCTTCGTCGGGGCCGGGAGTGATTCCGATATCTTCGTGAAACGTGGTGGTGCTGAAGGGTTTGGCCTCTGCCTTGAGGTGATAGAGGAGGGTTACGTCGGAACGCCGCTCGACGGCAACGGGCGCGTTGTTTTGAGCCGCAGGAATCACACGCGCGCGCGCGCCCACTTCGGCGTTCTCTCCCGGCTTGCGTTCGAGCGTCAGGCCAACGGTGATTTCACGCAGATCCCAGTCTGTTCCGTTGAAGACCTCCAGTTGCAGCGCTTCATCCTGAATCGAGCCGGGACCGTCGATCTTGAGCAACTCGGTCAGAGGCAAGTCTTCGACCAGTACGGGTTTGATCAGCAAGGAACTGGCGCGGGCGTTGAAAGACAGACTGCAAGTTACATCGGGTGACGATACTTTCACTGTATTGTTGGCAGTGTCGATGGAAAACACGGTCTTATCTTGTTTCACGGGCCGCGCTTTCCTGGCGTCTTCCATGACCTGGGTCAGATTGTCGTTGTCGATTACGGTGCGAGCGGGTACCGGTGGCACGGGCACGGTGGGGGCAGATTCCGATTGTGGTTGAGACTGTTGCTGCGACTTGTTGATGCGCACCTGGCGTGCGAGGTCGCCGAGCGACTGGGCATCGTCCTGCGCCCGAGCCGCCAACGGATGCAGTGTAACCAGGAGCAGCGCGGCGAGCAAGACGACGGGCGCAACGAAGCGCAAGCTGGGGAGTGAGGATCGCATGACTTCAGTCGCTGCGGAGCGCGTGCGCCCGCAGCGAGTGCATACAGAAAGTTTAGGCGAGATGGAACGGAAAAGAAGTTACCGAAGGGACACGATGGTACTAGCACTTCCAGGTTTGGCAAGAAAGGGAGAATCGGGAAAGAGCATGAGCGCGCTCAGATCGAAGCGACGCGCAACGGGGCGCGCCCATGCCTTTTCCCAGTCGTTCCTTACAGCAGGCCAGAGGTACGGAAACGGGCGATCGGATCGGTTACCCGCATTGGTTGACGCTTAAAAACCCAGCGTGCCACCGCAATTCCCAATGCCGCATAAGCCAGATGCCAGATTTTCATAGGTCTCTCCCACGCCGGACCTTGGGGAGAGACTACGAAGGTCCCGTCGTGAACTAACCTAACTCGGCGTGATGGGGAGGTCTAGGCCACGAAGGTGCTATAGATGCGGGCTGAAAGTAATCTGGGGTAACAGAATCGCGGTAACTAGGGCGCCAGTCTGAGATATGGAAAAACTGACGGTCGGGCGGTGTGGGGCAAGGCACCGCTCTTTTGAAAAGCGGAACCGCAGACTCTCTACGGAGTTACGGTTATTGTGATGGTATTCGACTTCACATCACCCCGAGCGACTCGAACAAAATATTTCCCCGGGCTGGTGAAGTCGTACATTCGGCTGATGAGATTGTCGCGAGGCGGAGTATTTCGGCCAGGTTCTAGTGTGCACGGCCAGATGCTGCCACCGTCATGTTTTCTGTCAATTGGCAGTTCCTTTGCGGGATTCCCTGCGCCATCCCGGACGCGGTACTGATATTTCCTGTCAGCTCCGGTGACGTTGCTCGGGGCCATGGTGCAATCTATGACCTGCTTTGAGGTGTTGATCATCTGAACCTTAATAAAGACATCTGACCCCGCTTTCATAACGGGGTTCTCGACTCTGATGTTAATTGTGAACACATGTGCGGCGACTGGTCCCTGCGCAACCGAGGATATGGCGCAACCTGCGCTCAGGATTGCTCCGAGGATGATTTTCACAACTTCTCCTCTTTTGTCCCCCGTTTACTGTCCGGAGTTTTCGATCCAGCCGCCGCCGACCACGATGTCTCCGTCATAGAAAACAGCGGCCTGGCCGGGAGTGATGGCGCGCTGCGGTTCGTCAAAAGTGACCTGAACTTCGTCCGGCCCCGTGGACTCGATGAGCGCAGGCGCGGGCAGATGCTTGTGGCGGATCTTCACGGCGACCCGCTTCGGCTCACCGAGTTCGGCCGTCGAAATCAGGTTGACCCGGCGAGTGCGTACACTGCGCGAGTAAAGTTGGTCGTCCTTGCCGACAACTACCTGCCGCGTGTCGTTGTTGATCTGGATGACGTACAGCGGCGAACCCGTGGCTACGCCGAGTCCCTTGCGCTGGCCGACGGTAAAGTTGTGAACTCCCGCGTGCTCTCCGATTACCTTGCCATCGGTCGTGACCATCTCGCCGGCTACGTCGGTAGGAGTGCTTCCCTGCTCGCTGAGATAAGCTTCGAGAAAACGCTTGTAGTCGCCGCCGGGGACGAAGCAGATTTCCTGCGAGTCGGGCTTCTCAGCAATTACGAGGTTGTGGTAGCGTGCGAGTTCGCGCACTTCAGGCTTGGTCATGCCGCCGAGCGGAAACAACGTGCGGCTTAGTTGCTCTTGCGTGAGGCCGAAGAGGAAGTAAGTCTGGTCTTTACTTTTGTCAGCGGGACGCTTGAGCAGCCAGCGATCGACCTGCTCATCAAAGACGACTTGGGCGTAATGGCCGGTGGCAACCTTGTCGGCGCCAATCTGCCTAGCCACAATAAGAAGCTGATCAAACTTCAAGTGATTGTTGCAGAGGCTGCAGGGGATCGGCGTTCGCCCGGCCAGATACTCTTCGACGAACGGTCGCACCACATCGCGCTCAAAGCGCTCCTCGTGATTGACCACATAGTAGGGGATGCCCAAGGTCTCGGCAACGCGGCGTGCGTCGTAGACGTCGTCGATCGAGCAGCAACGGCCCCGGACGGATTCGGGCATGCCTTCGTGTCCGGCGAGGCGGCGCTGATTCCAGAGTTGCATGGTCAGGCCGATGACGTTGCGGCCTTCGGCGCGCAGCATGGCCGCAACGGCTGAGGAGTCGACTCCTCCTGACATGGCTACGGCGATGGTGTCTGTGTGTGCCATTTAGCAGTTCGTAGTTGGCAGTTAGCTGTTCACGATTCCGATTGGCTAAGCGCTGACTGCGCTCTTCGGCCACACGGGCGACAACTCGCGCAGCCGCGCAACCGTTTCCGGAATCAACCCCAGAGCAAAGTCTACATCCTCAGTCGTATTCTGTTTGCCGAGACTGAATCTAATGCTGGCCTTTGCGCGCTCGGGGCGCAACCCCATGGCGATCAGCACGTGCGACGGCTCGATCGCACCCGAAGAGCATGCAGCGCCGGTTGAGACCGCCAGCCCCTTCAAATCGAGCGCGATCACGAGCGCTTCGCCTTCGATGCCGTCGAAATAAATGTTGGTCGTATTTGGCACGCGGGGCGCGCCTTCTCCGTTCAAGCCCGTGGCTTCGATCGCAAGCAGTTCCCTTTCCAGGCGATCGCGCGCAGCGGCTATCTTTTGATCGTCCAGCTGATCGTCAATCCGAAGATCGTCCATCCGAAGATCGGCGCCGCGTTTGAAACCGGCGAGGGCCAACTCGGCTGCCTTGCCTAAACCTACGATGCCCGGAACGTTCTCCGTCCCGGCGCGCCGCGAGCGTTCATGACTGCCACCGTATAGCATCGGCTCAAGCTTCGTTCCCTTGCGCACGTATAGCGCGCCTACACCCTGCGGTCCGTGCAGCTTGTGGCCGGAGATAGTGAGGAGATCGCACCCGATCCTGTCGACATGGCTTGGAATCTTGCCCGCCGCTTGCACGGCGTCGGTGTGGAAATAAATGTTGGCTTCGGCGGCAATCTTGCTGATCTCTGCGACAGGCTCGAGGACGCCCGTCTCGTTGTTGGCGAACATGATCGTGATCAACTTCGTATGCGGCCGGAGCGCACGCTTCACATCCGCCGGATCCACGAGGCCGCGGCCATCCACCGGGATGTAGGTGACTTCGCATCCCTGCGCCTCAAGATGCTTGCAGGCTTTGAGTACGGCGTGATGTTCGATGGTCGAGGTGATGACATGGTCGCCGTGGCGCGCCATGCCGAAGATGGCCAGATTGTCGGCTTCCGTGCCACCGCTGGTGAACACAACTTCCGAGGCACGGCAACCGAGCAGCGCGGCCACCGTTTCGCGAGCGCGCTCGACCGCTGCCCGCGTCTCCTGCCCGTGATGGTGGATGGAAGACGCATTGCCATAGTGTTCGCCAAAGTAAGGGCGCATGGCCTCCAGCACCTCGGGAAGCACCGGGGTGGTCGCATTGTTGTCGAGATAGACGCGCCGCATCATACTGTTTCTATTGTACCGAGGTTTGTAGGATGCTCGGCAACAGAAGCGTCAAATGGCGGCTATCTCCAAAGGCGCCCAAACGGCCTATTCCGGCCAGAGCGAGGCTGCCGTCTTGCTCAATATCTGCTCTCGCATCCCTTCGCTCATGGGTAGAGCCTTGAATTCCTCGAGGTTCCGTTTGACGTCCGGAACACCCGGCCCAGGCCAGTCGGTACCAAACAGCGTCTTGTGGGCAATCTCGTCGAGCCTCGGAAAATGCGACAGCAGGGTTTTTGGCGGAATTCCGCTGATGTCGAGATAAACGTTCGGGTGTCGCCGGATGAGAAAAAACGCGGTGTGCATCCACAGCGGCCGGCCGCCGTGTGCGAGCAGGATTTTTAGCTTGGGAAAATCAACGGCAACATCGTCCACGTAGATTGGGTCGCCGTACTTGTTGCGCGCACCGGGGAAAATCGACGTCCCGGTGTGGAACATGACGGGGATCCCATTCGCTTCAGCAGCCCGGTAGATGACTTCGAGTTCCGTCACTCCGTTCAGATAGTCGTTTGGAAAGAGCAGTTGATGCGGCGGATGGATCTTGATCATGCGAATGCCGAGGCGCAGGATGTGCTCGACATCGGCCATGATGTTGGTGGTGTGCCGCGGATGCAGGCTGCCACAGGCGATCAGGCGTCTGGGGTTGTACCGCGTGTAATCGGCAACGAACTGGTTGACCTCGGAAGTAAAGCCGATCACCTCCGGCGCCACGTAGTTGATCAGTGCAGCGCGGTCCACGCCGCAGCGGTCCAGATATTGCAGGAAGGCCTTGGGGGATCGGCAATATTCGGCGATCTCATCGAAATTGGCGCGCTTGCGCTTCATCAGTTCGAGCGCATGCGGCTTCATAAGTTCCATCGGTTCGATGTGGATGTGGCAGTCGGTGATCATGATCAGTGGCCAGTGGTCGGTGGCCAGTTTCGCTGCTTACCGCTGACGCAACGCTTTTGGTTTAGCCACGTGCTAACCGCTCAGCGCTAAGAGCTGCCTTCAGTACAACGGTACTTTCGGATCCACCGTTCGCGCCCAGCCGTCGATTCCGCCGCGCATGGATTGCACTTTGTCGTATCCCTGTTGGCGTAGCCAGTTGGTCACGGTCAACGAGCGCACGCCGTGATGGCATAGGACCACGATGTAATCGTCGGGGTTGAGTTCCTGGTGAGCGCGGGTCGGAATGTCGCCCATCGGAATATGCTTGGCCCCTTCGATGCGCGAAGCGTCGCATTCCCATGGCTCGCGAACATCGAGCAGCGTAAATGTTTCTCCGCGCTGTTGCAGCGACTTGACCTGACTGGGCGAAATTTCGAAGTCCATAGTTCGATCCTTAGGTGGAGAGACGGAGCTTGCTCCTCTCACTCCGCGGCAGACGACGCGGCCAGCCGCGTCCTTACCGGCAATCATCCGCTCTTCCTGCGCAACTCCGGCGCGCTTGCCAGTGTGGTCAAACTCACCAGCGCGGCCATGGCCCAGAGCGCTCCTGTTGCAATGCGAGCGGTGCGCACATCGGCAGAGGAGATGTTGTGCCACAAGGTCAATGTGCATCCGGCTACAAAATTGATCACCAGCACTCCGAAAAACATGCGCTCGCGAAGGCATTGCGTGTCAAGCGAGAGGCCGAGGAGCAGAATGATCCATACGATGTAGGTCGCGGCGGTCCAGAGGTCGTGCGGCCATTCATACTCGTGGCGCATGACGTGGGAAAATGAAATCCACGCGAAGTAGGCACAGCCGACGAACCCCGCCACGCCCCACAGGGGCGTGCGGCACATCAGGTGGCCGGAACCGTGGGATCCGTTTGCCACCATCTGCGTCCCGCTCTCGCTCCCGGCTCCGTTCGCGGCTCTGGTGTCAGCCTTTGCGTTCGCTATTTGCCTGTCCATTTCGGTGTTCGTTTGTCGAGGAAGGCCATGATACCCTCGCGCGCGTCCGCCGTCGAGATGAGTTCATCGAAATAGATCTTTTCGGCTCGCGCCAGCCCCTTGTCAAAGTGAATCGCATCCCATGCGTAAATCGCTTTCTTGGCGTGCGCGAGCGCGGACGGGCTCAGTTGGCGGAGTTCGGTAAGCGTCTGCTCGATCACCGATTCGAGTTCCTCGTCGGCCACGGAGCGATTCGCCAAACCCATGGCCGCGGCATCGTCTCCGGAGAATTGGCGTCCCGTAAGGATCAGTTCCGCAGCGCGCTTCTGACCAATCAGCGTGGCCAGCGCCACTGCGGCGACCGGCGGATAGCATGCCAGTTTGATTTCAGGAAATCCCCAGGTGGCATCGCTCGCGGTGTAAACCATATCGCAGACGGCGGCGAGTTCCGCGCCTCCGCCGAGACAAACGCCGCGGACGGCGGCAATAGTGACTTTACGCGAGGCCACGATGGCGCGAATCACCGCGTGAAAACTCGTGAGCATCTCGCGAATGTGCTCGGGGAGGTGAGCTTTGATATCCACGCCGGCAGAGAAAGCGCGGGCATCGCCCTCGAAGACGACAACGGAGACGTCTGGGTGCGATTCGATTTCCACGAGCGCTTGCTCAAGGTCCAGTGTCATCGGAAGATCAATGATGTTGAGGGGCGGATTGATCAGCTTGACTCGTGCGATGGGCACTGTGACATTTAACTTGACTCGACTTGTGGCAGCAGTGGTCATCTTCGGCAGTAATTCTTTACCACAGGGGACACGCTTCGACTTCCCCTCGCTTCGCTCGGGGCTTCGGCAAAACAAGGCCGGCTCCGGAACACAGGGGAAATCCGTTCCTGTTCTCTTTGCTCGCATCCCCGATGGTTCAGTGAGGGCGGACAAAAGTGTCCGCCCCGCACGTGCTAAATATTTATCGCTGACTTGCGGGGCTCGCCAATCGTCGACAGCGGATCGCGCGCACCCTCTTTCTCTTTGATCCACTTTTTCTCGTTGCGGATGATGTCGAGCAGCAGTTCTTTATCCTTCGCGCTGGGTAGCTTCTCTTCGCAGTGCTGCTGGTAGCTGCGGTCGTCTAACAACTCCCCGGTTTCACAATGAAACTTCTGCCCTGCCCATTTTCCGATGTTGCGGTTGAAGTGAATGTCGGGGGTGTAGAACTTTTTCTCACCCGGCTTTAGGAACGTGTTCAGCCGCTCGACCAATCCGGCGACTTCCTGACGATAGAGATGGCGGCTGTAGTCGTTCAGGTCGTCGAGATCGGCGGCCTTGTCGTTCTGCAGTTCGTCGTACCGGCCTTTGATTCCCCACACATAAGCCCAGTGCGCCGAAGAAGAATGATCGGTGCCGAAGAGATCGAACGAACTCGAAATCCACTTGTTCAGGTATTTCTGCATGAGCCATTGCGGGATCACGCCCGCTTCTACCACGCGGCGCAATCCGTCGTTGCCGGTTCCCATGTGAAAGGCTTCTTCGCGCAGCATGTATGAGGTCGAGCGTCCGAGCGGCGCGAACGACGAATACTTCAGCATCTGCAGCTGGAATTTGCCGTCTCGATCCACGAAATCCGTATAGGTGAAGAAGTCGAGCCAGTTATCGACGTCGACGTTGAAGGTTCCCAGCAGGCGTGCGTTCTCAAACGCCCGGCGCTCCAGCATTTTCTGCGCTTCCACCTTGCCGGATGATCCGAAGAAGTCGATGAGCAGCGC
>Ga0302320_10026621_pt1 | contig 11191 bp, 8 predicted proteins | sample Bog_T0_3_FD_202130 | JGI IMG/M metagenome (GOLD analysis project Ga0302320, IMG submission 202130) | Peat permafrost microbial communities from Stordalen Mire near Abisko, Sweden - Bog_T0_3 | ecosystem: Environmental > Terrestrial > Soil > Wetlands > Peat | place: Sweden: Abisko, Stordalen Mire... | reverse complement strand
AGGCGGGGGTCTTTGCCGAGGGTGTTGGCCGCTTGTTGGACAACGTAATGAAGTCCCTGACCATGACCAGCGCTCTCGGAGCCGCAGCGACGACGGCTGTGGGTTTGCTGACGGCGATTGTCATGACCATGGGCGGGCATTTGATCATGGCCCATCGTTGGACCTTTGGCGACTATCTCAGCTACAACATGTTTTTGGTCTTTATGACTGCGCCGATCTTCCAGATCGTCTCCATCGGAACGCAATTGACGGAAGCTTTTGCCGGGCTCGATCGCACGAACGAGATCATGTCTGAACTGGAAGAAAACCAGAGTCCCGGCCGCAATATCGAGATGGCGCCAATTCAAGGCACCGTGCGTTTCGATGACGTCGAGTTCGCCTACGATCCCGACAAGCCCGTCCTGCATGGCATCACGTTCGAAGCCGCTCCCGGAACGGTGACGGCACTGGTTGGCTCATCGGGTTCGGGCAAATCAACGATCATCAGCCTGCTCTGCGCCTTTCACACGCCTTCAAGCGGCCGCGTTCTCGTGGATGATCTGGATCTGGCTCACGTGAACCTGAACACATTTCGGTCGCAACTCGGCGTCGTCTTGCAAGAATCGTTTCTCTTCGATGGGACGATTCGGGAAAACATTCTCTTCTCTAAGCCTGACGCTACCGAAGAACAGTTTCTTTTTGCTTGCCGCACGGCCCGCGTTGACGAGTTCGCTGAACGCTACGACGAAGGCTACAACACGGTTGTCGGCGAGCGAGGCGTGAAACTATCGGGCGGGCAGCGTCAACGGCTTTCAATCGCACGCGCGCTTTTGGCCGAGCCGCGCATCCTGATTCTCGACGAAGCGACGAGTTCGCTTGACTCCGAATCCGAAGCGATGATTCAAGCCGGCCTCAGCCAACTGATGCAGGGCCGCACGACCTTTGTCATCGCGCACCGTCTGTCGACGATTCGCCGTGCCGATCAGATTTTGGTTGTTGAAGGTGGGCGCATCGTTGAGCGTGGCAATCACGTCGAGTTATTCGCTCTGCGTGGCCGCTATTTCGATCTTTACACCCGGCAACACGGCTTGGAGGCCAATCTCTTCCTCGCACCCGGTGAAGGCGGTAAGCCCGAGGATGAGGTCGAGACCTAAATCCGCATCATTGCAGCGAAGAATCGTTACTTGCCCGAACTCGGAGCGAAAGCTGCTGCCGCACCTTGACCGACAACTGGCAGTAACTCCGGCACCCATACACGTGATTTCAGTTCCGGCATCGGCTTCGCCTCGAAAAGTCGCTTGCACTGCTTGGCCGTCCACTTAGCCCAGGCTTTCGACTTCTTTCGCCGCGCGCTATCTGTAGAAATCCCCGTGCCGGCGTACATTTGCCGGTAAAGCTTCGACAAGAACATGAATGCGATTCTCGAACGAAGATTTGGCGTGCAGGCCGACCGACGCCAGATCGCTCCCCAGTTATAAAACTTGTCCCAAACCTTCTGTGTCCGTTCGCGAATCTCGTCTGAACTCATCGTAGGATGGGGCGTAAACATCTTGGGCCGCACCTCGGTCGGAATCAGCCAATAGCGCGTGATCGGAATGTCGCCGACCATGGTGGGATTTGCTGCCTGTTCTTTCTCCCAGCGCCCGAAATCGACGGTGCCAGGAAACGGCGTCATCATGACGAACTGCGCAAACGTAATGCCGGCCCGAAGCGCCATATCGACTGTCGCATCAAAGGTTGCCGGCTTGTCTGTGGGCAAGCCAAAAATGAACGAACCAAGAACATGAACGCCGTGCTCCTTGAAGCGCTGTAACTGACTCGCTAGCGCGTCGCCGGAGAGATTCCAGTCCTTGTAAACGGCCTTGAGCCCTTCCGGAGTTACGGCTTCTACGCCGACGAGCGCGCCCTTGATGTTGGCTTTGCGCATCGCGTCCAAGAACTCGACATCTTCGCCGGCTTCCATCGTGATCTGCGTAAAGAACACCATATTCTTTGGCAGCTTCGACATCTCGTCCATGAGCTGAAAGCGTTCGTTGCGAATAGCCGTCAACTCTTCAAGTTTCGCCGTGTTTCCTTGTTCGCGGGCCAGGCGCAGATCGGTCTGCGAAACCGGATAGAAGTTATCGTCGGCAAGAGCGATGAAGCGAAACCCGATTCGGCGCAAATCGACAATCTCGTCGATCACATTTTCGTGACTACGCTGGCGTGGTTTCTGCCCGTCGGTCCTCCAAACACTGCAAAATGAACAGTGCTTTGGACAGCCGCGAATGGTCTGAACCGAGGCCCACATATACTTTTCGGGATTCATCAGATCCCAGCGCGCTGCCAGGAACTCTCCGCCGCCAATCCGTCCGCCGTCGTAGATTCGCTCCAGTTTTCCGGCAAGGCAATCGTTTACCGCCTTGCCCCAGGCAACATCGCCGTCGCCGGTGACCACAGCATGTGCCTGACCGCGCTCGATGACTTCCTCTGGAAACAGTGTCGCGTGAATGCCGCCGTAAATGACCCAGGCGCCTCGTGCGCGTGCGATCCGGCCGACCTCGTAGCCGCGCAGGGCATTGCCGGTGTGGACGCTGATGCCCACAATGTCGCCTTGTTTGATCGTCGCTGGATCGATTTGTTCTAGCGATTCATCCACTAGAATGGGGTCGCCTACGACTCGCGGCGTCGCCGCAGCCAAAACAAAAAGCCAGCGCGGTGTGATTACCGCCGTTCCAAACGCATTGTCGCTCGGATTGACAAGATGAACGCTCAACAGATCCAACCTTTCCTCGTGCGAATGCCCGGGTGCGAGTACGGTGGTCTCAGTGAGCGTCGTCGCAGTCGATCTCTATGTCGCGGAGTAGAAACTCCGCAACCTGCCTACGACGTTTCGTCCCGCCGATTCTTTAAATCGATCTTACAGGTTTTTGTCGCTGCTGGTTGGTCAATATTGATCAGCCAGCAGCAGAGGAAACGATAATTCGATGAATTTTGAAAGAAAATCTTCCTTACTAACCGACGCGACTATACTCACCAAGCGGGATCGGAACTTGTTCGATGATTTCCAGCCCAAAGCCTTCGAGTGCCGGAATGTGCATCGGCGTATTCGACAATAAACGGATGCGGTGAATGCCGAGATCTGACAAAATCTGCCCGCCGAGGCCAATCGCACGAAGAATCCGGCCCGTGCGCGCTTGTGAACCTTCGCGTGTGCGTAACTCTTCATGCAACACGAGCCTGCCGGTGCCGTCTTCTGCGTCAGTTGGTTTCGTTGCTGCTCCGGCTGGGTCAAATACTTTCTCCGCTGCCGGAGCATGATCGATCTCAAAGCCGCGCGAGGTGTTGTGCAGATAGAGCAGGACGCCGCAACCCTCTTCGGCAATCATGCGCAACGACTGATCGAGCGTCTCACGGCAGTGGCAATTGGCGCCAAAGACATCGCCCGCTGTGCATCGCGTGTGAACGCGCACCAAGACTGCATGTTCGCAAAGCGGCCGAGATTCTGTAAGCCCCGAGGCCGCGCAGCACCCATTCAATCCCGCAGCAACCGAGCCTGTCTGAAAGGCCGGGCAATCAGCGCAAAGGTCGCCGCGAACCAGCGCCACATGGCTCTCGCCGCCATTAACCTGGCTCTCGTAGGCAATCATCCGAAATTCGCCGTAGCGCGTCTGGATGCGGCTCTCTCCGGCACGCACAATATAGCGTTCGTGGCGCAGCCGATACCGGATCAGCTCCGCCACGGTAAGAATCAGCAGCCCGTGCTCTTTGCAAAACGGAATGAGGTCAGGGATGCGGGCCATCGTACCGTCTTCGTTCATGATCTCGCACAGTACGCCCGACGGGGTCAGGCCCGCCAGCCGCGCCAAATCTACCGAAGCCTCGGTTTGCCCGGCTCGCACCAATACGCCGCCCTTGCGTGCGCGCAGCGGAAATATATGCCCAGGTCGAGCCAGGTCGGCCGCTGTTGAATTCATGGCGACGGCGGTTCGAATCGTATGCGACCGATCCGCCGCCGAGATGCCCGTCGTCACGCCTTCGCGTGCTTCAATCGATTCCGTAAAAGCTGTGCCAAACCGCGAAGTATTCTGTTGGGTCATTGGGAAAAGACGCAAATAGTCCGCGCGCTCCTCCGTCAGCGTCAGGCAGATCAACCCGCGGCCAAACCTGGCCATGAAGTTGATCGCTTCCGGGGTAACAAACTCGGCGGCGACGACCAGATCGCCCTCATTTTCACGGTCTTCGTCGTCGACAATGACGACCATGCGGCCAGCGCGAATCTCGGCTACTGCGCCGGGTACGTCGGTAAAGGGAAGTTCGAAGGTGCGTGCGATTTCTGGCATGATGACTTTCTTATTCTCGCCGATGCGGGTCTAAACGGCAAAGGCGTCGCTCCAAACGTGAAAAGCGCCACCCGAAGGCGGCGCTCTTCAAAAAAAACCGATCCCTGGTCGGCCTACAACGCTGACTCAATCTCAAAGCCCCAGGCTTCAAGAAGAGATTCCGGAATATACTTGGAATTCTTGTTCCGGCGGGCCCACTCCCGCAACCGTGTGGACCGGATATATTGGTCTGGGCTAAGTTTGAACTCCCTGACGATCTGTTCGAAGGAGGTCACAGTGGGCACAACCGGGCCTATGGGCTCTGGTTTGCCCCAATTCGGATTTCCACGACGCTTTGCCATCGATTCGGTATCCTTAGAAAGGTTCTTTTCGTTTGTACGTCCACTAGCCCCGACACGACGAATCCTAGAGGCCTGGACGCATTACTAGAATCTTATTTTACATATATTTCCTTCATAAATCAAGTGGTAAGTTGCACCGGATTCAGGACAGGCCTATGCGAAAAAAGGTTAAATGGCGCTCATAAGTTATTGCGATAGAATACTATATGGCGTTATATTCCAAGTTTTCGCGAGGCCTGAATATAGCTGCTTCTAACGAAAACGGCATGAGTAGCTGTGCAAAACCGATACATCTAGGAGAACCGCCAGCTTTGTCCTTTCATTATCAACGGAATCCGCAAACCCCTGCCCGGAAATCGAAGGCATACCCGCATACAAAACAGCATCCCTCGGCGAACCAAGGGATGCTGTTTGGCGGGGAAGCCGCTTACTTTGCGAGTTTGTCGAGATCGAGATTGAGTGCGAGCACGTTGACGCGCGGCTCACCGAGCACGCCTAACTGGCGTGCCGTAATGTGCTGTTCAACTAACGCGTGAACCTGTGCGTCGCTCAGATTGCACGCTTTGGCGATGCGCGGAGCCTGATAGTATGCGTTATCGGGCGTAATGTCCGGGTCAAGTCCCGAAGCCGAGGTCGTGACCATATCGATTGGCACTGGCTTGCCGGGATTCTGCGCAGCCAGCTTGTCAATGTCGCCCTGAATACGAGTCACCAACGTCTTTGAAGATTGCGCGAGATTCGATCCGCCCGAAGCCGTGGCGTCATAGCCGTTCGTGCCAGCTGCCGACGGCCTTGGATGAAAATAGCGGTCCGAGGTAAAGCTCTGCGCCAGCAACTCCGAGCCAATAACCTGCCCGTCCTTGAGGATCAAGCTCCCGCCGGCTTTATGCGGAAACACCACGCTGGCAATAGCGGTAACGAGCAAAGGGTAGCCCAGCCCCAAAAGGACCGTCGCGATCAATGTGAAGCGAATCGATGTCTTCCAAATCGAATGCACGACGATTCTCCCAGTAGGCACTACTGAAGCTCCCAGTTCAACATTCGATGCAGGCAACCCCGTTGCGGACGCGGATAGGGGAAGCTTTTTATCTGGCGCTAAAGTCGTATTCATTGTGCTCCTTTTTTTCTGTGGTGCTCAAGCCAAGCCATTACCAATCGGCTAATACTTCCGCTACTCCAGCGGCGAGCGCATCAAGCCATATGCAGCGCGACAAGACACATATCGATAGCCTTGATGCCGATAAACGGAACGATGATGCCGCCTACGCCATAGATCAGCAGGTTTTGGCGTAGCAGGACATCGGCCGACTTCGGCTCGTACTTCACGCCTTTCAGCGCCAATGGAATCAGCGCAACGATAATCAGCGCGTTGAAGATGACGGCCGAAAGAATTGCCGAATTTGCCGTGGCCAGATGCATGATGTTCAAAGCGCCCAACACCGGGAACGCTACTGCGAACATAGCCGGAATAATCGCAAAATATTTGGCCACGTCATTGGCGATTGAAAATGTCGTCAGTGCGCCGCGCGTCATGAGTAACTGTTTGCCGATCTCGACAATCTCGATCAGCTTGGTCGGATTGGAATCAAGATCGACCATGTTGCCGGCTTCTTTCGCTGCTTGTGTGCCGGAGTTCATCGCCACGCCTACATCGGCTTGCGCCAGCGCAGGTGCGTCGTTCGTTCCATCGCCGGTCATGGCGACGAGCTTACCCTTGGCTTGCTCGCGCTTGATCAAATCCATCTTGTCTTTGGGCTTCGCTTCGGCGAGAAAATCATCGACGCCGGCCTCGCGAGCAATCACCGCAGCCGTCAGCGGATTGTCGCCGGTGATCATGATGGTGCGAATGCCCATGGCGCGCAGTCGTGCAAGCCGTTCCTTGAGTCCACCCTTGACGATGTCTTTGAGATGAATCACGCCGAGAGCAGTTGAATTTTCTGCAACGACCAGCGGCGTTCCACCCATTCGCGCAACCTCTTCTACAGCTTCGCGAACCTTCTTCGGCAATGACGATCCCTGCTCTTCAAGAAAGCGTGAAATCGCATCCACAGAGCCTTTGCGAATGCGCGCTCCTGGAAGGTTGACGCCGCTCATGCGCGTCTGCGCAGTGAACGGAACGAACTCCGCATGGATGCCGCCCAGATCGCGTCCTCGCAGATTGTATTTCTCTTTTGCCAGCACAACAATCGAACGTCCTTCGGGCGTCTCATCGGAAAGCGAAGAAAGCTGCGCGGCATCAGCCAATCGCTCGTGGCTGACATCCGGCGCGGGAATGAATTCCGTTGCCTGACGATTGCCGAGTGTGATTGTGCCCGTCTTGTCGAGCAGCAGTGTATTCACATCGCCCGCAGCTTCGACAGCGCGTCCGCTCATGGCCAGCACGTTATATTGCACGAGCCGGTCCATGCCCGCGATGCCGATTGCCGATAGCAGACCGCCGATGGTTGTGGGAATCAGGCAGACCAACAGCGAGACAAGCACGAAGACCGTTTGCGGTGCCTTTGAATAAATCGCAAACGGCTGTAGCGTGACAACGGCGAGAAGAAAGACAATCGTCAAGCCACTCAACAGAATACTCAACGCGATTTCGTTTGGCGTCTTCTGTCGTGTTGCGCCTTCGACCAGCGCGATCATGCGGTCCAGGAAGGTCTCACCAGGGTTCGATGTGATGTGTACTTTGATCCAATCCGACAAAACTTTTGTTCCGCCGGTGACAGCCGACCGATCGCCGCCCGCCTCGCGAATGACAGGGGCCGATTCGCCGGTGATGGCCGATTCATCGACGGAAGCTACGCCTTCGATGACTTCGCCATCGCCAGCGATATAGTGCCCCGCCTCGACATAGATGATGTCTCCGGCACGCAACAGCGCGCTGGCTACATCTTCGAGGCTGCCATCCGCCTTGTACCGCTGGGCAATCGTTTCGCCCTTGGCCTTGCGCAGTGTATCGGCTTGCGCCTTGCCTCGGCCTTCTGCCATCGCTTCGGCAAAGTTGGCAAACACTACGGTGAACCACAGCCAGAGAGTGATCTGTAGATTGAAGCCAAAGCCGGCACGGTGGTGCATCGTGTTATCGATCAGTAGCGCTGTCGTCAATACACTGCCCACTTCGACGACAAACATTACCGGATTCTTGGCCATGCCGCGCGGGTCCAGCTTGCGCACTGAATCGATCAGCGCCTGACCCATAATATCCGTATTCCAAAGACTCGTTTTTTCAGCCATGACAGTCCATTCCACCTTGTCGTGTGCGGCGTTTAGAAGAGCTGCCCAGTTTTCAGCAGCAGGTGCTCCAAGATCGGTCCCAGGCTTAGCACCGGGAAGAAGGTAAGCGCGCTCAAGATCAAGATCACGCCAACCAGCAGCACAGTAAACAGGGAAGTGTTGACCGGGAACGTGCCAGGCGAAGGAGGCACGCTTTTCTTCGCTGCCAGATTGCCGGCCAAGGCCAGCACCGGAATCATCATGAAGAGCCGGCCGAACAGCATGTCCCAACCGAGGGCTACGTTATACCACCAGGTGTTGGCGTTCAGGCCCGCAAAAGCCGAGCCGTTGTTGCCCGCGCCGGAAGTAAAGGCGTAGAGAATCTCCGTCAATCCATGTGGACCCTGGTTGTTAAGGCTGCTCAAACCGATTGTCGGCGCGAGTACAAAGAACGCCGTGAGCGACAAGATAATCAACGGAAAAATCAACACATAAAGCATCGACATCTTCACGTCGTAGGCTTCGATTTTTTTGCCGAGATATTCCGGCGTACGGCCGACCATCAATCCGGCGATAAATACCGCCAGAATCACCATGATCAAAATGCCGTAGAGCCCCGAGCCAACGCCGCCAAAGACGACCTCGCCAAGCATGATGTTGGTCAGTACAACCATGCCACCCAGCGGAGTAAAGCTGTCGTGCATGCTGGTAACAGCGCCACAGCTCGCGTCGGTTGTAACGGTGGCAAACAGCGCGCTCTCGGCAATGCCGTTGCGGACTTCTTTGCCTTCCATATTGCCGCCTGCCGCGCCTATTGTGTGTATCTGCGCTGCGCCATGGATTAGAGGATGCGGCTGCGCCTCAGCCCAGTAAACAGCGACGAAACCAGCAGTGAAAAGAACAAACATCGCGGCCAGTACCGCCCAGCCGTGACCGCGCGATCCCGTCATTCGTCCCAGCGTATAAGTCAGGCCAGCAGGAATGATGAAGATCGAAAGGATCTGGAGAAAGTTCGAGAACGGAGTCGGATTCTCGAAAGGATGCGCACTATTGGCGTTGAAGAATCCGCCGCCATTCGTGCCCAGCATCTTGATGGCTTCTTGCGAAGCGACCGGGCCTTGCCCAATGGTTTGCGTCTGCTGTTCAACTGTGTGAGCGGTCGTGTAGGCCTTGAGATTTTGCGGCACGCCCTGACCGACAAGCAGTAGCGCATACACAAGTGATCCAGGTATGAGCACGTAGAGGAACGTGCGCGTCATGTCGACCCAGAAATTGCCGATAGTCGCCGAACTGGTCCGCTTGATGCCGCGGACCAAGGCAACTGCAACAACGATGCCCACCGCGGCCGAGAAGAAGTTATGCGTCGCAAGCGCGGCCATCTCGGTCAGATAGCTCATCGTCGATTCCGGCGAATAGGACTGCCAGTTCGTATTGGTCGTGAAACTGGCGGCTGTATTCCATGCCAGATCCGGTCCTACCGCTGCCAGCCCTTGCGGGTTCCAAGGCAGATAGGCCTGTAGCCGCTCAATGCCGTAAGTCAGCACCATGCTGACGGCCGAGAAACCAAGCATCGCGAAGGCGTATTCGCGCCAGTTCATCTCCGCGTCGGCTTCAACGCCGGAGAGTTTATAGATCAGCCGTTCGATCGGACGAAGCACCCGGTCCAGCCAGGTGCGTTCTCCCTCCAGCACGCGCGCCAGATAGATGCCTACCGGGCGAACGCTTGCCAGCAGAACCACGCAGAAAATCGCAAACTGCAACCAGCCGTTGGCGGACATTTAGAATCTCTCCGGGAAAATCAGTGTCAGGGTCAGATAACCCAGCAGTAGGAAGGACAGAACCAAGGCAACAACGGTGACGATATCGATTTGCATGGGCTACCTCAGCTTCTGACATGCCCGGACGTAGAGAAACGCCAGGGCGAAGAAAACGACCGTGAACAATAACATCGCTACATCCTGCATCGCAGCTCTCTCAGTTTCATCCGGCATCCTGCCGGCAGGGTTCCGCAGGGTAATCAGCCTCCCTGCACAAGAATGATTCTCACGCGGTCAAGATATGAGTAGGCAAAAGGTTTTCTAAATAAACCATAAAGATCGTGGGCTTGGCGCTGAGACGCAATTCAAGCGGCGAGGCCGTCGCAAAACCTGCAAGCCGCATTTTTGGCCGTTATTCTTCGTTGCCGGTCCAGCCCTCGGGAATAAAGCGATAGCCGACCCACGGCTCGGTCTGAATATATTGTTTTCCGGTTTCTGCCTCGAGTTTTTTCCGCAACTGCCCGACAAAAACTCGCAGATACTCCGGCTGATGCGCCGATTGCGCGCCCCATATCGTTGTCAGCAGCACGCGATGTGTCATCACTTTGCCGGCATGACGCGCCAAGTGCAGCAGCAGGTCAAATTCTTTCGGCGTCAGGTGAATCGGCTTCCCAAGTACGGTGATGCTGTGCGCTTCGGCGTCCAGCACAAAATCGCCCGCCTCAATCGCCGACGCCGTCCGCTCCGGTGCGCGGCGCAGATGGGCGCGCACACGCGCTAACAGCTCCTGAATGCTGAATGGCTTCGTAACATAGTCATCGGCTCCCGCATCCAGCGCCTCGACCTTTGAACGCTCATGATCGCGCACCGACAGTACCAGAATCGGAACCGCCGATTGAGTGCGAATCGCCCGGCAGACCTCGACGCCCGTCAGACCCGGCATCATCAGGTCGGTAATCACCAGGTCGGCTGGCCACTCTTTGAAGATCAGAACGCCCTCTTCCGGCTCGTTGGCGGTACGTACGTCAAATCCCTGCGCAGTCAGCGCGGCACGTAGCACGCGGGTGATTTGCGGTTCGTCATCGATCACTAGAATTCTGCCGGGCATAGCGTTCTTCTTTCCTCAAAAGATTACATCATCTGTTTGACCTTGTATGATTTCCGTCATGAATATAACAGCCGGCCTCTCTGATTCGCATGGCGTCCTTCACTGGATTGTGGGTACGCTGTTGGCCGCCATGGCTACGCTGCTTTTAGTCGGGATGGGTGCGAATTCGACGGCTGCCGGAATGGTTTTTCTGGTGCTTGTCGTCTGGTCGGCAACTCAGGCAGGGCAGCAATTGGCGCTGTACATCGCGCTTCTCTGCGCTCTCTCTTTCGATTATTTCTTTCTGCTTCCATACCGGTCCCTGCGTTTGGCCAGCGGTCAGGAGTGGGTGGCATTTGTCTCGTTCGTCGCCTCCTGCATCGTGGTGAGTCGCGTTGCTGAGCGAGCACGCCGCCACGCTCGCCAGGCCGACAGTCGCCGTGCGGAGACTGAACAGCTTTACGAATTTTCTCAGGAGATGATGCAGCACGAAGACGCCGC
>Ga0302320_10026620_pt1 | contig 11191 bp, 10 predicted proteins | sample Bog_T0_3_FD_202130 | JGI IMG/M metagenome (GOLD analysis project Ga0302320, IMG submission 202130) | Peat permafrost microbial communities from Stordalen Mire near Abisko, Sweden - Bog_T0_3 | ecosystem: Environmental > Terrestrial > Soil > Wetlands > Peat | place: Sweden: Abisko, Stordalen Mire... | reverse complement strand
CGAACAGAGCGTGGACGGGGAGCCCGCGCCATGCGCCGAACTGCTGTTGCGATTCCAACGCGGACGTCATGAGGCGCGGGAAGAGGAATCAGGGCTCGCCGACAGCCCGGACGAGGCGCAGCGAGAGGCGCGGCTGGTGGCCCGGCGATTGCAGGAACTCATGAACGCCAGGCACCCGGTTTACGACGCCGACCGGAACCGGTTCCGGGCCGTGGCCTGGCGCGACATGGCCATTCTGCTGCGCGCGCCGCTCGGAATTTCCGAGGTCTTTGCCAGGGAATTCGCGCGCGCCGACATCCCACTGAAGGTGGCCCGAGGCGGATTCTTTGACAGCGCGGAGATTCTCGATCTCCTGAGCTTGTTGGAACTGTTGGACAATCCATTGCAGGACGTGCCGTGTCTGGCCGTGTTGCGCTCACCAATCGCCGCTTTCTCACTGGCGGAACTGGCGGAAATCCGGCTCACCGCCCGCGATAAACATTTTTGGACGGCACTCAACGCGTGGGCTGCGGGCGGCATGCGCCGGCCGGAAACAGCGGTGAAAGTGTCCCGGTTTCTCGAACGGTTTGCGCGGTGGCGCAAGCAGGTGAATCTGGTTTCACTTTCCCATTTGCTCGAAGCAGTGCTTGCGGAATCATTGTACCTGGACTGGCTGCGCGGCCAACCGGGCGGCCCGCAGCGCGCCGCGAACGTGAGCGGCTTGCTGCATCTGGCTCAACGTTTCGACCAGTTCCAGCGACAGGGACTGTACCGTTTTTTGAGACACATCGAGGCGCAAAGGGAAGTCGCTGCGGAACCGGGGGCGCCCGCCGACTCCACCGAAGACGCCGTGCGCCTGATGAGCATCCATCTAAGCAAGGGGCTGGAGTTTCCCGTGGTGGTGCTGGCGGATTTAACCCGCCAGTTCAACGAGCGAGACTTGCGGGGCGAGATTATCTTCGACGAGAAATATGGCCTATGTCCCAAGGTTCAGCCCCCGCAGGTGGGACGGCGTTATCCCAGCCTCCCCCACTGGCTGGCGCAACGCCGTCAGAAACGAGAACTGCGGGGCGAGGAATTGCGGCTGTTGTATGTGGCGCTGACCCGGGCGCGCGATTACTTGATCCTGGCCGCCAGCATCACGGAAAAGAGCTGGGACGAAAAATGGCAGCAGCCGCATGCCGTGAACGTCCAAAGTATTGCCGCTGCTCGCTGTTATGCCGACTGGCTGGCGCTGTGGTTCTCCCGACAGTCACCGCCACCGCCTGGAGGTCCGGGCCAGGCCTTGGAGCTAAACTGGCTGGGGCGGTGGTTCCCCAATGGCGGCTCTGAGCCGTCCCAATTGCCCGGCACAGGCAGAGGCCAGTTCAAAGAACTCCGCTGGTGGATCGTATACGATGATGAGACAAAAGGCCCGTCTGGCGACACCGCGTTCGCATCAACTATCAACGATCCGACATCGGCCATCGGCCAGGACTCGGAGCCAGAACCGGCCCGTTTGCATTCGCGGCTGGAGTGGGGCTACCCATTCATAGCCGCAACGCGGCGCAAAGCGAAATCATCCGTCACCGCACTGCGGCGCGAGGCGGAGGAATTGGCGGATGAGTCGGAAAAGCTCTACGCTGCCACGAACGCCCTCGCCCCGCCATTGCACCGGATGGCCTGCGATTCCAGCTTGAGCGCGTCGGAAATCGGCGCGGCGCACCACAAATTTCTCCAGCATCTCGCGTTGGAGCAAACGAAGGACCTCGCGGCGGAAGCCGAACGTCTGGTGAGGCAACATTACCTGTCCCGGGCAGAACAGGCGGCTCTGAACCTCACCGCCCTGGCCTCCTTTTGGCATTCCTCCATCGGCCGGAATATTCTGGCGCAGCGGGAAAACGTGCGACGCGAACTGCCCTTCACCGCTCGCTTCAGCCCGCAGGAACTTGCCCGGATCATTGGCGCGGGAACTGGCGCAGGACTGGAGGCAGAATATGTGATCGTTCAGGGCGTCGCGGACCTGATCGTGCTGCGCCCCGATGAAATCTGGCTCGTGGATTTCAAGACCGATCAAGTACCGGAGTCGGAACTGGCGGAGAAAATACGCATTTATTCGCCGCAGTTGCAGCTTTATGCTCTGGCTTTGGAAAAGATCTTTACGCGCCGCGTCACCCTGCTGGCCCTGCACTTCTTGGCAGCGGGAAGGACAGAGAAAATTTTCCGGCCCGACCATTCATTTTGATGGTGATGACCACAACCGTCACCTTCAAATCAAACACTAGAATGGGATTGATAATCAGTATTCCCGTAAGTGTAGTCTAGTCCACAGTGGCTTCCGCGCTGGTCACCTTGCCGCCCTCGCACTCCGCCGCCACCTGGAACGGCCGACAGCAGACCTCGCAATCCGTCGAGAACCGTTGGCGGGCAAAACTGGTGTCAATCACCACTTCGCAGTTCTGGCCACAATAGGGGCATTGGATGTCGACGAATTCTTCCACGCCGCAATCTAACCGCACGCGGCCAAAGTGCAAATGGAAAGCCGCCGCCGAAATTTGGATTCGATTAACCCTTCCGTTCCTCAAGTGTGGCTTCCTCCGCGGCAATGAGGGCGTCGCGCATGGCTGGCGCGGCTGGTGCGGCGAGCAACTGCTCTAGAATGTCGGTCTTCTGCGCGATCAGGCACAAGCGGGCCAAAGTGTGTAGATGCAGGCGGTCGTCCTGGCAACAAATCAGGAAAAACAGCCGGGTTGGCTCGCCATCGGGGGCGCTGAAAAAGATTTCCTGGATCGGCCGGCCAACCACGATGAAAGAAGTCTCAAACAAATAGGGTTCCGGCGAGCGCGGATGCGGCAGCGCAAACCCGCCCGGTATCGCCGTGGGACACATCTCTTCGCGCGCCTGCAGGCTTTCCAGCAAAGTACGGGGATCGTTCAACTGGCCGGTCTTGTCCGCCAGCACCACCAAGTCGTGCAGGATCGAGGACTTGGTTTTGGAGGTCATGGCCGAGGCGATGGCGCCAGCCTTGAGCATTTCGGGCAGGATGGCTTGGTGCGCCAGAATCATTTGCGCGGCGCGGGTGGATTTTTCATGGTAAACGGCCAGCCTCGGGGCCGCAAAACCAAGGATTCGCTGGGATGCCCAGGCGTCAATCTCGCTCTTGCGAAACATGATCCGGTCGCCGCGCCTCTCAAAAGGCATTTCACGATCCTTCACCCTCTGTTCGATGTCCGACGAAGTCAGGTGCAGGTAATCCGCCACTGCTTCCACGTTAAGCAATTGATAAGGCATTCAATTCACCCTCCATTCAAGCTCTTATGTCAATGGCTTCGATCATCACCTCGGTTAGCCTATGCCTTGTCAGCGCCGGAAACAAATTAAAACGCATTGCTGAAGGCCCGGTTGGATTTGTGAATTGAACTATCGACCCTTGTTTGTCAAGATTCACTCTTCAATCGCCTGAATGACTGAAGCAAAATCCAAAGCCATCGAGCCCTGCCTTTCGGTTGTCATGCCGGTCTATAACGAGGCCGCCACTGTGACCGAAGTGGTCCAGGTGGTACTGGCGCAGAAGCCGGTCTGCCAGCTCGTGATCGTGGATGACTGTTCCCGCGATGGCACGTGGGACAAGCTCCAGCTGCTCGCCCAAGCCGACCCGCGCATTCAACTCGTGCGCCACATGGTCAATCAAGGCAAGGGGGCCGCCTTGCGCACCGCCATCGCCCACGCCACTTCCGACCTCGTCATTGTCCAGGACGCAGATCTCGAGTACGACCCGGGCGAATATCCTTTGCTTCTGGCTCCGCTCCTGGCGGGCAAGGCCGACGTGGTGTTCGGTTCCCGTTTTCTGGGCGGCAGCGGCGCGCACCGGGTCCTGTATTTCTGGCATTCGGTGGGCAACAACTTTCTCACCCTCTGCTCAAACATGGCCACGGACCTGAACCTTACCGACATGGAAACCTGTTACAAATGTTTCCGCCGGGAAATCCTCCAACAGATCCGCATCGAGGAAAATCGTTTCGGTTTCGAGCCGGAGATAACAGCCAAGGTGGCCCGATTAAAAGTGCGGATCTATGAAGTGTCTATTTCCTACTACGGGCGCACCTACGCCGAAGGCAAGAAGATCGGCTGGCGCGACGGCTTTCGCGCGTTGTGGTGCATTTTTAAATACAATTTTCTCGCGGGAACATAGCAATCCATGCCCACCCTGCCGCTCGCCATCTTATGGCTTTGCAGCTGCGCCTATCTCAATGGCGCCGGCTGGATTCTTGCAGCGCTGCGTCAGTTGAATGCGGCCGGCTACGCTGTCGCGATGCTGCCTGGTGTGGTCCTCGCATTGATTTGGTGGTCAAAGTATCACCCGGTCTTTTCCCCGGCGAAATTGGCGCACCGCTGTCGCCGGCCGCTGCCGGCCGTGTTTTTTTGCCTGACCGGCCTGATCTTTCTCGGCGGCGCCCTGTACGCACCCACCAACTATGATGCTCTCACTTACCGGCTCCCGCGCATGCTGAACTGGCTGGCCGCCGGCCAATGGTTCTGGATTCCAACCATCAATGAGCGAATGAATTATTCCGGCACGGCTTGGGAATGGATCGCGCTGCCGCTGTTGGCCCTGACACGTTCAGATCGACTTCTTTTTGTTTTAAACTTCTCTGGATTTCTGCTGCTGCCGGGACTGGTGTTTTCCCTTTTCCGCCAACTCGGCGTTGGCCGGCGGGTCGCTTGGACTTGGATGTGGGTTTTGCCCCTGGCGTTTGGCTACGCCACCCAGGCTGGAAGCATAGGAAATGATTTGCTGGGGGCCGTGTTTTGCCTGCTCTCGGTGTGGTTCGGTTTGAGCGCGCAACGCTCAGGGCGAGTCGCGGATGTCTGGCTCGCTTTGTTGGCGGCAGCATTGATGACCGGCGTCAAACTTTCCAACGCCCCCCTGGCGCTGCCCTGCCTGGTGGCTGTCTGGCTCGCGCTGGGGCTATTAAGGAAAAATATCTTGCTCAGCCTTTTGGTGGCCGCCCTGACCCTCATCATTTCCGCCGCCCCGACCATGGCCTTGAACCAGATGCACACTGGCAGCTGGACCGGCGATCCGACCGATCGATACCGTCTACAAGTAAAAAACCCGGTGGCTGCATTGTTGGGCAATAGCCTGCTGCTGGCGGAGCAAACCTTCATGCCCCCAATTTTGCCCGAATCCCACCCAATCAACCGCCGTATCAACCAAGGTCTGCCAGCCTCCTGGTCCAAGCTGTTGGACCGCGACTTTCCTCGATTCCAATCATCGCAATTAAATGAACTGCCGGCGGAGGAAGGGGCCGGTCTCGGTTTGGGTGCCACCGGGTTGCTGGTGGCGGGCTTGCTGGCGACCCTCTGGCTTTGGCTGGGAGGCGGAGCGAGCCTTCGATGCCAGGTTCCCTGCGTGGCGATCGCAGCCTGGGTGGCAGGTTCCGTTTACATGTTGAAAATGGGCTCGGAAGCCACCGCGCGACTCATGCTCCCGTACTATCCGCTCATGCTGGTCCCGTTCTTATTGTTACCCGGGCAAAAATGGCTGCTCCAATTCCGTGGCGGGCGGATTTGCGCCCTGCTGGCTGCCCTATCCATTCTTCCGGCGCTGGTTCTGTCTCCGCTCCGACCGCTCTGGCCAGGCCGGATGGTATGCAACCAACTCGCCGCAGAAAATCCCGGGCAACGCTTGCTCCAGCGGATGGCAACGACGTATTCAGCCTATGCTAACCGCAACGATTTGCTGGCACCGCTGCGCGCGGCCCTGCCGGAAAACGTGCGCGAGATTGGTTTTATTGCCGGCTCGAACGACACCGATTATTCCTTGTGGCACCCATTGGGAAGGCGCCGGGTTGTTTACCTTTGCCAGGATCCGCAGCAGTTCCTGACCTATCCGGATGCGGTCGAATGGCTGGTCGTAAAGGAAAAAGAGTGGCCGGCCATTTCCAGCACGCCGCTCGGCGCGTGGGAACAAACTAATCATTTCCGGGTCGTGCTTTCCACCAACATCGTCACGCTCGTTTCTTGGGGAGACGAAACTTGGAGCCTCCTGCATCACGAAAAATAGCGGCGTCCGGTTCATGCGGAACATGGCGCCAGGATCGCGTCCGCCATGCCGTGCACAATTTTCTTGTCGGCCGGTACAATCGTGGCCAGCACGCCACCAAGCTGCGGGCGCGCCGCATCACCTTCGCCAACCACGAAATAATAAGGACATAGCCGCGCCCGGCCCTTGGCTGGCACCACCACGTGCCGGGCAAAATCGAACCAGCAGGCATCTACCTGCGACGGCTTGTGAAAGCGCTGCAGCACACTGGGCGAGGTCGCGAAATTGTTCAAGGCCGCCTCCACCGCCGCGCTCCAGTCTGCCTGCGACAAATCACTTCCGAGATAGACCCCGCGGCCTCCCCACGCGTTTGGTGAAAAACCCGACACCTTCAGGATCAGGTCCCTTTCCTTTTGGGACAGCGCCTTCAACTGCTGCCAGTTGGTCAGGTTCAGCTCGGGAATGGCCCCATGCGGCGGCAGCGGCGCCGGGTCCATCAGCCATGTGTAGGGGATGATGCGTTTAAGCCGCGTCACGAAGCCCTCGCCGAGTTCCTGTCGCCAGAAATATTGCAGGTTCCGGTTCCACAGTAGTTCGAACAGCATTTTTTCCTCGAACACGGGCTTGGGCGGGGGCGTGAGCCGGATCTTTTTTTCCGCGGCCAGTTCAAAGATCCGCTGGGCATTGCCGACGTTTGCCAGATCAAACATTTCAAAGAACCGGTAAACCGCGTCACCTACGGCAAAATCGTTGAAGGTCGAAGATTGAACTTGGAAGGTTCGCTGGTCGGGTGGGTTCAACTGTTGAGCGATCCATTCCATCTCGGGCCGGTACGTTGCGGCTTCTTCGGAAACCACGAGGTGCACCTTTTTGGCATCACCAAAAATCGCCGCGAATCCGCGCAGCATCCCATCGGCACCGCCAATAATCTGCTGTTCGCGGCTACCGGCTCCCACAGGCAGGTGACTATCGCCTGAACCATCCAAGCGGCAATAAGTCTGGTTCATCCATGCGGTCAGGCCAATGCCCCCCGGCACGGAATCCAGTTCCGTGATGCTGTAACCGTTTTCAGTCAGCAAAATGTCGGGCCGAATCACCCTCGGCAAATCGTTCTTGAACGCCGCGGAGCGTTGGCGCTCGACCAATTCCCGCGGTTTGCCCAAGTCGAGCCAGCGGGCGACCCATTCCGGCTGCTTGCCTTCCGCGCTCTTGCGGTAAAGCAGGTTCACGGCCCGGTAGAATTGCAGCAGTATGCGCCCGAGCGATTCGATTTCCTTGGCAAGATTTTCCCCCAGTGGAAACGGGGTCGGCGAAATTCTCCATTCCTGGCCGGCGAACAAACCGCCGGGCGGCATGGCATTGCGGATGAACTGCGCGGCCTTTGCGGCCGCTGCCGATGAAGGAGACGCTTCGATGTTCGAATTCACGCCGGAAGAATAACCTGCTTTTGTGGCGGGCGAAAAAATAAAAAGCGGCGGCAAGGGCGGGACGCAGGCTTTACTATGCCCCGGCTCTTCAATTTGACCCCAAAGTGGAGAATAGCATGGCGCGACCCACAAGGAAGACCAGGGCGCCACCCCAAAAAGCGGTTCCCGCCCCGGCACAGGCCGCACCGCAGATCCGGTAAGGCTTGGCGGCATTCCAGAACAGTTTTTCCTGCCGGCGGATGCGTCCGGCAAGCAGGAGTGCCGCCACGCCAAAGGGCAGCCCGATGAATGGCACCAAACCCAGCAGGCCGAACCACAGGCACAAGAATGAGTTCTGCAACATATTCAATTTTGCGGTGGCGAGGTCGTTCATGGTCGGACGGCTGTGGCAATCGTTTTAGATTGGGCATTGACCTGCGCATTAGTTAGGGCGTTGGTTTGGGTCCTGGTTGGCGGCCCGTTGAGGCGCTGGACCTGATGCTGCTCCAGCAGTTTTAGGTCGCGACGCAGCTGGATGAGTGAACGGGTTTCCGCGGTGACGAGAATCATCATGATCGCCAGCAGGGCAATGAACAGCACCGTGCCCATGCCGCATTCGCTGGACCTGGGAGGCGGCGTGCCACACTTGGTAATCAATGGAAGCGGGGGAATTTTCATGGGGCGGTTTGGACTGACTCGAAAGTAAACAACAGGGGCAACTGGGTTTCCGAGCGGCGCGAAGCCAGTTCCAGTTCCCAGCGCCAGGCGATCACGCCATTGCGGACTTCCGCATGCATGGCCGAGGTGGTCACCCTTTGCAGCACCAAATGGGAGCCAGGTGCCTCCGCCGTCTCACGACGCAGTGTTCCGGATTCAAAGTGATAAACCACGGCACCTTCCCGGCATGGAATCCGCACCCGTACGCCGAAGGACTCTGATTCCACGGCAATCCTCCCGTTGGCTCCGCGGACATCGGCCCGCCATCGTTCGCCGGCGCGCAGGGCGGCGCTGATATCGTCGGTGGCACAGGACAGCGCCTGCGTCTGGTTCCAGCACAGGTAAAAGGCGCCCATGGCCACGCCGGTCAAAACGGAGAATACTGCGAAATAGACCAGGCATTCCGTGAGTAAAATGCCGGCGGCACGGCGCCGACGAACCGCTAGATTCCGCCGATACAATCGCGCATCGAACGCTTGCACCGACGTCGGGTTGCCTTGGCCAAAGACGGCAATCCTTGCTCCCCCTCCTCGGGGGAGGGATGCGAGGCCGAGGTTCAGCATGAGGCGGGGTCGAGCGTTAGCCAAAAGCATCATCCGGTTCATGGGCAGATTGAATTTCATTTGAGGGTGGTTTCCCGGACGACCGCGCCCAGCCCGCGTCGCGCGTCCGGCGTCCATTCCAGACGGAGGTAGTTGCCGGTTTTCCTGAGTTCGAAATGGCCCTGCGGCAGCTGGCTGGCGGCCTGGGCGTGGACGGAATAGACCCGCGTGCCCTCGGGCAAATCCCGGGCCGCGCCGGCGGCGAGTATTTCCATTTCGCCATCCACGATCTCGTCGGCCACGCTGCGGCAATATTCGATTTTGAGCGCACGCCGCTCCCGGACAAAGGAATAACCCAGCGGCAGGACCGCCAGCATGAGGATCGCGAGGCCGACCAGCAGGTCGACTTCCAAAAAGCCGCGCGTGCCGCGGCGGCGGTACTGGGGAACTGTCAGCAGGGTTTTCATGTTGCTGCAACGGTTGCTTTCAGGAACATAACCAGCATGCCAAACATGCCGATGGCGATCAGGCCGACCATGATGCCGTTCAAAATCACCATGCCACTGGTGAGCGCATGGACGGCCGTCTCCTCCTGTTGGAACGCCCGTGCGTCCAGCGCCGCATGCCAGCCGCGCAAAGCGCCCAAAAATCCGCCCCGGGCATGGGTCGCGTTGGCGAGCCGCCAGCGAAGCTCGCCGGTGGCGTCAAACGCGCCGATGGCGTCGTAGAGCTTGGCCCCGCCCGCCAGCGCGGCAACGACGCGTTGGGCGCGGCGGCGGCAGATTTCGTTGGCGGTGGATTCGGCCGCGAGCCGGACCGCCTCGGCTTCTGGAATGCCGCCGTCCAGGAGCACGGCCAGCATGGCGGAAAAGGCGCGCAGGAGCTGCTTCTGCTTCCACGGAATGCGCCAGAGGAGCCAGTCCACCACGGGCAAGTTGCGATATTGGAACCAGCGGACAAAGCCCGGGCCGCCGAGGTAAACTGCCGCCACCGCCATCAACGCGCAGAACAAAGCCGCTTCGAACATCACCAATTCCGGAGTAAAGCGAAACACAAACGCGGCGAGGGGCCAAACCGGCAACCCCATGCTAGAAGCCACATCGCTGAATTTGGGGATGACGAAAAAAGACAGAACGGAGATCAACCAGATGGCAATGGGCGCAAATATCAGCAGCACTCCGACCATGTAATACATCGTTGTGCGGACGGTGTCCGGGGCTGGGCGCAGCACTTCGCGGCAGGCCGGCAGCACCTTTTTCAGGTCGCCCAGTTGCTCGCCAGTGCGGATCATGGCGGTGATTTGAGGCGGTAGGAATCTGGGCACCCGTTCCAGCGCCCCGCCTAGGCGCTGGCCGGATTCGATATGGGCGGCCACCATGAAAAAGCGCGCCCCGATGGCCCGGTCTTGATTTTCGGCGGCGGAAAGGATGGCCGCTTCCACCGGCTGGCCACGGTCGACCACGGTTTCGAGCAAATCGAGGAAGAACCGCGCGCGATCCCGCCGGCGCATCGGCAGCGACAAAAGGAAATGTAGCACCACCGAAAATCCCAATCCCGGCACCAGGATCATAAATGCGCACCAAACGAGGCCCGCCAGAATGATCAAGAATTGCAGCATGAACTTGGATGGCGTTGCGTGGTTTCAGTTTCCGCTCAAGTTGTTGAGCATGTTGATCATTGGCATGAACATGCTCATGACCAAAAATCCCTGCGACAGCACGACGGCCCCCAGAAACAAGGAGGCCACTGGCAATACGGAAAACAGCGCGACTTCGGTGCGGTAGAGGGCGCGCGCATGGTAAATTTCCGCCGCGCGACGGAACCCGGCGGTGATGTCTTCGCCCGCGCTCCCCACCACCCAGACAAACATGGGCGGAATGATCCGGCTGCCGGCGGCTATCTCGGAGAATTTCGTGGTGCCACCGGCCATTCGCTCGCGCCATTGCTCGAGGTCGGCGGCAGCGGGACTCGGTTCGAGCTGGGTCACCAGGCCAACGGCCTCGGGCAGTGGCACCCCGTTTCTCAACAACAGCGTGAGGGCCGATCCCACGCGCGCGACGGTGGCCTCCTTGAAGGCCGGCAGCCGCCAGAGAAAACGGCCGCGCAGGCTGGGCAGCCACACCACCGCGGCCAGCAGCACAAACAGGAAGCCCAAAGCCATTGGAAAAACCCAGATGCTGTGAAGGCTGGCAAAGGCAAACAACGTGGTTGCCGGCATCCGGACGCCCATGCCAGAATACATGTCATTTAGACTGGGGCCGATGATGCAGTTCCAAAGGAAGGCCAGCGCCAGGGAGATGAGGAACGCGACGAACATCACAATGAGCGGATAGGTCATCATGCTTTTGAGTCGTGTCCAAATATTGTTCTGATTCTGGAAATAGTCCGCCAGCATGGTCAATGCGCCGGGGAGGTCGCCGCCTTTGACGCCAACCAGGATCATGCGCTTGTATAGCTCGGGCAGCTGGCGGGATTTCAGCGCATCGGACATGGGCGTGCCGCGGGCCAGGTCGGCTTCCAAG
>Ga0302320_10026616_pt1 | contig 11192 bp, 6 predicted proteins | sample Bog_T0_3_FD_202130 | JGI IMG/M metagenome (GOLD analysis project Ga0302320, IMG submission 202130) | Peat permafrost microbial communities from Stordalen Mire near Abisko, Sweden - Bog_T0_3 | ecosystem: Environmental > Terrestrial > Soil > Wetlands > Peat | place: Sweden: Abisko, Stordalen Mire... | reverse complement strand
GGCCGAACTGCCGGCCGACATTCGCGACAAGGTGAATTTGGGGCGGCGCTCGAGCAAGGACGACATGGTGCGCTGGCAGAAGATTCTGCATCGGCGGGGCTGGGGCGCAGGCATGTGGCCTGAGCGCTTCGGCGGTGCCGGCTGGAGCGTCGTCCAGCAACATATCTTCGACGAGGAAGGAGGAGCCGTCGGGGCCCCGCCGCAGATCCCCTTTTCCTTGCGCATGGTCGCTCCGGTATTGATGAAGTTCGGCAACGCCGCACAACAGAACTACTACTTGCCGAGAATCATTTCGGGCGAGGACTGGTGGTGTCAGGGGTACTCCGAGCCCGGTTCGGGATCGGATCTCGCGTCGCTGCGCACGAGTGCACTGCGTCAGGGGGATCATTACCTCGTCAACGGGCAAAAGACCTGGAACACGCTGGGTCAGTATGCCGATTGGATTTTCTGTCTGGTGCGCACCAGCAGCGAGGCGCGACCGCAACAGGGTATTTCCTTTCTCCTGATCGACATGAAGACACCGGGCGTCAGCGTGCGACCGATCATCACGATCGAAGGTGAGCACGAGATCAACGACATTTTCTTCGACAATGTGCAGGTCCCGGCGCAGAACCTGGTCGGGGAGGAAAACAAGGGCTGGACTTATGCCAAGTTTCTGCTGGGCCACGAGCGCACCAACAATGCGGGTCTCGGCAATTGCAAACGCAGCTTGCAGCGCCTCAAGAAGATCGCCGCCGCCCAGACGATGAACGGTCGGCCGCTCATCGAAAATGCGCGCTTTCGCGACCGCATCGCCCAGGTCGAACTCGAGTTGATGGCGCTCGAGATCACGAATCTGCGGGTTTTGTCGGCCGACGCGAGCGAGTCCCGCGCGCCGGGACCCGAAGCCTCCATATTGAAGATCAAGGGTTCGGAGATCATTCAGCAACTCGCCGAACTCCAAATGCACGCATTGGGTCATGACGCGCTGCCCCATTTGCGGGAGGCCCTCGAACTGGACTGGTTTGCGCCGCCGCCGCTCGCGGATCACTATGCGGACTATGCCCCGCCGCTTTCCGGTCAGTATTTCAACCAGCGCAAGACCACGATCTACGCGGGTTCGACGGAAATCCAGAAGAACATCATTGCCAAGCTGATCCTGGGTCTTTGACGGAGGAATGCCGTGGATTTCCGTTACTCCGAAGAGCAGTTGGCGCTGCAGGACACCTTGCAGCGATTCATTTCCCGCGACTACGATTTTGAGCGCCGCCGCGCACTGGCACGCTCGGCGTTGGGATTTTCCGCCGAGGCCTGGGGACAGTACGCTGAACTCGGTTTGCTGGCGCTGCCGCTGCCGGAGCAATTCGGAGGGCTCGGCGGCAACGGCGTCGACATCATGGCGGTGATGGAAACGATCGGGCAGGGACTGCTGCTGGAGCCCTACCTGACTACCGTCGTGCTCTGCGGGGGACTGATTCGCGATGCCGCTTCCGAACCGGTCAAGACATCGATGCTGCCGCAGATTGCCGCGGGCAAATTAAAGATTGCGCTTGCTGCCTATGAGGCCGCGGGCCGCTATGACCTTGCGCATGTGGCCTGCACCGCCGCCGGTACCGGCGGCGGCTGGACTCTATCGGGCCGCAAGGCGGTCGTGCTCGACGCGCCGTCGGCAGATTGCTTTCTAGTGTCCGCACGCGGCGCGGGTCAACTGGCCGACGCGGATGGGATTTCGCTGTTTCTCGTACCGCGGGATGCTCCGGGTGTCACATTGCTCGCCTATCCCACGCAGTCCGGGAGCAGGGCGGGTGACTTGGTCCTCAACGACGTCTCCGTCGGTCCCGATGCCGTGATTGGCGAGCCGGGTCGGGCGCTCGGGATCATCGAGCGGGCGGTGGATCGCGCCATTGCCGCACTTTGCGCCGAGGCCCTGGGTATCGTGACGGCGCTCAACCAGGCGACGCTGAATTACTTGAAGACCCGCAAGCAATTCGGCGTGCCCATCGGCGCGTTTCAGGCCCTCCAGCACCGCATGGCGGAGATGGTCATCGCCGCGGAACAGACGCGCTCGATGGCCATCATTGCGGCGGTGCAGGTCGATGACGCCGATGCAGCCAAGCGGCGCCGCGCGATCTCGGGCGCCAAAGCCTATGTCGGGCAAGCCGCGCGCTTCGTCGGCCAGCAGGCCGTACAGCTGCATGGCGCTCTGGGTGTGGTCGACGACATCATCGTGAGTCACTATTTCAAACGGCTGACGATGATCGATATGAGCTTGGGCGATGCCGACTATCACCTCGGACGGTTCAGTGAGGCGCCAGGCATGGAGGCGTAGGGCATGGATGCGTAGGGCATGACCGCCGCAACCGAATCGATGCCGTCCGGCGCGTATATGGCGTTGGGCGGCGACTCATTTCGTTCGAGTTCACTGACGCGCGGCCCGTGGCATCCTGACCACCAGCACGCCGGCCCACCGATTGCGCTGATGTGTCGAGCTATCGAAATGGCGGCGCTTCACCTCGGGCTCACGCATCTCGCGCGCCTCACGGCCAATTTGCTCCGTCCGGTGCCGATCCGCGACTTGACGATCGAGGTTGACACGAACTACGTGGGGCGAAACACCGGACATTTCTCCGCCCGGCTCATTGCGGATGATAGAGAAGTTGCGCGTGCGACCGCGCTCGCCCAACGTGAGCGGCCAGTGATGTTGCCCGAGTGCCTGCCCGGCCACCCGCTGCCGCGCGCCCCGCAAGGACCCGAGGATTCGGCCGCAGCCAGCTTCCCGTTCGACCGCAGTCAGCTTGGGTATGCCGATCTCGTCGAGACCCGGGTGGCGCGTGGAATCTTGTTCAAGGGTCCCTGTGCGATTTGGTTCCGTTTGCGCCGCCCGTTATTGGAAAACGAACAACCGAGCGTTTATCAGCGGGTCGCTGTCGCCGCCGATTCCGGCAATGGTATCAGCGCAATTCTCGATTTTTCCCGCTTTAGTTTCGTCAATTTGGATCTGACGATCAATTTGCTGCGCAAACCCGCGGGCGAATGGATTTGTCTCGATGCACGAACGTCACTCGGCCACGACGGCAGCGGCCTTGCCGAATCGATGCTCTATGACGCGGAGGGTTTTATCGGGAGGGCGACGCAGACCCTCGCGATCAGTCCGCGGGTCTGACTCAGTCGCCACCGTCACTGCCTGACAAACCCACCGGAACTGCCCGACAAACCCACCGGAATCGGAGGAAAGTGCGTGACTCTCATAAACCCTCAAAAGACCCGCAACAGTAGGTCAAGGATCCGTTCTCATGGTCATTGGCAGGCGTTCCTTGTCGGCCGCGCTCGCCGCCGGCGCTGCCGCTTCGCTGTCATTCACGCGCGGTTCGGCCGCTGGAAGCCGCGCAGCGGGTCTAGCAGAGCGTTGCCGGATGACTTGCTCATCCATAAGGTCATAAAGATATGGTATCGGCACGATCATTTTCCGAATGCTATTGTCACGGCACGGCAGGCGAACGAGATCCAAACCCAATGCGGGTCACCTCGCGCCGTTGGCCTGGGCGGAACGCAAGAAAAGCAATGAGAATCAATACAAGGTCGCGACGCCGGAATGGCGGTCCTCTAAAGATGTGTGTAATCGACTGTTTCAAGTCGACGTGCTTGGCCGCCCAATTCATGCGGCGCGCGTGGCTCGCCGTCGTCGTGCTGCTTGCCTGCATTCAGCCAGAGCCGGTCGTGGCCTGGAACTTGGCGGGGCCGGGCAAGGATCAGCTCTCCGAGCACGGCGGCAGCTTTGTCCTCAACCGCGGATTAGAGGACCTCTATGACTCGGCCTTCGTACTCACGAACGCCGGCAAGGGTCCGCCACGGGTGGTGACCGCGCCCGAGCTGGCCGACGCGCTGGTGAACTACGATGTCGTGATCTTCGGGGAGATCCATCGCCATCCAGGCGCTCATTTGCAGGAGCTCAAGCTGCTGCGCGCGCTGCACGAGCGTCATCCGCAGTGGATACTCTCCTTCGAACAGTTTGAGCGCGATGTGCAGGGTGTCGTCGATGATTACCTCGCCGGACGCATCGGCGAACGCACCCTGATCGACAAAGGCCGCGCCTGGGACAATTATTTGACCTCCTACCGGCCGCTGCTTACGTATGCGCGTGACCATCAGCTTCCGGTGATCGCCGCGGAAGCGCCGATTTGGGAAATCGTCTGCATTGGACAGTACGGTCCGCAGATCCTCGACCAGTTCACGCCCGACGAACGTTCGTGGATTGCGCGGGATCTGCACGTGACCAGCGATGCCTACCGCGACAAGTACATGAAGTTCCAGTCAGGCAGCGCCACGCATGGCGGCGGCGGGGCGAGCACACCGGAGGCGCAACTCAAGGCCGAGCGCAGCTTTACCGCCCAAGTAGCCCGCGACGACACCATGGCAGAGTCCATATTACTGGCAAGGCAACGCTATCCGGGACGTCAGGTGCTGCACCTTACCGGCGACTTTCATGCCGAGGGCTTCCTCGGCACGGTCACGCGTCTGCGGCTGCGCGATCCGACGCTCAAGATTGCGGTCATCGACCCCGTGGAGGTGGCCGACCGGCACGCCCCGGCCTTTGCTACGTCTCGGCTGGGCGATGGCACGGCGCTGCAGTTGCTGTATCCGAGCCCGGAGGAATTCGCGGAGGGCGAGGATCAGAGTGAGTTCATCCGCAGCATCATGGCCAAACGCAAGGGAAACTCCTGCAAGTACTCGCCTCCGGGAGCACCCGCGGCAGCGGAGACAGCGAAAGCGCCAGGGGACGAAGCTGCGCGGGGCGAAGCTGGACCGGTCACGAAGCCTTGAGCCGATGTCGATGAGAGATTCGCGCCCTGCGCTCCGGTCCGGGCGACCCTGGCAACGCCTCGTGCTATGCGGGACCCTGCTCTGTCCCGGGCTGCCGCCTCATGCGGCCGCGCCCGGTCCGGTCATTGCGCATAGACTGCAGGTGCGGGCGGAGCCCGCTGCGCATCTTCTGCAGGTGCACGATCGTTTGCAAGTACCGGCAGCGCTGGTTACGCAGCAATTCAGCTTCGCCCTGAATGCGGCCTTGAAGGTGCGCAGCAGCTCCGCGGGCCTGCGCCTCGCCGTGCTGAAGAGTCGGGTGCTCGCGAGCGCGGTGGGCATGGACCGCGAGGACAACGAAACGGACAATCAGGTGCGCGTCACGCTCTACCGCGTGCGCGGCGCCAGGCCGGGCCGGAATCTGACGCTCGATCTGGAATACGAAGGGCTCATCGATCATCCGATCAAGGAAGAAGGCCAGGCGTATGCGCGCGGCTTCAGCCAGACACCCGGCATCATCGAAGAGCGTGGCATCTACCTCGCCGGATCGAGCTACTGGGTACCTCAGGTCCAGGACACGCTGGTGAGCTACCGGCTGGAGTCCAACCTGCCATCCGGCTGGAAGTCCGTCAGCCAGGGTACGCGCATCGCGGCACCTGCGGGCGAGACGCACGGCCCGGCGGATCGCGTCCACGAGACCTGGAACGTCGATTTACCGACGGAGCAAGTCTATCTGGTCGCGGCGCGCTTCGCCGAGTACCTGCGCGATGCAGGAGCGGTCAAGGTCTATGCGTTTCTCCGCACACCCGATGACGCGCTCGCGGCGCGTTACCTTGCGGCCACTGCCCAGTATCTTCAGATGTACCAAGGGATGCTCGGGCGTTATCCGTTCGCCAAATTCGCTCTGGTGGAGAACTTCTGGGAGACCGGCTACGGGATGCCCAGTTTCACGCTGCTGGGCGAGCAGATCATCCGCTTCCCGTTCATCCTGACTTCTTCCTATCCGCACGAGCTCCTGCACAACTGGTGGGGCAACGGCGTGTTCGTGGATTTTTCGGGCGGCAACTGGTGCGAGGGACTCACCGCCTACCTGGCCGATCACCTGCTTGCCGAACAGCGCGGCCAGGGCTCTCAGCATCGCCGCGACATCCTGCAGCGCGTCACGGACTTTGTGACGCCGCAGAATGACTTCCCGGTGACGCGGTTCCGCACTCGCTACGACGGCGTCAGCGAAGCAATCGGCTATGGCAAGACGGCGATGATCTGGAACATGCTGCGCGAGCGCGTCGGAGATGGCGCATTTCTCGCGAGTCTGCAGCGCTTCTACCGCGACAATTTGTTCCGGGCGGCCACGTTCGATGACCTGCGCCACAGTTTCGAGTCCGTCACCGGTCACAATTTAGGTCCGTTCTTTCACCAGTGGGTGGCCCAGACGGGCGTGCCCGAACTGCGTCTCGATGAAGCCATGCGCAGTGGCAATCGCGTGACCGTGACCCTTTCGCAGCTCCAGGCCGAGCCGCGGTTTGCACTCGATGTGCCGGTCGCGCTCTATACGGCCTCAGGCGTGCAGCTGCGCGCGATCGCGATGTCGGCCGATGCGCCGACAGCCAGCGGCACTTTCGAGCTCTCCTCGCCGGTGACTCGCATCGACGTCGATCCCCAGTTCCAGGTTTACCGGCGGCTCAGTCCGCTCGAAACGCCGCCCGCGCTTTCCAAGGCCTTTGGTGCCGATCGTGTGGTCATCGTCGTGCCTTCCGATGGGGCCGACGCGACCTACGCCGGGTTGATCAAATCCTGGAGCCGTCCCGGAGTGGAGGTGGTCGAGGACCGCAAGCTTCCGAGCCTGCCGTATGATCGGCCGGTGTGGGTCGTCGGGAGCACCAACCGATATGCTGTCACGGTGGGCCAGGCACTGACCGCCTACGGGGCAGCCTTGGACGCGGCCGGCCTGCGCCTGGCGGATGCGACCTATCCGGCGGCTGCCAAGAGCATCGTGGCCGTGGTGCGCAACCCCGAGAACCCGGACACGGTCTTGGTCTATGTCTCCGCGCCCACTGCAGCGGCGGCCGATGGCCTAGCACGCAAGCTTCCTCACTACGGCAAGTATTCCTGGCTGATCTTCAAGGGCGATGCACCGGACAATGAAGCCAAGGGTGAGTGGCCCACGAGCCACTCGCCGCTGGCGCATGAATTCGAATCTCAGCCCAACCTCGCTGCGCTCCCGATGCGCCCGGCACTGGCCGAAATGCCACCGCCGTTCGATGCCGAGCGCCTCAAAGCGGACGTCAAATGACTGGCCGACCCTGCGCGCGAGGGCCGCGACATAGGGACGCGCGGTCTGGATGAATCCGCCGCTTACCTGGCGGAGGCCTTCAAGGGCATCGGCCTGGAGCCGGTGCACCCCGGCGCCGATGACAACGCCTCGGGTGTCGCGGTGCTGCTCGAGTTGGCGCGGACGATCGCCGATTCACAACCCGAGCGCAGCATCAGTTTTGCTGCATTCACCGGCGAGGAAAAAGGACTGCTGGGATCGCGCGAGTTTGTGCGACGCGCGACGACTGCTGATGCGCCGTGGCCTTTGGGCAGCTGTTTGCTCCCACCGCAGGGCTGCCGATGACGCTCTCCACGATCAATGCCGATGGTACGGGGCGCAAAGCGCTGAAGCATGATAACGGAACCAACTGGTCGCCGTACGCGGCCCCCGACGGCCATCACCAGATCTACCTGGGCGATCTGAACAGCGACGAGCAGACCCGCCTCACGTATAACGACGTCTTTGACGGGTATCCCTCCATCTCACCGGATGGTCACTGGCTCGAAATGGCGGCTCCGCTCCAACGGCTTGAACACCGTGGCCATCGCGACCGCGACCAGCCCGAACCCACAAGCCACCAGGTACAGCGTGCCATAGCTGCCGAATCTGTCGTAGAGCCATCCGCCGAGGACCGGGCCGGTGGCCATGCCGAAGCTCCCCGCCATCGCGGTGGCGCCGATCACGGTGCCCATCATCCGCAGCGGAAAGTTTTCGCGCGCCAACACCGCGTAGAGCGGCATGACGCCTCCGTACGTAAAGCCGAACAGTGCCGCCACCGCGTAGAACATGCTCAAGGAACCTGCAAAGTAGTACGCTGCCGCGAAGGACGCCTGCATCAAGAGACCGGCGATCAGCGTGCGACGCGCACCGAACCGGTCGCCGGCAAGCCCGAAGGCAATGCGTCCGCCGAGACCCGCGAGTCCTTCCACGCTGTAAATCGTCACCGCCGTGCCCAAGGGGATGCCGCAGGTCACGGCATAGCTCACCGTGTGGATGATCGGCCCGGAGTGCGTCGCGCAGCAGAAGAAATTGGTGAGCACCAGCACCGTGAACGCCGGCGAGCGAATGAGTTGCCCGATCGGCATCGTACGTTCCGTGCTTGCGGTGCCGTCACGGTGCGCGCCCGGGCGCTCGAGCGCCGGCGGCCGGCGCACCAGCAGCGCGACCGGCACCGTGACCGCCGCCACGAGAATCGCCACGATTTGCAGTACTTGGCGCCAGTCGTGTGAGGCCGCCAGCCAGGCGACCCACGGCGACATCGTCAGGGGCGCGACGCCGAATCCCGCGGAAACCAGGGAAACAGCCAGGCTGCGCTGCGTTACGAACCAGCCGGTGACGCAGGCCATGATCGGCGCAAAGATCGCAGAGGTGGCCACGCCCACCAGCAGCCCGAACGCAAATTGGAACTCGGTAAGCGATTGCGCCTTGCTCGCGACTCCGAGGCCGACGCCCAGCACAACGGATCCGATCAGGCAGGTCCAGCGGGCGCCGATCCGATCGCTCAAAGCGCCCCACGCGACACTCCCGACGGCCATCGCGAGGAAGCCGACGGTCATGGCGGCCGACACGCCGGTCGTCGACCAGCCCGTGCCGGCCGTGATCGGCCGCAGCAGCACGGGGAGCGAAAACAATGCGCCGACTGCGACGCAGCCGATCAATGCGCCGGCGGCGACAATCACCCAGCGGTAGCGAGGTTCCGCCATGAGCCCCCTATTGGCGTTGCACGCAGATTTTACACAAGAAATCCGCGGTGCGGGCCACCCTCACGGCACTCGTACAGGCAAGGTTTCTGCCGACAGCTGCACTTCGTCGCCGAGCCCGTAATAATAGTACGCGGGGCGGGAGACGAGCCGCAAGAATAGAAACAGGCGGAACCGCAGCTGCTGCAACAGCCCCATCGAAGGGGCGGGCAGCAAATTCTCGTGCGACACATGGACGATCCATTGGCTCGTATCGGTGGGCAGATCGATCTCCTCGAGGCGGGCCATGCCTTCGAGTGCGCGCTCGACGTTGGGGTCCTCCATGAATCCAAAGCTCAACGCGACGGCGATGATGCTCCCGCCGCGGCGATCCTGGTCGAACACGGTGACGACGTAGCGACCGTCGCGAACATACGGCACCTTACGATGCCGGACCTCGACGAAGATCAAGTTTCGCGGGAGAACCCCGTAGCGATCCCACAATAATTGCAGCAGCGCCGGCGTGTGGTCCGAATCGCGACGGAGCACCGAAGGGGCCATCAGCACCGCCGTGCGCTCCAGATGATGCCGGGCGGTCCTGTGCAGTTGGACGAGTTCGCGGATCGTCATCGTTTGCTTCCGGGAGTAGGCGGCGAACGTTGCCTTGCGGCCCCACTTCCAGGTCGCCATGACCAGGAAGACCCCGGTGCCGATCGACAAGGGCACGAAGCCGCCATCCAGGAACTTCAGTGAACTCGCCAGGAGAAACGCTCCGTTGATCGCCGTCAGAAATCCCCACAAAACGCCCGTTGCGATTGCGCTCCAGCCCCAGCACAGCCTCGAGACCGGAAACATGGCCGACGATGTGATGAGCATGACGCCGGAGACCGCAAGTCCGTAAGCGGCGCCGAGCGCGTCACTCGAACCGAAGGCGACCACGAGAATGATGCAGCCCGCGTAGAGGATCCAGTTGACCAACGGAACGTAGATCTGACCGGCGTGCGCATGATGGGTATGCAGCACACGCAATCGCGGGAACAAGCCGAGGGCGGTCGCCTGCGAAGCGAGCGAAAAGGCGGCGGAGATCAGCGCCTGCGACGCAATGATCGTTGCGGCCGTCGCGAGCAGAATCATCGGATAGAGAAACCCCGCCGGGATCAAGCTGTAGAAGATATTGCCGCCGGCGATCGGCGCGCCGGAGAGCAGGAATGCGCCTTGACCCAGATAATTGAGCAGCAGCGCCGGATACACCAGCGCAAACCAGCTCACGCGGATCGGCAGCACGCCGAAGTGCCCCAGATCGGCATACATCGCCTCGCCTCCGGTCACCACGAGCATCAGGGCGCCGAGAATCAGGAGCGCCTCGTGGAGACCGACTCGACCGAGGAATGACAGGCCGAGCAGGGGGTCGAAGGCCCGCAGAATCTGCGGATGCAGCACGATCTGATGCAGGCCGAGGATCGCGACCACGAAGAACCAGACGATCAGAATCGGCCCGAACACGCGGCCGATTCCGGACGTGCCCTTGAACTGGACGGCGAAGAGCACGGTCAGCAAGATGATCGTGATGGGGACCACGGCGCGCGCCATTGCCGGCGCCGCGACCCCGAGTCCCTCGACGGCCGCGAGCACGCTGATCGCGGGCGTGATGATGCCATCGCCGAACAGCAGCCCCGCCCCGAGCATCAGCGACCAGAGGATGACGATGATCCCGCGGTTTTTGAAGCGATGCAGCAGGCCGTAAAGTGCAAAAACGCCCCCCTCGCCGTCATTCTCGGCGCGCAGGACGAAGATCGCGTACTTGATGGCGACGATGACCGTGAGCGTCCAGATGACGAGCGAGATGCCGCCCAGCACGTTCTCCCCGCTCAGCAGCACACCGCCTCGCCTGAGGAAAATCTGATCCAGGGCGTAGAGCGGTGAAGTGCCGATATCGCCGTAGACAATCCCGGCTGCGGCGATCGTCAATGCCGCGGTGCTGCCGCGTGGTGCATGGTCAGCGACACCGCGGTCGATCGTGAGCATGGTGGCAGCTTAGCCGCGCCGCGCGATCCCGCATACCGGAGAACTACGTAAGCCGCTGGTGCTATTCGCCGAAGGTTCGACGAAGATCCGCCATGCTTCGCCCGACACTCATTCGTGCAAACGCACAAGGCGAACGGGGCGAAGAGGCCCGATTCGGGCGGCGGCGAGTGCCGCTGATGGGGATCGAACGTCGTGAACACGGGCCGTGGCGGGTTCGGTTGCACATCGCCGAGCAAACGGTTCACCGCAGGATTGCGCGAGCGAGATCGCGGACGGGCCCGAGATCGAGTTCCCACCGGCGTGACGATGACGCCGGACGCATCGGCGCTCACGGACCCGTCAAAGCCGTTGTTCGATGGTCGTTACGGCAACGAATTCCGACGTGCCCTCAAACG
>Ga0302320_10026614_pt1 | contig 11193 bp, 13 predicted proteins | sample Bog_T0_3_FD_202130 | JGI IMG/M metagenome (GOLD analysis project Ga0302320, IMG submission 202130) | Peat permafrost microbial communities from Stordalen Mire near Abisko, Sweden - Bog_T0_3 | ecosystem: Environmental > Terrestrial > Soil > Wetlands > Peat | place: Sweden: Abisko, Stordalen Mire... | reverse complement strand
GCCGTCCTGGCGAATGAGGTGAAAAGGTGAGGAAAGATATTACGGTGGCCGCGGAAAGCAGAGATTCCCGCGGCAAGAATGAGGCGCGACGTTTGCGCGTGAAAGGTTCCATGCCGGCGGTGGTTTACGGCGGCGAAACAGGCCCCGCGCCAATCGCGGTTAATCCCAAGGATCTAACCAAGATTTTGCATAGCAAAACCGGGCATAACACGATTTTCAACCTGAGCATCGGCGGCAAGGAAACGGTGCCGGTAATGATCGTGGATTGGCAGCATGATCCGATCAAGGAAAATCTGCTGCATGTGGATTTGAAGCGGATTGATTTGACGAAGCGCATCGCGGTGAAGGTGCCGGTAGTCACGCAGGGCGATCCTAAGGGCGTGAAGCTGCAAGGCGGTATTCACGAAATCATTACCCGCGAAATCGAAATCGAGTGCTTGCCGGACGATATTCCCGAAGAGTTTTTGGTGAACGTGTCTGAACTCATGATTGGCCAAAGCGTGCGCGCGTCTGAGATTGCACTGGCTGGGTCAATGAAGTTGTTGAGCCCTGGTGAATCCGTTATTTCGCACGTGGTGTCGCTGAAGGCTGAAGAAGTAGCGCCCGCTGCCGAGGTGGCTGCCACACCCACGGCCGCCGAGCCGGAAGTCATCAAGAAGGGCAAGAAAGAAGAGGAAGGCGAAGCAGCCGCTCCTCCGGCGAAGAAGAAATAACGGCCGGCCGGCGTATGCGCTATGCCTGAAGAGGAGCTTCAAGACGGAAGCCAATCGATTAATCAGACATTGTGCATCGCCGGCTTGGGCAATCCCGGAAGCCGGTATGAGCATACACCTCACAACCTCGGCTTTCGGGTGTTGGATGAACTGGCGAAGCGCCACTCCCTCCGCATTATCAAGACGGAAGGCGCTTCGTTAACGGGGAGCGGATTGCTAGGGGACAAGAAAGCTGTCCTGGTAAAACCGCAAACCTTTATGAACAACTCAGGGATGGGCGTCAGCGCGGTGCTGAAGTCGCATAACCTGACGCACCGCAATCTGATTGTGGTGTACGACGAACTGGCTCTGCCTTGGACCGGATTGCGGATCAAGCTGACCGGTTCGGCGGCTGGGCACAACGGTGTCAAGTCGATCATCGCCGCTCTGAAGACGGAAGTCTTTACGCGGGTCCGGGTGGGTATACATCCGGGCCGGGAAATTGATGCGGTGGAATACGTTCTCGCGCCGTTTGCGCGCGGGATGCGGGATGAGGTGGAGGAAATGGTGTCCTATACCGCGGATGCCGTCGAGACCATCGCCGCTGAAGGCGCCCATAAGGCCATGGCGAAATTTAATCGTCGCGCCCGAGGCTTACAAGAAGAGGAAGAATGAGAATCTACGAAGAGTTGTTTATCGTCCGGCCGGATGCCACGGAAGAAGAAGTGGAACCGGTGATCGAACAGATGAAGGGCGTGATCACGCATGCCGGCGGCACTATTGAGAAGGTGGAAAAATGGGGTATGCGCAAGCTGGCGTACCGCGTTTCCAAACACAATGAAGGGCAATACATATTGATCGTGTTCAACGCCAAGGCCGATACCGTGAAAGAGTTGGAACGTCGGCTGCGCGTTTCGGACATGGTGATCAAGTTTCTGACGGTGCGCATTGATGAGAAGCTGAAGCGCATTGAGAAGCGCAAGAAAGCGCGGGATAAGCGAGCCGCGCGCAAGCCCGCGCCGCAGCCGCAACAGGCAAATGTTGCCGCGTCATTTTTGCCTGGCGAACCGCATAGCGCGGTGCCCGGCGCTCCCGCACCTGGCGTACCGGCAGCACCCGCAGCTGCGCCGCCTGCGCCACCAGCAGCGGCCGCGGCCGAAGAACAGGCAGCGGAATAAGCGGAGACCAGGAGAAAATATATGGCAGAACCAAGAAGTGGCGGCCGTCCGATAGCGGCATCCCAACGTCCCACCGGTGGCGATAAAGCGATTGCTACCGGCAAAAAGCAATATTTCAGGCGCAAGAAAGTGTGCCGGTTTTGCGTCGATAAAGTCGACGACATCAACTACAAAGACGTTAAGACTCTCATGAGCTACGTCTCCGAGCGCGGCAAGATTACGCCGCGCCGTATTTCGGGCGTGTGCACCCCGCATCAGAAACGTTTGAGTGAAGCAATCAAGCAGGCGCGCAACATCGCTCTTGTGCCGTTCGCTTCGCGGATGTAAGGAAGCAGGAGAATAACGATGGAAGTCATTCTAAGAGAAGACGTCGACAAGATAGGCGCGCGCGGCGCGCTGGTGAAAGTGGCCGATGGCTACGCGCGCAACTTTCTCCTGCCCAAAAAGCTTGCCGTGGCGGCAACCGCCTCCAACAAGAAGATTGTGGAGCAGGAGCGCGAAGCGTATGTGCGGCGCGAAGCAAAAGCCAAGAACGAATCGGAAGAATTGGTCAAGCTGCTGGCCAATGTGACGCTGACATTCCGCCACAAGGTGGGTGAAAACGATCATCTGTTCGGTTCGGTTACCGCGAAAGATATCGCGGACGGTTTGGAGGCGCAGCGCTTCCATATCGAGCGGCGCAAGGTGCAGTTGGATGAGCCCATCCGCACGCTGGGCGAGCATATGGTGACTTTGCGGCTGCATCGGGAAGTATCCACGCAAATCAAGGTCATTGTCGAAGCCGAGTAAACTTTGCTTCTCGACCCCGATAAACTGCAAGAAGCGAAACCGGCCGATGTGCTCGAGGAAGCGTCTCGAGCATATCTCGGCCTCGATCATCGCTTTCTGCATGCATTGATCGAACGGCAGGCGGAAGCTTTGCCGGCTGTCCTGCACTTTGCCGCGCGCGACCGCGGTGAAGACAAGGTCGATTTGGCGCTTGAATTAATCGCTATTTTGCGCTTTTGGAAAGCCCCCGAGGGCGTAGCGTTCCTAGTGCAGTTCGTCAAGGAAGAACCGGAAGATGTGCCCGACGATGTGGTTCATGCGCTGGTGGCTAACGCGCCGCTGGCGCTCGAACCTTTGTTGCAGCTTTACGCCGAGTTGGAAGAAAGCGCGAATGGCGAAGTAGCTTTTATTCTGGCGAATCTTGGCTTGCGCGATGAACGGATTCTCAAGCTGCTGATCGAACGGCTGGAATACGACCTTTCGGACACCGTTTTGTTGCTGGATATGTATGGCGATGCGGCGGCCGCGGAGGCGATCGAAAGCGCGGCTGCGACTCTGGATGCGGGCTCAGATCAAGAACTGAAGAAGGAGATCGACAGGACTTTGGAGGCTCTGCGCGCCGGCCACATTGCGGAAGATGCCAAAGAGATTGAAGCGTTCGATATTTGGGAACTCTATCCCGAGAAGGCCGATCCGCCGGTCGATCTGCTGGACGAAGACGAACGGCTCGAACTGTTGTCGCACCCGGTGGCGTCGGTGCGCGCGGCCGCGGCCAATTCTTTTTTCAATCAGCCGTTGAGCGCGGAGCAGCGCGCGAAGCTGTTGGATCTGGCGCAGCACGACGAGGCGGCAGCCGTGCGCGCGCGGGCTTGGGAGTCCCTTATCGATGCCACCGAGGAGCCGGAAGTAGTGGCGGCGATGTTGCAGGCTTTGCGCAATCCCGCCTTGCCGGTCGAAGAACGCGGCGGGCTCGTGGTTGGTCTCGCGCCGGAAACGGATCGCAACGAGGTGCGGCAGGCGATAGTCGAACTTTACAAAATCCCCGCCGGGCGCGCTAAAGCTTTGGAAGCGATGTGGCGTTCGATTCATCCTACGTTCCGCGATTATTTTGCACGACATCTGGACGATGACGATATCGAAATTCGCCGCGGCGCGCTTTGGGGCGTCGGTTATTTTGCCCTCAAAAGCGAATTGGATAAAGTGCGCCGGCTGTTCGACGACGGGGAGCTACGCAACGACGCCCTGTTCTCGTATGCGCTGGCCATACCGACGGAGGTTTCGCGCGGGCGGATGAAAGGCATTCTCGAACGCATCGAAAAGGATGCGCACGGCCTGTCGGAGATCGAGGAAGAGTTGGTGAAGGTGGCGCTCGACGAGCGCTTAATGCTGGCGGGGAAAGAGCCAGTTTTCAGGCAGCAGGAGGACTGAAGCTGTAATATTTGATGGCCAACGTGAAACGCTCCGGCCGAAAGACAGACTGTGGTACGAGGAGATCTCGTGCGAACAAGGAAAATCAGCGCCTTCGGGCGAACTGCCGTTGGCATATTTCTGATTTCACAGCTGGCAACGAGCCAGATGACACCGGCCAGCGCCGCCGATTTCACCTTCCAGCAAAGCGGCGGAGCCGCGGCGAAAACAATCGCCTACGATCAAGTCCGCTCAGTCTCCCAACTGGGGGCCAGCCATTCAAGAGTCAAATGGATCGTCATTGGCGTGGTAGCGGCGGCTGCCGTATTTGGAATTGCTTTGGCCATCGATGCCCGCTGCGGACCGCTGGGCTGCGGTCATAAAACCATTTAGTCGCCCGAAACGGTGGCTGCCACTGCTGGCAAATTCAGCTTGCTATGCGCTCGGCTATAGCCGAAATAAACCAGCAAACCGATTAGCATCCAACCGAACGCGGTGAGTTGCGTTTGAGTATCGAGCGAAACAATCATGGCGCCGCAAACACAAACGCCCAGAATCGGCACCAGCGGCACGAACGGCGTGCGAAACGGACGCACGCGCGTGGGGTCCGCGCGGCGCAACAGCCACACGCCAATGCAGACCAGCGAAAACGCGAACAAAGTTCCAATCGATGTGAGGTCTCCCGCCAACGATCCCGGAATGAAGCCGGCGAATAGGCCGACAAACACAAACAGCAGCATGTTCGATTTGTAAGGCGTGCGGAACTTGGGGTGGATATCGGAGAAAAGCTTGGGCAGCAAGCCGTCGGTGGCCATGGAGAAGAACACCCGGCTTTGGCCGAGCAGCATGACCAGGATTACCGATGAAAAGCCCGCGAGAATGGCGATGGTTACCGCGAGCGCCAGCCAACTGTAGCCGGGCATGTAGTGTTGAATCGCATAAGCCACGGAAGCTTCTTTCCCGGCAATGGCAAATTCTTTCCAGTTGCAAACGCCGGTGAGTACGTGGCCGAAAAGCACATATAATATGGTGCAAACGGCCAGCGAACCGAGAATGCCGATGGGCATATCGCGCGAAGGATCTTTGGCCTCCTGCGCGGCGGTCGAAACGGCGTCGAAACCGATAAAGGCGAAGAACACAATCCCAGCGCCTTTGAGCACGCCACCCCAACCATGTGCGAAAACGCCTTCGTGTCCGGGAACGGTCGCGGGCACCAGGAAGGGCGTGTAGTTCGTGGGGTTGATAAAGTGCCAGCCCAAGGCAATGAAGACCAGCACGATGGTGACTTTAATCGCGACGATGATCGCGTTGAGCGTGGCCGACTCCTGCGTGCCTTTGATGAGCACCAAGGTGAGCAGGGCGAGGATCAGCAATGCCGGCAGGTTAATAATGCCATGCACGCCGCTGAGCGATGTTTCCATAGGCGAGTGGCAAAACTGATAGGGAATTCGGCCGCCGAACAGGTTATTCAAATATTCGCTCCAGGCAATGGAGACGGTGGCCGCGCCCAAGGCGTATTCGAGCACCAGCGCCCAGCCGATGATCCAGGCGACGAACTCGCCCATCGTTGTATAAGCGTAGGTGTACGCGCTGCCGGCGATGGGGAGCATGGCAGCGAATTCGGCATAGCAAAGGCCGGCGAAAGCGCAGCCAGTGGCGGCGACTATGAAGGACAAAACGACGGAAGGTCCAGCCGCCTCAGCCGAAGCTGCCGCCGTGCGCACAAACAAACCGGCGCCGATGATAGCGCCCACGCCGAGGGCGATCAAGCTGGTGGCCGTCAATGTCCGCTTCAACTCGCTGTGGCTAATCTGGTCAAGCAGCGCTTGAATGGGCTTCTTCCGCGTAAGGCTCAAGGTTAGGCTCATGAAATTAACCGTTACGTTACCATATCAGGGGCACTGTGGGCCAATCCCATTCTTTTGATTAGTAATAGAACTCGCATGCAAAACCTCGTTTCTCTCGCCTTGGCCGTCTGTTTTTCGTGGTATCCGGCCTTCTCGGCCACACCCGCGGCACCGCTGCCGGCCAGTGTCCAACAAGCCATCAATGACGTGCGAGCGGATGAATTGAAGGGCGACCTATCATTTTTGGCTTCGGACGTTTTGCAAGGGCGCTTCACGCCGTCTCCGGGTTTGGATGTGGCCGCCGAGTTCATCGCCGCGAAATTCCGCGCCGCTGGTTTGCAGCCGGGCGGCGACCATGACTATTTTCAGATCGCCGAAATGGTGGACCGGCGGCTCCCTGCCATGACGTCGGGCCTAACCGTGTATCTGAAGGGCCGCACGCTGCTGATACCGGCGGTAGACGTTGCGGTTAAGGCGGCCAGCCAATCCGTCCATCTCGATCATGCGCCGGTGCTGTTTCTCGCCGCAAAAGATACCCAGTTCCTTCAGGGTCTCGACGTGAAGGGCAAAGCCGTGGTCACACCCGATTCTAATTGGGACGCCCAGACTGGCGAAAAACGGCGCGCAGGCTACCTGAAGATGCGAGCGTTCAATGAAGCGGTCGCCACCTCCGGCGCTGTGCTGGCCATCACCGTCGTCGCCAACCGGCAGCTGCCGGGCCAGCCGCGGTTGTTGTCTGACGCCGAAGCTGATGCCGCCAGCGCTCCCCTGCTAGCGGCGCGAAGCGAGGATCTGGCTAAGCTCTTCGGCCCGTCCGCTGATGGCACCGCAACGTTGAGCGTGGATGTCCCTGGGCCGATGGATAAAAAGGTCAGCGTGAAAAATGTCATCGGGATTTTGCGTGGTTCAGATCCCGTACTTTCGAAGACGGCGGTGTTGCTCACCGCGCATTACGACCACATTGGCACAGTGGAAACCGCCGGCCAGATGTCGATGCATGGACCTGGCGATTCACCCGATCGCATCTACAATGGCGCCAACGACGACGGCAGCGGCACGGTCTCGGTGATCGAGATCGCGCGAGCCTTCGCCCATATCCAACCACGCCCCAAACGTTCGATCGTGTTCATGACATTTTTCGGTGAGGAGCGCGGTGAATTGGGCTCGCAGTTCTATGGCAAGCATCCGGTCTTTCCTATCTCGAAGACCGTGGCCGATGTCAACCTCGAACAGGTCGGACGCACGGACTCGACGGTGGGCCCGCAACTGAACAATGCCAGCGTGACCGGATTCGATTATTCAGATGTCAGCGGGTTTCTTGAGCGCGCGGGCGCACGCCTCGGCATCAAGGTTTACCGCGATCCGGAAGCGAGCGACGCCTATTTCATGCGCAGCGATAACGATGCGCTGGCCGAACAGGGCGTTCCCGCTCACACTCTGTGCGTTGCCTTCGATTTCCCGGATTATCACGGCGTGGGAGACGAGTGGCAAAAGATCGATTATGCAAATATGGCGAAGGTAGACCGCATGGTGCTGCTAGCGCTGTTTGACATCGCCAACAGCGAAAGAGCGCCTGAGTGGAACGCGCGGAACCCGAAGACCGAGCCGTTTCGAGCGGCGCGCGCGGCTTCGCTAAAGGCTCAACCGTAGGGGAGGGAACATTTCCAGCCGCGCCTGCGTATTTTCAAATGTATGGTTAAATTCCTGCTCTGGTGCTGCTTGTTGATCTTCTGCTGGCCTCTGGCGCTGCTGGCGCTAGTGCTTTATCCGCTGGTGTGGATCATTCTTTTGCCATTCCGCATTGTGGGCATCGCCGTCGAAGGCGTGCTGGAACTGGTGAAGGGCATCATATTCCTGCCTGGACGGCTACTTCGGTGCGCCGCTTAAGACGTCCGTTAATACTTGCGCATGACGGCTAACACGCGCCCCTGTATTTCGAGGTCCGCCGGGTTGACCAAAATCGGAGCCATGCTTGCGTTGGCGGGCTGCAGGCGCACACGCCCGTCCTGCTGCTGGTAGAAGCGCTTCAGCGTCGCTTCGCTACCTTCGACCAAAGCCACCACGATATCGCCATCCCGCACCTTGTCGGTCTTCTCGGCAAGCACGAAATCGCCATTGCAAATGTGATCTTCAATCATCGATTCGCCGCGCACCTCAAGAGCGAACGTATCACCCTTACCCACGAAGTCGGAAAAATGCAAAGTCGCCTGATTTTGGATGGCCTCAACGGGCACACCGGCCGCGATCCGCCCGAGCAGCGGAATCTCAGCTTCCGGCGAACTGTTCCGCCGCCGCGTTTTTTCCTCGCTAAAAAAACGTTCCGCCACTTCCAGCGAACGGCTATGGTTATAGCTCCGCCGCAAATATTGTTTCGATTCCAGAGCCTGGATGTGTTTATGCACTGTCGCCAGCGATGCCAACCCTAAACCTGAGGCTATTTCCTCGTAACTCGGACTATAGCCTTTCTGGTCGATGAAATCCGCCAGGAAGTCCATCACCTCTTTTTGCCTACGCGTTAAAGCCATGGCGTTCGAAAACCTCTCCCATATAGTGTTGGCGAATAAAGACCGAAAGTCAAGAGAATTATTACTCTTAAGTACATTTGCAAGTTGTGGCAAGGCCCCAAAGTGTGGGACAACAAGCTAGATAGTGGTTTGGGTCCGGCCGTCCCGGGGTTTGGTGTTGTCGCTTCGTAGCGCGTTCCGGCACGCCCTGATTCGCTTAGAACGTTCTTTATAACTATGACGCAGCGTGTTTTGCTCTACGTTGAAGATGAAGACGCGGCCGTTTTCTTGCTCGAAACCGCGCTTAAAGAGGCAGAGCTGGATGTGGCTCTATTTCGAGTGGCCGATGGAGAAGAAGCGCTCGCATTCTTGCGAAAGTCTGGCGCGTACCAGCAGATGCCGCGGCCCGATTTAGTCTTGCTGGATCTGAACCTGCCGCGCAAGAACGGGCTGGAGGTACTTTCCGAAATGAAAGCGAGCTCGGAATTGAACTCGCTAGCGGTGGTGGTTTTTACCTCTTCCTCACTGGCCATCGACAAACGGAAATCGATGGCGTTGGGCGCGCAAGATTACATCACCAAGCCGGCGTCTTTCGACGGCTTCGTGACGGCCGTCAAGAATGCTTGCATGCACATGACGAACGGCCACTTGGTGTAGCACGGCCGAGCACTAGTTGTAGTTCATTCCGCACATACCGCTCTGGCAACCGCCGGAGCCGCACATCCCGGCACCGCAATTCTGTTGGGGCGCGGCGGCCGTTTTGGCATGTGCCGCAAACGTGGAATATTCGGTGGTGAGACGCTCCTGGCCGCACCCAGGACAGCGCACATCGTTTGCTTCCGTGGCGCGGCGCAAGAGCTTTTCAAACTTGGTTCCACAATCGTCGCAAGAATACTCGAAGATAGGCATATTTCTAGGTTAGCAGTGGCCGCTTTCGCATACAATAAGGACGATTCTATGGCTGGATTTCCCGTACCAACACGCAACACCACGGCGACGGCGACGCAACGTGCCGATAACGCCGAGCAAATCCGCATCACCGCCGCGCAGAATGAGAGGAGCGTCGCCATTCCGCCTCATCCCGTGAACGGCGATGAGGCCCGCTATGAAACGAAGGTCGGCAGTTATTCCAAAGGGTTGCCCCATAACGAGCGCGGCGAAGTGGAGCCAACCGCTTATCAATCGCTGCTCACGGCGCTGGCGAGCGGCAACGTTGCCGATTTCGAGAAAATCGTGCTCGGCGGCACGGTTCCGCTGGTCGACCCGCAAGCGGGCATCGCTTTTGATCTGGAGGGCACGGATTCTCAGCAGCTTGCCATTCCACCCGCGCTGCCGGTCGCGAGCGATGCCAAGGCCGCCGAGTCTGTCGAACTTTACTGGATGGCCCTCATGCGCGACGTTCACTTCTCGCACTATGAATCAAGTGAACTCGCCGCAGCAGCCTGCCAGGAGCTTTCAAGTCTTTCGAACTTCAGCCGCCGGCTCGACGGAACAGCCGAACCGGTGACTCCGCAAACACTGTTCCGAGGCTTTACAGCCGGCGATTTGATCGGCCCTTATATTTCTCAATTCCTCTACCAGACTCTTGAATTCGGCGCGGCTCAAATCGTCCAGCGCTTTCAGACTCTTCTCCCTTTTTCTAAAGGCGGTACGGACTGGATGACGGACTTTCCCTCCTGGCTTGACTGTCAAAACGGCGTGGGCGATCTGGCGGCTGCCTGGAGTACGCCCTCGGCCGCTCCGAACCGCCTCGACAAAGTGCGCCGATATGTCCGCTGCGGGCGCGACATAGCCCAATATGTTCACGTCGACGTCCTTTTTGAAGCCTATTTCAACGCTTGCCTCTTCCTGATCGATGCCGGCGCGCCCAAGAATCCGGGGAATCCATATTTGGGCTCCAAGACGCAGACAGGCTTCGGCACGTTCGGTTCGCCGCACATCAAGACGGTGGTGGCCGAAGTGGCGACACGCGCGCTGAAGGCGGTTTGGTTTCAGAAATGGTTCGTGCATCGTGCATTGCGTCCCGAGGCGTATGGCGGTCTTGTCCATAACGCGCTTAGCGGCGTGCCACAGGAAGCGGCGCTGCCGGCCACGATCCTGAATTCGCAAGCCGTCCAGCTTTGTTTTTCGCGCAATGGCACTTATCTGCTGCCGCACGCTTTCCCGGAAGGTTGTCCGCAGCATCCGACCTATGCGCAGGGCCACGGCACGGTAGCAGGCGCGTGTACGACCGTAATCAAGGCTTTCTTTGATGAAAGCTGGCAAATTCCTAATCCGGTGGCGCCGAACGAAGAAGGCACCCATCTGCTGGACTACCAAGGCACGGACGCGCTCACCCTGGGCGGCGAGTTAAATAAATTGGCCGCCAACATCGCGCTGGGACGCAACCACGCTGCCGTGCATTTCCGCTCCGATTACAATCAGAGTCTGTTGTTGGGAGAACGAGTGGCCACCGCCATTTTGCAAGACCAGTTGGCCACCTACAACGAATTGCCGGTCATTCAAGCCAAAGGCTGGAACTTCACTGGTTTCCAGGGGAACACGATCAAGCTGGCCTAGTCTGGCGAAAAAGCGGACGGACGAAAAAGCGGACGAAAAAGCGGACGAAAAAGCGGACGGAGGCAGTTTAATCCTACGTCGGCTGCCAACTTCCTTACCCCCGAAAGGTCGATGCATCCATTCCGGAAGCCCCCTGTTCTCGTAGCGGAACTTTTCGAACTCTAAGACCCCCGCCTCAAAACTCTTGGCGAATCAGTCGGTACCCATCCGCGAGCGCTGGCGCCTGGGCGCAAACATT
>Ga0302320_10026613_pt1 | contig 11193 bp, 7 predicted proteins | sample Bog_T0_3_FD_202130 | JGI IMG/M metagenome (GOLD analysis project Ga0302320, IMG submission 202130) | Peat permafrost microbial communities from Stordalen Mire near Abisko, Sweden - Bog_T0_3 | ecosystem: Environmental > Terrestrial > Soil > Wetlands > Peat | place: Sweden: Abisko, Stordalen Mire... | reverse complement strand
TTGGATGCGGCTTTTCCGAACGGGACTTATGCTCTGACGTTTCGGACGTCGACGCCGAACACGTATGACCTCCAGGCGACGCTGGGGCCGGATAGTTATCCGGCGATTCCGCAGTTGACGATTACGGGCGGGAATGGGACGTGGTCGGGAGGATTTCTGGTGATTGATCCGACGCAGCCGGTGACGTTGAACTGGCCGGCATTCACGGGAGGGCCGGCCGGTGGGACGATTAATTTTCAGATTAGCAATTCGAGTGTGCCTTTTCAGGACTTTCCGGCTGATGGGAATCACAATAGCTTTGTGATCCCAGCCAACAGCCTGTCTGCCAACACGGAGTACAACGGTTTCATCGATTTTTATGCGGCGACGAGCAACAACAATTCGCCACCGTCGGGAGGCGTGACGGGCTTTCTGACGCAGGTGAATTTTATTCTGCACACCGGCACGGTGACTTCCGGTAAGTCCAAAAACGGCGTGGAGAAGGCGATGGTGCTGACACAGACATCGAATAGCGCGCCGTCGGCTGTGACGACGAATGTGGTGGATGCGGCACCGTATGCATTCAAGATCACTTCTGCCACGTCGGGGACAGTGACCGGGCCTGGAACCGGCGTGACGTATCCGTTGACCTTCAGCGCCTTTGATTCGAGTAATCCTTTTTCGTATTCGAGCGGGTCGGTGGCGAGCTTGAGCGCCCTGAATTCGGCTTATGCGGATGGGAATTACGTGATGCCGAATGGCGCGACGGTGAGCCTGACGGGGGACACTTATCCCGTCGTGCCGCAGGTGCTTTCTGTTACGGTCAACGGCGTCGTCACGACGCCCTTCTGGAATCCGCAGGGGCAGTTAATGCTCGATCCAAGCGCGACGAATGTGATTACGTGGACGACGTTCAGCGGCGGTAATTTTACGACAAGCGGGCACGAGACATTCGAAGCCTATTCCAACAATGGCGGCTCGTTTAGTGACGAGATGCGGGCGGGTCTGGCGGAGAGTTCGAGTGTGCCGTTCAACAATGCGACGATTGCGGCCAATTCGATGACGCCGGGGTTTACCTATTATGGCCGGATCAATTATGAGCTGGGTTCGACGTTCAATAGCGCCGGGCCGAACTCCTTTAATGTGGCGGGGTATATCACGGAGAATACTTTTACGATCACGGCGATTGCTCCGCCGACGGGAAATAATAACCCGCAGTCGCTTGATTTTCTGGCGCTGAATACGAGCCAGACTTATGGGACGGCGCCGATCACGCTGATGGGCTCGAGCAGCTCGGGATTGCCGCTTTCTTATTCGGTGATATCGGGGCCGGCGGTGATTTCAAACGGCGATATTCTCACCTTCACCGGAGGCGGTTCGGTGGTGCTGGAGGCGAACCAGGCGGGCAATGGTACTTATGCGGCGGCCGCGAGCGCTGACCAGACCCTGACGGTGACGCAGTCGCCGACGCAGGATTTCCCGACATGGGAGGGCGCCAATGGCATCTCGGGCCTGGCGGCGAACGGGGTGACACAAAATGACGGCGTGCCCGTGTTGCTCAAATATCTTTGCGATATCAATCCGGGCAGCCCGATGAGTGCGGCAGACCGGGGGACGTTGCCGGTGCTCGTGACGACGGGGAACGGGAGCTATCAGAAGCTTACTTACCACCTGAATCTCTTGATGGGCGGAGTGACCCAGACGGTGCAAACATCTTCGGACCTAAAGACTTGGACGACTCCGGCCAATGCCACGATTACGCAGGTCGGCACGGCCGGCAACGGAGACCTGATCATGCAGGCACAGGTTCCCACGAACGGGGGGAGCGCGCAGTTTATCCGCCTGCAAGTCAGCCTGCCGTAAATCAGGAATATTGTCGTGGAAAGGCTGAAATCGGGAAAGGCCGGCGGTTTTGGCCGGAGCGCCGGGCGGTATGAAATTAACGGCCAATTTTTTTCAAAATTCTTTTTGACATCGATGGGCGACTGCCGCAAGCTGTAGCAAGATCGAGGCCACTCCTGAATTTGAGGCGTAAGTTTTAAATTCGGGCGTGGACTTTTTGCCTTTATCGCAGGGACAGGGTCAGCCAGGCATTAGGGATCGGGTAGGCTTCACGGCCACTTGCTCGGTAACGCTCAAGTGCCCATGTAGCTCAGTCGGTAGAGCACATCCTTGGTAAGGATGAGGTCACCGGTTCAAACCCGGTCATGGGCTTGCGGCTGGGGGCGGTTAGGCAGAGAGAACTCGCAGGAGTAGAACGAATTTAACCACGACGGGTCACTGAGCCGGGCGAGAGCCGGGTGAGGGGGCCAAACATAAGAGAAACTCAGGAGTAACGACAAATGGCTAAGGAATCATTCAAACGCGACAAACCGCACGTGAATATTGGCACGATCGGACACGTCGATCACGGTAAGACCACCCTCACGGCGGCGATCACGTCGATTTTGGCCAAAAAAGGCCTCGCGACGGCCAAGGGCTATGCGGAAATCGACAACTCTCCGGAGGAAAAGGAGCGTGGTATCACGATCAACACGACGCACATCGAGTACCAGACCGAGAAGCGTCACTACGCGCATGTCGATTGTCCCGGTCACGCGGACTATATCAAGAACATGATCACGGGTGCGGCGCAGATGGACGGGGCGATCCTCGTCGTCAGCGCGGCGGACGGCCCGATGCCCCAGACCCGCGAGCATATTCTTCTCGCCCGTCAGGTTGGCGTGCCGGCGCTGGTGGTGTTCCTGAACAAGGTCGATATGGTCGACGACAAGGAACTCCTGGAGCTCGTCGAACTCGAAGTTCGCGAACTTCTCACCCAGTATGAATTTCCCGGCGACAAGATTCCGATCGTCAAGGGTTCGGCGTTGAAGGCGCTGGAAGGCGACGCGACGTACGAGAAGGAGATCATGAATCTCATGAACGCGGTCGATGAGTACATCCCGATGCCGGAACGTCCGAAGGATCAGCCGTTCCTGATGCCGGTGGAAGACGTGTTCAACATTGAAGGTCGCGGCACGGTCGCGACGGGTCGTGTGGAACGCGGCATCCTGAAGAAGATGGAAGAAGTCGAAATCGTGGGCCTGAAGGACACGATCAAGACGACCGTCACGGACATTGAAATGTTCAAGAAGCTGCTCGATACGGCGGAAGCCGGCGAGAACGTAGGCGTGCTGCTGCGCGGCATCAAGAAGGAAGACGTCGAGCGCGGCCAGGTTATCGCCAAGCCCGGCTCGATCAAGCCGCATACGAAGTTCAAGGGGCAGATCTACGTCCTGTCGAAGGAAGAAGGCGGACGCCACACGCCGTTCTTCAACGGCTATCGTCCGCAGTTCTTTTTCCGCACGACGGATGTGACCGGAAACGTGAAGCTCAAGGAGGGCGTGGAGATGGTCATGCCCGGAGATAACGTTGAGATCGAAGTCGAACTGATCCAGCCGATCGCGATGGAGAAGCAGATTCGCTTCGCCATTCGTGAAGGCGGCAAGACGGTCGGCGCAGGTCGCGTCACAGAAATTATCGCATAATCAACAGAGAGAATTGCGCCAAACCGTCGGATCTGGGAGGGCCTGAACGGCTTCCGGAGGTCCGGCGGTTTCGGCGTCAAATAAACGGAAGCACATTTTTCATCCAGCCACCTAGTAAGCAACAAAGGGCAGTAGCTCAATTGGTAGAGTACCGGTCTCCAAAACCGAGGGTTGGGGGTTCGAGTCCCTCCTGCCCTGGGCGGAAAGAAAAGCAAGTTTCACGAAATTTTAGCACGAACACGATATGACATCCTGGACCTCCATCTATGCAGACCTTCCGGTGAAGGGCGACAGTTCCGCCTCGGCGGCCTGGTACGACATTGGCTTTTGGGGCTACGTTTGGGTCGGTCTGGGGCTGTTTGCCGTTTACTATTTTCTGCGCTACCGCCCGGCGATCTTCAAATTTGTCGGCGAAGTTCGAGTGGAGCTGGACAAGTGCAGCTGGCCGTGGGACCCGAACCAGACGGGTTTCAAGAAGTACAAGGAGCTGCGGGATTCGACCGTGGTGGTGATCCTGTCGGTGATCCTGCTGGCGGGGTTTGTGACCTCGAGCGATTTTTTGCTGACGCATCTGGTTGGGTTCCTGACGGGGACCGGGCTGGCGCATGTGAGTGATACCCCTTTGCCGGTGATTCCGCCGGTGCATTCCTAAGAATTTATGTCCGAAGTCACTGAAATCACCTCTGAAACCGAGACAGCGCCGACTCCCGAGCCGGCACCGCAGTGGTATGCCTTGCACGTCCTTTCCGGCCAGGAAAAGAAGGTGAAGGAAAGCCTTGAGCGCCGGGCGAAGACGGAGGAGATGGGCGATCTCGTCCGCGCCGTGGTGATCCCGACGGAGCGCGTTTCCGAAGTGAAGCGCGGGAAGAAGATCGAGTCGGAGCGCAAACTGCATCCGGGCTACGTCTACATCAACATGTACCTGCGCGATGAGGAAAAGAAGCTGGTCGAGCGCACGTGGTATTTCGTCCGCGAGACGAACGGCGTGATCGGCTTTGCCGACGGCGATAATCCGCAGCCGATCCGCGCGGATGAAGTCGAGACGATGCTGGGCCAGATGCGCGAGCGCGAGGAAAAGGTGCTGCCTAAAGTCGCGTTCTCGATTGGCGACAAGGTCAAGGTGGGCGATGGGCCGTTCCAGAATCAGGAAGGCCTTATCGAGGGCGTCGATATGGAGCGCGGGAAGCTGAAGGTTTCCGTGAATATGTTCGGGCGCTCAACGTCGCTGGAGCTCGAATATTGGCAGGTGGATAAGACCTAACCATTTTTGACGGAATTAACGGAATTTTAACCAAATTTACGGAATTTTTTTTTAATAAGCTTCGCAAACTCCAACTTAATAACTGACATCCAGCATCGGAAATATTCCGTTAATCCCTTCATAAAATTCCGTTAATTCCGTCTAAAACAATTTCCTAACAAAGAAAAAATCATATGGCAAAAGAAGTCACAGGCATCATCCGTTTGCAGATTCCCGCCGGGTCGGCGAATCCTGCTCCTCCCGTCGGTCCCGCGCTCGGTCAACAGGGCGTCAACATCATGGCGTTCTGCAAGGAGTTCAACGCCGCGACCCAAAAGGACGCGGGGAATATCCTTCCGGTCGTCATCACCGTCTATAAGGACAAGACGTTTTCGTTCATCACGAAGTCGCCTCCCGCGGCGATCCTGCTGAAGAAGGCGGCCAATATCGCGAGCGGTTCCAAGGAACCGAACCGGACGAAGGTCGGCAAGGTAACGAAGAAACAGGTGATGGACATTGTGAAGATCAAACGCAAGGACCTGAACGCGAAGAGCGACGAGGCGGCTTTCCGCGTCATCGCCGGTACGGCGCGCCAGGCGGGCATTGAAATCATCGACTAACTGCAAAATACAAAAATAAGGACGGAATTAACGGAATTTACGGAATTACTGACTAAGAAACTTCTCAAACAAGAGACCAGAATCCTAGCCCATACGAATCCCTCAATCCTTTAACGCTGTCCCAAAAAATTCCGTTAATTCCGTTAATTCCGTCAAAAATTCAGAATCAGTAAACCAGTGGGAGGGCATCGCCCGTTAAGACCACAGAAAGAAAACAACATGGCAATCAAACGCAGCAAACGATACATAGCCGCCGCGAAGCTGGTGGACAGAAGCAAGGTCTACAGCTGGAGCGAAGCGGTGAAGCTTCTCAAGACGGTCCCCAATACCAAGGGCGACCAGACGATCGATCTCGCCTTTAAGCTGGGCGTCGATCCGAAACAGAGTGACCAGATGGTGCGCGGCACGGTGGCGCTTCCGGCGGGGTCGGGCAAGAATGTCCGCGTTCTCGTGTTCGCCAAGGGCGCTGCCGCGGAGGCCGCCAAGGCTGCCGGTGCGGAGTTTGTCGGTTTCGAGGATTTGATCAAGAAGGTCACGGAAGGCTTCCAGGATTTCGATGTGGCCGTGGCCACGACCGAGGCGATGGGCGAAGTCCGCAAGCTGGGCCGCGTGCTCGGGCCGCGCGGGTTGATGCCGAATCCGAAGACGGGCACCGTGACGGACGATGTCGCCAAGGCGATCAAGGAATGCAAGGCGGGCCGCGTGGAGTTCAAGCTCGACAAGGCGGCGAACCTGCATGTGCCGTGTGGCAAGTTCTCCTTCAAGCCGGAGGACATCGAGGCCAACGGTCGCGCCGTGATTGAGGCGATTGTCCGCAGCCGTCCGGCGACGGCGAAGGGCCGGTTCATCGAGACGGTGACGCTGTCGTCCACCTACTCGCCCGGCATCCGCATCGACATCACGCCATTCCTGAGCGCGTAAACCAGCAACACAGAAATTTTACTTCCATGAGACCAGAAAAGAATCAGATCATCGACGAGATCAAGTCGCGCGTGGACCGCGCGCCTTATGTTCTCCTGACCGACTATACCGGCATGCAGGTGCCGCAGTTCAACGAGCTGCGCAACCGGCTCAGCGGCGCCAAGGCGGAATACCGCGTGGTGAAGAACAACCTGCTGCGCCGCGCGTTGCAGGGCTCGAATCTTCCCGATCTCGAGAGCTACCTGCACGGGCAGTCGGCGGTGGTGCTCGGCGATACCGACATCAGCGCCGCGGCGAAGGTGCTCAAGAATTTCACCGGCGAGTTCAAGAAGCCGGTGCTGAAGATAGGCATTCTCGACAAGGCCGTTGTGAACGTGGACCAGATCATGGCGCTGGCCGACCTGCCGTCGAAGGACGTGCTGCAGGCGAAGCTCCTCGGTCTGCTCATGGCGCCGGCCTCGACGCTGGTGCGCCTGATCAACACGCCTGCCTCGCAGGTGGCGCAGGTTCTTAAAGCTTATAGCGAAAAGGGGGAGAAAATCGCGGCGTAACACTTTCGGCTTGACGAAAATGTGGTACTTTACCGTGCCACGTTTGCGTCACGGCCACAGAAGGGCAAAAAAGGCCCAACCTAGCTCCGAAGCCCTTCGGAGTTAATTGTCGCGCGGGTGCGTGATACTAGGCTGGCCTCAACTCAAAACAGTAAAAACATCATGGCAAACTTAGACACATTAGTTAACGACATCAGCGGGTTGACCCTGCTGGAAACCTCCGAACTCGTGAAGCTTCTGGAAACGAAGCTCGGCGTCAGCGCAGCGGCCCCGGTCGCAGCGGCGGCCCCGGCAGCGGGCGGTGCGGCGGCGGCTCCGGCAGCGGAAGCGAAGACCTCGTTTGACGTCATCCTGAAGGAAGTCGGCGCGAACAAGATCGGCGTCATCAAGGAAGTGCGCGCGGCAGTCCCCGGCCTCGGCCTGGCGGAAGCCAAGGCTCTGGTTGAAGGCGCTCCCAAGACGGTCCGCGAAGGCGCGACCAAGGAAGAAGCCGAAGAGATCAAGAAGAAGCTCGAGGCGGCTGGCGCCAAGGCTGAGATCAAGTAAGCGCAGCAGTTTGGAAAGGTGCGCCCGCCGCGGTCCGGCGGCGGGTGTCCACCTCTATCGGCGAGACGGTTTCCGGGCCACACATATTCGGTTTAGCAAGGAAAGGCACAGCAACCCATGGCAACGACGACTAACGGCGAGCAGATCAAATTTCACGGCACCGACGACCCCATCGCTGCGGCCAAGGCTACGGGACAGCGGATCAATTTCGGGCGGCTGGCTGAGGCCATCGAGACGCCGAACCTGATCGAGGTGCAGCTTAATTCGTACAAAGATTTTTTGCAGAAGGACGTTCCCTTGGCCAAGCGCAAGAACGAGGGCTTGCAGGCGGTTTTCTCCGAGGTGTTCCCGATCGAGAGCTATGACGAGAAGATCAAGCTCGAGTTCGGCGATTACGAGATCGGCGAGCCGAAGCTGAACCCGCTGGAGTGCCAGCGCGAGAGCCAGACTTACGCCGCGCCGCTTTACGTGACGTTCCGCCTGCGCGAGGACAAGAACGTGAAGGAAGAGCGGGTGTACATGGGCGAGCTGCCGCTGATGGCGCCGCAGGGGACGTTCATCATCAACGGCGCCGAGCGCGTGGTGGTGAGCCAGTTGCACCGTTCGCCGGGCATTTGCTTTGAGTCGAGCCTGCACGCCAACGGCAAGCAGCTCTTTTCATATCGGATCATTCCGGACCGCGGTTCGTGGCTGGAAGTCATGTACGACACGAGCGACTTGCTCTACGTCCATCTGGACAGGAGGAAGAGGCGCCGGAAGTTCCTCGCGACGACGTTCCTGCGCGCGCTGGGCTACTCGACCGACGAGGAAATCATCAAGCTTTTCTACACGATCTCCGACCTGAAGCTGAAGCCTGACCTCGACGACGAGGCCATCGGGACCAAGGTGCTGATCGCCGAGATTCGCGATACCGCCAACGCGGATGTCGTGGTCGCGCGCGCCTTTGAGCCGCTGACGCAGGCGGTCATCCGCCAACTGCTCGATCTCCAGATCAAGACGGTCAAGGTCATCGACATCAAGGACGACGACACGATCATCAAGTGCCTGAAGAAGGACCCGACGCACGATACGGAAGAGGCGCTTAAGGATATTTATCGCCGGCTCCGTCCCGGAGATCCGCCAACCGTGACCAACGCGAAGGCGTTGCTGAAGCGGCTGTTCTTCGATCCGAAGCGGTACGACATCGGTCGCGTCGGACGGTACAAGATTAACCAGAAGCTGACGATCGACGTCGGTCTCGAGACTCGCATCATCACGAACGAGGACATCGTGGCGGCGACGCAGTATGTCATCAACCTGCGCCGGGGCGAGGGGAGCACCGACGATATCGATCACCTCGGCAGCCGCCGCGTGCGGACCGTGGGTGAGTTGCTCGCCAACCAATGCCGCACGGGTCTGTCCCGCACGGAACGTTTGGTGAAGGAGCGCATGACGCTGTTCGACGTGAACACGGAAGGCATGACGCCCCAGAAGCTGATCAATCCCAAGGCGCTCTCGGCCGTGATCCGCGATTTCTTCGGACGCAGCCAGCTCTCGCAGTTCATGGATCAGACGAACCCGCTCGCCGAACTGACGCACAAGCGGCGTCTGTCGGCCCTTGGGCCAGGCGGTCTCTCGCGCGATCGCGCGGGCTTCGAAGTCCGCGACGTGCATCCTTCCCACTACGGGCGCATTTGTCCGATCGAGACGCCGGAAGGACCGAACATCGGTCTGATTTCGTCGATGTCGTGTTTCTCGCGCATCAACGAATTCGGCTTCATCGAGACGCCCTATCGCAAGGTCAATAACGGCAAGGTCACGGACCAGGTCGATTACCTGACCGCGGACCAGGAAGAGAATTTCGTCGTGGCCCAGGCGAGCGCGCCTTACGACAACCACGGCAAATTCACCGAGGCGAAAATCTCGGTGCGCTACAAGGGCGAGTTCATCGAGGTGGAACCGGACCGCGTTAATTACATGGACGTGTCGCTGAAGCAGCTCGTTTCCGTGGCGGCCAGCCTGATTCCGTTCCTGGAGCACGACGATGCGAATCGCGCGCTCATGGGCTCGAACATGCAACGCCAGGGCGTGCCGCTGATCAAGACGGAAGCGCCGCTGGTCGGCACCGGGATGGAGGGCAAGGTGGCCCGCGATTCCCGCGCAGTCATCGTGGCTGAAGGCGCCGGCAAGGTGGCTTCGGTCAACGGTAACTTTATCGTCGTCACCCCCGACGGCGAGATGCCGGAGGGCAAGAAGAAGCTCAAGCATGATCCCGAAGAGGGCATCTATGTCTATGAGTTGCGGAAGTACATGCGCTCGAACGCGGGCACGTGCATGAACCAAAAGCCGCTGGTCAAGAAGGGCCAGAAGGTCCACAAGGGCCAGGTCATCTGCGACGGGCCCTGCACCGATAACGGCGAGCTCGCGCTCGGACGGAACGTGCTGGTGGCGTTCATGCCGTGGAACGGGTACAACTTCGAGGACGCGATCCTGATTTCCGAGAAGATCGTGAAGGAGGACATCTATACCTCCATTCATATCGAGGAATTCGAGATTAGCGCCCGCGACACCAAGCTCGGGCCGGAAGAAATCACGCGGGACATTCCGAACGTCGGCGATGAAGCTTTAAGAAACCTCGGGCCGGATGGCGTGGTGCGCATCGGTGCGGAAGTGAAGCCCGGCGACATTCTCGTCGGCAAGATCACGCCGAAGAGCGAGACGGAACTGGCGCCGGAAGAACGCCTGCTGCGCGCCATTTTCGGCGAGAAGGCGGCGGACGTGAAGGACTCGTCGCTGACTGTTCCCTCGGGCACTTATGGCATCGTCATGGACATCAAGGTGACTTCGGGCAACGCCAAGGCCGCGCGCCAGAAGCTGACCCCGACCGAGGCGAAGCGGCAGTCGAAGGCGATCTCGGACAAGTTCACGGAGCGCGAAGTCGCGCTGACGGAGGAGCTGACCCAGGCGCTCTCGAACATCCTGCTCAATGAGAAAATTCCGCTCGATGTCGTGAACGCCGAGACGGGCGAGATCATCATCCCGGCCAATCGCAAGATCACCAAGACGCTGCTGCGCAAGCTGGCGTCGGTTTACGATCATATCGAAATCGATCCCAGCCCGATCCGGATCAAGATCCGTGAAATCATCAGTTCGTTCGAAAGCAAATTCGAGCAGTTGAAGAACGAGCGCGAAGTCGAGATGGATCGCGTGGAGTCCGGCGACGATATCGATCCCGGCATCGTGAAGCAGGTCAAGGTGTTCGTCGCCTCGAAGCGCAAGCTCTCGGTCGGTGACAAGATGGCCGGACGCCATGGCAACAAGGGCGTCGTGGCGAAGATCGTGCCGGAAGAGGACATGCCCTTCCTGCCGGACGGAACTCCGGTGGAGATCGTGCTGAATCCGCTCGGCGTGCCTTCGCGCATGAACGTCGGACAGGTGCTGGAAACGCACCTCGGCATCGCCGCCAAGGCCCTCGGGTTCAAGGTCGCGACGCCGGTGTTCGACGGCATCAAGGAACTGCAGATTCGCGCCTACCTGAAGCAGGCGGGCCTCGATGAAGACGGCAAGAGCTATCTCTATGATGGCCGCACCGGCGAGCGCTTTGACCAGCGCGTCGTTGTGGGGCAGATCTATATGCTCAAGCTGGGCCACTTGGTCGCGGACAAGATTCACGCCCGCGCGGTTGGACCGTATTCGCTCGTCACCCAGCAGCCGCTGGGCGGCAAGGCGCAGTACGGCGGACAGCGCTTCGGCGAAATGGAAGTCTGGGCGATGGAAGCCTACGGCGCGGCCTACACGCTGCAGGAACTGCTCACGGTCAAGTCGGACGA
>Ga0302320_10026612_pt1 | contig 11193 bp, 6 predicted proteins | sample Bog_T0_3_FD_202130 | JGI IMG/M metagenome (GOLD analysis project Ga0302320, IMG submission 202130) | Peat permafrost microbial communities from Stordalen Mire near Abisko, Sweden - Bog_T0_3 | ecosystem: Environmental > Terrestrial > Soil > Wetlands > Peat | place: Sweden: Abisko, Stordalen Mire... | reverse complement strand
AGTCTTCAATCAAATTGCGGAAGAGACGGTGATAGAGGCTCGGCGAGCGCTCGATGATGCTGTTGCTCTCGCCCTGATACCAGATGACTCCGCGAATGGGAAGCTGGGTGAGGGGCGCTATCATACCATTCCAGAGCAGGCCGGGGGCCCACATGTCCAATGCCGGGTGCCAGGGGAATTCCGGTAGAGGCTTGCCCTGCGCCTTGGCTTCTTCTATCTGTTTTTGACGGTCTACGTCTTCCAGCAGCGCGTCGGACTCGCGGTCCGTCATGCGGCCCCGCGAGGCAAAGACTGGCATCAGCGATGCGTCGTCTGCCAGCGCCTCCAGCCGGGTCCATGATTCGACCATGGTTCCACCCCAGGTGGAATCGATGATTCCAACGGGCACCTTCTCTCGCTGCTCAATCTCGCGGGCAAAGTACCAGGCGACGGCGGAGAAATCCTTGGCGATCTCTGGAGTTGAAGCCGCCCAACCAACGGTTCCGATGTCGCTCTGGGCGAATTCAGCAGCATTCTGCTTCACGGTTAGCAGGCGAATATTCGGAATGGTGGCCTGGGGCAGGTCAACGGCGGCTGTAGAGGCCCGGCCCATCTCGAACGCCATATTGGATTGGCCCGACGCCAGCCACACATCGCCGACCAGGATATCGTCAAGCGTGATGGTTTGCACAGGCTGGGCTTGGCCGGAGCTTAAAGTGGGATTGCCAACGAGAGTCAATTCAAAAGGGCCGCCAGCCTCGCCCGGCTTCAGGTAAATGTTCCAGTGGCCCAGTCTGCCGGCTTTTGCGACGCGGGTCTCTCCGCGAAAGGTCACGGCGACAGATTCCTCCGGCGCGGCCATTCCCCAAATATGCACAGGCAGATTGCGCTGAATCACCATATGGCTGGAAAGAACTTCAGGCAGAGTGACTTGCGCTGCCAAAGTTGTACAGGGCAGCAAAACAAGCAGGAGCAGATATCGCAGTTTCATCGTCATCCTCAAGAAAATAGTGTAACTGGAGAGCCCACTATTGCAACCAAGACCAGGAGTCTTTGACGCACCGAGCGTACCCGGAGTAAAAAGCCACCAAATAAATTTTGACACTGTCTCATTTTGCACAGATATTTGTTGCAACTTTTTCACGGAATCTGTGTCAGAATCTTCAAAACGGGCTTGCAGGCGCTATGCTTGTCCGCGCAATGCTCTCCACTCCGGCAGCTTATAGATCCGGCTCTGAAATACTGTGATCTGGGTGCCCCATCCATTCCGCGTTCTTTGCGGAATGGGTGGGATACCTCCACTCTATTGTCGGGCTGGATCAATAGGCCATTTTGCCATGAGGCTGGCAGTTTATCTCCAGAAGGCAGGAGAACGGAGGCGGGAGAGTTTGAGAGGAAGTTTCAGATCCTGACCGGGAGGGGACCGATGCTATTGAGGCGGACAGTAAGCGCAATTGCATTTTCTCTCATAACCTTGGCGGGTTGGGCCTTTTTTCCCGCGTCGGGCCGTGCGCAGGCGGCGCTGCTGATGGAAGAGCCGTACGGTTTTTTTGGCTCCATCAATCCGACTGGGCATAATGCCATTTATTTCCAGCGCATCTGCGCCGAGACGCCTACACTCTTGCGCCGCTGCAGAGATGGCGAATTGGGCGCGGTTGTCTCCCGGTATCAGGGAATCGACGGGGACGACTGGGTGGCAATGCCGCTGATTCCGTACCTGTATTCGGTGGAGAGCGTCGCCGACGTTCCAGAGCGGGCCAGCAAAGACGCGATTCATCGGCTGCGCAATCGCTACCATGAAGCTCATCTGCTGGTGCTGGGAGAGAAGCTGCCTCCGGGCAACCTGCTGCGCGGCGGCTGGAGCCAACTGATCGGGCTTTCCTATGAGCGGCGTATCTACGCCCTCCGCTTTGAGACCAGCGAAGCGCAGGACGATGCGCTCATCGAACAAATGAATGAGAGTGAAAATCACTCGCATTTCAATCTTTTATTCAGCAATTGCTCGGATTTTGCGCGCTCCATTCTCAATTTCTATTACCCCGGAACCTTCAAGCGCAGTGTCTTTCCGGATGCGGGCATGACGACTCCGAAGCAATTGGCATTCAAGATGGAACGTTACGCAAAACTGAATCCGGAGATGAAATTGTCGATTCTTGAGATTCCGCAGATTCCCGGCTTTCGCCGCCACAGCCGCAAGAACAAGAGTGTCGCCGAGTCATTGAGCACCACCGGCTATGCGATTCCAATCGCGTTGACCAATCCCTATCTTGCGGGAGGGTTATTTGTGGACTATTTGCTGCGCGGACGCCATCGGCTGGTGCCCCAGCATCCACAGCTCTTGTCACCGGACAATTTATTTGCATTGACAGCACCGGGAGTCACCGCGCAGAATCCGATGAGTGCGGGTATGCAGGCCCCTCGCGCCGTTTCCGGCGGTTCCGCGCGGATAATGGCAACCGCTGAAAAAAACTCCGGCCTGACAGAAAACAAGGTCTCTCATGAGTGAATCTTCGCAGCAGAATTTCAAGAACCATAGTCGGTTCGATCCACCCGTACACTTTGTGCTCTTCGCGGTACTACTCGCCAACCTGATTTTTGCGGTATTCCATCTGATTCGCCACTGGAACCAGGAGCCGATAGCTTCCTCGTGGCTTCTGGTGCTTTCGCTGACTGTCATCATTCCCGTGTTCAAGCTGCGCACCTATCCGCTCAAGGTTCAGGACCGCGTGATTCGGCTGGAGGAGCGAATTCGCTTGCAGGCTCTGGCTCCCGCAGAATGGCACTCGCAGATTTACCGGCTCACCGAGGATCAGTTGATTGGATTGCGCTTTGCTGCCGACGACGAAGTGGTGGGGCTGGCCAAGCAGGCGCTGGAGCACAATCTGAATCGTAAACAGATCAAGGAGCGGATCCAAAGCTGGCGTGCCGACAACTGGCGCATCTAAGCCGTTTGGCGATTGCAGAGGCGAATTATCCTCATTGTTGATCCGGACCGAAAATAGAGTGGATGTATCCCACCCTTTCCGCAAAGAACTCGGAAAGGATGGGGCACCCAGCATTTGCGGTCGGTTCAGGTTCGAATACAACTCGACGCAACGAATTAGGCTGCTCCCTATAAATTCCGCGTTTTCACCCCTTCAGCGGAATCGCCACCTGCTCCACAATCTCCAGCCCAAAGCCCTCCAGAGCCGGAATGTGCATCGGAGTATTCGAGAGCAGCCGAATCCGCCGAATCCCTAAATCGCTCAGAATCTGCCCGCCCAGCCCTATCGCCCGAAGAATCCGCCCATTCCGATCCAGTTGCCCCTCGCGCGCCCGCAGCTCCTGATGCAGAATCAGACGACCTGCCTCGGACGCTTGCGTTTCATGCAAGGCATCGCCGCCCGCCGCCTCAATCTCAAAGCCCCGCGAAGTATTGTGCAGATAAAGCACCGCCCCGCAGCCCGCCTCGGCAATCATCCGCATCGATTCGTCCAGCGTCTCCCGGCATCTGCAATCGGCGGCAAAGACGTCGCCCGCCGTGCAGCGCGTATGCACCCGCACCAGCACCGGATGCTCGCAAGGCGGCCGCACCTCCACCTGCCGCTCGCCCTCGGCAGCCTCGCCCATCTCGCCGCCCAGCGCCACAATCGCCGGGCCGTCATTCACCGCCGCGCAGCCCGCGCAGAGATCGCCGCGCACCAGCGCAATGTGGCTCTCGCCGCCGTTGACCTCGCTCTCATAGGCGATCATGCGGAACTCGCCGTACCGCGTCTGAATGCGGCTTTCTCCGGCGCGCACAATGTACCGCTCATTGCGCAGCCGGTAACGGATCAGCTCCGCCACGGTCAAGATCCGCAGCCCGTGCTCCCGGCAAAAGGGAATCAGATCCGGAATCCGCGCCATCTCGCCGTCGTCGCGCATAATCTCGCAGATCACGCCGCTGGGGTTCAACCCCGCCATACGCGCCAGATCGACTGACGCCTCGGTCTGTCCCGCCCGCACCAGCACCCCGCCCCGCCGCGCCCTGAGCGGAAAGATATGCCCAGGCCGCGCCAGATCCGCCGCCGTCGAGCGCCCATCGATCGCCGTCCGAATTGTATGCGCCCGATCCGCCGCCGAGATGCCAGTCGTCACGCCCTCGCGCGCTTCTATAGTCTCGGTAAACGCCGTCCCAAACCGCGAGCTGTTCTGCTGCGTCATCGGAAAGAGCCGCAGATGGTCGGCCCGCTCTTCGGTCAGCGTCAGGCAGATCAACCCCCGCCCGTAGCGCGCCATGAAGTTGATCGCCTCTGGCGTCACAAACTCAGCAGCCAGCGTCAGATCGCCCTCGTTCTCGCGGTCCTCGTCGTCCACCACCACAACCATCCGCCCGGCCCGTATCTCGGCCAGCGCGCCCGGTACATCGATAAATGGAGCAACAATGCTGCGTGTGTTCTCTGCCATAGCGACTCTTCCATTCTCGCCGATGGCGGCGGCAAGGTGCAAAAGCGCTGAGACTATTATTCCGGCCCGAAAATAGAGTGGAGGTATCCCACCCATTCCGCAAAGTACACGGAATGGATGGGGCACCCTGCACTCGCAAGGCGCAAAAGCGCTGAGACTAAGGCTAGACAGCGGTCCAAAAGAATCAAACGTGGACAAGGAGGTTCACGTTACAGCCGGCCGGGAGGCCGGCGCTACAGTTTCATTTCTCGTATGTAACCCCTACGGGAAGCTGAACTTCAAGCTCGAGCAGTTGGCAGCACAGCCTCAAGGCGCGCTTTGATGTCTCGCATCGGCGGCTGGCCGAAGAAGCGGCTGTACTCCCGATTGAACTGGCTGGCGCTTTCGTATCCGACCTCGAAGGCCGCGCTTGCCGCATCCAGCCCCGCATGGAGCATGCGTTCCCGCGCCACATGCAAGCGAAGCTGCTTCTGGTATTGCAGAGGGCTCATCGCAGTGAGCGACCGGAATTGATGATGCAAGGTCGAAACACCCATCCGCGCCATCGACGCCAGTTCCTCCACGCGCAGCGGCTTGGCGTAGTTCATTCTGAGCCACTCCACAGCCTTGGCCGTGCGGTGGCTTTGCTCACCCAGCGTGGCGATGGCGCGCAGGTGCTTTCCCTGCGGACTGCGAAGCAAGCGGTAGACGATCTCGCGCTGAATCAAGCCGCTGAGAAACGGAATGTCCTGCGGCGTATCCAGCAGGTCCACAAGCCGCGATGCAGCGGCAAGCAACTCCGGCGAAGAGATGCCGACGGCCATGGCGCGTGCGTCGGCGGACTCATTGCGCAGATGAAACTCCTGTTGTGAAAGAATCTCTCGAACCGCCGGCATTTCCAGCTTCAGAATCAAGCCCAGGATGGGTTCTTTGACCGTTGCCGCAATCACCTGGCTTACAACCGGCAAATCGACCGATGTCAGCAAAAAATTTCTGCCGTCGCACAGGTACGTTGTCTTGCCCACGTTGATGCGCTTCTGTCCCTGCACAAAGACGATCAGGCTGGGTTCGTAAGCTGCCGAGGTACAAGCGGTGGCCGAAGAACGGCGATAGAGGCGCAGCCCCGGAATCGGAGTGACCAAATCTCCTTCCGCAATGGCGCGATCGGCAATCTTGCGAGCCAGCTCACCGCGCATCTCAACGACTCTTCGATCATCGCTTGCATCCATATGTTTTGCTGCATTCACTCGCTTGAACCCCTCAAAACCAAGTTAACGCGGAATTCACGATGATGAACCCAAAAATGCAAGTATCGGCAGAAATAGGCAAGAGATTGGCAGAATCGGGATACCGCACTTGGGGCGCTCTTGCGTACTCTGAATCCAGGCGAGCGGCTCGCCATCTGCTCAGGAGGTATCGATTCATGTACAACGCAAAAGCCTATGCAGTAGCCAGCGCAACATCCCCATTCGTTTCCGCCACCATTGCACGGCGCGATCCCACCGACCATGACGTCCAGATCGAGATCCTCTTCTGCGGCATCTGCCACTCCGATCTCCACCAGGCCCGCAACGAGTGGAGCGGCATCATGCCCACCGTCTACCCCTGCGTTCCAGGCCATGAGATTGTCGGCCTCGTCACCAGGGTTGGCTCCGCTGTGACCAGGTTCAAGCCAGGCGACCTGGCCGGGGTTGGCTGCCTGGTGGACTCCGACGGCACCTGCCCGGAATGCATGGCCGGCTTCGAGCAGTTTTGCCCCAACATGAACCTCACCTATAACTTCCCCGACAAACACATCGGCGGCGTCACTTATGGCGGCTACTCCGACAGCATCGTGGTCACCGAACACTTCGTACTCAGCGTTCCGTCAAATCTCGATCTTGCCGGCGCCGCGCCACTGCTCTGCGCCGGAATCACCACTTATTCTCCCATGCGCCACTGGGGCGTCACCAAAGGCAAGAAGGTCGGTGTCGTCGGACTGGGCGGATTGGGTCACATGGGTGTCAAATTCGCACACGCGCTGGGAGCCCATACGGTGGTCTTCACTACTTCGACCAGCAAAAAAGACGACGCGCTACGCCTGGGCGCGGATGAAGTCGTTCTCAGCCGCGATGCCAATGAAATGCAGAAGCACGCCAGCAGCTTCGACTTCATTCTGGACGCCGTCGCCGCTGAACATGACATCAACGCATACATCAGCCTGCTGGGCCGCGATGGCAATCTCACGATGGTAGGCGCGCCGGAAAAACCGCTGCTCGTCTCCGTCTTTGGTTTGATCTTCGCGCGTCGCAGCTTCTCCGGTTCTCTCATCGGCGGCATCAATGAAACCCAGGAGATGCTTGACTTCTGCGGCCAGCACAACATTACCGCCGACGTTGAAGTCATTCCCATCCAAAAGGTCAACGAAGCCTACGAGCGGCTGGTCCGCTCGGATGTGAAGTACCGCTTCTCGATCGATATGGCATCGCTCAAATCCGAATAACTCAAATCGGAGTAATAGGAACAGCCCGACTTGCCTCAACGAGTTACGTCTGGAAATGAACCAGCCACAAATGCTGGGTGCTCCATCCATTCCGCCCCTGAGCGTAGTCGATGGATCTGTGTCTTTCATCGCGGAATGGGTGGGATAGCACGAACCTCTACCAGAACCATATTCATCAGGAGAAAAAATGCGGAAGCGTAAATTGGGAAAGAGCAATCTGGAGGTATCGGCACTCGGCCTCGGCTGCATGGGAATGAGCTTTTCCTATGGCCCGCCCAAGGACAAGCAGGAGATGATCGCGCTTCTCCGCGCGGCCGTCGAGCGGGGCGTCACTTTTTTCGATACGGCCGAGGTTTACGGACCGTTCACGAACGAGCAATTGCTGGGAGAGGCGCTCTCTCCGCTGCGCGATCGGGTGGTGATCGCGACCAAATTCGGTTTCAATCTGAATCCGGATGGAAGTCCCGGCTGGCAGGGGTTGAACAGCCGTCCCGAGCGGATCAAGCAAGTTGCGGAAGATTCGCTCAAGCGCCTCAAGATCGATGTCATCGATCTCTTTTATCAGCATCGCGTCGATCTCGATGTCCCGATCGAAGACGTGGCGGGAGCGGTGAAGGAACTGATTCAGGCCGGCAAGGTGAAGCACTTCGGCCTGTCGGAGGCGTCCGCAAAGACCATCCGCCGCGCCCACGCCGTGCAACCAGTGACGGCGGTGCAGAGCGAATATTCTTTATGGTGGCGGCGGCCCGAGGATGAGGTGCTGCCGGCGCTCGAGGAACTGGGCATCGGTTTTGTTCCCTACAGCCCGCTCGGCAAGGGCTTTCTTACGGGAAAAATGGATGCAGACACCAAGTTCGACTCGACCGACTTCCGCAGTACGCTGCCACGTTTTACTCCAGAAGCCCTGAAGGCGAACCAGGCGCTGGTCGATCTGCTCACTCGCATCGCTGCGGAGAAGAAGGCGACACCCGCGCAGATTGCGCTTGCTTGGCTGTTGGCGCAGAAACCGTGGATCGTGCCTATTCCGGGTACAACCAAGCTCCATCGCCTGGAAGAGAATATCGGCGCAACCGCTATCGAACTTACCATCGGCGATTTGCAACAGATCGAGAACGCCGCGGCGGAGATCACAGTGGAAGGCACCCGCTATCCAGAGAAGTTGGAGCAGTTGACCGGCCGATAGGTAGATTACCCAGCCTCTCACTCCCGCCGCACTCTGGAAGAATCCAGCCGCAATCAAGCCCATCAAACGGCGTACAAAAGAAGGGCGTCCGCGCGGACGCCCTCCTTGGTTGATCGGTTGATTGCTTCCCTTCCCGGCAACACTCTGCCGCCGGAAAGTTCCGCTTGACTCCACCCCTGCGACCAAGACCGTCGCCGGGGATTCCGGTTTACTGCAACAGCTTGGTCACTTCCTGCTGCATGCTGTTGGCCTGTGCCAGGGCCGAGATGCCGGTCTGGCTCAGAATTTCATACTTGGACATGTTTGACGTGGCTGCCGCATAGTCGGTCGCCTGCACCGCGTTCTGCGCCGATTCCACATTCTCCTGCTGCGTGCCCAGTACTTGCGTGACGGCATTCAGCGTGTTGATCTGCGCGCCAATGTAACCGTCTTGCGCCGCCACGGCGGTGATGGCCTTGTTCAGTGAGTTCAATGCCGTTTCAGCATCGGTCTGGTTGGTAAGATCGGTAGCGCTCAGAGACTGACCGGCGCCATCCGAGTAGCTGATCGTCGCCGTTCCGCTTCCGTTGCTCGCGCTTGAGGTGAGGCTCGCGTATGCCGCGCTCGCACCGCTGGGCGCCGACTCGGTCGAAATTGACGAGTCGTAGACACCGGTGGTTGCCACGTTCGAGATTCCCACGTTATAAGCGCTGCCGCCTGAATAGCTCAGACTCGCGGCCGTGCCCAGATCGTTGATCGACGTGCCCGATCCCTCATTGGTGATGTTGCCGTTCACGCCGTAGGTATTCGAGGTCAACTGAATGCTGCCAAAAGTGCCATTCCCGCTCGATTGCCACGATGCTGTCACGCCGTTGACGCCGGTCGGGCCGGTGCCAGCGAGGTTGCCAGTGTTGATCTCGTTGATCAACTGCCCGGCCGTCACGCTGCTGCCCATGCTGGCGATCGAGCCCAGCGCGTAGGCTGTCGAGCCCACGTTGTAGTTCACCTGCCCTGAGACTGCGTCGCTTTCGCTCGAGAACGTCCCCAGTGAAGCCGTCGCTGACGCATGGCCCAGCGTGTCGGAGAGGTTGTTGTTGGAGATGCTGATGGCGTTTGCATCGTTGGTTCCCGACTTCAACGCCAGCGTTCCTGTCCCTACCCCGGTTGCCGTCAGTCCCTGATTGGAGTAAAGCGCGGCCACCAGGCCCTGGACGTTCGAGTTGGCGGCACTGAGGTGCACCGTCGTCCCGGTCGAGGGAACGGTATTGGTGTTGTTCGCCATTACGTAGTTGGTTGTGGCGCCATCGGCCGTCACGCTGATGAGACCAGTCAGAGTATCACCGTTGGTAAAGTTGTTGCCCGTGCCGCCCAGAACGATCGAACCGGTTGATTCGGCAGAAGGCGATGCCGATGTACCTGCCGTGAATCCCTCTTTGGTGGAGTCCGTCAGGCCAGTGCCGCCAACCGTGATGTTGGTGTTGGTGGCGTTGGACTGAATCTCCAGTGCGCCGGTTGTAGAGTTGATCGATGCGGTCATGCCCAGCACCGCGTTGGCATTGATTGCCGACATCAGCCCGTTGACGGTCGAGTTGCCCGACGTCAATCCCGTTACGTTGCCCACTATGCCGGCATTGCTGTTCATGTTGAAGGTGACTGCCGTGCCGTTGCTGCTGTTGGTCAGAACGATCTGGCCAGCCAGTGCGTCGGTACCGGCGGTCGACATCTGCGCCGAGGTATTGATCGTGGCAATCGCATTGGTAGCCGCTGTCGGACCCGTTCCAGCAACGACCGTGGCGGGGCCGGTGTTGTACGCGTTTGTCAGGTTGTTGGTGCCGACGGTGATCGTGCCGGTGCCGTTGGGCGCCGTCGAAGTGACTGTCAATCCCGCCGAAGTCGCCGTGGCGCTCAAATCCAGACCGGCTGTGCTGATGGCTGCAGCCAAAGCACCCAGCGTTTGCGAGGTCGCGATTCCAGCAATGCCCACGTTGACCTGGTTGGCCACCACGCCCGCGCCACCCATCAGGAAGGTTGTTGCCGCGCCAGTCGCGCTGTTGGTCAGCACAATCTTGGTTCCCTGCGTAAGCAGATCGGTGGCCGAGTTCGTTCCGCCGTTGGTGTCGACCACTACCGCTGGCGTGTAGGTAACCGCCGAAGCTGCCGAGGCCGTGTAGTTCAACGAAGTCGAAAGCGTGTTTGCGGATGCTCCCATGCCCGAGTCTGTGAGAGACTTCGATTGCAGGAAGAGGCCGCCGGTGCCTGCATCCTGAGTCGCGGTAAGGTTCAGGTTGTCCGTGCCCGCGGTGTTGACAGCGGCCAGAAGATCGCTCATCTTGTTGCTGGCGATGTTATAGGTTCCGTTCGTTGTTGAGGTGCCCGGCGTGTTGGCGGTGCTGCTGCCCATGTTGAAGGTGTCGGTAACCGTGTGGCCGCCGGTTGTGGTGGTGATGCTGATCGAGCCGGTCACGGTGCCATCTTCGGCAATCGTCCCACCCTGTGCCAGCACTCCGTTATTCTGCAGGGCCAGCAGGGCAGACTGCGCCTGGCCGCTTCCGCCCTCGACCGGAGTCGTAAAGGCCAGCGAACCTGCCTGAGCCAATCCTGTGCCGCCCGTGGTAATGCCAGCTGCCGCGCCATTGGTTGCCGTCAAAGTCAGACCGCTGACTGCGCCGCCTGCCGTCTGGTTCAATGTGGCATTCAGATCCAGTCCGGCGTCCGCATTGATGGCTGCCATCAGGCCGGCCATGTTGGAGTTGGCTGCCGAGAGGGTCTGTGTTCCGCCGCCCAGCGCCACGCCGGCACCCGCGCTCATGATAAAGTCCGTCGTGTTGCCGTTGTTGGTGACGGAGAAGTCGCCGGTAAGTGTAGTGCCAGCTCCGGTCAGGCTTCCCTGCCCGAGTGCTGGAGCGCCAATGCCGGTGGTAAGCGTAACGGCGCTCTGGTTTGCAATCACCGGACCCACGCCGCTGCCGGTTTGCGTAAATGCCGCCGACGCGCCGTTCAATGCGCTGAACGCCGAAATCGAGGTGTTCACCTGGTTCGAGCTGATGACGATCTTGCCGCCGGTAATTGCCGCGCTCATTCCGGAGGTTGCTGTTGTGCTATTGATTGCCGTCAGCAATGCGCCGGTCGTCAGGCCGCCCGTGGTCTCGGTCGTCGTTCCCGCGCC
>Ga0302320_10026611_pt1 | contig 11193 bp, 11 predicted proteins | sample Bog_T0_3_FD_202130 | JGI IMG/M metagenome (GOLD analysis project Ga0302320, IMG submission 202130) | Peat permafrost microbial communities from Stordalen Mire near Abisko, Sweden - Bog_T0_3 | ecosystem: Environmental > Terrestrial > Soil > Wetlands > Peat | place: Sweden: Abisko, Stordalen Mire... | reverse complement strand
AAAGACCGAGGCGGCCTACACGGCACTCTTACAACTGGCCGCCGCTCTGATCTGTTGGAGACAAACAATTTCTATTTACGGATAGGTTCTAAAGCCCTCATTGATAAGGCGGCACTTGCGGCTCGCGACCCCGACCCGGCCCAGAGGGCGCCCCGGTACCCCGGTACCCCGAGTCGAGCCCTGATACATAGCCCCCTCCGAATTGGGTTTTTCCGCAGGTTGTAAAGCCCCGGCTCTCTTTTTTGGGCATCTTGTGGCGCGTCTAAAGCCGCGCCCTTTCAAAACATGCTCTCGCTCATTTGCGGCGTGTCTAAAGCCGCGCCCTTTCAAAACATCGACTTGGCCAGAGGTTCCCTAAGTCAGCTTGGCGAGGAACTCTGCGATGCGGCGGGTGCCCTCGTCGATGTTCTGCTTGGTTACCGGGTAAGAGATGCGGATATGCTCGGCGGTGCCGAAGGCCTCGCCGGGAACGGTGACGACGTGGGCCTCGTGGAGGAGACGGGTTGCCAGCTCAGTGGCGGTTTTGATGCCGCCCTTGCCGAGGTAAGCGCCGATGTTGGGGTAGACGTAGAAAGCGCCCTCGGGCTTGGTGCAGGTGACGCCGGGGATTTGCGCCAGCTTGGCGAGCATGTAGTCGCGGAGGTCAATGAATTCGGCGCGGAACTCGGAGACGCACTCTTGCGGGCCGCTGAGAGCGGCGATGGCGGCCTTTTGGACGAAGCTGGTTGCGTTGGATGTGGACTGGGACTGGAGCTTGCTGAGGTTGGCGACGACAGGCTTGGCGGCAAGGGCAAAGCCGGCGCGCCAGCCGGTCATGGAGTAGGTTTTGGAGAGGGAGCCGAGGACAACGATGTGCTCTTTGGCCCAGGTAAACGAGCCGCCTGAGACGGGTTTGCCGGCGTAGTTGAGATAGACGTAGCACTCGTCGAGGAGGAGGTAGATGCCGCGATCGTGGGCGAGGTGGACGATGCGCTCGAGGTCCTCAGCCGAGACGACGGAGCCGGCGGGGTTGGAGGGCGAGTTGAGGATGATGGCCTTGGTGCGGGGGGTGATGGCCTTCTCAATGGCGTCGGCGGTGATGCGGAAGTTCTGAGCCTCGCTGGTTTCAAGGAAGACGACCTTGCCGCCGGCGTACTGGATGATGTCTTTGAAGCTGACCCAGTAAGGGACGGGGAGGATGACTTCGTCACCGTGATCGACGAGGATCTGGATGGTGTTGAAGAGGGCGAGCTTGCCGCCGGTGGTGAAGATGGCTTCGTCGATGCCGTAGTCGGAGCCGAAGTCAGTGGAGTGGCGATCGACGATGGCTTTGCGCACGTCAGGGATGCCGGGGACGACGGTGTAGCGGGTGAAGTTGGCGTCAATGGCGGCGATGGCGGCGTCTTTGATGTGGCGCGGGGTGGGAAAGTGGGGCTCGCCGGCGCCGAAGTCGACCAGGTTGGCGCCCCCGGCGCGGAGCTTGGCAGCCTCAGCGGCCACGGCCATGGTTGCGGAGACTTCAATGCGGCCGATGCGATCGGCGAAGACTTTGGTAGAACTGGCAACGGTCATAATGCTTTTATTTTACAGATTTCGCGGCAACCGCAAAGGAGGAGGCGTTTGGGGCTTGGTGGCGGCGGCTGATGCAGGGTTGTTTGGCCTGCCGCAGGCGCGCCGGGATTGGCTGGAAGCCGGCTGAGAGCGAGAGCGGCGCCGACTGGGAAGATGGGGGTGTTTTGCGCTGTTTGAGCGAGAATGCAGGCCGGCGGGGGCAGCAAGGAGACCGACGAAATGGCGCGCCCCTCTATAATTCTTTTGCGGCACCACACAATCCACGCGAGAATCAAATGAGTTGAGCGGTTTCAGCTTGATGGTTGCGGCTACGGCTGAAATCCTGAGCTATGGCTATGAGGCGAAGGGCGTTTGAATGGCGCATGAAGGAAAGACCTGCGGCCGAGTGATTTTGAGGCACTTGCTGGCCTTGGCTGTGGCCCTTGCGCCCGGGTGCGTGCTTTCGCAGGCAGGTCCTGACCTTAGAGACCTTTCGCCGAACGACCGGAACTCGATGGAAGCGGCCTGCTCTGCAATCAGGGCCTCCGGGGCGAGCGCCGACTACGATCACTGCCTGCAAACGCAGTTCGACGGATGGGCACATGGGTCGCCGCGGCCTGACCTTACAAACCTGACCGCCAACGACCGGAGGTCGATTGAAGCGGCCTGCCTGGGCACCAAGAGCCAGTTTGGGCCGCTGGCCTACAATCGCTGCCTGGTAGTTCAGTTCGATGCGTGGGCGCGCGGCGTGGGGAGCCCTGACCTTTCAAACCTGACCGCGAAGGACCGGAAGGGGATTGAGGCGGCCTGCTCGGCTACCAAGCTTTCATCAGGCCCCGTGGCCTATAACCGTTGCCTGCAAACGGAGTTTGATGCGTGGGCTCACGGGACGAGACGCCCGGACCTCTCGGCTGTTTCAGCCGAAGACCGGAGTTTGATGGAGTCGGCATGCAGCGCGGGAAAGCAGGGCGGCAACCCGGGCGCAACCAACCAGTGCCTGCAGACGCAGATGGACGAGTTGGCCCGTGGGCCGCAGCGGCCAAATTTGAGCGGCTTGGCGGCGGACCAGCGCAGTGCAGTGGAAGCAGCGTGCACGGGGGTCAAGCTTCACTCCGGACCTGCCAGCTATAACCAATGCCTGCAAAGTCAACTGAAAGAGTTTGAGGGCAGGACGAAGCGCGCACCCGAGTCGGCGAGTGAGCGCGCGGCCAACCCGCAGCCGACGCCGGCCAGGCAGGTTGCGGCGCAGCCCACCGCACAGGCGGCCGCGCCCCCACAGGCAGCCGCGCCAGCGCAGGCCTGGGCTGCGGCGCCACAAGCCGCTCAAAGCAACTCGCAAGCGAGCGGTGCGGCGACGCAGCAAGCGGCGCGGCCGGGGGCGCAAGTGGCAAGCGGCTCGATTGCAGGCGGGTCGCGGCCGAGAGGCGCAAGCACTGCACCGAGGGGCGGACAGGCAGAGGGTTCCGGCACAAGCGCTGCAACGCCGGGCGGGGCCGCGCAACCGGCGCCTTTTGGCGACGACGGGAACTCCGGTTCAGGCGCGTATTGGTGGATTCTGGCTGCAATCCCGCTGGGGGCTGGAGGCTGGTATGCGTGGAGGTTCAAGAGGCCACAGGCTGCGACATGTCCGCGCTGCCAGTCGCCTGTGACTTCACACGGCGTGTTGTGTGAACCCTGCAATGCGGTTTTCCAACTGGAGCTGGAGCAGGCTGAAGCACGGCACGTGGAGGCGCGGAGAGCCTACACACAAAGGCAGACGGAGATGAGAGGGCGGCGGGAAGAGGGCCGCAGCGCGAAGGATCCGCCGGTGGAGGCGAGCGATGGATTCGATCCGTTCGCAGTGCTGGGCGTTCCGCGCGATGCAACGCAGGACGCGATTCACGCCGCATACCGGCGCGAGATGTCAAACTACCACCCGGACAAGGTGGCGCACCTGGGAACCGAGTTGCAGGAGTTTGCACAGCGCAAGGCGTTGGAGATCAATCGGGCGTACCAGAAGCTGGTGAGGGAGTCGTGAGCGCGGGAGGCGATGTTTGAGGCTTAGTTTCTGCATGGACAGCGGGGTTGATGCCGAATAGACTGGGACTCCGCTCGATCGGTCAGAAACAGCGAGGAATGAAACCGACACGATGGCCACTCAACTGACGTTCACGGGATTTGTGTGGAAGAACCTGAGGCGGCGGCGGCTGAGGACGCTGCTGACGCTTTGCGGAATCGGCATGGCGATTGGCGCGTTTGTGGGGCTGGTGGGTTTCTCGCGGGCTTTTGAGCAGGGGTGGCTGCGACTCTACTCGAGCAGCGGGATTGATATTGCGGTGATTCAGCAGACGTTTCTGAGCACGTCAGTGGATGAATCGGCTGTGGAGAAGATCAGGGCGCTACCGATGGTGGCGCAGGCGACGCCGATGATCTACAACGTGATGGATCTGACGCAAGACGTGAACGCACTGGCTTATGGCTGGAAGGCGGATTCGTTTGAGTTTGAATCGCTGCAACTGCTGGCGGGCAAGCGGTTTCGTGATGGGCAGGCGGAAGTGATGCTGGGCGAGCTGCTGGCGGAGAACCTGAAGAAGAAGCCCGGGGACACGCTGGAGATTCAGGGCACGCCTTTCACGGTGTGCGGGATTTATCACGGCGGGTCAGCGCTGGAGGCGGGCGCGGTGATTATGCCGCTGGACCAGATGCAACTTCTGGGCAGCCTGCAAGGGAAGGTTTCAACGATTCACGTGCGGCTGCGGCCGACGCCGGCGGGCGAGACACCGGATGAGTATCTAAAGCGCGCGCAGGCGCAGATTGAAGCGGCGCTGCCGGGGCTGCGGGCGGTGCCGGCGGCGGAGCGGGCGAGCAACAACCAGTTTGTGCGGCTGGCGCATGCCTCGGCTTGGGGCACGTCAGGGATTGCGCTGCTGATCGGGATCCTGGGGATTGCGAACACGATGGCGATGTCAGTGTTTGAGCGGACGCGGGAGATTGGGATTTTGCGGGCTCTGGGGTGGACGCGCTGGCATGTGCTGGCGTTGATCCAGTTGGAAGCGGTGGTGCTGGGGCTGGGCGGGGGATTGCTGGGCGTGGCGGTGGGCTGGGGCGCGCTGCGCGTGCTGGCGGCGCTGCCGCAGACAGCGAGCATCGTGTCGACGTCGATTCCTGTGTTGCTGCTGGCGGAGGCGCTGGGGATTGCGGTGCTTGCGGGGCTGCTGGCCGGGGCGCTGCCTGCGTGGCGGGGGGCGAAGCTCTCTCCGGTGGAGGCGCTGCGGCACGACTAGGGCGCTAGAGCGGTGATTTTGTGTGTTCTGGTACGTGCTTTCCCGCCCTTTGCAGGATGAGGCTGTAGGAAAGATGGGGGCACTCTGCCGGGTTACGGATTCAGCAAGTCAGCAGGTCAGCTCCGCTTCGCGGAGGTAGCGAGTCAGCGGATTCGCGGATGGGTTGAGGTTTGTGGTTTCCCACCCTTTTCGCAAAAAGCGCGAAAAGGATGGGGCACGGGAGATGGTACATAGACAAGCGGCCGGAGACCTATCGAGTCATGGGGGCGTGGGGGCTGGATGGCCCGGTTTCAGACGATCTCGGCGGAGAATCGCTCGGTGAGGACGCGGCGCAGCAGTTTTCCGTTGGGATTGCGCGGCAGGGCTCCGGGGTCGAGCACCCAGATGCGGCGGGGCGCTTTGTAAGCCGCGAGATGGTTGCGGCACCATTCGAGCAGTTCGGCTTCAGAGGCATGTGAGCCCGCGTGGAGTTCAACGGCGGCGGCGGGGATTTGGCCTTTCTCTTTGTGGGGCAGGCCGAAGGCGGCGGCGTGGGCTACCGACGGATGGGATAATACCGCTTCTTCCAGTTCTCTCAGGTAGACCGAGTAGCCGCCGGACTTGATCACGTCTTTGATGCGGCCGACGAGGCGGACGAGGCCGAGGCGGTTGCGGGTGGCGAGGTCGCCGGTGCGGAACCAGCCGTCTAGAGTGAGCAGTTCCCTGCCCTGGTCTTTGTCTTTCCAATAGTGCGGAGCGAGGCCGCGGCGGCGAATCTGACACTCGCCGGTGACGCCGGCGCGGACGGGGCTGCCGTCTTCATCGACGACGCGGATGCGGAAGGGCGGGACGGGAAAGTGGAGTTCTCCGCTGCCGGGCAGGAGGGAGAACTCAATGCCCATCATGGCCAGGCCGCCGAGCTCGACCATGCCGTAACCGTTGAGGAGCACAGGGGGAATGCGGCGGCGACCGGGCAGGCGGAGGAGTGCGCCGTAGGTGTGGAGGGATTTTCCGACTTCTGCGGGGAGGTGGTCGCTGGCGGAGAGCCAGACACGCACGCTGCGGAGGCGAGCCGGATCGGGATTGCTGTTGACGAGTTGAGCGAACATGGCAGGGACGCCGACGAAAGCGGTGATGCCGAAGCGCTCGACAAGCTGGAGCGCGGCGGCCAACTCGAAGCGGTCGAGGAAGCAGCCGCGGATGCCGGCCATGAGGCCGTAAAGGGCGATGCTGACGGCCATGATGTGAGACCAGGGCAAGGCGATGAGCGCCAGATCACGCGGGCCGAGGATGAGGCCGGCGAGCACGGTGGAGGAACGGGCGCCGAGCAGCGCTTTGCTGGAGAGGGCGGCACCCTTGGGAAAGCCGCTGGTTCCGGAGGTGTGGAAGATGGCGACGGTGGCGGATGGATCAATGACGGAGGGCGGAAACGAAGGGCCGTCGTTGGCTTGGCGCAGGAAGCCATCCAGCGTGTCGGGCTGGTTGTCGGCCTGGATCCAGACGCGCACGGGGAGGGCGTTGCGCTGGACGATGTTGCGTTCGAAGACGGCCTTGTCGGTTACGAGAATGTCAGTGCCGCTGTCGGCGAGAATGCGGCGCACCTCAGAGAGGGAGAGCATGGGGTTGAGGGGGACGGCGATGCCGCCGGCGCGGATGATGGCGAGGAACCAGTGGAAGCAATCGCGGTTGTTGGTGCGATAGATGGCGACGGGCTGGCCGGGCTTGAGGGCGACGGCGCGGCGGAGAAACGCATCGATGGAGCGGACATCGGCGAGGAGCTGGCTGAGGCGGAAGGGGCCGTCTGCGGCGACGGAGACTTCACAATCGCCTTTGCGGCGGACGAGTTCGTCGATCAGGTTGGCGACGGTGACGCTGCGGTCGCGTGCGAGTTGAACGCGGCGAACAAGATTCATGGGGCAGAGACCGGTTTGCGGCCCCAATCGCTGGCTACGCAGTAGTGGAAGAGGCGGTCAAGGTAGTCGAGCACGGGGGGCGGGCAGAGGCCGGCGGGCTCGAGCAGGCGCTGGGCATTGGTGGTGTCAAACTGCATCTTCATGGTGAAGTAGTCGCGATAGGCGCGGCCATCGCGGAGGACTCGGCGCTTTTTTCCCCACAACGAGAGCCAGAGCAGCGGGCGGATGGCGGCAAAGAAGAGGCGCGGATTGACGTAACGCGGCTCGGGGGCGTTGAAGTACTCGCGCGCGCGCTGGGCGACCTGGTGGATGGTGGCGCTGGAGCGCGGGCCGGCGCAGAGGTGAACGGTTTGGCCGAGGGCCGCGGGATCAAAGGCGAGGCGGGCCACAGAAGCTGCGACGTAATCGACGGGGACGATATCGAGCACGGCATCGGGGTAGCCGGGGACGGTGCGCCAGAGGCGGCGGGCATAGATTTTGAGGGGCCAGTACATCATTTTGAAGCTGGAGGTGACGCCGGTGCGGGAGTCGCCGACGATGATGCTGGGGCGGAGAATGACGCCGGGCAAGGTGGCGAGGCGGGAGCGGACGAGAGCCTCGGCCTCGGCTTTGCTTTGCTCGTAGGTGTTGCGATAGCCCTGGCCGACGGCGAGTTCGCTTTCAAGGACGAGATCGGAGCGCTCGCCGGCGACGTAGGCGGTGCCGACGTAGGTGAAGCTGCGCAGATTGGGCGCGGCGGCGGCAAAGTCGAGCAGGCGGCGGGTGCCTTCAACGTTGGTTTGGCGGGCCTCATCGAGCGAGTGATCGAAGCGGACGGTGGCGGCGGAGTGGATGACGCGGGTGGTCTCGGCGGAGAGGCGTTGGAGGGAGGCGGCGTCGAGGCCGCAGTTGGGCTGGCTGACGTCGCCGGAGTAGACCTGGACGCGGGAGCGGTGCTCTGGAGGGACGATTGAATCGGCGCGCTGCTGGCCGGTTTGGCCGACGCGGTCGCGGATGAGGAGGGCTAGGCGGGCGTTGGGCTGGCGCTCGAGGAGTTCGCGGACGAGTTGGACGCCGAGGAAGCCGGTGGCGCCGGTGAGCAGGATGAGTTCGTCGTTGTTCATGCGGGGACCGGCCTTGTTGCTCGAACCCTGGCGAAGGCCTTTCAGCAGGGGCCGTTCGGCGGTTGGGCGAAGGGGAATTCAGAGTTCATTATAGTTCGACGGGTGTAGGGGGAATGGTGCGGCGGGGGGCTAGGTTTGGGTGATGCGGGTGCGGAGGCGTTTGAGGACGTTGGGGGGGACGAGGCCGGTGACGTCGCCGCCGAAGCTGAAGACTTCTTTGACCATGCGGGAGCTGACGAAGGAGTAGCGGCCGGCGGGCTGGAGGAAGACGGTTTCTATTTCGGGGGCGAGGCGGCGGTTCATGAGGGCCATCTGGAATTCGTACTCATAGTCAGAGATGGCTCGGATGCCGCGGAGGACGGCGGTTGCGCCGTGCTGGCGGGCGAACTCGACCATGAGGCCGTCGAAGGTGGCTACGGAGACGTTGCCGAGGGGGACGGTGACCTCCTGGAGCATTTCGACGCGCTCTTCGACGGTAAAGAGGGGATTTTTGACGGGATTGTTGAGGATGGCGACGGTGAGGTGCTGAAAGAGCTTTGCGCCGCGCTGGATGAGGTCGACATGGCCGTTGGTGGGCGGGTCAAAGGTGCCGGGATAGATGGCTTTAACGGTCATGCGGATCTCAAGGGAATTCTAGCAGCGGCTAAAGAGCGAAGTACCGCAAGGCGCCGAGGACGAGGAGAAAGAGGAAGACCTGGGCGGCGAAGATGGGGATGTGCTTTTTGAAGTTCCAGCGGTGGTTGAGGACGAAGAGGGCGATGATGGGCAGTTGAGCGCCCATGAGGAACTGGAAGATGTGGGCCTGCCAACCCTCGTCTTTGGGCGGATGGGAGCCGAATTGGATGTGGCCCTGGATGACGAGGGCGAGGGAGATGAGGGACATGACGATGGGGAGCCAGGCGGTGAGGCGGTTGGTGGTTTTGGGGTCCGGCATGGGGGTGCTCCTGTCTGGACGGGCGTGCGCGAGTCGAGGATCGGGCGCGGGATGGGCGGGCGAACAAGCCTTGAGGTGAACGTAGCACCGCGGAGGGGTCGGGAAAAGGAAAAAATGCGGCTGCCCGAGGGCAGCCGCACCTACTTGGGAAGGACCCGGCGATGAGTCTGGAAGGGACTAGGCGCTGGCGCCTTTGCGGGGGCGGACGGCTTCTTTGGCTTCAGCGGGGCCGGTGGGGGGGACCTCAGGGACTTCAGCCTTGAGGGCGCCGATGTTGAGTTTTTTGCGGAGCTCGGCGTCCATTCTAACGAAGATGTCTTTGTTCTCTTTGAGGAAGCCGCGGGTGTTTTCGCGGCCCTGGCCGATGCGCTCGCCGGAGTAGGAGTACCAAGCGCCGGATTTCTCAACGATGTTGTTGGCGACGGCGAGGTCGAGGACATCGCCCTCGCGGCTGATGCCTTCGCCATAGAGGATGTCGAACTCGGCTTCGCGGAAGGGGGCGGCGACCTTGTTTTTGACGATTTTGACCTTGGTGCGGTTTCCGGTGACGGCGTCGCCCTCTTTGATGGCGGCGATGCGGCGGATATCGATGCGGACGGAGGAGTAGAACTTGAGGGCGCGACCGCCGGTGGTGGTTTCCGGGTTGCCGAACATGACGCCGATTTTCTCGCGGATTTGATTGATGAAGATGAGGGCAGTGCGGGATTTGGAGACGGTTCCGGTGAGCTTGCGGAGGGCCTGGGACATGAGGCGCGCCTGGAGGCCGACGTGGGAGTCGCCCATTTCGCCGTCGAGCTCGGCCTTGGGGACGAGCGCGGCGACGGAGTCAACGACGAGGACGTCAATTGCACCGGAGCGGACGAGGGCCTCAGTGATTTCGAGGGCCTGCTCGCCGGAGTCGGGCTGGGAGACGAGGAGGTTGTCAATATCGACGCCGAGCTTGCGGGCATAGGCGGGATCGAGGGCGTGCTCGGCATCGACGAAGGCGGCGAGGCCGCCCATCTTCTGGGCCTCGGCAATGATCTGGAGGGTGATGGTGGTTTTGCCGGAGGACTCAGGGCCGTAGATCTCAGTGACGCGTCCGCGGGGGACGCCGCCGACGCCGAGGGCGGCGTCAAAGCTGATGGAGCCGGTGGGGATGACAGCGATGGGCACCAGGGCCTCTTTGGAGCCGAGGCGGACGATGGACCCCTTGCCGAACTGTTTTTCGATCTGTGCAAGGGCGATTTCTACGGCTTTTGTGCGTTCGTCGGCGATGGCCATGGGTTGCTCCTCAGGGTGCTCGGCTGGCGCGGTTTCTGCTTTCCTGGCAGGAAACGGCACGGCGGCTTGGAATTGATTTCGAAGGGATTGTAGCAGGGCTGGAGGGACAATGACAGAAGAAAATAGCGAAGAAAGGGGGAAGTGTTATGTTGCACCTTGCGCTGCGTAATGCATCAGATATTATCGAGCGCATCATTTTCTAAATTGATGTAGTATTTAGACATGAGAACCACGATCACGCTGAAAGACGAGACGCATACTTTTGCCAACTATTACGCCCGTGCGCGTGGGCTGACGCTGAGTGCAGCGGTGGACGAACTGATTCGCAAGGCACAGGAGGCGCCGGAGCCGAAGCCCGAAATTTGCATTTCCCCGATCAGCGGGTTACCCATGTTTCCTCCGAGGGGTGGAACGATTACCGCGGAGTTGGTGAAGAAGATCGAGGAGGAGGAGTTTGACCCGAAACTATTTGCTTGATCTAAATGTCTTGATCGCGCTGGTGGACCCCATCCACCACCATTATCAAAGGGCACAGAATTGGTTCATTTCGTCGGGTAACGATCCCGTTGGCCTTTGCCCGCTCACTGAAGCGGGATTCTTCCGTATCACAACGAACCCCGCCTACCGGCCGGCTCCTCGCACGATGGAAGAAGCAATCGCTATCATGCGGGTTCTCAGAGGACATCCGCGCTTTGCGCATCCACTCTATGGGTATTGGGGGATGAAAGAAAGCTGGGTTGATTTGACCGAGCGGTTCGCTTCGCGGATCCGCGGGCATCAGCAGGTGACCGATGCCTATCTGTTAGGGCTGGCGATCAAAGAGAAGGGTGTGCTGGTCACGTTCGACCGGGGCGTTCAATATATGGCAGACGCGGAGTTCAGCGAGCACGTTTTTCTTTTGGAATAAAGAGGGCAGTGCGGATTAAACGGTGTAGGCGCCGATGCGGGTTTCTCGGCTGGTGAGTGCGTCGCAGGCTCGGTCGAGGGTCTCGTAATCGGCGTCGTGGTCTTTGCGGAAGGCGCGGAAGGCGTCTTCACTGGCCCAGCGGTCGATGGTGAGGTAGAGGCCGGGGATGTAGGCGTCGCGAAGGAGCTCGGTGCCACGGTAGTCGGGCGAGGAACGGAAGAGCTGGGCCCAGGCGCCGTCGGGGCCGTAGGCGCCCTCAAAGGCGGGGAGTTTTTCTTCAGCGATTTCGAATTGCCAGACA
>Ga0302320_10026610_pt1 | contig 11193 bp, 10 predicted proteins | sample Bog_T0_3_FD_202130 | JGI IMG/M metagenome (GOLD analysis project Ga0302320, IMG submission 202130) | Peat permafrost microbial communities from Stordalen Mire near Abisko, Sweden - Bog_T0_3 | ecosystem: Environmental > Terrestrial > Soil > Wetlands > Peat | place: Sweden: Abisko, Stordalen Mire... | reverse complement strand
ACCGACGCGGGGCTCAAACAGATCGCCGGTCTCACCAGCTTGCGGGAGCTGTACTTGAACTACACCGGCATCGGCAACGCAGGACTGGCGGCCTTAAAGCCTCTACAGCAACTCCAGCGGCTGGAGCTGACTCATACTCGCGCCAACGACCAAGGAATGGCCTCTATTGCCGGCCTGAAGAACTTACGCGTCGCCAAGCTCGATTATTTGACGCTGGACGATATGGCTGTGGTGTCTCTCAAAGATCTTCCCCTGCGTGAGTTGAGCCTCGATGCCACCAGCGTTACTGACAAAGGCGCCGAAACGTTGCGCTCCATGACGGAGCTGCGCGCCTTGAATATCTATCACACGCTGGTGACGGAGAACGCCATGCTTGCTCTGAAAACTGCTTTGCCCGAGTGTCAGATCGTTTTCGATCGCGATTCGGCTTTGCCCAACCGGAGAATCCGCCAATGAAAGCCATTCGGTTTGCCCTCTGGCTGTGTGCCGTTTCAGCCTATGGCGGAACGGCAACAGGCGATGACACGCAATGGATCACCGACTTGGGCGGCACGGTGGCGCGCAACGCTCAGGGCCAGGTGACCACAGTTAGCTTGCGCGGGACGTGGGTTACCGATACGGATCTGCGCCGCTTGAATCGCTATGCGGCGTTGAGTGTTCTCGATCTTTCGCTAACCCACGTCACCGATGGGGGCCTGCAAGAGATCAAGAACCTGCGCGGCATTACCGATTTCGATCTCTATTTCGCGGAGTACATCACCGATGAAGGCGTGGCGGCCATTAAGGACTGGAAGCGTCTTAAGCGCCTCAACCTGCACGGCACTAAGGCTGGCGATACCGCTCTGGAGCATATTGCCGGACTGCCCTTACTCGAATCGCTGGATGTTGGGTCGACCTTAATGACCGACGTGGGTCTGGAACGGCTCACCAGCCTGACGAACCTTCGGGCATTGACCATGGGCGGCAACGAACTGGGCGACGCCGGCATGCAAGCATTGCGGCAGATGCCGAATCTGACGTACCTCGACTTGAGCGGCCGGCAGGGTACCGACAAGAACATCTGGAGTATCGCGATGTCGAATACCGGACTGCAGGCTGTGCTCACTTTGAAGAATCTGCGTGAACTGCGCTTCTCGTGCGTATCGACGGCGGTGGGCATCGAAGGCGCGAAGTATGGAGAAGTGAGCACGCTCAGCGTTACTCAGAAATGGTTGGAGCAATTGCAATCGCTGCACAGTCTCGAGCGGCTGAAGTTGCAAGGCTGCGGACGGATCAACGATGAAGCCGTCACAGTGCTGGCCGCGATGCCGTCGCTTCGGGAAGTCGATTTGAAGGGCACCGCGGTGACGAAGAAGGGGGCGGACCTGTTGCTCGCTGCCAAGCCAGGATCGGTCGTCTATATTGGGCCGTGGGATGGCAAAGCTGCCGCCTACCGTAACAATTGAGCGCTCCCAGCCGCGCGCCCGTTCCGGCATCCGGTCAGTGGCGTCGCACAGGATCTCAGGGGCCCCGATGGTAGTTATGGCTTCGCCGGCTGCACCTCGGAATTCTAAAGCTTCTCGATCGCCACTCCGAGTTGGCTGATGAGCCAGCCCGGCTGATCTATCCCGTGAGATCCCTCCCAGCAGGAGCAATCTTGCGCTGCGTCCGTCACTTGGCGCTGCCCTCCGACGAGCAATCTCGAAAACCTCGGTCCCGGACCCTCATGTTTCAGATTCTTCGGATTCAATCGTCAATGCGCAACGGTTTTCGCGCGCCTCGCTCCGCTTCAAAGCGATCCGGCGAGTTCTTCGATGGTTGTAGATGGCATCCTTGCGACCTCACCGAGGAGTCCATGAAGAAACCCCGCGCGGCAACTTCATGCAGCTTCAACTGGAATCAGCTCGTCTCGAACGTAGTGCATTTGCACGAGGCGAGGCCGCACCGCCGCGTCGTGGAAATGCGATGAGACTGCCTCCAACATGTTGGTACGAAGGTCACCCCAGTTTTCGGCTTGTGTGAAGATGGCATGACCCCAATGCGCGCGCATAGAACCCACCTTCCTCCGCATCGCGAACTTGAAAGATCAACTCCATGGAAATAGGATACCGAAACGCGTAGGGCGCGCTCAGCCGGGATTCGGCTCCACGTTAATGACCGATGTCGGCCTCGATGCAGGCATTGCGGCAGATGCCGAATTTGACGTACCTCGGTCTGAGTTGGCCGTCAGGGTACCGACAAGAACATCTGGAGTATCGCGACGGCGAACACCCGACAACAGGCTGTTCTCACACTCAAGAGCCTGCACCGCCGTGGGAATCGAGGGCGCGAACATGGAGAAGTGGGCACGCTCAGCGGTACCCAGAAGGTTGGAGCAACTCCAATCGCTGTCCGGTCTTGAGGGGCTGAAACTGCAAGGGTGCGGATTTCCTCGGCTCCTAAGCGGAATCTTGATCTTCGGCGAAACCGATTTAAGGAAGGAGAATTTCGCGCACACTTCGACCGCGCGCGACGCAGAAATTCAGTCGAGCGGGATAAGGTTTTGAGACCCTATCCCGGCTCGGGTATAAGTAGCCGATGGAACGATCTTCGAACAGACCGGAGGGCGTTCCCGATCGCCGGTTGTTTCGCTGCCCAAGCAAAACGCGCAGTAACCAGGGCGCCACGATCCGCCCGATTTCAGATCCATCGAACACAAATGTTTACAGACATCGATGTCTGGTCCGCTTGCGCGGAACACCTAACTGAAGAAGCTCAGACTGGCCAGTCGTTGAATCGCCTCTCGATCCAAATATAGAGGATGGGCGGGGAGGAAGGACCGCGCGAAATCTGGAAGTGATTGAAAAGAAGAGGAATGATTCTTTAAAACAATTGCCATCGCTACGGCCGCGCCGACGCGTCCTACCAGGACCGATGAAATAGCGCTGTCCGCGCGGCGGCTGTTTTGGACAGGTCCGGCGAGAGGTGTTTTACCGATGTTGCTGATTACACACGGGGCTTAAAACCGACTATATTTCGTAGGAACGGGTTCGGGCAAGGTGAATGGCAGTGATTTAGGCTGCGACTGAGCCGCTGCACAAAATTGCACAACGGGGCTGGGGACGTAGACGCCCGGGTTACGAGCACCTTCCGTCTCCTCTCGGACGTTGAGCACTACTGGTTTGCACCAGGTAGATGTGGCGTTTGCGATAAATTAAAGCCTATGACCCCCTTGACTGGCAAACCAGTCTGTTGTGCTCCGGTTGGCGATCGATGCGGTGAGGGCGTGCTCTGGCACCCGGCTGAGGAGGCGGTCTACTGGACCGACATTACGCGTTTCTTGATTCACCGGTTCGATCCCGCTACTGCAGCAGTCAAATCTTGGTTCTTCGACGAGCCCGTAACCGCCGTGTTGCTGACCACGCTAAACCATGTTCTTGCCGTGTGCCTGGGATCGCGAGTCATCCTGTGGGAGCCGGCCACGGACGCCCGCCGCGACCAGGGCTTCCAGCTTCCCAATTGGCCCCTGGTACGGCTCAACGACGCAGCCGTGGACCCGAGAGGATCTCTTTGGGTTGGTTCGATGCGCAACAACGTGAATGCCGACGGATCGGATGGCGAGGCTGGCGGGACGGACGGCAGCCTTTTTCGCATCGATCCGAATGGCCAGGTGACCGAAGTGGAGGCTGGGATTGGAATTGCCAACACCCTGGCGTGGAGCCCGGATCAAGAAATCTTCTATTTCGCCGACACGCTGGTCAACACGATTTGGGCGTATGACTACGATAACCAGACCGGCTCGATTCACAAAACCGGAAATCATCTGGCCGACTTTTCGCGCGGACTGCCCGATGGTTCTACCATCGATGCCGACGGTTTCGTCTGGAATTGCCGCTGGGACGGTGCATGTATCGTGCGCGTCGCACCGGCGGGAGCAGTGGATAGCGTAATCGAAATGCCGACCAGGAACATCACCAACTGCACATTCGGCGGCAAGGATTTGGACACTCTTTACGTCACCTCCGCAGCATCGCCAACCGACAAGGGCGACCGGCTGGCGGGCAGCCTGTTCGCCGTCAAGACCAACCTGCGCGGGCTTCCGGAAAACCGTTTCCACCTTCAGGATTGAGCCCTCTTTGTTTCAGCGACCGCGGGCGGACTTCAGCGCCTCACGCAGATCCAACGCTCGAATCAAGCGATGCAGATAATTTGGATGCAATCCCAGCAACTTGGCGGCGCGGTCGTGTTCGTGGCCGGCTTGCTCAAAAGCGCGCAAAACCACCTGCTTCTTGGCGGTCTCGACCGCTTCTTCATAGAGCGTTGCGGAGATGTCGGCGGGGCGCTCTTCGCGCACCGTTTCCGGCAGATCCTCCGGTAGTATCGTCTCTCCCACGCCCAGCACCACCGCCCGCTCTATCGCGTTCTCCAACTCCCGAACATTCCCCGGCCAGGAATGACTTTGCAGATACTGCTTGGCCTGCGGAGCAATGCCGGCGATCCTCCGGCCGCATTGCTGCGCGAACTTCTTGGCGAAGTGCTCGGCCAGCGGCAGAATGTCCTCGGGGCGCTCGCGTAACGGGGCGGCCTTCAGCGTAACCACGTTCAGCCGGTAATACAGATCCTGGCGGAACTCCCCTTTCCGGGCTGCTTCGGCGAGGTCGCGGTTGGTAGCCGCAATCAGCCGGATGTCGAGCTTAATGCTCTGCGTGCCGCCCACCCGCTGCAGTTCCCGCTCCTGAAGGACCCGCAAGAGCTTTGCTTGGAGTAGCGGCGAAAGCTCGCCGATTTCATCCAGAAAGACTGTCCCGCCTTGCGCCGTCTCGAGCTTGCCTTTGCGCTGGGAAAGCGCCCCGGTAAAGGCGCCCTTTTCGTAACCGAACAGTTCGCTTTCGAGCAGCGTGTCGGTGAGCGCCGCGCAATTGATGGCCACAAATGGCGCTGGCGCTCGCGGGCTGGTGCGGTGGATCGCGCGCGCAATCAACTCCTTCCCCGTACCGCTTTCGCCCAGGACCAACACGGTGGAGTTCGAGGGCGCGACGCGAGAAATTTGCTTCTGCAGTTCCTTCAACCGGGAACTTTGACCGATCATCCCGTGCTCGGTCCGAACCTGCTCCAGCAGCAAATCGTTCTCCGCGCGCAACCATTCCAGCATCTCCGCGTTTTCCCAGGCGACAGCCGCCATGCCGGCCAAGGCAGTCAACAACTGCAGGTGGTGGTCCCGGAACGCGTTCTTCCGCGGGACCACGAAGTACAGGATGGCGGCGATTTCATCGCGCGAAATGATGGGCGCGGCGAGCGTGCTTTTTCCTTCGTCCGAGAGCAGGATGGCGATGCGCTCCTCCGAAAGCCTCTGAACCAGTTCGGCGTTCGCCTCCAGCGGCTTGCCGGATTGCGCCAGGATCAAATACGGGACGGCCGGGTCCGGTGAACCGGCCAGCACCCCGCCGCTTTCCGCCGGCAGTATTTCCATAAACAAGTCCATCACATGACGCGCCAGACTGGTTTGGGCTTCCGGGTTTTGTGCGTCGTGCAAGGCCCGGAACGAATGCAGCATGGTGCCGATTCGCAGCAGCAACCGGAGACTGTGATTGGACTCCAGCACCTGGTCCAGATCGGAGCCTTCCATTTCGCCGGAAAGCAGTTCCGTCGACTCGAGGTCGATGGTGTGGAGAGACATAACGGAACCCCCGTCCAATGCTGCCTCCCCGGAGCGGAAGATGAACACCGATATGCCGATCTGCAAACGGTCGTTCGGCGCCAGCTGCCGCTCGGCGATCTTCTCCCCATTCACGAATGTTCCGTTGTGGCTGTTCAGGTCTATCATGCGCAGCGACTGGCCAGTCCGCCTCAGGATGCAATGCTCCCGCGAGACCGCCTTATCGTGCAGCTCCAAGTGGTTGCGCGCGCCGCGCCCGATGGTCCAATCGCCCTCCGGCAAGGCAAACGTGTGGCCGGTGAGGGGTCCCTCGATACCGACGAGGCGCGGATTCTTCATCGACTCACCATTTGGTTCACTCGATTATCTTCCAGGTTCTCGCAGTCTGGAATCCTCCGCCGAGAAAGGCAGCAAGTCCTTTAGTTTCAATAATTGCAATCTTTGGAAAATGTGGCCGGTGGAGTGCATTTCTGTGAACGTGCTTCGGAACCAGAAGATTCGAGGCGCCAAAATCAACCTGAGGAGAACTAACATGACACTGAATCGTAGATTCGCTATCGCACTCGGAATTACCGCTCTCTTAGGAGCCGCGGTCGTATCGGCAGAGCAACTGGGCAAGGCCGACGTGCCATTCGCCTTCGAAGCCGCCGGACAGAAGTGGGCGGCGGGAACTTACACGGCCGCTCGCCAGAACGCGGCCGGCACGGTCCTCATTCGCAACAGCGAATCCAGCCAGGCGATGTTCATCATGCCTGTGCCGGTCGGCCCGTCGCGCAACGACACCTCCAGCATGGCCTTCAACTGCTATGGATCGCAGTGCTTCCTGAGCAAGATTCAGTTCGGTCAAACCCGGACGGTGTATCAAGTGCATCCGTCACAACGCGAGAAAGAACTGGCCCACGCCGAACGCCCCCAAGTGAACCTGGTCGCAATGCGCTAGACATGGCGAGCCAAAGTGTGCGGGTTCGCCGCCCGGACGAACCCGCCCCATCGGACTGCTACCATATTGATTGTCTATGCCTGCAATTACAGAGGCGGGTGTCTTCGACGAGTCAGATCTGGTAGCAAAGGCCCGGCAAGGGGACGCCACGGCGTTCAACGAGCTGGTGACCCGCTACGAGCGCAAGATCTTCCGCCTGGCGAAGCACATCACCCAAAACGACGAAGATGCTGAAGACGTCCTACAGGAAGCCTTCCTGAAGGCGTACGAGCACCTGCCCGATTTTCACGGTCAATCGAAGTTCTATACCTGGCTGGTTCGCATTGCGGTGAACGAGTCCCTGATGAAGCTCCGCAAGCGTAAGGGCGATAAGACGGTGCCCCTGGACGAACCGCTCGACACCGGCGAAGACACGGTGGTCCGCGAGATCGCGGTTTGGGATGAGAACCCTGAACAACAGTATTCGCGCGAGGAGTTGGGCGACATTTTGGACCAAGCCGTTCAAAGCCTGAGACCAGCTTTCCGAACCGTTTTTGTTTTACGCGACATCGAAGAATTGAGCACGGAAGAGACCGCGGACAGCTTGGGAATTTCGATCCCGGCGGTCAAAAGCCGGTTGCTTCGGGCGCGCCTTCAGCTTCGAGAGAAGCTGACTCGATTCTTCAAGAAGAAAGGAGACGACGTTTTTGCTTACCTGTAATGAGTTCCTGGCCGAACTCAACGATTATCTCGATGACAACGAGAAAATCGACGCCGAACTCCGGCGCAAGCTCGAGAGTCACATTACTGAGTGTCCGAACTGTTGGGTGGTGTGCGATACCACAAAGAAGACCATCAAAGTTTACAAGGGAATGACCGCGCAATCCATCCCCGACGATGTGCACGGCCGGCTCCTGAAGGCGCTTGAAAGGAAGATGGCCGCCAAGCACGGGCATCAAGTTTAACGGTTCGCGCCGTTGGCCGGAACATCCCTCCTCTCGCGCGGTACGATGATGTGCCTGCGTCCTCCCAGGTCGTCGCTCAGTTTGCATTGTTCCTCACTACTGCGGTTCGAAACGTTAACACTCGGTTGTCAAAAGCAAAGGCTCTCTGTACGTTCGCGCCGGACGCGCCATAAGTGTAGCGCTATTGCCGGTCGTACACTTCAGTCTGGTCCATCTCGCCTAGCGACATGCTGACATGCGCTTTGTTGGTCAGCGTCTTGCCATCGGGAGACAAGGTTGCCACTTGCCGGATGGCAATATCCTGATCCTGTATCTTCAGCTTGAAGCTGATCACCAGTCCGGATCCTTCCCAACTTGCGGTGATCTTGGCGTCGGCGCCGCCCAGACTATTCACAGTTTCCTTGCCATCGGTGGTCATGCTGAGCACGTATTCCCGCGCGCCATCCGGACCGTTTTCCTTACGTGACAGTTTCAACGTCGGATCGGTGTGATCGATGGTATCGGTGCGGACGTCCGGACCCGGCATCACGCCGAAGTCGCTCTTGCCGGTATTCAGCTTCCATACGCCGGAGAAATTCGGATGGGCGCCGGAAGGCATAGGAGCGGTGGGGGCAGGCGTCGGCGCTGTGGTGGCGATGCCGCCATCCTGCTTATCGAAGATCACCTTCTGGTCTGCCTCGCCCATTGGGCTGGTGTAATGCACATCCTGCGTCATGGTCTTGCCGTCGGGGGCCAGCGTCCACACGTACTTGATGGCCACATCCTGATCCTGGAATTTAAGCTTGGCGTTGATGATCAGGTTGTTGCCCTCCCAGGCAGCCGTGGACTTTACGTCGTTGCCTCCCACGGAATTGACGGTTTCCTTGCCGTCGGTGGTGAAGTTCAACGTAATATTCTGATCGCCTTGTGGTCCGCCGGTGGACTTGGAATTTACTTTTAACGCGGGATCGTTCTGCTCGATGATGCTGGTCTGGCTGTCGGGTCCAGGCAATGGACCGAAGTCGCTCTTGGCGGTGTTCAGCTTCCAGGTTCCGCTGAAGTTCGGCTTACCGCCGGCCGCCGGCGTGCTAGGTGGCATAGGCGCTTGCGCTTTAGCGATTGCGGGAGCGCCCGCGTCCTGTTTCTCGTAAACCAACTTCTGGTCGGTCTCACCCATCGGGCTGGCCAGGTGAACTTCTTGCGTCAGCGTTTTTCCATCGGGCGACACCGTCCAAACCGATTTGATAACCACGTCCTGATCGTTGTACTTGAGGTTTGTGTTCACAACCAGATTGCTGCCATCCCAGGTTGCGGTCGATTTGGCTTGATTCGGCCCCAACTGGTTCACGGCCTCCTTGCCATCGGTGGTGAGGTTCATGGTGTATTTTTGCGGTCCCTGCGCAGTGGAAGCGTCGACATGGTCCGTCAGTACGGGGTCGGCGTGCTCGATCACATCGGTCCGGCTATCCGGTCCGGGGAGGACCCCAAAATCGCTCTTGCTGGTATTTAATTTCCAGGTCCCGCTCAGATTTGGTTTGCCTTGCGCGAACGACAGGGCCGTGAAGGTAAGTAGAACAAAAGATGCAGTGACTGCTCTGCGAAGCATATTTTTCTCCGTTGACTGACTCTCCCTAGTGTAAACCTGTCTAGTCCAGGGATTCCGGCCGGAGCTACAAGTTAAGATAGAAACGATGTCCGCACCACCAGTGCCTCCGTTTCTCGAGCACCCCGGCCGTCGTCCCTTCTCCTTTTATCCACCGATCCGAAACATTCCTCACAACAAGTGGTTTTATCGCAAGGCGACGTGGTCCGAAGTGCTGGTCGCGAACAGCCGCACCCACGAGGAAGTGTGGATACCCCGGCGCTACCTGGGCGACGTATCGAGACTCGACGAACCGGTGATGCTGGTCGGTTTGCTTAAGGAACTGGAATGGCAAGGGGGCCGAATTCTGCCGGTGCAGCGCCGGGTGATTGAAATGCCGCTCGCTGTGAACGAGGTCACGCGCCCGCGTTCGCTGGAACATCAGGTCCCGCCGGGGATGGCGCAGGTGGTCGGCATCCGGGTTGAGGACGGTTCCCCCTCCCGTATGCTCAAGTTGCTGATCGGTGGCATTTCGATGGGCATTGTGGGCTGCGTTTTGGTGGTTAGTTTCTACCGCGGGGGTGTGCTCGGGAATCATTTGTATGCGCCCTTGTCGCAAAGCGATCTTGGTGGCCTGGGCCCGCAAGACGATCGGGAGGCAGTGGTCCGCAGGCTGGGACCGCCGGCGGAGGAGCGCTGGCATGCCGCCGGCTCGGCAGCGCAGCTTGGAGTGCTGGTCTATCCCCGGCGCGGGCTGTACATCATTTTGCGCGGCTCCAATCGCGGGGATTCGCGCTATGTCGGTGCGCTCGACCGCAACTGGAATCCGGTGCGGTCGGTCGAATTGCCTGGGCAGGGCGACAGCGCCGCCATGCTGCAGAGTCTTCCCAGGTTTTAAAGGAGCGCGCAGGTGAGCGCCGAAGATAAACGCCTGGTCCGGCTGTGCAAGATATGTCTGGCGCTGCCGGAGGTGGTTCGCGTGCTACATGGAAGCCACGCCGGGTTCCTGGTGAAGAAGAAACATTTTGCGTATTTTCTGAACGATCATCATGGCGACGGGATTGTCAGCGTAACTTGCAAAGCACGCCCGGGCGATAATACGGCGCTGGTGGCGGCCCATCCCGATCGATTTTACCTGCCCGCTTATGTGGGTTCAAAAGGGTGGGTGGGCCTGCGCTTGGATCGAGGGGAGATCGATTGGGAGGAGGTGGCTGAATTGGTGGCGGACAGCTACCGGCGGACGGCTCCCAAGCGGCTGGCAGCGTCGGTGAAGATTGGGCTTGAGTAGTATTTCGCGAGTCGCTGGCCTCCTCAAGTTTCAAGAGTTGTGCGACTCGCGAAATTTGAGCGACTGCCACCACGGCATTCGCGCCTCCGAAGAGGCAACTAGCGGCGCCCCGTACGCTCGTTTTGGTGAAACGCCGTAAGGTGACAGCGAATTGTTGGTGAGGTGATGGGCACCACGTCCCGCTGACACATCTACACTTACGACGTTCGCCCTGATGACGACTCTTAGTTGGGAACTTCGAATTCGCGCATTTCACCGGCGTTCGTGTCCCGCCACCCACAGCGCGTGGACATTCGCACACGGTTACATTTTCGGATCTTGCGCCCGCCTATCGCTCTAGCGATGGCCAACCGAATGCCTCAAAATGGGTATGTTGAAAGTGCAGTGGCGATCCCGCTGGTGGCTTCTGGTCCTGGCATTGGTCGTGAGTACCCCCGTGCTCGCCGTCGCCATGATCGTTTGGCGAGCTTCGCACGCCAAACAAGAAGCCGCGGCGGAAGTACGGACGGACTCGGAATTCGCATTTCAAGCGATACCCGTGGACCGCTCGGCGACGGCGGCGGTCGACTCCATCGCCGCCAGTCCTGGCTTCCGCGATATTGCCACCTATAAAGGTACGATCGCCGTCAGCGCGAGCGCCGGCCTATTCTTATACCATCGCAACGGCGCGTTCATTCGTCAGTACCGCCCAGGCGTCGAATTGCCTCCGGCCGAACTTGCTGGCCTCTCGACAGGGATGGCAGCCGGATCGGCAGAACCGGAACTCTTCATCGCGACCTGCGGCGAGGGGTTGCTGGCTTTCAATGGAACCAGCTTCCGCCAGATCCTTCCGGGGGATTCCGGCCT